>ENA-ORSJ01001287-ORSJ01001287.1-human-gut-metagenome-genome-assembly--contig:-NODE-1287-length-21802-cov-26.380696_pt1 | contig 21802 bp, 23 predicted proteins | sample MGYA00242191_ERZ509158 | MGnify/ENA primary metagenome ERZ509158 (study PRJEB26280, sample SAMEA2338623) | human gut metagenome | biome: human gut; feature: human-associated habitat; material: faeces...
ATATCGGCACCGACGAGGAGGGCACCACAGGCGGTGGTGACACAACTCAGGGCGGTGGCTCTGACACCAGCCAGGACGGCTCAGGTACTACCGGTGGCGGAACCCAAGAAGGCGGCGGAGGCGGCTCTCAGGATAGCGGCGACGGGCTTGAATAAAGCCCTCGCCTGAGGGCCGCGCTGGCTAGAAGCTAGCGCATCCCCCCCACCAAGTCTACATTCAACATTCAAAAAGTCAACATTCAAAAAGTCAACATTCAACATTAAAATAAAGATTATGAAAGTAAACACTTGGAAAACGATTTTGCAGATTGCAATCTCCGTCCTTACAGCCATCGCTACTACGCTCGGAGTTACCAGCTGCAGTCTTTAAAGGTAAAAAAGTAAAAAGGTAAAAAAAGCCTAGCGAGATGTTAAGCCAGCAAGGCTACTCTTTAAAGGTAAAAAGGTAAAAAAAAGATGTTTTTTAAATTTTGATTCGACATAGCAAAGCCCTCGGTGCATAACGCATCGGGGGCTTTTTTATTTAGGTCTTAAGAACTGCTTTTAGCTATTTCTACAAAGAACAGAAGAAAGTAACCAGGAAGGGTACAGAAAAGTCGACACAGAAGCCATGGAAGATGGAAACGATGATGAAACTCTCGCCCGAATATCGGGTGATGATTGGCAACGTTGTATCCATGGTCGTGGCTCCACCTACGCTGATAGGTGCCAGTTTGCCGAAGTATTTTGCCAGCAGCGGAGCACACAGCAGGGTGAGAATCTCGCGGAAGATGTTGGCAAGAAGGGCGATGGTTCCCAGTTCGGCGCCCCGGTATTCGGTGATGAAGATACTCGAAAGTGAGTAATATCCGAATCCTGAACCTATAGCCAGACAATCGGTAAGCTGGCGGTGGCTCAAGATGAGAGATACGGCGGCACAACCTGCCAGCGTACCCAGAATGGTCATCACAGGGAGCATCATCAGACGGGGATTCACCTTCTTGAAACTCTTCAGCACAGAGGTATCGCAACCGATGCTGATACCTACGCAGAACATCAGGCAGCAGAGTGCACAATAGCTCACTTCGCTGTCCAGAAGACCTGCCGGAATCACATCACACAAGCCTACGATGATACCCAGAACAAAGAAGCTTACGATAATCAAACTGCCTTTCATGCCTTGCCTCCTTTCCCGATTTCAGCGTGAACCGACGATTTAGCCTGCTTTGCTGTAACATACTTCCACAATGCCCAAGCAAAGAGTGTACTACCCAGACTGCCTCCAAAGGTCAGGGCTATCGCCTCAAGTCCCAGGGTCTGAAGACCGCTGATGATACGAGGGTTAGAACCTACCTCGATACCGAGCAGGAACAGGAGTACCCATATCAGAGCCGTGATGATACGGCCGATAAAACTCATTTTCTTGTTGCGGAGCAGATAGCCGGTACCTATTCCGCATAGCATAATCATTACTATCTTGAGCATTGTTTCTTGTTTTTCTTCTTTATTTTATTGTTCGTTTTTATGAATTACCTTACCATAAAAAACGGATTCCCGGTCGTATTATTGCTAAATAGACAAATTTTTCAAGTAATTGCATCTGATCATAATGCTTATGTTTAGTTATACAAATAAGTTTCAAATAACCTATGTCTTTAGGTTTTGTCACAAGGTAATACAAACGTTTTCATAAAAAGTACCAAAGAATCTTTATCATTAACTCTCTTTAACACGAAGTCGTGTTCCTCATTCCATTTTTCTTTGTACTTTAGCACCCCGAAAAGAAAAAGGATATAAAATATGAGCAACGGTTTATTACTTTGGATAGACGACGAGATAGAACTTCTCAAGGCACACATCATCTTTCTGGAAAAGAAAGGATACGAGGTGCAGACGGTAAGCAACGGCCCTGATGCCATTGAACTTTGCCGCCAGCAGACCTTCGACCTCATCCTGCTCGATGAGATGATGCCGGGACTCAGCGGACTGGAAACCCTGCTACGCATCAAGGACATCCAGCCTGCCACACCGGTAGTGATGTGCACCAAGAGCGAAGAAGAAAACATCATGGACCAGGCAATCGGTTCAAAGATAGCCGACTATCTGATCAAACCCGTAAATCCGAACCAGATTCTGCTCTCGCTCAAGAAGAACATCCACCGCAAAGACATCGTGGCGGAGGTGACGCAGAGCGGATACCAGCAAGACTACCAGCAGATAGCCATGCAGATGATGGAATGCAGAACGGCGGAAGACTGGATGGAGATTTACAGGCGACTGGTAAGCTGGGAACTGAAGCTGAGCGATACGGCAAGTCCGATGGCAGAGATGCTGGGCATGCAGAAGGAAGAGGCTAACCAGGGGTTCGCCAAATACATAGCCAAGAACTATCTCGACTGGGTGAGTCCCGACAACAGAGACCGCCATCTGATGAGTCCCGACATCTTCAAGCGCAAGATATTCCCGCTGCTCGATGAGGGCAAGAAGGTCTTCCTGATTGTGATAGATAACTTCCGCTATGACCAGTGGCGCATGCTGGCTGAAGACATCGGCGACCTGTTCGACATCGACGAGCAGCTCTACATGAGCATCCTTCCTACCGCCACGCAATATGCGCGCAACGCCATCTTCAGCGGCCTAATGCCGAACAAGATAGCCGAAATGTTCCCTGACCTCTGGGTAGATGAGGACGAGGAGGAAGGCAAGAACCTCAACGAGGCGCCGCTGATACAGACCCAGATAGAGCGATTCAGAAAGCACTATACCTTCAGTTATCACAAGGTGAACGATTCGCAGGGTGCCGACCGGTTCCTGGAGCATTACAACGAATGCCGGAACAACGACCTGAACGTGCTGGTGATTAACTTCATCGACATGCTCTCTCACGCGCGTACCGAATCTAAGATGGTGCGCGAGCTTGCCAACAACGAGAGTGCCTACCGCAGCATCACGCAGAGCTGGCTCCGCCATTCGGTTCTCTCCGAGCTCTTCAAGCTCCTTTCGCAGAGCGATTACCAGGTAGTGCTCACCACCGACCACGGCAGCATCAGGGCATCGAAACCAATCAAGATTGTAGGCGACCGCAATACGAACACCAACCTGCGTTACAAGCTGGGCAAGAATCTGGCTTACCAGAGCAAGGAAGTTTTCACCATCAAGGAGCCTCAGCGTGCCCAGTTGCCGGCACCTAACCTGAGTACCTCGTATGTATTTGCCACGGGCGACAGTTTCTTCGCCTATCCGAATAATTACAACTATTATGTGCAATACTACAAGGATACCTTCCAGCACGGCGGCATCTCGATGGAGGAAATGCTCATTCCGCTCATCACGCTGACACCGAGAAAAAGGAGTTAAAGGAATTAAAGGAGTTAAAGGAGTTAAAGGAGTTAAGACAATAGTCTTCAGGCGTTGTTCTTAGGCAACAAGACATACGTCTTAACTCCTTTAACTTCTTAACTCCTTAACTCCTAGCTAGAATAAATTAATTCAAAGTAAATATATGAAGATAAAAATTGACTCATTAGACACGATCCATGAAGCTGCCAAGGAATTTCTGCAGAACATGGGCGACGGCAAGGTCTTTGCCTTCTATGGCAAGATGGGAGCCGGAAAGACAACATTTGTAAAAGCCATTTGCGAAGAACTGGGCGTAGAAGATGTCATCACATCTCCTACCTTCGCCCTCGTAAACGAATATACAGCGGGCGACGGCTCACCTGTCTACCACTTCGATTTCTACCGCATCAAGAAACTCGATGAGGTATATGATATGGGCTACGAAGATTATTTCTACAGCGGCAACCTCTGTTTCCTGGAGTGGCCGGAACTGATAGAAGACCTGCTGCCGGAAGACTGCACCAAAGTGACTATCACCGCCGAAGAAGACGGAACCAGAAGCGTAGAATGGTAAGTCTCCGACAGCCCCGAACAAAAAAAGCATCTGGCTGAGAATATGTTTTCTCAAGCCAGATGCTTTTATCATTTCCTATCCAGGCTGATTACAGGAGAGCCTGGAACTTCTCGGTGAGGGTTGCCTTAGAGGTTGCGCCAACAAACTTGTCTACCAGCTGGCCACCCTTGAAGAAGAGGATGGTAGGGATATTACGGACACCAAACTCCATAGCGATGTCGTCGTTCTCCTCTACATCACACTTGCCTACTACCAACTTGCCGTCAAACTCCTCAGCAAGTTCTGATACGATAGGAGCAATCTGGCGGCAAGGACCGCACCATGTTGCCCACAAATCTACTACCAATGGCAGTTCGCCATTCTTGTAGCTCTCGAAATTCTCGGTTGTAATTGTTACTTCCATTTTTCTAAACTTTTAAATATTAAACAAAATTATCTCTAATTGATCTGATAGCTCATCTTAGGATGCTGCTCGATATACTGGATGAGGGCATGACCCACACCCACCGTATGCTCACGGGCACGCATCAGCAGATAGGTATTGCTGTCTACATCATGTATCTGGAAAAAGAGCTGCGCCTTGCCCTCGTCATTCTCCAGAATGGTCTGCAGGTCGCTAACCATCGTTTCATCTATCGCATCACTCTCCACATTGATGGTGAAGCGGTCGATGCGGTTCTCCTTGACCGTCTGCAGATACTCCACATTGCCTATCTGGAAATCGAGATAGTTGGCATTGCCGTAACGGGAAACGCACTTGGCGGTGATGTAGATGGTGCTGCCTTCAACCATGATGCCGCGCCACTTGCCCCAGTCCTCGCCAAAGAGAGCCAACTCGCCTGAGCCCTCAAAGTCTTCGAGCGTAACGAAACCGCACGGCTTTCCCGTCTTGGTAAACTTCGACTTCACCCCCGTGATGATGCCGCCCAGCACCACATCCTCCTTCTTTGCCAGCTCCTGCTTGTCGCCCAGTTCAGAGCAATGGGTATTGCAGAGGGAGTTGAGGATAATGCTGTACTCATCGAGCGGATGAGCAGAAAGATAGATGCCCACAAGCTCGCGCTCACGGTTCAGACGTTCGATGGTGCTCCAGCTCTCAGCATCAGGAATAGGCGGCGTAGCTATTTCTATCGCCTCGGTACCGCCAAAGAGTGAGTTGGCAGCCTCGTGCTGTTCCTGCTGGAAGAGCTGACCGTAGCGCACCAGCGTATCGAGGAAGGTTTCGCCCTTGTTGTTCTTGCCGAAGAACTGCTCGCGACGGATGCCGAAGCTGTCGAAACCGCCACTCAGCGCCAAGGTTTCGAAAGCCTTGCGGTTCACGCTGGAGTAATCTACACGCTCGGCAAAATCGAAGATGGTTTTATAAGGTCCGTTCTTCAGTCGCTCTGCCACGATGGCATCGGCTGCCGGAGCACCCATACCCTTGATGGCTGAAAGACCGAAACGTATCTCTCCATGCTCGTTCACACCGAACACGCGGTAACTCTCGTTCACATCCGGGCCCAAGGTCTTGATGCCCATCGACTGGCACTCCTCCATCAGCTTGGTGATTTCGGTAATCTGTGCAAAGCGTCGGGTCATCAGCGCCGCCATGTATTCGGCAGGATAGTGCGCCTTGAGATAGGCAGTCTGGTAGGCTACCCACGAATAACAGGTGGCATGAGACTTGTTGAAGGCGTAGGAAGCAAACTTCTCCCAGTCGCCCCATATCTTCTCCAGCACCTTCGGGTCGTGGCCGTTCTCCTGTCCCTGCTTGATAAACTTAGGCTTCATCGCATCTACGATGGCCTTTTTCTTCTTACCCATCGCCTTACGCAGCGCATCAGACTCGCCTCGGGTGAAGCTCGCCAACTGACGGGAAAGAAGCATCACCTGCTCCTGATAAACCGTGATGCCGTAGGTATCCTTCAGATACTTCTCCATACACGGGATATCGTAGGTAATCTCCTGCTTGCCGTTCTTGCGGGCAATGAAGTCAGGGATGTAATCCATAGGTCCCGGACGGTAGAGAGCGTTCATGGCGATGAGGTCCTCGAACACCGTAGGCTTCAGCTCACGGAGATACTTCTGCATACCCGGCGACTCGAACTGGAAGGTTCCGATGGTCTGACCGCGCTGATAGAGCTGATAGGTCAGCTCGTCATCGATAGGGATGGTATCGAGGTCAACGACATCGCCCGTAGTCTGCTTGATAACCTTGCATGCCTCCTTCATCTCGGAGAGGGTCTTCAAGCCCAGGAAGTCCATCTTAATCAGACCGGTGGTCTCGATGACATGACCGTCGTACTGCGTTACCGCCGTCTTCAGTCCCGGGAAATCAGGGTCATCGGCAGTAGATACAGGCACCCAGTTGCTGATAGGGTCGCGGCAGATGATGAATCCGCAGGCATGGATACCCGTGCCTCGGATGGTTCCTTCGAGCATCTTGGCATACTTGATGGTATTACTCTCGCGGGGATCGTTGGAGAACTCTGCCTCGCGCAGCTCTGGGGTATATTTGATGGCATTGGTCAGGTTCATCTTGGCACCGTCAGGCAAACGGTCTGGGATAGCCTTGCAGAGTGCATTCGCCTTATCCAACGGCAACTTCTCTACACGCGCCACATCCTTGATGGAGTTCTTCGTCGCCATGGAACCGTAGGTAATGATATGGGCACAGTTCTCATGACCGTACTTATCCATTACCCATCTCAGCACCTTGCCTCGGCCGTCATCATCAAAGTCGGTATCAATATCCGGAAGGTTCACACGGTCTGGGTTCAGGAAACGCTCAAACAGGAGGTCGTACTTCAATGGGTCAATCTTGGTAATGCCCAAGCAGTAAGCCACCACCGAACCTGCCGCAGATCCACGTCCCGGGCCCACCATCACGCCGAGTTCCTCGCGCGCCGCCCTGATGAAGTCTGACACGATGAGGAAGTAGCCCGGGAAACCCATGGTCTTCATCACATGGAGCTCGAAGTTTACATGCTCGTCTACATCCTCGGGCAGCGGGTCGCCATAAAGCTTTTTGGCTCCCTCGTAGGCAAGGTGGCGCAGATATTCTGCCTCAAACTTGATACGGTATATCTTATCGTAACCGCCCAATCGGTCGATTACCTTCTGACCTTCCTCTGGTGGCAGCGGGTTCTTGCCGTTCTCATCAGAGGTAAACTCCTTGTAGAGGTCTTCTTCTGATACCTTCTGCCGCAACTGCTCCTCGGTACCGAAACTCTCCGGAATCGGGAAGAAAGGCATGATAGGACCATGATCGATGCTGTAAATCTCCACCTTATCCAATACTTCGAGGGTATTGGAAAGCGCTTCGGGGATATCCGAGAACACCTCGTTCATCTCCTGGCGGGTCTTGAACCATTCCTGCTTGGAATAGCGCATACGGTTAGGGTCGTCGAGATCCTTGCCGGTAGCGATACAGAGCAGATGGTCGTGAGCCTCGGCAGTCTCCTTATCCTCGAAGTGGCAGTCGTTGGTGCACACCAGTTTGATGTTAAACTCCCTTGCCATCTTGATGAGTTCCTTGTTGGCACGCTGCTGCAACTCGTAAGCCTCTCGGTTGGCAAGCAGACTGGGATCATCGGGCACTTTATGGCGCTGGAGCTCGAGATAGTAATCATCGCCAAAGAGGTTGTGGTACCACTGGCAAGCCTCGCGGGCTCCTTCCAGGTCACCATGCAGAATCTTGGATGGCACCTCGCCTGCAATACATGCCGAACAGACGATGAGGTCTTCGTGATACTTCTCCAGATCGGCACGGTCGGTTCGTGGGCGCATGTAGTAACCATCCACCCACGAATTGCTCACCAGCTTGATGAGGTTCTTGTATCCATTATAATTCTTGGCAAGTACAATGAGGTGATAACCGCTCATATCGCCCTTATCCTTCTCTCGGTCGGCTTTGGTTCGGCGTGCCACATACATCTCGCAGCCTATGATAGGCTTGAAAGGTTCGAGTCCCTCCTTCTTGCGGTCTTTATTAATCTTGCCGCAATAGTCGGTGAGTTCCTTGATGCCGAACATCACACCGTGGTCGGTTACCGCCATACCCTTCATGCCGTCCTTGATGGCCTTATCTACCAGATGCGGTATCTTCGACTGGCCGTCGAGGATGGAGTATTGGGTGTGTACATGCAAATGAACAAAATCTTCCATTATCTGTTTAAAATTCAAATTTTGACAACAAAGTTACGGCGAAATATTGAAAAAGCCAAAAGAAATATGCGAAAATATTGAAAAAGGTAAAAGAAACCCACAAAAAATTTGCAAAAGTGATAAAAATGACGTACCTTTGCACCAATAAAAACTTAATCCTACTATATGGGACAGAAAATAAAGAAATTAAAGAAGATAAGATTGCACCGCGAAGGTACCGATCAGCTGGTAACCGGAGCGATAGCGTTAGTAGCCATTGCGGCTATATTGTGGACAACCTTAGACAACAAGATTCCGTTCTGGGCTTTTGTTGTTGTGTTCGGTACGGTATATGGTATCGTGCTCAACTTCTACCGTTGTCCTATCAGATACCTCAACGTAGAGGATACTTCGAAACTGGTAGTAGCACCTGCCGACGGAAAGATTGTGGTGATAGAAGAGGTGGAGAATGCTCCTTACTTCGGTGACCGCCGCCTGATGATTTCCATCTTCATGAGCCTCTGGAATGTTCATGCCAACTGGTTCCCGGTGGATGGTAAGGTAAAATTCGTGAAGCATGTGGACGGCAACTACCACAAGGCATGGCTGCCTAAGGCTAGCGAGGAAAACGAGCATGCCGACGTGATGATTACCACACCTGAGGGAGTGGATGTACTCTGCCGACAGATTGCCGGTGCAGTGGCACGCCGCATCGTAACCTATGCCAAGGAAGGGGAAGAATGCTTCATCGACGAGCACCTGGGATTCATCAAGCTGGGTTCACGCGTGGATGTCTACCTGCCTGTAGGTACAGAAGTATGCGTAAAGATGGGACAGTCAACTACTGGCGACCAGACCATCATCGCTAAATTGAAATAACATATTGACAGATAGAGGGCAAGCCGGAACATACTTCCGGCTTTCACTCTATCATAATATACTGGAAAGAAATGAGTATCAAAAAACATATTCCAAACACGATAACCTGCTGCAACCTGGTTTCGGGCTGCATTGCAACATCGTTTGCCTTCGGCGGGAACCCAAGGATGGCATTGTTATGGATTATCATCGGAGCCGTATTCGACTTCTTTGACGGCATGAGCGCCCGCCTGCTGCACGTTTCATCGCCAATAGGCAAGGAGCTGGATTCGCTGGCAGATGACGTAACCTTCGGTGTGGCTCCTGCTACCATCGTATTCTCACAACTCTTTGTGATGGAATATCCGGGGTTTCTGGAGCCTTTGCGCCCATGGCTGCCTTACGCAGCCTTCATCATCGCAGCCTTCTCGGCATTGCGACTGGCTAAGTTTAATCTTGATGAGCGCCAGACTACCTCTTTCATCGGTGTTCCTACACCAGCCAACGCCCTGTTTTGGGGTTCGCTGATTGTGTTCAATCCAAGCTGGCTCGAAGGATATTCATGGTCGGTATTCATCATTCTGGCTCTGATTCTCATCACCAACTATCTGCTGGTTTGCGAGATGCCTCTTTTCGCCTTGAAGTTCAAGCAGTGGGGCTTCAAGGGCAATGAGGTGAAATATGGCTTTGCCGCGCTCACCATCATCATCCTCGCTACTTCGGTAGCACTCGATGGTCTGACCGGTTTCCTCACCGGCTGGTGGCTTGTCATCGTGGCATACGTCATCATCTCGGCGATTATTTATCTGAAGAAGACGAAATAGAAGAAATCCCCTTTATTGGGATATACAGGTTTAGTAAGATTGTTAATTGAAAAATGCGGCTAGATGTGAATCCAGTCGCATTTGTTTTTTCTTCCTGTTGAGAGAAGTTTAGTTGTGTACGAGCGTACCGATCTCCTCTCCATCCATCACCTTCTTGAGGTTACCTACAACATCCATATTGAACACGTAGATAGGAAGGTTGTTTTCCTTACACATGGTGGTAGCAGTCAAATCCATTACCTTCAAGCCCTTGGTGTAAATCTCATCATAGGTAATGTCCTTGAACTTGGTAGCTGTAGGATCCTTCTCTGGGTCGGCGGTATAGATACCGTCTACACGGGTACCCTTGAGCATCACGTCAGCCTCGATTTCTATACCGCGGAGAGAAGAACCGGTATCGGTAGTGAAGTATGGACTACCTGTACCTGCAGAGAAGATGCAGATATAGCCTGCCTCCATCGCCTCAATCGCCTTCCACTTGGTGTAGAATTCGCCGATAGGCTCCATGCGGATGGCAGTAAGCACCTTGTTCTTAACGCCCAAGGCTCCGAGTGCGCTGCTCAATGCCAGGGAATTGATAACGGTAGCACACATACCCATCTGGTCGCCCTTGACACGGTCGAAACCCTTCTGGCTTCCGCTCAAACCGCGGAAGATGTTACCACCACCAATCACAATGCCTATCTGAACGCCCATCTCATGGACCTCCTTTATCTGCTTAGCATAATCACTCAGGCGCTCTGGGTCGATGCCGAAGCTCTGCTTGCCCATCAGACTCTCGCCACTCAATTTCAAAAGAATTCTTTTAAACTTTGCCATTTTATTTTAATTTACAATTTACAGTTAACAGTTTATAGGGCGTAGCCTCCTATAAACTATTAACTCTTAACTATTAACTATAAACTATTAATCAGGAACTTGATTTCTCCGAACGCATACGAGCGTATCACTCCCTTCTTGTCATGAAGGATGAGATGACCATCGTCCTCCACCTCTACGAAGGCGCCCTCGAACTTACCGTCCTTATCCTCATACCAGTGATAGCCCTTGCGACGGTAGAGAGAAAGATGATAGATGCCCGACACATCCATATAGTCGGCACGACGCAGAAGTTCGTAGTATTTGCAGAAAGCCTCAATCACCTTCTGCAGCACCTCTTCCCTATCCACCTCATGACCCAGAATCTGAGCCAGAGATACAGGGTTGGGCGCATCGCTGTGGAACTCAGTCTGATTGACATCAATGCCGATACCGAAGATGCAGCGCTTGATGCCCTTGGAGTCGATGGCAGTCTCTATCAGCGTGCCACTGATTTTCTTGTCATACCAGTACACATCATTCGGCCATTTCAGCGTAATGCCGTCCGTATAGGAATCAAGAGCGTCCTTCACGGCGAGCGCACCAGCCTCGGAAAGGAGGAACTGCTGGCGCAAAGGTACCCACTTAGGACACATCATCATACTGAAGAGGAGGTTCTTGCCCGGCTCACTCTCCCAGGTATGCACGCCCTGTCCCCTGCCTGCTGTCTGATAATCAGCAATGGCAATGGTCAGCGCATCTTCATCGTAAGTATCCAAATTCTTCAGGAAGGTATTCGTGGAATCCACTTCCTTTAATCGTATAATCTTCTTTTCCATGTCTATATAATAATGTATAGCGAATCACAACGGGTTATCCAATCAGCAACGGGTTGAAGGCATCCACAAGATGCTCGATGCGTTTCACCTGATGGCCTACCCCTACCACGGTAACAATATCAAAGCGAAGTTCTTTTTCCACCTTCTGTTCCTTGACGTAAGTATTGGCGGCTATTGCCAGATTACGCATCTTCCTGGCATCTACGGCTTCCTCGGGCTGCTGGTATTCTTCACCCGAACGGGTCTTGACCTCTACCACAACCAGCGTCTTACCATCCGGCGAAACGGCAAGGATATCCAGATCCCGCTTGCCGGCTTTCCAGTCTCTGTCGATGACGACATAGCCTTCATTCTCGAGATAGAGCGTAGCCTCGTCTTCTCCCCATTTGCCTAATTCATTATGCTCTGCCATAGTCTATTTTCTTTATTTTGCATCAAAAGATGCTTTTACCTTGCAAAAATAACAAAAAAAGTCCACACTTCAAACTTTTTTATGTAATTTTGCACGAAAAACAATGGAAGATATTAAGAAAAAAGACGAAGCATACATGCACCGTGCCCTGATGGAGGCTCAGGCGGCATTCAATGAAGACGAGATTCCGGTAGGCGCCATCATCGTTTGTAAAGACCGGATCATATCGCGTGCCCACAATCTTACGGAGATGCTGACAGATGTTACGGCTCATGCCGAAATGCAGGCCATCACTTCGGGAGCCAACATGCTGGGAGGAAAATACCTGAAAGACTGTACCCTATACGTTACGGTAGAACCCTGCGTGATGTGCGCCGGAGCGCTGGGATGGGCACAGATCAGCCGCGTGGTATATGGTGCCAGCGACGAGAAAAGGGGGTATACAAAATATGCGCCCGATGCACTGCATCCTAAGACGACAGTTACATCGGGCGTATTGGAAGATGAGTGCCGCGCACTCATGCAGGATTTCTTTCAGAGAAAGAGATAATTACTTAACGAGCACTACAAGATACTTGCTGGTGCTCCAGAAAATCTGTGGATTGGTGATGCGGAGTGTATACTGCTTGTTAGCATCACGTACCAATGCATAAGAGCTGGATGGGTGGGTAGTGAGCAACTTAGCTGACTTTGACATCAACTTGATTTCAGAAATGTTGCGGATATCAACCTTGGTGAAATAACTCTTGTTGAAATTGCCGGTCATTACCTTACCCTTTTCCATAATATGCTGCTCCTTCAACTCCTTCTTGGTACCGAATACGTACCAGGCAGTGTTGAGCTGCTTGTCCTGTGCATTGATTGTCTCTGTCTTCTGGTTGCTTTCAGTAGTAAGACGAGCGGTCTTGGTATTCAGATTGTTGATAGTCTCGTCGAGCGCTGCAATATGAATATCCTTCTTATCCAACTCCTCGCGAAGCGCCTGAAGTTCCTTATCCTTCTGTGCAATCTGCTCCTGAAGGTTTGCGATGGTCTTCTTCAACTGGTCAGCCTGCAAAGAGCTGTTAGCCATCTGCTTCTGCAGTTTAGCCAGAAGTTCGCGGTTCTGCTGCATACGGGTAGCGATGAACTGAACATTCTCCTTGAGCTGCTGTCTCTTGCTGACACCCTCACCGTTCTTCAGGAGAGTTACCCTGTGCTCAGCCTCACTGATCTGGTTCAGACCATCCTGGATTTCATTCAATGTACCCATCATATCGTTAATTTCGCTATCCTTCTGAGCGATGATACTGTTTAGCGAATCATTCTGCTGATTTGCCAAATCCTGGGTGTTGTTCTTGCCGTTGTTGCAACTGGTCAAGCAAAAAGCAGCTAAACATGCCGCAAATAATAGCTTTTTCATAATCATTTTCCTTTTTAATATTTGATTTAAAAAATTATCTTTTCGCGTAAAACGCGTCGCTTCCTATACTTTATTCATTACTTTCTTCATCCCTGCGAGCCCCGTTTTTCTTCTGCCGGCGCTCTTCACGCTTTTTTTCCTTCATCTCCTCCTTGAGCTGTTTAGGATCTTTTCCTGCCAATACGATGACAAATTCGCCCCTTGGTTCTGTCTCCTCAAAATGAGCGATAACCTCGGCAAGCGTACCCCTCACACTCTCCTCGTGGAGTTTGGATATTTCACGACAACAGCTCACCTGTCTGTCATTCCCGAAAACCTCGGCAAACTGCTGCAAGGTTTTCACCACACGATAAGGCGACTCATAGAAAATCATGGTGCGCACCTCATCCTTCAATGACTCAAGATAGGTCTGTCTGCCCTTTTTCTGCGGAATGAATCCTTCGAAGCAGAAACGGTCGCATGGCAAACCCGATGAAACGATGGCCGGTATGCATGCCGTAGGTCCAGGCAAAGTCTGCACCGTGATGCCTGCCTTGGCTGCCTCGCGGGCGAGGTAAAAACCAGGATCGCTGATACCCGGTGTTCCGGCATCGCTGATCAAGGCAATGGTTTCGCCACCCTTCAGTCGCTCTACGATGGCAGAAGATGTGCCATGTTCGTTAAACTTATGGTGAGCCACTAATCGATTTCTGATATCGAAATGTTTCAGCAGGACACTCGATGTTCGAGTGTCCTCAGCGAGTACCAAATCCGCTTCTTTCAGTATGCGAATGGCTCGCATTGTCATGTCCTCCATGTTACCAACTGGAGTCGGAACGATGTATAATGTGCCCATACTGACCGCAAATGTAGTTAATTAATCTTTCATAGCAAAAAAAAAACGCGTTTCTTTGCATTTTTTAAAACCTTATTATTAATTTTGCCCCCGAAATGACAGAAAATCTAATTGGGGAGGCACACCGTCCCGGAAGAATTGAAGTGGTGTGCGGATCGATGTTCTCCGGAAAAACAGAGGAATTGATCCGAAGAATGAAGCGTGCGAAGTTCGCCAAGCAGAAGGTGGAAATCTTTAAGCCGGCGCTTGACACTCGTTACTCCGAGGAAGATGTAGTGAGCCATGATCAGAACTCTATCCGGTCTACTCCTATTGAGTCCTCTGGATCGATACTGCTATTGGCTTCTGATATCGACGTGGTGGGTATCGATGAAGCCCAGTTCCTGGACAATGGGCTCGTGGAGGTATGCAACGAACTCGCCAACCGTGGCGTGAGAGTCATCGTGGCAGGACTGGATATGGACTTCAAGGGAGTTCCCTTCGGTCCGATTCCTGCTCTCTGTGCCATCGCCGACGAGGTGACCAAGGTTCATGCCATCTGCGTAAAGTGCGGATCGGTTGCCTATGTGAGCCACCGGTTGGTCAATAACGACAAACGGGTGCTTCTGGGCGAGAAAGATGAATACGAGCCACTCTGCAGAGAATGCTACCAGAAGGCGATTCTTAACGAAAAATTATAACAAAAGGAACAGTTATGGGAAAGGAGATTACATTTGATAAATTTATAAGATGGGCGGGTGTTACCCTCATCGTACTGGCCGTGCTCTACATGACCAATTATCTGAGCAGCGTACTGCTGCCATTCTTCATTGCATGGTTTTTCGCTTACCTGCTCTATCCGGTCGTGAAGTTTATCGAAAACAAACTCCACGTCAGAATACGTGCGCTGTCTATCCTCATCGCCATGGGAACTGCCATCGCTGTTATAGGAGGCGTGCTGTGGCTCATCATCCCTCCGATGATTGACCAGTTTGACAAACTCGGTGAGGTGTTGACACGATGGCTGCATCAGACGACTCATACCAACAACCTGACGGCGCTGATCAAAGACTGGTTGCAGGCCAACCAGGAACAGATAGAGCATTTTCTGAAAAGCAAGGACTTCAGCGATGCCATCAAGACCACCATGCCTAAGGTCTTCTCGGTAGTCAGCCAGACGGCAACGGTACTGATGAGTATCGTGGCATCGATGATTACCTTATTATATATGTTCTTCATCCTGCTCGATTATGAGACACTGACAGCCAACTGGGTGAGAATCTTCCCTAAGAAGAACCGTCCGTTCTGGAGTGCGCTGATGAAGGATGTGGAGCGCGAGCTCAACAACTATATCCGTGGTCAGGGACTGGTAGCGCTCTGTATGGGCATCATGTTCTGCATCGGTTTTACCATCATCGGTTTCCCGATGGCGATAGGTCTGGGCATTCTCATCGGCATCATGGACCTGGTTCCGTATCTCCATACCTTCGCCCTCATCCCTACGGCATTCCTTGCCATGCTGAAGGCAGCCGACACAGGTCAGAATTTCTGGCTGGTATTCGGTCTGGCTGTTCTGGTGTTCTGTGTGGTGCAGGTCATCACCGACATGGTAGTTACCCCGAAGATCATGGGTAAGGCGATGGGATTGAACCCAGCCATTCTACTCTTGAGTCTCTCGGTTTGGGGTGCACTTCTGGGTTTCCTGGGATTGATTGTAGCCCTTCCGCTCACAACGCTCATCATAGCCTACTGGCAGCGGTATGTAACGAAAGAGAAGCCGCAATATCATGAAGAAACGGGCGAAAATGTCCCAATTTCGGATAAAAATGAAGAAAATCAGTAAAAATATGGCAAAATATTTGGTTATTTCAGATTTTTGCCGTACCTTTGCACTCGCTTTTGAAACATAAAGCAGAAGATTGACTCGCTAGCTCAGCTGGTAGAGCACAACACTTTTAATGTTGGGGTCATGGGTTCGAGCCCCATGCGAGTCACAGATCTTCAAGAAAAAGGCTTTCCATTACGGAAAGCCTTTTTTTGTTATTAAAACTGAACTTCGCAAGTGGGGAAGTTAAGGGAAGTTAGAGGGAAGTTAAGGGACAAATGTCCTACGTTTTACGTAAAATAACTATTGTCTCTTCACTTCCCGAACGACCGTAGGGAGTGATAACTTCTTTAACTTCTGTCAATTCCCTCACTTTCGAAACTTGAATTATTAAAACATTTCAGCCTTAGCCTCTACCCTCTTCTCAACATCATCCGGAAGCTGAGGGAAGAAATCATAGCCGGTGATACGCTCCACTTCATCTACTGAATTTACGAATTCCGTCTTCTTTCTGCCTTTCTGCGACTGGTTACGGCAGATAAAGCCGATGGCTTGCGGATTCTTGACCGTATGAAGAACCACCTTGAAGAAGGCATCAGGCACTACCACCTTGTTTTTACCCAACTTGCGATGCTGCTTATTCAGAAATATCGGTCCGCAGACAATATAAACCTTGCCATACTGCTTCGCCCAGTTGCGGCACTGCTGCTCTATCGTGTTCCATACCCCCGCATTCAGACTGTGGTTCTGCGGACACATATTGGTCATCAGGAAACATTCATCCATCGCCTGCTGACTCCATTTGTTGTCACCAGCCGGACACATGTGTCCCCTGTCGAAACCACTGTTATAATAATCCGCCAAAGTACCCACGGGTGCCGGCATCTCCTCATCATCAGCAAACTTACCGCGCGGCAACTTACCAGATGCATGCTCACCCGTCAGCACCCAGGCTACCCAATTCGGCTGTCGCGTATCATGATTATAAGATACCGTATAAGCCAACCGATGCTTGATGGTTTCAGATACCTTTACCTTAGATACCGGAATCTCCAGCCCCTGCGCCTCCAGATTCGCACCCTCTCCAGCAGTTTCCAGCTTATTCTCTGCAGACGATTCATCGCCCGCAGCATCAGCAGCCTCCTGCATATTCTCCTTTACAACAAGTGCCTGATCTTCTGTTGCCAGCGAAGAAACCTTCGGCAAGACAGAAAACGCCACTACTGCGGCTATCGCCAACAGCCAAATCTTAAATGTACCTACTTTCTTTTTCATATCAGATTCATCATTAATTCATTTTCCATAAGACTCAGAGTCTACACTATTCATTCCGCTTTTAGGTGAATAATCCCTAAAATCTCCACAAAAGTAGTATTTTTATGCGAAAAAGAGAAAGAAAATCATAAATTTCTTGCGCATTTCAAAATAAAACACTAACTTTGCATCGCTATGTAGGACAAACCTAGACATAACACAGTAAAAAGCTCAAACAACTAAGAACTGAAAGTCAAAGGTTACGATACATTGGCAAAAGTGCTCTATGAAATGGACAAGCGAAGAGCATTAACAGAGATTAACTAAAAGTGATGCAAGTTTCCCGCCTTTTCTTGTTTTATACAAGGACTGAAGTGCCTCGGGCAACCATATCGGGGTACATTTAGGCTGAGAAATAAGAGAAAATAAGAATCAAAACATAATAGCAAAATGAAAAAAATCAAATTATTCTCAATTGTAGCTGCCTTCGTTGCAGCTTTCGCATTCACTTCTTGTAATACAGGCGATGATAACAACAGCTATTATCAGCCGCTCACACAAGCAGAAAAGCAGACCTGCTATTCCAAGACAGTAGGTAACCGCATGAGCAAACTCGCTTATATGAGCGACGAGCATGTTACAGAAAAAGACGGCAAAAAGGAATATTACGACACCTTAAATGTCTCTACATCTATCTACGGAGATGGCAAAGATACCGTAATGACTGTTCATAACTTCCCTGTAAAGATTCTCGCCCGTTACATTCCTGAAAATGCTGAAACGAAAGACCTGAAGGAAGCATTGAAGAAATATGAGACGCCGGTTAGCTTCAAGAGTGTTGTATATTACTATACAGTTACACCTGCTATCCAGTTCATGCTCTTCCCAGATGCTATTACTGTAAATCTGGAGTATGGTGGTGCTACACATAAGGTTAAGTTCTATTGCTATTCTAGCGGAAACAGCCGATATACTTTCGGACAAGTTACCCAAACTACCAGCAAGGTTGAAGCTTATTTGGTTGTTTATGGTTACGAAGTTGATCCAAAGGATGAGAAGAAACCAAATCCTACAGCATTCAACTTTAATATGGCAGGAACCCAGTTGTCAAATGGAACACAGATTAAGTTCTTCGAGCCATAAAGTTCAGAGCAAAAGAAATAAAGAAGTAAGAAACTTACACTTACAAATATATATATGTTAATACTCTCTTAAAAATTAAACAAAAAAAGAAAACTATTAGAGGCGCAGTCTTCGTGAGAAGGTTGCGCCTTGTTGCATATATACAAAGATCAGACGCTCCTTAAAACTTATATATAGGCAAAACCTTGACCTTATATCCATTTTTCTCAATTACCCTTTCCTCATTCATCGTGACAATGATCAGATTGGAGCATTTGAGTTCTCCCGCACATTCTATGATGCTATCTATCTCCCGCTTGAGGGTTCGTTCGGAAGAGAGGTCATAACATACTTGTATCAGACTTTCTACATGAGCACCCTGCCTTGTAACAAAATCAGTCTCCTTGTCATTACGGGAGCGATAATAGAAAAGCGATGTTTCTGCATGATATCCCCTGCGAACCAACTCTATAAAAACCTGATTCTCCAACAACCTGCCTAAGTTCTCACTCACACTAAAAGCCTTGGCTTCTACAAAACCATTGTCAACCACATATACTTTCTGTGGAGCTTTCTTCATCATTTTCAACTTGTTGTTGTAACGTGGCAGATAATACAGGAGATAGGGTTCTCTTAAAAATCCCATGAACTTCTTGGTGGTTGCTACGCTCGAAAATCCCAGCGCTTCTGCCAGTTCGTTGGCACTGAAAGGATTGCAGAAGTTAGAAACCAGATACATGGCCAGGTTGTTCAAATCCTCCACATTGCGTACTTTATGGCGCTTGGCAATGTCTTTCCAAATGATGGAATCGAAGAGTATGGAGAGATAGTTTTGGGTCAGGCTTCTTGCTGCTACAGTCTCAGGATAACCACCATGGTGCAGATAGTCAGCTATAAGCGAGAGGTCGGATACGCTATCTTTCATCTCTGATACTTCCGAAAGATTCCTGTGGTTCCAGATAAAGTATCTATTATTGGCTGATTATCAGTATTATACACTCTAAACGGTAGAAAAGTGGCGATGTGGATTCTGTTTAGATACGAAAAATAGAAGATTTAACGTTTTTAACCTTCTGTCACACCGAAATTACAAAAAATTTGGGTGATGTAAGGTGGTTAGTAGTCACTCCATATGCCTTTTATTGCCACAGTGGTTCGTTATCCCAACCAGAAGGAAAACCAAGGGCAGCCTTATCTACTTCTGGAAACGTAGCAAAAAGTCTGTTCATCTTATCAAGCATATCGTTATTTGGAGATATGATGTCAAGAAAGTACTTGATGATGCACATATCAAAGTACACTTTCAATGGATCTGTCGGCAAGGTAATCCAAGGACGTGACATTCTAATTGGCATGGTAGCACGAATAGAGAATACCCTATTCCATACACGTGCATGATGACAACATGAATTTCTTGTTACAGTGATAATGGTAAGCCAAGATTCAAAAGGTGCAACTTGCAAGCCAAATGACTGTGCAATACGCTTCTTTATCTTCTTATTCTTGATGTTAGAATAAACATTGGTGATTACACCAAATGGCAATATCTCTGTCAGCATCCATGAAGGTGGGTACTGATTGGTATATGTCTCTTTGAAATGGTTGATGAAATCCTCTTTTGTATGGTTCAGTTCATCTTCTATAAGACGTATAGAGCGATTGAACTTGGACGGATTTGAGAAATTGTTGGCATCAGTCATCCAAAAAGGGTTGCCTGTCATTTCCGTTCCAAAGTTCACGATTGCACAACGCACTGCGACCTCTATCTTTTCAATTTCATTGAATAAAAGTAGGCGTAGCTTCTTGTCAAAGCGATACAACATCATAACCTTACCGAAAGATACTCCTCGCTTGAATAGATGTTGCTCCTTGGGAATGGAAAGCAATGGGTACATATAGGCAGACAAACGATAGTAACCGATGTGGGAAAGATAATGCTGAGCCTTTTCTTCATCGGTTATCTCCATACCTCTTGTTTTGAGTAGTTGTACTAACTCTTGGGGGGTGGAGTATGTTTTTATGAACGGAATTTTTGTTGCCATATACCTATAAAAACAAAAACGACCCGCACATTTGAGCATCGTTGAGAGGCTTGGCGGGTTCTCGTGCTGCAAAGATACGAATAATCATTGATAATACAAACTTTTTAGAAAGAAAAATAACACAAAAGTGGAATTCTTTGACATATTTATGTTTGATAATGTTAAATCAAACCTTGAAATCATACTTTGCCAGCCAAACAAAGTGGTTTTCAAGGTAAAAGTATTATCTTTATAACGTCTATACTCATACCGGAAGCCCCGATGGGCAGAGGTTGGGCAGACATACATATGGTAAAAGGCGTTTTTGTACGCTTTGGTTTTGATCGGGTCATAGGTCATAGGGGCAGTGTCCTACCCATTTTTCTCAGGCTACGAGCGAAACGAGGCTTTTCCGCAGGACACTGACCTGTCCGTGTGCCACGAGGCGCACAGCTATATATAAAGGGTTGGCTACCTTCCATATAAGATGTAGCCGTAACTGCCAATGAGATGAGAGAAGGTCTCTCGGTGTCGGTGTGCAGGCACTGGCATCAAACCCTCTGCAAGCTGCTGCAGTCGGAAACGCTGCGGTGGTGAGCGTTGCAGAGAGGTACGTATTACTGAGCTGAACGCAAGTGAACGTTTTCGTTAAGCCAAATAGGGTCAGAGGGACAGTAGATCCATTTCTCGACTGTATTGTAGCATGGCCCTCCCTCACTTGTCTTCAAGCACCTCGCCCTATATTTCATGTATCTTCATCACGGTGCGGAGCGCAGTTAGTATGTACGAGTGTTCAAAATCAAACAAGTTGAAGCCTGCAAAACTCAAGTAAACATTATTACAATGCGAAACAGTCAACTACATTTTGGCTTATTGTTCCGGCATCTCCACATTCCACCATGCTAATAGCTGTCATCTCGGCAGATTGTGGCGAAGATGCAGACACTTGGAGGACAATAGTCTCTCCAAGGTCTGTCGTTATCTGTACGTCAAATAATTCCATATAGTTTTCTCCTTTACCAAACGATAATTAGTCTTTTAAATTTGCAAAAGGTCTTCTACCTTGATGCGACAACTTAAACTCTGCTATCATTTTTTTCTCAACATGCCTTGGTTCCTCCTCTGTTCTTTTCCAACAAACAACGAGATTTGCAGAGTCTTTTAATTGCCAAATAAATCGTCCACCCTTATGTCCTACCTTTTTCCCACTGCCAAATTTCATGTATTGAGAAAGTCTTTTCCTAAGGCTTGTAGCTTTACCTATGTATATTACCTGCTCGCCGTCAATCCAGTTTGTTTCGAGTTCTTCAATCGACACATTGGGATCTTGTTCTTTGAAGAATCCACCAGTTCCCACTTGCAAAAAAATAGGGTAAGTACCAGTTGTGTACAATAAAACATACACCCCTTTTTCATCTTCTGGTAATTTAGGATTGCGCATTAATTCCTCCACTGTTACGAAGCCCTTGAAGCCTTCGTCCTTTAACTTTTCAACAATTTCCATAATTTAATTTATTTTGTTATGAATTTCTTTTAATTGCATTCTCATATATCTCCCTGATTTCATCTCTAAGGTGTTGCGGTTCCAGCACTTCCAAAGATTTGCTGCGCGAA
>ENA-ORSJ01001302-ORSJ01001302.1-human-gut-metagenome-genome-assembly--contig:-NODE-1302-length-21649-cov-3.393026_pt1 | contig 21649 bp, 19 predicted proteins | sample MGYA00242191_ERZ509158 | MGnify/ENA primary metagenome ERZ509158 (study PRJEB26280, sample SAMEA2338623) | human gut metagenome | biome: human gut; feature: human-associated habitat; material: faeces...
ACAGAAAATACTATGAAGCCTATGAAGATCGATATAAAACCGCTCATGAAAAGGATGTCAGTTGGGAGCAAATGAAAAATACTCCAATCGTTATGGATATTATTAATCGATATCACCTTCATCCTGAGCAGTCATTACTGGAAATTGGGTGTGGTGAAGGCAGAGACTCCGCCACCGTTTTAGAAAATGGCTTTCACCTTATGGCAACCGATATATCGCCTGAAGCAATAGACTATTGTAAGAAAAAAATGCCTGATTTTGAATCAAAATTCATGGTTTTGGATTGTTTATCAAGTGATTTGAATGAAAAGTTTGATTTTATTTATTCAATTGCGGTTGTTCATATGTTCGTTTTAGATGAAGACAGGAACGGGTTTTATCAATTCATTCGTAGCCATTTGAAATCAGATGGAATTGCTCTTATTTGTTCAATGGGAGACGGAAATTATGAAATACAAAGCGATATCAGCAACGCTTTTGAGATTCAGGAAAGAGAACATGAATCTGGAAAAATGATGGTTGCGGGAACATCTTGCAGGATGGTTTCATTCAGTACTTTTGAGAACGAGCTGCTGAGAAACGGACTGAAAATCATTGAAAAAGGCATCACAAGTGCATTGCCAAATTTCAATAGCTTAATGTATGCTGTAGTTCAGTAGAGAGCCTATCGAAAAGCAGCAGACAAACTGACGGAACTCAAAATCAGCTATATTCCGCTAATTCTCGTATTCCGAGAGTGATTCTAAGTCTATTGGGTGGTGTTCTCACTACCGAAATCTTAGAATAAAGACACAGAAAGCAAACCATCCATCCAAATGATATTGACCGCAACGAAAAAGTAGTTTCACTTCGATACACTCCCAAGGATGGAACCATTCTCCCACTCCCCTGTCTTTTTCAACTCGTCATAATAAGCTTTATACCAGTATGCCGTCCTCCGGCTGATTGCCCCTCATTCACAATCTCCATGATTTTCATGCCACTCTCAAATTTTATTTGGTTGCTGCCTACCATAGAAATCAATGTCTCTCTGCAGCTGTTCCATTGACATCACTTCTTTCAGATCATAGCGGCAATGGATTGGTGCAACATTTGTGAAAGCTTATCCTCTGCAGATACGCGTGCAATAAATTTGCCCATATACGTTCCTATCATATCCAGATTGATGTTCAATACGATTTTATCCAGTTCCTCCTCGTGATCTCTGACATATGCTTTAGATCCAAGCAGACCACGCTCCTCACCGACAACTGCCTCACGAAGATCTCGCTGGTCAATATCCTGCTGTGGATAGTGAAGTTTTCCATACTGGAAAAGAATAGCTTTTGCCCTCGCTTTCATCAGATCCTGATAGTTAAAAAATTCATTGCTCTCCCCCTTCCTCTACTTCTATCAGATTTATCCTTGTAAAAAATTTTGTCTCATTTTCATGATGAATATATGCTCCGTTTTTCATCTGAACACGAAGGCTTGCCGGATTATCCTTATTTACAGACATATAAACTTCGTGAATAGACCTCTGTCTGGCTTTCTCAAGCGTCAGCTTCAATCCCTTAGTTGCATAACCTCTTCCTCTGTATTTTTCTGATATGCAATAACCTATATGTCCAGGTCCTTCTCTGAGAAAATCATTGAGACAATGTCTTAAACTAAATACTCCCACATATACATCTTCATCAACAAGCACGTATGTAGTATCCGGAACAAATCCTTCCGGCAGCTCCTTTCCTAATGACCAGTTTCTCTTTTTCTCGATCCATTCAAGAAACTGTTCATAGTTATAGCCATATACGCTATTCATATATCCGTTTTCATTTTCCGGAAAAGTCATATAAAGCTCATATGTTTTTCGACAGTCAGAATCCTGTACTCTTATTAATTCCATGGACAATCCTCCTTGTGTTTGTTCTGTCGGGCTTATTGAAGATGATATCACTCATATCTCGTCTGCCTTCTTGAAATTATTATTCAAAAGTATAATCATGGTATTTCTTCATGTCAATCGAAAATCATTTGATTTTTCATATATGCTCCAATCAGCTCTTATTTCCATGCAAAAAAGAGAAAATGGGCTGCCACAAAATGTGGCAACCCATTTTCTCTCTTTATACTCTTTATAACAGTCATGATCGATCGCATCACGGATCTCTTCCATCATTGTATTATAGAAATACAGATTATGAAGCACACACAGACGCATTCCCAGCATTTCTTTTGCCTTTAACAGATGACGGATATAGGCTCTGCTGTAGGAACGGCAGGCCGGACACTGGCAGCCTTCTTCAATCGGGCTGTGGTCCAGTTCATATTTCTGGTTAAACAGATTTAATTTGCCATGGTTGGTGTATACATGACCATGACGGCCGTTTCTGGATGGGTAAACACAGTCAAAGAAATCTACCCCACGCTCTACTGCCTCTAAGATATTGGCAGGTGTTCCTACCCCCATAAGATATACAGGCTTATCTTCCGGCAGATGAGGTACCGTTACATCCAGGATGTGATACATTTCCTCATGTGTCTCACCTACAGCCAGACCACCGATAGCATAGCCGTCCAGGTCCAGCTCTTTAATGGTTTCTGCATGCTGGATACGGATCTCATCTACAACACCGCCCTGGTTGATGCCAAACAACAGCTGTTCTTTGTTAATGGTGTCCGGAAGGGAATTCAAACGATCCATTTCTGTCTTACAGCGCTTTAACCAGCGTGTAGTGCGGTCTACGGAATTGCGGATATAATCATAATCTGCATGGCTTGGTGGGCACTCGTCAAAAGCCATGGCAATGGTGGAACCAAGATTTGACTGGATCTGCATACTTTCTTCCGGTCCCATGAAGATCTTATGTCCGTCAATGTGGGAGCGGAAGTATACGCCTTCTTCCTTGATCTTGCGCAGATCTGTAAGGGAGAATACCTGGAAACCGCCGGAGTCTGTAAGGATCGGCTTATCCCAGTTCATAAACTGATGCAGTCCGCCATACTCCTTGATCAGCTTGTCGCCGGTACGCACATGAAGGTGGTAGGTATTGGAAAGCTCTACCTGGGTGCCGATCTGGCGCAGGTCATCGGTAGATACAGCGCCTTTAATAGCGCCTACAGTTCCTACATTCATGAAAACCGGTGTCTGGATGGTTCCATGTACGGTTTCCATCTGGGCACGTTTCGCCCGTCCATCTTTGGTTATTACCTGATATTTCATATATTATGCCTCTTCGTCTGCCAAAGCAGCCTTGATCATGATGGCACATTCGATCCTCTTTTTCTGCATCTCGCAGCCGATCTCATATGCGCCGTTAATAGAACCACTGAAATTATAGGCATTTGCACTACATCCACCGCTGCAGTAAAATCTTGCAAAGCAGTCCTTGCATGTTTCTTTTGCATATACATTGCAAAGCTTAAACTCATCACGGGTCTCTGTATTTACAATACCTGTGTCTACATTTCCAAGAAGGAATTTCTCATTGCCTACAAACTGGTGGCATGGATACAGATCGCCCCATGGGGTAACTGCCAGATACTCCGTACCGGAACCGCAGCCAGCCAGACGTTTTGCAACACATGGACCTGCTGTTAAATCCAGCATAAAGTGGAAGAAGTTAAAACCTCTGCCCTCTTTTTTGCGCTTGATGTATTCTAATGCCAGTTTGTCATATTCTTTTAAGATCTGAGGAATGTCCTCTTCACGGATGGCATAATCCTCTGCAGGATCAGCTACTACCGGCTCCATGGACATCTGCTGGAATCCCAGATCTGCATAATGGATCACATCATCTGCAAAATCCAGGTTATTTCTTGTGAAAGTACCTCTTACATAGTAATTCTTCTGTCCTCTGCTCTCAGCAAACTTCTGGAACTTCGGAACGATCATATCATAGCTGCCGCTGCCGTTTCTGAACGGACGCATCTTGTCATTGATCTCACGGCGGCCATCCAGGCTTAATACTACATTGCTCATCTCACGGTTGCAGAATTCCATGATCTCATCGTTTAAGAGAACGCCGTTGGTGGTTAATGTAAAACGAAACTTCTTGTGGTTTGCCTCTTCTAAGGAGCGGCCGTATTCAACCAGCTGTTTTACTACCTTCCAGTTTAAAAGAGGCTCTCCGCCGAAGAAATCCACTTCCAGATGCTCTCTGTTTCCGGAATTAGCTACCAGGAAATCCAGTGCTTTCTTACCAACTTCATAGCTCATTAAAGCACGGCGGCCATGATACTCTCCTTCTTCCGCAAAGCAGTAACGACAGGCAAGGTTGCAGTCGTGTGCAATATGCAGACAGAGCGCTTTTACAACGGTCTTGCGCTTCTTAAAATCTAAAACAAAGTCACGATAAATGTCACGGGTAAGAAGCTGTTCTGTATCGATCAGCTCCTGAATATCTTCCAGTGCTTCACAGACCATTTCACTTCCATAGGTCTCGTCTAATTTTTTATGAACATTTGCAGTTACTTCTTCAGAAAGCTTCTCAGGCTTGTCCATTTCCGGAACCTGTTCTGAAACTGCTGCGATGGCGTCATAAACCACCGGATCTACTACATGGACGGAACCGCTGTTCACATCCAGAACAATATGATAACCATTATTAATATACTGATGAATCAAAATTAAAATCTCTCTTTCTAAACGTAATAGGCCTTTCAGGCCAATCCAAATCACATGGGAAAGCCCCTATAATCTCTGTGACCATAGGGGCTTTGCACACTTAATCCGTTACCGACCTATACCATTAGCGGGCAGAGTTTTCGCAGCTCTGGTTACCAACGGTACAGGAAGTCTTACATGCAGACTGGCAGGAAGTCTGGCACTCGCCACATCCGCCCTTCTTCATGGTATCCTTTAAGGTATTGGCATTTAAAGTCTTTACATGCTTCATTGTACAGTACCTCCTTTTTTTATATGCCTCAAAAGGCACATATGAATAAACTCCATAAAATTATAACATAGGTTATGTTGGCTTGCAATGGTGAATATACTTGACTGTAAACATATTTTAGGGAGATGTCTATGGAAACTAAAGTAATAAAACCGCTGCTGCGCTCTCTTTTTATCTCCTACGCCCTTTCTGCCCTCTTTTTAGGGGCACTGGCTTTTGCCCTTTACAGACTGCGCCTGGGAGAAAGTCTGGTAAACCTGCTGATCTTTGCTGTGTATTTTGCAGCCTGTTTCGCAGGTGGATTTTTCACAGGAAGAAAAGTCAGAAACCGGCGTTTTTTCTGGGGACTGCTGTCAGGAATGTTTTATTTTCTCATCCTTTTTGCTGCTTCCTGGGCTATGGATCCCCGGGCCTCTATCCAGGCTGCCAGATCTCTCATGGTATTAGGCGTGTGTGCCTTTGGCGGAACCCTTGGGGGAATGCTCAGTTTTTAAGGTCTATATCCTCCAACAGTTCCCCGATCAGAAATACCAGGCTGCCTAAAAATACAAAAATATCACCCAGATTAAAGATCACCTTTTTCAGCCTTTTAAATTCAATGGAGAAATAATCCACTACATAGCCTTTTACCAGACGGTCATAAAGATTGCTGATAGCACCTCCAAGGACCATGGAAAGGCCGATCTTCTGGGCCAGGCAGCCCTTTTTTGTCATAAACGCGCCTAATGCGCCTGCTGCAGCAGATGTAACTGCCAGGGGGATCCCTTTTACCAGTTCCGGGCGTTCTTTTAAAAAGCCAAAAGGAAATCCGGAATTATAACTTTTATGAAGGCGGATCAGCCCCTTTGTGCCGGGAAGGTCCCTTGGAAATTCTTCTTCCCCTTCCCGCTCTATTTCGTCTTTTATAAACAGATCCAGGGCAGCAATGCCGCCAGTAAGCCACGGTAAGATCATATTATACATCCATCCTTTCTGGTACATGGAACAGGTTCGTACTTTTTTCATGAGTCCATTTTACAATATTATCCCGTTTCCGTCCAGATATGCAGGTAACTTCCGGTGATTTTCCCATATACTGATAACAAGCATTTTACCGGTGGTTTTTATGGCTGAATGTATCTTAAATCCTGCTTCCCAGGATGTCGCTGATTTCATTTACCGTTTTGGATCCCTGCAGAATAATCTCCGGGACCCGGAGCAGTTTCCCTGTGTGGATTATGTAAGCAATGATTATGCTGTTTTTTATACAGAGCTTGAAAACGCCCTTCCCCTTTCTCTGGAACGTCAGCCCTACTACAGCATTCCCTCTCTTTTTACCCTGTTGGACGACTCCGCCATGGAAGCTGCCGGGATCGTTCCCGCCCTTCAGACACCTGCACTGAGCAATATGGGAAGCGGGGTGATCGTTGGTATTGTAGATACAGGGATCGACTATACAAGTCCTGTTTTTCGTAAAAGTGACGGAACGACCCGGATCCTTGGTCTGTGGGATCAGACCCTTCCTGAGGATCCTTCTGTTTTACCGCCCGGTGTACCGGAATATTATCCCATGGGCGGTGCCTCCTATGGAACGGAATTCACTCATGAAGAGATCAACGAAGCTTTAACCTTAGAGGATCCTTTTTCCCTGGTACCTTCCAAAGATACAGATGGCCACGGCACTTTCCTGGCAGGCCTTGCAGCCGGATCTGCTTTCCCTCTCCAGAACTTCACAGGCGCTGCTCCCATGGCAGATCTTGCCATTGTAAAATTAAAGCCTGCAAAGAAATATCTGCGGGACTATTATCTGATTTCCGAAGATACCCCTGCTTTCCAGGAAAATGACATTATGATGGGAATTAAATACCTGCGGGTCATCGCTGACCGGTTCAGACGCCCCTTAGTCACCCTTTTAGGACTTGGAACCAATTACGGCAGCCATACCGGTACCTCCCCCTTAAGCCAGGTAACGCAGAATTATGGCGGCTTTTTCGGGATCGCCACTGTAATCGCAGCAGGAAATGAAACAGGACTCGCCCACCATTACGCAGGAAGGTTTTCCGCTGACACTTCTTTTGAAGATGTGGAACTTCGGGTAGGAGAAGAAGAAGGGAAACGTGGCTTTATCCTGGAACTGTGGTCTTCTGCTGCCGATCTGTATACAGTAGGCTTTGTATCTCCCGGAGGAGAACGGATCAGCCGTATCCCCATTTTATCCAATAATGAGACCCGTATCCCTTTTCTTTTAGAGTCTACGGTCATCACGGTAAGTTATCAGCTGATCGAGGCAGGAAGCGGAAGCCAGCTTGTATCCATGCGCTTTGAGCGTCCTTCCCCGGGGATCTGGACCATTCGTGTATACAATACACAGTTTCTTACGGGAGAATACCACATGTGGCTGCCGGTTCAGGGTTTTATCTCCGATGAAACTGTATTTTTAAAACCGGATCCTTCAAACACGATCACGGTTCCCGGCAATTCCCGCCTGCCTATTACAACAGGGGCCTACAATCACAGAAACAACAGTATCTACATCCATTCCAGCCGTGGCTACACCAGCAGAGATTATGTAAAGCCGGATCTGGCTGCTCCGGGAGTGGAGATCCTGGGGCCATCGGTGCGGATCTCAGCTGCTTTTCGCCCTGGGCTTTCATCCAGTGTAGCAGCCGGTACTGCTCCTGCCTTCTCCCGCCGCACCGGTACCAGCGCTGCAGCCGCCATCACTGCAGGAGCAGTTGCCAATCTTTTAAGCTGGGGGATCGTTATGGGAAACTACCCTACTATGAGCGAGGCTTCTATTAAAAGTTATCTGATCCGGGGCGCAGCCAGAAATCCGTCCCTTACCTATCCTAATAAAGAATTTGGGTATGGAACCCTGGATCTGCTGCAGACATTTTTACGGCTGCGTGAGTGATCGAATTCCATACCCAATTCATTTTATCCTTCTCTTACCTGGATCAGGGGACCTCCCTTTTTCTCCAGATAAGGCCTTGTGACCACCACAGACCCGATATTCGGGTCTTTTGGTATCTCATACATGATATCAAGCATAAACTCTTCCAGAATGGCTCTGAGGGCTCTTGCGCCTGTTCCACGCTTTAAGGCTTCCTCTGCGATCCAGGAAAGTGCGTCTTCTTCAAATACAAGTTTTACCTCATCCAGTGCCAGAAGTTTTTCATACTGACGCAGGATGGCATTTTTCGGTTCCTTTAAGATCCGGATCATCATATCCTTATCCAGTCCCTTTAAGGTAACATTTACAGGCAGACGTCCTAAAAATTCCGGGATCATTCCAAATGCCCTCAGATCTTCATTGGTCACATGGCTTAAAAGATCCGGATCATTGTCATAGCTGTCTTTTAAGGCAGCTCCAAATCCCATGGAGGATTTCTTTGTAAGGCGCTCCTTGATGATATTTTCCAGATCCGGGAAAGCACCTCCACAGATAAACAGGATATTATCTGTATTTACAGTAGCCATAGGAGTCATTGCATTTTTCTGATTGGATCCCACCGGAACTTCTACGGTACTGCCTTCTAACAGCTTTAAAAGTTCCTGCTGAACGGACTCGCCGCTTACATCCCTTGTATTGGTCTGTTTTTTCTTTGCGATCTTATCGATCTCATCAATAAAGATAATGCCTTTTTCTGCCCGTTTTACATCATTTCCTGCAGCTGCTAACAGCTTGGAAACAACGCTTTCAATATCATCGCCAATATAACCGGCTTCAGTCAGGGATGTGGCATCTGCAATAGCTAACGGCACATCAAGAAGCTTTGCCAGCGTCTTTACCAGATAGGTCTTGCCGCTTCCTGTAGGGCCGATCATTAAAATGTTGGATTTTTCGATCACAACACCGTCTGGGTCGGAACCACCTAAAAAGGCGCGCTTATAATGATTATAAACAGCTACTGCCATGACCTTCTTTGCCTTGTCCTGGCCGATCACATATTCATCCAGCTTGCCTTTTATAACGTGAGGCGCCGGAATATCTTTCATAGTCAGCTGCTTTTCCGGTTCTTTTTTCTTTTTCAGTTTCTGGCTCTGAGGGATCTCATTCACTGGCGGCATCTGGCTTAAGTCACTGAAATTCATGTTCATATAAGGCATATTGGGCATTTTTGAAAAATCCATGCCTCCCTTAGTCACTGTATCAAAAGCCTTCTGCATACAGTCATGGCACAGACACATGCCTCCCGGCATTGAGATCATTGGTCCTGCCTTGCTCTCCGGTCTGCGGCACATATAGCAGATCTTCTCATAATTATCGTTATTTTTATTATCATCCTGGGATCCATTTGTCATCTCGTTTTCCATATTCTTATCGTCCACTGTCTTTTCTCCTTACCACATTCTTCCCCATGGGAAGCCATTTCCCGGAAAACTCCAGGGATTACTGTCTTCTCTTCTGGAAGGTGCTGTTTCCCCGGGCTGCTCCCTGTTATCCTGTTTCTCCTGTTGTCCTTCACCTTCCGGCAGTCCTGCCAGCGTAATCTGGATCTGCTGTTCCTTATACCGGCCTTCTTCCTGGCGCTGCACCAGCAGTTCAATGGTCTCTCCCATTTCATAGCCTTTCAGGAATTTCTGCAGTTCCTGCATACTCTTTACAGTCATGCCATCCAGCTTGGTGATAATATCTTTCTCACGAAGTTCAGAGCCAGCCGCAGCCCCGTCTTCCAGTATCTTGTATACATAAACGCCCTTCGGCATATCAAAGGTTGCCGCTGTTTCTTCATCTACTGTAGTTCCCTGAATCCCCAGATATCCCCGTCTGCTTTCCTCTACTTCAGAACGGGTCTTACGGTTCATCAGTTCATCTAAAATCTCCTGGACTCCTGAAACAGGAATGGCATAGCCAATCCCTTCTACTTCTGTGGAGGAATATTTAGCCGCATTGATGCCGATCACTTCCCCTTTCATGTTCAAAAGGGCGCCACCACTGTTTCCCGGATTGATGGCTGCATCTGTCTGAAGCAGGACTCTTGTATTTCCGTCGGAAGTCTGTACTTCCCGGTTTAAGGCGCTTACATATCCCACTGTAACGGACTGGCCATACCCAAGAGCATTTCCAATGGCGATCACGCCCTGTCCTACTTTTAAGCTGTCTGAGTCCCCAAGCCTTGCAACGGCTATCTTATCCTGGGTTTCCTGTGGGATCTGATCTATCGGGATGGAAATAACTGCCAGATCTGTATCTGCATCTGTCCCCTTTACCGCAGCATCCACAGCTGTATCATCTACAAATGTGATCTTTAATGATACTGTGTCCTTCACTACATGATTATTGGTCACGATCAGCAGTTCCGTATCATTTTTACCAATGATGATCCCGGAACCACTGCTTGGCACCTCATAAGACTGGCTTCCGCCTCCGAAAAACCAGCTGTATCCGTAATCCGGAGTCTGGTAAACGGCTGTGCTGGCAACTGCCACAACCGTTGGCATTGCCTCTTCTACGATCTCTGAAACATCCGTTGACGGTGCCGGAATGTCTGCTGCCTGTGGAAATGTTTCCGGTATCTTTTCTCCCGGAAATGGTTCTGGAGGCGGCAGTGCTTCTCCCTCCGCCTTTACTGTATCCTCATCTGACGCAACGATCGCAAAAAACTGGGAAACCATTCCGGAAGACGCAATCTGGATCCCGGTCATAACCGTTCCTGCCACGGTTCCAAAAAGGACTGCGGAAAGAACGATCCAGGCTGTCTTTTTCAACAAATTGTTTTTCCTCATATATGATCTGTTCTCCTTCCAAAAAGAGATCCCGCAAAAGAGGAATTCTCCCTGCTTTCACGAAATCTCTTTCTTAAACTTTGGTGTTATCTTTTAATGCTTATTAAGCTGCCGGTGAGATCATCTCTCCCGGACCGCCTACATTCTCTTCTTTGATGCTGTTTCCAGGATTGAAGGATGAAGCTGCTGTTGTTTCACTGCTTCCCGGTCCATATGGTTTTGTAGCAGCCTCTGTAGTTGCCGCTTCTGTGGTACGGGAAGGTGACAGCGTACCGCTTGGAACCGTAGGCTTTAAGCTTTCTGTGGAGTCTCCCGGATGGGCTGCCTTTGTAGTCTCTCCCGGATGGGCCTGACTGCTTTCACCTGTATGAGAACTCTGGGTCGTTTCAGAAGAATGTTTACTGGTTGGTGGTATATAATCTTCCGGAGGATCGATCACATTTCCATCTTCATCTGTTTCATACTCAAAATCAGTTTCACCGTCAATAATACTCTCTTTTGTGGAAGAAGTACTTTCATTGTTCTTTTCAGAAGAAGAACTGCTTTCTGAGCCGTCCGCTGTTGTCTTGTCTTCTTTCTTTGCCTCTGTAGTCTTAGGAATATAACCGCCATCTGTACCAACATCACCTACCGGCTTTCCTTCTTTATACAGACCTGTATCAGAAGCAATCTTTGCGCTGATCTTCTTTACCATATCACTTGGGGTGTAATTTTCGTCACCAAACAGGAACTTGTGAAGAGAAACCACATTGCTCTCTAAGGTCTGCGGAATGACACAGTCACCCTTTTTACCCATATTGGCATCACTTCTTGCCTCAGGGAAGCCGGCGGTATCACCGATATGATAACGGGTCAGGTTCTTTGCAGCCGGGATCACATCATCTAATGTGATACTGCTTAAGATCTGTGGGAATACCACTTCCATTACATTATTAACAACAGAAAAGTTTGCCTGTCTTAATTTATCAAAGCTTAACTGGATGATCTTTCTCTGACGTTCTGTTCTTGCAAAGTCTGTATCCATCTTTCTTAAGCGTGCATAGGCAACTGCCTGGATACCGTCTAAATGGTTCGGGCCTGCGCTCTTTAACTGATAGGAGCCAACACCTGTAGACTCTACTGTTTCTGTAATATAGGCATTGATATAATAAAACTCCGCCTTGCTCAGTTCCACATCTACACCGCCCAGGATATTAATGGCATCTGCTACTGCTTTCCAGTTAAATGTAGCATAATCATTGATCTCCAGATCCAGGTTTCTGTTTAAGGCTTCTACTGCCTGTTTCGGGCCGCCTCTGAAGTAAGCCTGGTTGATCTTGTTGTAACCATTTTTATCATCTACATTCAGATACGTATCACGGAAAAGGCTGACCAGTTTGATCTCCCCTGTTTCCTGATTGATATTGCAGATGATGATAACATCGGACATATTTCCTTTGCCCACAGAACTGTCACGGCTGTCCACACCAAAAAGAGCTACGGTCCAGTATCCCTTCATAGCCTGCTCTTTTTCCACAGAGATATAAGGATTTGTCATATCAGACTTATTAAACTCTGTATCCGTCTGCATCAGGGACATCATACGCTTTCCATACCAGCCTGCGCCGATCAGTGCCAGTGCAATGATCTCTGCCACAATAAAAATGATAATGGTCCTTAAGCGGCTTTTCCCGGACCTGGCTGCCGTCCTTGCGGTCCGGCTGCCTCTTCCTGTACTGCCTGTTCTGCCGGTAAGTCCGGAAGAAGCGTATTTCCTTCCGTCTTTTCTGCGGCTGCGCCCTCTTTTTAACTCGTCATCCGTTTCAAATTCATTATCAAAGTCGTGATTCATGTACGTTTCCTCATTGTAGTGATAACAGCAGTCAGACCGCTGTCATTCTAGTATGCGTTTTTATTAATAAAGCCTTTGAATATCGTCAGGAACATGATCTTAAAATCAAATCCAAGGCTCCAGTTTTCAATGTAATACAGGTCGTGCTCGATCCTCTTTGTAATAGAAGTATCTCCCCTGTAACCATTGACCTGCGCCCAGCCTGTAAGACCTGGTCTTACCTGGTGCTTGATCATATAACGTGGGATCTCTTCTTTAAACTTTTCTACAAAAAGAGGCCGCTCCGGCCTTGGACCAACCAGGCTCATATCTCCAATGAGAATGTTAAAAAACTGAGGCATCTCATCAATACTGGTCTTTCGTATAAAACGGCCTACCGGAGTAACACGGGGGTCATGAGGGGTTGTCCACTGGTTCTTTTCTTTATTTGGATCCTGTACTTCCATGGAACGGAATTTAAACATTTTAAAAGGACGGTTGTGCAGTCCGATCCTCTCCTGGCTGTAAATGATCGGACCTGGAGAAGTAAGTTTGATCAATGCTGCTGTCAGCAGCATAAGAGGCGAAAACAGGATGATTCCAAACAGTGCGCCACAGATATCTACCATACGCTTTATAGTTGCATTAAATACGCTGGTAAGAGGTACATGGCGGATATGGATCACCGGAAGTCCCTGAAGATCTTCCATATAAGGGATCGTAGGGATAATGTTATTGTAATCCGGAATAAATTTGGTATGCACACCTGACTTTTCACAGGCCGCAACGATCTGTTCCAGATTTGCATATTCACCGATACTTAAAGTAATAACGATCTCGTCTAAGGTATTCGCTGCAAGAAAGGTCTCCAAATGGGAGATCGGTCCTAAAACCTGGACTTTCTTGTAAACATAACCTGCTTTTTTATGGTCATCCAGGATACCCTGGATATGATAGCCCCATTCCGGATTTAAAGTCACACGGTCAATAAAACCTTCTGCCGCACGGCTGTAACCGATTAAGAGCACATGCTTCTGGTTGTAACCATTGGTACGAAGAGAACGTAAGAACAGGCGGATCGCCAGTCGTTCTCCTGCCAGAAGAAGTATATTTAAAACAAAAAACACCAGGAGCATTCTGGTGGAGAAATACCCCAGATGTACAATAAAGCTTCTTCCGCCGAAAAGGATCAGCGTAAAAAGCATCAGGCCGATCACATTTGCCTTACAGATATTGGCAAATTCAACCCTTCTTCCCTGGATGCGCTTTGGTACATACAGATGAAAACAGCCATTTAAGATCAGATAAACAGGAACAATAAATATAAGTGCCAGAAAATAAGGTCCCGGCTCCAGAGTTGCTCCTCTTAAAGGCACTACCTTTCCGCTGACGATAATAAACCACGCCAGTATATAGGCTACTGCTGTTACCACTGCATCCAGAAGAACCTGAACATGGTTCAGGCTTTTCTGGTTATCTTTTATCATTGTATATCACCTTTTGTTAAGCTGTTCACTCATTTCCCCCCGCCGGAGAAAACGGCTTCTTCATTCAAAACATTATACATGATACAATCCCATTATTCCATAACTTTTCTCTTAAAATATAATAAACTTCACCGTTTTGCCGCCTGACGGGCCAGAAATTCCCGGATATAGAGGAGAGTTCCGGTGCATAATTCCCACTCAATGGCAGCATAATGTTTCAGGTGGTCTCTGTTATATTTTACTTTTTTACACAGCTTTGCTGTCTTCACTCCCTCTTTCAGACCGTCCAGATAATCTTTTCCAAACCCGATCTTCTTAAAAAATCCATATTTTACCAGGATCCCCAGTCCCAGCGGAAGAGCATTTAGAAGCAACTGGGGCCATGGCATATTTTTATAGTTCAGATAAATATTGTTTCTTGCTGCCAGACGGACCTTAAATGAATTGTAACGGGATCCACTGGTACCGCTTCCCACGTGGTATACCATGGCGCTTGGGCAGTAAACATTTTTATAACCATAAATCTTCGCCCTGTAACCCACATCAATATCTTCCAGATAAGCAAAATGCATCTCGTCAAAATAACCGATGGTCTCAAACACTTCCCTGCGATAGATGGCAGCACCTGCACAGGCAGAAAAAACAGAACAGCTGCGGTTGTATCCTGTAGACGGACGTCCAACGCCCCGTTGGAATGCCCAGCCTAACAGTGTATACATATCTCCTGCATCATCCATTTTGCTGTGGTCATACAGCTGGATCATCTTGCTGCTTACAGAAAAGATCTCCGGTGAACGTTCAATGGCCTTGATCATCTCTCCAATATAGTGGCAGTCCGGTTCTGTATCATTGTTTAAAAGGATCACATAAGGGGTCTTTGAGGCTTTGATCCCCACATTTACAGCCCCTGAAAAACCGGTATTCTTCTCAAGGAAGATGCTTGGTATCTCATGTTCCTTCAGCCATTCTACGCTTCCGTCTGTAGAACCATTATCCACTACCAGGATGTCAAAATCACGGCAAAGCTGCAGATTCAGAGCCTTAAAACAGGGATCCATAAACTTAAGACCATTATAATTGGGAATGACCACCGTTACTTTCGCCTTATTACTCATCACTCTTTTTCTCCTCAGGTGCAAACTTATCATAAACTGACAGGTCGTAAGGTTCACCGATCTTTTCTTTTAACAGATCACGCAGGGCAAAATTGGACTTTCTTAACGTCAGGTTCGGGTTGTAGTAAGGATCACCATTTTTAATGATGTCCGGCCATTTCTTAATGAAAATAGCTACTTCCCTGTTAAACCGCGCCACCTTCTCAGGCGTATCTTCCAGTCCCCTGGATTTGGACTCATAATGGTAAAGAGTTGCATAAGGGGCATATACTACCAGTTTTCCCAGAGCACGAACTTTCATGCAGTAATCAATATCATTGAAAGCAACTGCCAGTTCCGTACTTAAACCTCCCACAGCCTCAAACACAGACTTCTTTGTCATAAGGCAGGCAGCTGTAACAGCACTGTAATCCTGGGCACACATTGCACGGTGGAAATAGCTGTTTTCCGCTTTGTGAAGACCGATAAAGGTATGTCCAGCAATACCGCCGAAACCAATAACAACACCTGCATGCTGAATGGTATCATCTGCATACAGAAGCCTTGCTCCCGCAATACCAACCTCTTCTCTCTGACAGAACCCAAGCATTTCACGAATGCTGTCCGGCTCTAACAGTTCCGTATCATTATTAAGAAGCAGCAGGTACTCTCCCTTTGCAAAGGATGCGCCAAAATTGTTGATGGCAGAATAATTAAAGCCTTCTTTCCAGGTAACTACATGGAAGGACGGATGTTTTTCTTCCATCTTTTTATAATACGCAAAAGTCTCCGGCTCTGTACTGTTATTTTCCACAATGATAAATTCCAGGTTCCGGTAAGTAGACTTCTCTAAAATAGACCGGACACACACATCCAGATCCTTGCTGTGATCCTTATTTGGAATAATAATGGAGATCAGGGGCTCTCCTTTGATCTTATAGGTAGTATGGTAAATACCGTAATCTACGCCCTTTTCCACACGTTCTGCCGGAATGCCCATACGCTCATAATGGGCCATGATCGCTCTGGAACCAGCCTCAAAAGCATACATCTTGCTTTCCGGATTGCTGGCAGTAGAGTCCTGATGGCAGCGCCAGTGATAAAGTACCTGTGGGATATGGACGATCTCTTTTGCCTGCTCAGTGCAGCGGAAGATAAAGTCATAATCCTGGGCTCCGTCAAATTCCTGGCGGAAGCCGCCTACCTGGTCTAATAACTCTTTTTTCACCACGAACAAATGGCAGATATAATTCACACTGGTAAGCAGGTCCGGGTTAAAATCCGGCTTAAAATGAGGATCAAATAAAGCCTTTCCATCCATATCCAGCTTGTCTTCATCTGAATACAGCACATCACAGTCCGGATGCTTATTGATAGCCTTTGCCACCTCATAAAATGCCTGAGGCGGAATGGTATCATCATGGTCTGCCAGGATCACATATTCCCCCTTTGCCATAGCAAGAGCTGCATTGGTATTTCCGGAAATGCCCCTGTTTCCCCCCAAGATCTCATAACGGATCCGGGAGTCTTTCTGTGCATATTTCTTTAATACCTTTTCCACATCCTGGCCTCTGGGGCTTCCATCTGCAATACATACTTCCCAGTTTCCATAAGTCTGGTCCAGAATGGAGTCTAACATCTCTTTCAGATAGCGCTCCGGTGTTTTGTATACCGGTATGACTACGGAAAATAAAGGTTCTTTTTCAAAATGTGTTTCCCTCTGGGCCTTCAGTTCTTCCTCTGTCGGCTTGGTCAGCTCATACCACTCACCATAATCGTAATCATTATCCAGTCCCTGGATCTTATGGCAGGATTTTTTAATAAGGGCACGGAGACCATTTTCCTTCCAGAAATCAAGAGCTACATGGACCGTTTCCATGTTCATCAGATCTTTGATCTTTTCCATGCGCTTGTGGGCAACACTGGCTCTCTTGGTGATCAGTTCTTCATTATATTTGATCTTTGCCTGTCTGCCATCACAGCGGATCAGCAGCCAGTAACTTTTTCCTCTCTCATATGGAAACTGGATATCAAAGCCAAATTCCTTATCGATCACTTTCTTAAAATAGATCTGGCTTACATCATCTCTTCTGGTAGAAACCATTTTGCACTTCACCGGCTGGTGATGTTCATCTTCTACCCGGAAAGTGACCTTGCTCTCCGGGGTCTTTCCCAGAGCCCATCCGTTCAGTGTAATGGAATTTTCACGGATACGGACCACATCCACTTTATACTTCATTTGCCTTACCGTCCTTTGCATTTTCATCTTTCTGGTCAAAGTTCAGCCGTTCTTCTTCGATCACAAGAGGACGCTTCATCACGCGCTGATTGATACTCATAATGTACTCTCCCAGAAAGCCGATAAAGAATAACTGTACAGAGCCTAAAAACAACATTCCAATGAGCATAGGCGCCATACCTGCAGGAAAACGATCCCACCAGATCAGCTTCATCACCAGATAGATCAGGGCAATGATCATACTTCCTGCTGCACAGACACCGCCGAAGATCGTTGCCAGGCGCAGTCCCTCTTTTGTATAAGAAGTAACGCTTAACATAGCAGCGTCATACAGACGGTAGAAATTGTTGTGTGTCTTTCCTGCACGGCGCTTTGGCTGCTCATAAGGGATCTCTTTGCGCTTATAGCCAAGTTCCGCTACGATACCCCGCAAAAACGGTGTGGGATCATCTAACTTGCGCAGGATCTCAATAAATTCCCTGTCATACAGACCGGAACCTGTAAAATGTTCGATCTGTTCTACATCAGACATTTTCTTAATGGTCTTGTAGTAGCAGGTGCGCAGCCAGTACATAAACTTATTTTCCTTGCTACTGGTCTTAATGCCGATAACGATCTTATAGCCCTTTTCCCATTCATGGACATACTTGGGGATCATCTCAACCGGATCCTGGAAATCTGCTACCATCTCAATAACGCAGTCTCCTGTTACCTGGAGCATGCCATAATACGGAGAGTTAAACTGACCGAAATTTCTTGCATTAAAAATAGCCTTGATCCTTGGATTTTCCTTACACAGTCCACGGATCACATCCCGTGTTCCGTCTGTGGAGTCATTATCAATAAATACAAGTTCATAATCATACTGAGGCAGTTCCTTCTCTAAAATATCGGTTACTGCCTTGCTGATGGGGCCTGCATTTTCCACCTCGTTATAACAGGGAATCAATACACTGATCTTTTTCATAGGTTTTTGTTCTCTTTCTCTTTTTTCATCATAATTTCAATGCCCTGACGGAAGGTAAATCTTTCCTGCCAGCCACTGGTAAGCAGTGTAAGACGTGAAATATCCGGCTTAATAGAAAGGGCACCTTCTTTTGCCTGGACAAAAGTCCCGTACTCCAATTCACCGGCACCACCTGCAATGGAATGGATCTCCTCTACAAAGTCCTTTAACACTCTCGTATCTTTGCTGGCAATGTTTACAATGGTGCTTACAAGACCATTTTTCTTAACCCCTGCATCAGCAGACTGGGGCAGTTGTTCATACAACTCATACACTGCCTCCACAGCATCATCAATATACATAAAGTTCCACTGATGTCTGCATGCGCTTAAAGAAACCTTGTTTCCTGCTGGAAGTTCCCGCACAAGAGTGGAAATGATAGACCAGGGATGGTCTCCTGTTCCATATACACTGAAAAAGCGCAGATGCACATAATGGAGTCCCAGTTCTTCACATAAAGGCACTGCCTTCTGGTAAAATTCCCATTTTGCCTTTCCATACTGGTTCACCGGATGACATTCTATATCTTCCTGCATAAAGCCATCTGTAAGACCATACTCCACTCTGGAACCTGCATCCATAAACATACGGCAGTTTAATGCTTTCGCCGCCCGGATACAATCCAGGGAGCCAGCTACATTTTTCGCCTGAACCTCAGGTGAGTCGATCTCCTGACGGTTCACACCGCCCCATGCCAGGTGGAAAAAGGCGTCCGCTTCTTTAATATAAGAAACGCAGTCCATTACATTGCTTAAACCGCAGGAAACCACATGAAGTTTTTCATCTTTCGGAAGTACATCCAGGTGCGTGGACTCCGGGCGCACCAGCACAAAAACCTCCGCACCTTTCTTTAAAAACAGTTTTGCCAGATTACTTCCAATAAATCCGGTAGCTCCTGTTATAACGATCCTCATCTGATTTCCTCCTAGACCATTTCCAGGTGATTGGAGCGCATGGCACGGATCTCTACCTGATCCCCAAAACGCTTTCTTATGATCCCTGCGATCTCATCTGTATAGCCGGGAGCTGTGATCACAATGGCATCTACAGGATGGGCTTCAAAATACTCCGGCGGTACGATGGGAAGGTGGGAAGCAGGTGCATATTTTCCATGTTTAAACGGCGCCGAATCGATGATATATTCTGCATTTTCTCCCAGACAGGTAGTTGCTGCCAGTGTAAAGCCCTGATGGCTGGCTCCCCATATGCACACAGTCTTATGCCATGCCCTCAGATACTTCATATACGTATTCATCTCTTCCCGCAGGTTTACGTAGCACTCCAGCAGGTTTTCTGTTTCCACCTGTGGACGTTTGCGCACGATCCCGGTTGATCATAGAAGCTTCTACTACATCAAATCCGCTTCTCTCCATCAGGGAAGTCAGTGTATCAAAGGTATAATACGCAATATGGTCACGGATCAGTTCATAATAACTGCTGTGCTCCATAATGTACTCAAAACTTGGCACTGTAATAAGTCCCATGGCATCATCTTCCAGATTATTCCAGATAGCACGCAGCATAGTCACCGGATCCGGCTGATGTTCCAGGAAATTAAAGGATAAAAATACATCGTAAAGTCCACCTGGGAACACCGTATCTTCTGTCTCTGTAAAGCCCTGTACTACATCAATGCCCTTGCTTTTTGCAAGTTCTACCAGAGCCGGATCATGTTCTATTCCATGAACCTCTACCGGAAATTCCTTTAAAACCTGTAAAAACTCGCCCTGGCCACAGCCAACTTCAATAAAACGCTTTCCTTCCAGATGATAGGTTTCGATGAGATGTTTGTACTGCTTTCTGCGAAGTTCTGCCATAGTCGTAGAATATCCACCGGCACGGATCACATCCCGGTAATAATCCACAGGTTCACAGTCAAACTGCACCAGACCGCAGCCGCTGCACTGGCAAAGATCCAAAGTCAGTCCCTTATCAGCTCCTACATGTTCTGCATCTGGCATGTGCTGCGCAGACGCCGGCATATTATCTAATGTAAGAAGGGGTGTCTCCCAGAGAGGAGCCCCGCAGGCAATACATCGTTTCATTTTATATGTTCTCCTTTTTAGCCTCTTTTATGGTCTCTAAGATTCCCTCTTTAAAAGAAACCTGCTGGTGAAAATCAATGGCTTTTTTTAATTTTGTAAGATCCGGCATCAAGGAAACACAGCCTTCCGCATTCGGCGGCCGGTATCCAAATTCATAGCTTCCTTTTCTGCCGCAAAGCTCATAAACCTCTTCAATATAGCTTTTTAACGGTCTTGTATCTTCTCCTGCCACATTATACACGCCTGCAGGAACTTTGCCAAGAAGAAGTTTTACCAGGATCTGTGCCGCTTCCTGCACATACAGAAAGTTCCACTGCTGGGTACAGGGACCCATTTCCATATGCCCGTTAGCTAAGAAAGTCCGGATACAGGTCTCGATCAAAGACCATGGATGATCCCCCGGACCATACACGCTGAAAATACGGGTATGGATGTAGTCTACCCCAAGTTCTTTTGCCGCTTTGGTTGCCTGCTGATATACCAGGACTTTGTCCTTTCCATACTCGGATACAGGATGGCACTCCTGTTCTTCTTTCATCCATTCATTACAGATCCCGTATTCTGCCTGGGAACCGGAAAACAAAAAGCGTTTGCATCCAAGAGCCGCTGCTGTGTGAAGAGCCTGCAGGGCATAACCAATGTTCTTTTCCTGAAGCTTTACATCTTTGCGCTTGTCACTTCCAGCGCCGTCCCAGCCTAAATGAAGCCATGCCTTTGCCTGCAACTCTTCTTTATTGTAAATTTTTTCCAGTTTTTCAATTTCTCCCAGTTCACAAAAACAAAGTTCCAGGCTGCCGAAAACCCTTTTTTCTGCCCCGGCCTGCTTTTTCAGGTCCTCAAAAAGTTCCTGCAGCTTTCCTGCCCCGGCTGATGCAGGGCGTGATACTGCCACCACCCTGCATCCTTCTTCTAAAAGTGCCTTTACAACCGCTCTTCCAATAAAACTGGTAGCTCCTGTAACGATCACGGTCATAGGATTACTGATCCTTTCTATCTTTATGATGATACCGCCAACAGACGGAATATTTATCCTTTGATCCTTGGAATGATCATGTTCTCGTCCATTTCCTCATCTGGAAGGAATGGTGCCATATCTTCCAATGGCGGAGAAACCAAAGTTCCATCCGGCAACCGTTTTGCGGAAGACTTCGGTTCAAAGTTCTGGTCTGTAGATACAATGATCTCACAGATCACCGGTCCTTCCATGGCAAGGGTCTTTTCTACTGCCTCTGCCAGCTGTCCGTTATGTTCTGCTCTTACGTAAGGATAACCATAAGCAGCAGACAATTTTTCCATGTCCGGGAAGCTTAAGTCACCACTGTCATAACCAACACCTACTAATGGCTCCCCAAAGAAATTCTTCTGGGTCTGGCGGATGGAAT
>ENA-ORSJ01001313-ORSJ01001313.1-human-gut-metagenome-genome-assembly--contig:-NODE-1313-length-21530-cov-3.567404_pt1 | contig 21530 bp, 23 predicted proteins | sample MGYA00242191_ERZ509158 | MGnify/ENA primary metagenome ERZ509158 (study PRJEB26280, sample SAMEA2338623) | human gut metagenome | biome: human gut; feature: human-associated habitat; material: faeces...
CTCTTTCCCATGACACAATAAATTTTGCCCATTGATCTCTTTCCTCTAGTATAATATATTTGCCGTCATTTCACAACGTTTATACACGTCAAATCCAGCAATCCCTCTACCTCCAGGCCCAGCCGGATACAATGCCGGATCGTTTCTGCGGTCTGCACGTCAATCGCTTCGCCAGGCACAAGAATCGGAATTCCGGGTGGATACAGATACACATAATCCCCGCTCACCGCTCCCGCGGCTTCCTCCAGCCGAACCGTTTTTTGTTCTGCGTCCAGTGCCTGATCTATCGTCATGACGGTTTTTTGTTCCCGATAGATCTCCCGCGGTGAAATCACTCCGGTCTCTTCCTTCTTACGGACCGTTCCGTCAATACATTCCAGTGCATCCGAAAGCCGCGCAAACCCTTCGTCCGTATCCATAATGGAAGTCATGGCAACTACATAGTTTCCGCTTGCCATCTCCATCTGCAGACCATATTCCTGCAGCAATATCTCCTGAAGAGCCTGTCCGCTCATGCTGTTTCCGGTCAGAATCAGAAGTTTTCCCGGATCAAATGAGAACGCCTCCTGTTTTGAAAAATCGGATGGCTGTAATACCTGCAGTGTTTTCAGATTTTTGGTCTTATCCCGAAACTCTGCAAGCCTTCTGCTGTATGCAGCAAACAGCATTTCCCGGTCTTTTTCTATGATCTGCAGACTTTTTTCAATCCCCGCCATCAGAAGGTATGACGGAGAACTTGTCTCATAAATCCCCAGAAATTGTGCGACCTTTTTCTCCGCAATCCGGTCGGAACACAGATGCAGCAATGCGGTCTGTGTAAATGCGGGAAGTGTTTTGTGTACACTCATAATCACGGCATCCGCACCAAGCCTTGTGGCATTTTCCGGAAACTCCGGGGAAAACCCGAAATGCGCTCCATGCGCTTCATCCACAATCAGTGGAATCCCATATGCATGCACGATGTCCGCAATGCTTTGGATATCCGATACGACCCCGTCATATGTCGGGGAAGTAATGACAACGGCCCGGATATCCGGTATCTGTTCCAGCTGCTTTCGCACCATCTGTGGTGTTACCTGCCCCTGGATGCCGCAGGCGGTATCTTCCGGATAGATATAAACAGGAACCAGCTGCCGCAGATACATCGCGTGATACACCGCTTTGTGACAGTTTCTTGCCACAAGGATTTTTCCACCCCTCGGAACTGCTGCGCTGATTGCCGCAAGAAGTCCGCAGGTGCTTCCGTTTACCAGATAATACGTTTTTTGTGCACCATACAGATCTGCCGCTTTCTGCTGCGCCTCCTGCAGGATTCCGGTTGCATGGTGAAGATTGTCAAATCCCTCAATTTCCGTAATGTCAATGGCATAGGGATTGGCAAAAGGCAGGAATGCACGTTTATGCCCTGGCATATGAAACGGATAGATGTCCGATTGTTCCAGTTCATTTAGTTTTTGTTCCAGCATATTTCCTCCCTATCCCAAGAACCGGCCAAGTTCCGGCATCCAGTCATCAAAAAAGATCTCATTGCGGCAAAGACTCTCCCAGATCGGGGACACAAACACCAGAATCAGATTGATTGCGTCTTCCCAGGGAACCTCTGCCAGCCCATGGTTACGCAGATACTTTTCCCAGCGCTTGCGCATATATGTGTAAGCCCGGTATTCGTCCAGCTGCTTTAATCTCTGCTCTTTTCGCATCTTCGGAGATGCAGCGGTAAGCACCGTCAGTTCCTCCAGCACATAACGCCCGCTGAGCGGCTGTGTCCGGAGCAGCCGGTATGCATCATAATAACTTCCCATGCTGCCGATCAGTTCCAGCTTGTCCATGATCGCAAACAGATCATAGCTCAGTTCACTCTCCGGCGAATACACCAGATAGGAAATTGTTCTGCCTCCGCCCACTGCAATCAGTTCTTCTTCCCTGGTTCCCGGAATCTGGCTGACCGCACCAAAACTGTAGATCTCAATATTTAGCGGAACTTTCATATCAAAATACCCGGCGGTCATGCTAAGCCGGATTCCGCCGCTCAATGCCGTCACCGTACCTTCCCAATGGATTTTCTGTGCATTTTCTTTTGCAAAAAGTGTTGTTTTGATATGTTCGCCCATTGCGATGGATAATCGCTGACCGGGCTGCAGTTTGTCCGGCGTGAGTTCTTCCTCACTTCCCTTATAAAAAAAGCGGATGCGCTTCTTGGCGCGCTGCCGGTATGCTTCTTCCCCCAGAAGCGGCAGGCTCATCAGCCATAAAAATTCACGGTATGCAGACGTACTGACACGCAGCATCAGATCTTCCACCGCATATCCCCACAGGAGATCCGCAAATGGAATGGAGAGCATTTCGCTTCTCTTTTTCAGTTCTGTTGCCTCACATACACCGACTTTCATTACAGCCACACTCCGATCAGACTCTGTACCTTTCCTGTTACTTTTCGCGCTCTGGCATATTCCATCAGCATGGAAATGTCTTTATCATTGTCCCGGATATAGGACTGGACCGCCTCCCGGAAAATCGCCCGGTCAAGCTTTGCCTCATATTTCAGGCAGTCACAGATCATACGTTCCTTATCATAAATCAGAAACGTCAGTCCATTCTGCTCAATCGTTGTGGAACCAAGTTCCAAAGCTTCCGGCTCTGTATAGTAGGGAATTACTTTCGGATAATCCATCTTAAACCGCGACTTGGACGTATTTTTATCCACCGCCAGATGCCATCCATACGGCTTTTCCCGGATATAACCATACGCATAGAGTGCACTTTCCATGCACAGACGCGCATCCGGAAACAGGCGTGCAATCAGTTCTTCCTCTGAAAAGCGGTCGATCCGGTCGGTATAATAACCGTTTTTTATCCGCACCAGTGTCCCGGCTTCCACAAATTCCAGAATCTTGCGGTAATCCACATCAAGTGCCGCAAATTCTTCCTTTTTTACGATGCCGCCTTTTTCATTAATGAAAGCGCGCAGTTTTTCCAATGTTTCTTCTGATGATTTACTCTTTTTTGTATTTGTCGACATTTTCCGCTCCATAAAAATTAACGTGGTATTTCACTTCGTATTCTACCTTTTCCTGTGGAATTCGTCAAGAAAATAGTATATAGTAAAGATAATCTGAAACTGTAACAAAGGAGATCCCATTTTGAATCAGAAAAACCAGCTGCGCAAAAATCCTTCCCGCGAGACATGCGAAAGCATCATTCGCCGGATTCTCATGACCGAACTTACCCAAAACGGAAAAAACCGGCACTTTCGAAAAGCTGCCGATTTTATGAGTTATTTTGAATCTCTGTATCCGGCATCGGATGCCCTGACCAAACAGGTGCAGCGCGCCGTCCAGTCTTTGCATATGCCGAAGGATGCCGATGGATTTTTTATTGTGGACAAGACAGCTGCACAGGTGGAACAGGAACAATGCCTTGGGAAATTATTTGCAGATGCAAATGTCTCCCTCCATCCAATGGAACAGGTAGAGACCGTTTTCCTGTCCGTACCCTCCCATATGCAGGAACTTCTGCTGCATACATTCGAACAGAGTGATCTCTTTGCCGGGCAGATTCTTACCATCGTTCGCACCTGTAATGGTCTGTTAATTTACACCGAAGACAAAAAACAGCTGCTTTCATTATTAAATCGTCTGATAAATCAGCAGTAATTTTGTAATGTCGTTTATGATTCAATTTTATAGTTTAACGCCTTTAATTTGTCTTTATTTTGGTTTAGCGTCTTTATTTTTGTCTTTTTGTACATTTCTGTCCTTTATAGGTTAATGTAAAGCATGCCGGATGATCCACTGTTCCTCCGCGGATAACCGGAACAAATCCATGATTCTGCAATCCAGCCGTTTCTGGCAAGTCTCTGCTTCCTCTTTTCCCATTCCACAAATCAGCGGCTCGGTCATCGCTATAATTTCATTCTGTATCGCTTTCCCAACACGCGGAATCGGAATATGCCCCATATGCGCCCGCAATACTTTTATGGAATGGAATTCCTTCTGATAAACAAACTGAGAAACACTGGAATTTAAAATTGCCAGAATATATTTGATCTGCATTCCCTCGATCTTTGGGATCACAATGTTGCAGCTATTCAAAGAAAGCATCTGCCGGTCATCATAAGCCACCACCAGCTGATTGCTGATAAAACGGTACAACAGTTTTTCCGGTGCCCGGTATATCTCCAGAGGTGCAACCTGCTGAAACTGTTCCGGTTCAAACCGCAGATACTGTTTTGCCGGATTTATGTGGTATTTGCAAATATCTGTACCTTTCAGTACCATCTCCGAATGTTCCGTTTTCTCTGCGGAGAGAAACTTTTTGTTGTTTCCGGTAACAATGCCAAGTGCAAAATCTGCATGATCGGCCAGATAACAGACGGGAATGGAATTTTTTATTTTCTCCAGCACACGATACTCTTCATCTGTCATCCGAAAACTGAAATTTTCCGGCACTACCGTCCGCTCCATTGCTATGATAAATGTACGTGTCCGGTCTTCTATCCGCATCCCCACCGTTGACAAAGGCTTTCCGGTCGCAACCAGCTGCAGCAGAATGCAGGGACACTGTACCCCGTCAAACATATCTCCCAGAAACGTAAGGGATTTTACAGAACTTCCCTGAAGTAGAATTGTGCGGATGCGCATATGTGCCTTTACATTTAAGACCGCTTCCGGCAGCACAAACGCCAGCGTTCCATCCGGAACAAGAATCTCCAGAGTCCGTTCGATAAAAACATCATAGGACTCGGTATTTCTTCCGGAAGCCGTGGCATATCTGGCCTTTAACACTGCTTTGTCTTCATTGGAAAAAGCATAGCCCCACGGCGGATTTCCAATGATGGTATCAAATCCTGTTCTGTCATATTCTGTAAGGAAATTCTTCTCTGTAATATGTTCGCAGATCTCCTCAACATCCGCGTCCGGATATTTCAGAGCCATATTGAGCCGTGCGATACGGATACTCACCGCATCGGTATCCGTGCCATAAATATCTGCCAGATCCACACTTTCCGGAAGCTGAAGTAAAAAATTTCCGGTACCGCAACACGGATCTAACACTTTTCCTATATGTTCGATATCCAGATGAGAAATCAGCTTTTTTACAACTTTTGTGGGTGTATAATACGAACCGCGCGCTTTCCGGCTTCCCATATTTTTACAGGAAAGATATATAAGTCCCAGAATGTCTTCTCCCGGCTCCCAGATGTATTCATGTGCAAAAAATGCCGGATATTTCTGACAGAAATCCATTGCCCTTTGTCTGTCACCAATCAATGCATCCAGTAAGATGTCATATTTCCCTATAGAAATTTTTCCCTGCAGATATTGGAAAAACAACGGTTTCTGTCCGAATAACTGCAGCGCACAGTCTGCCACAAAATAGGATATCACATCCGTGGTCAGCAAAATTTGTTCCCGTGTTATCTCGGAGAGCAGTTTCTGCAAAACGGTAAGGTTCTTGCAGTTTTGGGAAACATAAGAACGATATAACGCATTTCCGGAAACATATTTTTTATTTCTGCGGCTTTTTAATGCCACATTTTTTCCTGACCGGATTTCGTTTTCTATGATTGCAATATGCTTTTTATCAAAATAGGGCACCCCGTTTTTTATATATTGTGGAGTTATCTTTCCAAGCTTTACCCAGTTACGCCCGGTAGCAATCGATATGGATAACTGCTCACATAACTCCTTTAACGATTTGTCATGCAATTTCAAATTCTCCTGGTTACCTGCTTTTTAAAAACGCCCGGCAAGTAGGAACCTGCCGGGCATTTTCTTATGTACTCTGTAATTTCTATCTCGGGTCCGGACGATGCTTCATATCACGGATCGGAATATTAGCGACAAGTGCCGGTACCGTTCCGTTATTGGAATCGGACTCTGTCTCGGTGATTTTTACATCAAGCGCCTCCGCATCAATATCCATGTAACGTGAGATCACTTCAATAATGTCATTCTTCATCATCTCCATCATCTCGGAAGAACAGTTGGCACGGTCAGAAACCAGCACCAGCTTCAGGCGGTCCTTTGCAACGTTGCCGGAAGTCTTCTTCTTAAATAAATCCATTATTCCCACAATAAGTACCCCCTCTAATTCTTCTTAAAAATGTCCTTCAGCTTCTCAAGTACTCCCTGCTTCTCATTCAGATTCAGGAATGGAACTTCTTCTCCCATAATACGGTGGCAGATATTGGAATATGCCTTTCCTGCCAGACAGTTGGTTCCAACCAGTGGCTCACCACGGTTTGTGGAAATAACAATCTGCTCATCATCCGGTACGGCACCGATCAGGTTTACTGCCAGAATATCGGTTACATCATCTACCGTCATCATCTCACCGCGTTTTACCATATCCACACGCAGACGGTTTACAATCAGATCGATCCGTTTCATCTCGTTTGCCTCAAGGAGTCCTACGATACGATCCGCATCACGGATCGCAGATACTTCCGGTGTCGTAACAACCAGTGCACGGTCCGCACCTGCTACCGCATTCTTAAATCCCTGCTCGATACCGGCCGGGCAGTCCAATAAAATATAATCAAACTCTTCGCGAAGCTCATTGATCAGCGCAACCATCTGCTCCGGTGTGACAGCATCCTTATCTCTGGTCTGTGCGGAAGGAAGCAGGCATAATTCCGGATATCTCTTATCCTTGATCAAAGCCTGACGGATACGGCACTTTCCTTCTATAACATCTACCAGATTATATACAATACGATTTTCCAGACCCATAACCACATCCAGGTTACGCAGTCCGATATCGGTATCAATCATTACAACTTTCTTGTTTAACTGTGCAAGACCTGTACCAATGTTTGCTGTGGTTGTGGTCTTACCTACACCACCCTTTCCTGATGTGATAACGATTACTTCGCTCATGAAACTTATTCCTCCTACGTCCCTAAATGTTATTTAATATATTTTTGGTGATTGGCTCAATATAGATATTTCCATCTCTTGCAATGGCGATCTGTGCTTCCACTTCCGGTGTCTTTGACCGACGGAGTGTACGACGTTTCGGTTCCGGCTTGTCCGGACTCTTTGCGATCAGATCCCCAATCTGAATCTGAATCGGCTGCATATCCAGCGCAAAAATAAAACAGTTACGATCCCCCATACATCCTGCCTGTGCGTTACCTTTTAATGCCCCAAGAATCACAATGTTTCCCTGGGAAATAATTTTGGCTCCCGGATTGACATCGCCAATGATCGTGACACTCGATTCACTCGAAATCACCTGTCCCGACCTTAAAGTGCCACGATAAAACTGCTCCGGCCCGTTTCCTGCTGCGGCATTCTCATACTGCTGCTGTACGGCATCGTAAAACGCCTCGACCTGTTCTTTCATGACAGCTTCCTGTCTTGTTCCATTTTCAACGATACACAGGATTTCAATCGATGTGTTGCTTTCAATTGCTGAGATGATCTGCTGTTCTTCCTCTTCCGAAAGTTTTCTTCCTTCAAAGGACAATGCCAGTTTTGCATTTTTAAAAAATGTACTGGATGCTTTGAACTTTTCGACAACATCCTTCAATAACTCATCAAACCCAATCTCCGGGTCTAAGACAAGATTAATTCCGTATTTATTACTTTTTATCGTAACAGATTGTGACATGGTAACCTCCAATTTCATTATTAAAATGAAATTCATCAATTGTAATTATACCTGTTTGCGGCAAATACGCAAGCATTTTCGCTTTATTTGAACGATTTAAAAAAACCTGTCCTTCCTGCGATTGTATTTCTTTCGTTTCTTCTCACGAAAACGCATTTTATCATTTTTTTTCGTTTTTCTCTGATGACGGATCACATAAAAATTATCATATGCCCGTTTTGCCAGAAACAACAGAACCACTGCTGCGACAATAACCACTCCCGCAACAACGAGCCATGCAGGATCGATCCGTATGACACGTTCATTTTTCTTCTGCCCGCTATCGGTATTGACGTAATAATTATCTTTTACCTTTGCTCCGGTTTTTACTATATCCACACTGCCGACCTCATGACCGGCATATGTGTATGCAAGCCTTGCAACTTTCTTTTTTCCTTTTGCAGATTCTGTCTTTTTATAGGATACATCGGAAAACTGTGCTCCTTTTGGCATAATGATATAAGCATCCTCGTCCAGCTTTACATAAGGTTCACTGTTGTTCAAAACCCCGTAATTTTTTCCGTTGTCCTTTGCCAGACCCGCATCGTTTTCCGAAATATTCAGCGCCTGGAAATTTTCAAAGCAGTAATCAAATAATTTTCTGGTATCCGTATAATGATCCGGTGTTGCCGCATCCATCACCACACACACCAGAGTAATTCCGTCTTTCTCCGCAAAAGACACCAGGGTATTATTCGCCACTGTCGTGTAGCCGGTTTTTCCGCCAGTACAGTATTTGTACAAATGAGAGCTGTCCCCGCGAAACGGGTAGATCATTTTATGGTGATTGTGACACGGATATTCTGCCTTGCATTTATTGGTCTTCGGAAGTGTATAGCTTGGACTGCCTGCGATCATCCGGAACGTCTCGTTTTTGTATGCCTCTGCGGAAATCAGTGCCATATCATACGCGCTGACCCAGTGATCTTCATCCGGCAGACCATTACAGTTATTGAAATGCGTATCCGTACATCCCAGTTCCTTTGCGCGCTTATTCATCAGATCGATAAACGTCCGGTAATCACCACCCAGTTTCTGCCCCACATGCTCCGCAACCGCATAAGCACATTCATTGGCAGACTCCAGCATAACCGCATACAGACACTGCTCCATCGTCAGTTTTTCTCCAAGATTCCGGGCAATATGGGAAGTATCTCCCTCATTTTTAAATACCGCATCCGCAGAAAACGTAACGACCTCATCCATATCACAATTTTCGATTGCCAGAAGAACCGTCATGATCTTTGTGATACTCGCTGGATAATGTTTCTCGTGACTCTTCTTTTCATATAAAACGGTGCCGGTATTGACTTCCATCACAATGGCACTTTTGGACTGCGTTTTTACCCCGTCCGGCCAGTACTCATCTGCACGCACAGACAACGGTAACATGAGTAAAACCGTGCATACGGCAAGAAAAAATGCTGTTACACGGGTGTATTTTTTTATTTTCATAAGGCTCCCCAATTCTTCATTTTCTTATATTTATAATACCATTATTTCCATAATCGTTCAATTTTTATTTGCCGAACGGACGAAATTTGTATATAGTAATAGTATTCTTACAGTTAGCAAAACTGAATTTATCTTTTCCAAGGAGAAATTACTATGAGACTTAGAAATATACCGGGCGCCAATGAAGCTGTGGCAGCCAGCCCATATTGTATACAGGATGCGGCAGAACACCGCGGACAATGGCATGCCTTTTTTGAAAATGACCATCCGATCCATATCGAAATCGGCATGGGAAAAGGCAGATTTCTGATGGATCTTGCTGCGTTACATCCCGAAATCAATTATATCGGCATCGAACGTTACACCAGTGTACTGCTGCGCGCAGTCCAGAAAATGGATACCCTGCAGCTTCCAAATGTTCATTTTCTGTGTGAAGACGCTGCAAAACTTCCGGAAATTTTTGCACCGGAAGAAGTTGACCGGATCTATCTGAATTTTTCCGACCCGTGGCCAAAGGACCGCCATGCCAGACGCCGACTGACTTCCCATGAATTTTTAGACCGCTATGACCAGTTTCTTGCAGCCGACGGACGGCTGGAATTTAAAACGGACAATCAGGACCTGTTTACGTTTTCTCTCGAGGAAATCGAAACTTCCGACCGCTGGCATCTTAATGCCTCCACCCGTGATCTGCACCATGATCCATCCATGAATGAAGGAAATATCATGACCGAATACGAAGAAAAATTTTCTTCTAAGGGCAACCCGATATGTAAACTGATCGCCTCCCGCTAAGGAGGCGGTTTTTCCGTTATCCTACTTTCCCAAAATCCGCCGGTTTCTGTACTTCCGGTACAGCCGGTAACAAAACCGTGCTTCTTCCTGTGAGATCTCTTCTTCGGAAAAGACCGCTTTCTGCACAATGCACAGATACTTCTTCCAATCCTCCGCCGGAACGGACGGATAGGTTGTCATCAGCTTTTCCAGATAGTCCCCATCCGTCTTCATGCCAAAACTTCGCGGATGTAATCCCCGGTAAATCCGCTGGTTAATCCGGCATACCGCATGACGATTCTGCCGGTTGCGCAGTTCCATAAGCAATTGTTCCCGGTAAATGCGCAACCATTTTGTCACCAGAACCAGCATCAGAACAACAGCAAGCAGCGTCAGACTCACCGCAGAAAATACTTGCAGATTTCGCCTGTTGTTCTTTTTCTCATTATTTTTTACCGGCCGCTTTGTCTCCTTCTCCGTCATCTGACTTTCTGTCTGCTGCTGTGTTTCCATCTGTGTTTCTGACGGCGATTCGGTTTTCGTCTGCGGATTCTGCTCCGCCACATCTTTGTGCTCTTCATGCCGCTGTTTCCACGTATCGCGCAATTCCGGAGTCGTCGGCAGCTTTGCACTGTCATTCGTATAGCCCGGGGTCATTTCCACCGGCACCCATCCGATATTTTCCAGATAAATTTCCACCCATGCATGCGCATTGTAGTCCGGCACATCTGCCTGATAGCCTTTCTTTTCTTTATGAAATGCCGATAGTTCCACCACATATCCCGATGCATAACGCGCTGGAACTCCCAGACTTTGTAAAATCAGCGCACCCGCGCTGGCAAAGTGCATACAATATCCCTCATGTCCGGTTTCCAGAAAATAAGCAATGGTATCTTTCCCCTGTGGGATGTGATTCAGATATAAGTTATAGGTATTTTCGTTCCCCAGCCAGTTGGCAACCTGTGTCGCAAGATTCTGCCGGATGTTGTTGGTAGTTATCTGTCTTTCTGCCCGTCCGGAATTGTTTCCATCCGTATCCGCCAGCCAATCCTCATCGTATAACCCGCCTGTTTCCATCTGATCCGCCACATAGGTGCCGTTTTCCTCATACACGCCATATCCGATACTTTCCAGAGCCAGCCTTCGTGTAATAAAATCTCCCACTGCCGGAACATCCGTGGCAAATTTACGGTATCTGCTGTCAGCATAGGCATCATACCATTGCTGCAGATCCGTATCTGTTTCTCCGTGGACCATACAAAACCTGTCAAAAACATCGCGCAGATCCGTATTTTCATTCAGTCCCTCAAAAGAAACCTTTCCCGTTGCCCTCTTTTTACATACCACCGTATCATCCCTGAGCCAGACCTTCCCACCGGCTGTCTGCAAATCTGAAAAATAAGGCATATACGCGTTTTTTAACCCCAGTACCCGATAGGAAATCTGATACGAAACTGTCTGTGTTTCATCCTCTGCCAGCTCACTCGAACGGATGTATTTTACAAGTTCACCGGCATTCTGCTGCATTAACATTGCAACATCACTGCGATGGTATCCCGCCTTATCCACTTCGTGCGCAAACGTTTTCCCTTCATTTACCCATGTACCGTTCTGATATGTGCCACTGGCAAATGATTTCAGATACAGTTTGCCCGCCGGGGCTTTCGATGCTTCTATCGAAAATACGGTTTTTCCGGTATAGTCCGGTGTTATATTATCCACATGTTCCCGCGATCCCTGCAAAGTTATCCCCGAAAACGTCAGGTTTTTCACACGTTCTTCCACCTGTCTCTGAAACGCATAAAACTTCGGTGACTTTTTCGGAATCTGCTTTGCCACACCGGAAAACGCATAGCTGCTCACCGAGACAAGAATCACGGCAAACACACCTGCTGCAGCATAAGACAGTAGCTGCATCCATACATGGGTACGACCGTCAGCCACCCTTACATCCATGTGCGTCCATGGTGCCGCAGACACCAGCACGGTTCCCACGAAAAAGAGTGCAATTCCACTCCAGCCCAGTCTGGCATCGACCAGAAGAGCAACCGACAACGCTGTTATATCCGGAAGCAGCAAAACCAGCCGCACACCGGTCACATATCGAAACATCAGACTTAACAGCACAACAACTGCCAATAAAAACGCCAGCATATAAGTATACCGCATCTCCGTCCCGGCCCCGGTCATATAATTTGTTCCATACTGTTTATTCCAATATGACAGATATGCCTGAAACAGCATTTTTCCGCTCTCTGTCAGTTTTCTCCGATGAAAAATTCCAAACAGTACGAGTGCCGCCGGATATCCGATTTCAAGCACAACCTTGCAGACCCTCTGATATTTTCCGGTCGCAGGAACTCCCACGATAAACAGCACAAGACTTACCAGCATGGCCACCTGCAGTTTACCAAGCGCACGGATCGGCAGCTGCCATCCGAATGCACTCCGGAAAATCGCAAGCATTGCATAAAACAGCAGTTCCACAGCAACCGCCTCACAGATCAGCCGGATACCGGTATTGCCAGACAAATATGTGGTTTTATTCCCTCTCCTGTCCTTTCTGTTCACAATACCAGCTCCATTTCTTCCAGCTTCTGTCTCCAGTTATCTCCACCAAAATCCGCAAGTGTCTGTCCATCCAGCACAAGAAAAAGCTCCGGTGTCAGTTCCAGCCTGTGTACCGGGTGCTCGCAGCGATACTGCTGCTCATATCTCTGTCGCAGTGAACCGGCCGTTTCCTTCTGACATTCCATAAACTGCATCAAAAACAGATACACGCTTTCCTCATCCTCGACGCGCAACCGTTTGATTTCTGTTTCCTCCTGCCATGCCACATAATGCGGGCAGCCGGCATCCATCATCGAATACACCAGATCTGCCGCAATTGTGAGAAAGGTTTCCGCATAGGCTTCCCTGCTGCGCCTCATATGCCGGCCTTTTCCTGCCATCTGTGGCAGCATGTCCAGCAAAAATACCACCGCACAGGCAAGCGGCTGACTGTCCTCCCGCACCAGAAGCCCGTCCGATTTGGCGGAGAGTTTCCAGTGTATGCGCTGCAGGCGATCCCCCGGACGATATTCCCGCACATCAAAGATCTGGCTGACATCTGTTCCCGGCTGAAAATCATCGTAGCTTTCCGCCTCTCCGAAATATCTGCGTACCCGCTCCGACACCTGTACTGCCACAGCATCCAGTTCCGGCAGCACCTGTATATCTGCAAATCTCTTTATTTTTTTATGCACATAAAACAGACCGGTCAGATCATAAATCCGTACTTTTACAAGCTCATACTCATAACTTCCCACATGAGAAAGCACGACACGCTTTTCCATGCACTGCATTCCGCGCATCAGTCCGGCACCGTTCCACCAGAAATTTCTGGCATACCCGGCAAATGTATTTCTACAGCGCACACGGTAACGCACTTTTGCTGCCGGAAACAACATGGTCTGATCCACGGTAAGCTGTACCGTAACTTTTTTCCCTTTTTCTGCCACGGTAAGCGGAATCCTGATATCTGCCGTGATATGTCTGCAATAAATCAGCAGATACAAACATGCAAGCAGCATCAGTACCAGTTCCGCAAACCCAATCAGCCCAATCGCAATGCTTCCATAGATCAGCGCAATATAAAATGTGACAATCGTCACCCCTGTTCCAATCAGAAAACTGCCCACATTTATCCCCTAAGTCTTTTGTATGTTGTTGGTTTGTCCACATCCGACAGAATTTCCTGCAGGGTGGCATCGACAGTTACATGTCCGATCCGTGCCTTTGTGTTGAGCACAATACGGTGTTTTGCCACATCCGCAAAAATGTCCGTCACATCATCCGGAATTACATAATTTCTTCCCTGCAAAAATGCCCATGCTTTTGCCAGCCGCACGCATGCGATCGTGCCACGGGGACTTACCCCCAGCTCAATGTAAGCATTTTTTCTGGTAGCCTCCATCAGCTGTACGATATATTTTGCAACATTATCATGCACATAAATCTGTTCCACATACTGCTGCATCTCCCACAGCTGCTCCGGAAGAAGAACCGGCTGCAGATCCTCCGCTTTCGTCATCGTTTTTCCCTGGGCAATTTCCATCTCACTCTGCAGATCCGGGTACCCCATGCTCATACAGGTCATGAACCGGTCCAGCTGTGATTCCGGAAGAAGCTGCGTTCCCGCACTGCCTTTGGGATTCTGCGTTGCAATGACAACAAACGGCTGCGGCACTTTTCGGCTCACACCATCCACCGTTACTTTGCCCTCCTCCATCACCTCAAGAAGTGCGGACTGTGTCTTTGGCGAAGTCCGGTTGATCTCATCCGCAAGAAACAGATTACACATGATCGTTCCCGGATGGTACACAAACTGTCCCGTCTCTTTCTGGTACATGTTAAATCCTACAATATCTGCCGGAAGCACGTCCGGTGTAAACTGTACACGGTGATCCAAAAGTCCCATGACGCGCGAAAAGGCGATGGCAAGTGTTGTCTTTCCCACACCCGGCACATCCTCAATCAGAATATGCCCTCCCGCAAGAATTGTAGCAAAAGCTTTGGTAATACAGGCATCCTTCCCCGCAATCGCGCGTTTGACCTCTGCCAGAACCGCGGCTGCATACTCATATACTTTCTCCATATTTCCCCCTATGGTTTCTTTCTATAATTATTTGCATTTTATATAATAAAAAAACCCCCAACGAATCACATTGTTCGTCAAGAGTTCTTTTGCCATTTGATTCAATCAAAATAAGCTTTGCGAGTGCGCGATCAGGGGTTCGAACCCTGGACACCCTGATTAAGAGTTCTTTGGCGCTGTTTTCATGTAATTTCGTTACGATTTCACGGTAACATTACCTTTTTCAAATTTATGTTCGAATGTTTCTTCTAAATATAGTGTTTTAAAAAATCGTTACCTTTTTATCCTATTTTTTTCGAATTTAATGATGTTTCTTTTGTTTGGTTTTCTGTTGCTCCTGTGTCTGCTAACATGCAGATACTTTTTTGTGTTCCGCTGTCGCATTGTCGGAAGTGTTCCAGCAGCTTCTGCTCCTGATCGGTTAGGATTGGGGGCGGTGCTCCGGTGTCCAGATCTAGTAGGTAGTCAGCGGATACGTTTAGGTATTTGCATACTTTTATTAGTGCTTCTACACTTGGTAGACTTCCTTTTTTCCATCTGTCTGTGCTTGTTTGACTGAATCCTGCATTTTTTGCTAGGCGATTCATTGTTATGTTTTTTTCATTGATTATCTTTTCTAATTTTTCAATAAACATTATACCTCCATATTTTTTATCACTTTCCGTGTAATTTCCTATTGCTTTTGTATTACAAATAGTGTATTATACTTATATGAGGTACACGGTTTGTGATACATTTTTTCAAAGTTATCTCAATTATAACACAAAATCAAAATTATTTATATTACATTTTCGTGGAGGTGCTGAACATGAAAATTAAAATGGAAATATTAAAAAGTGTCTTTGATGATCATTTACGAGATTTTGAATTAGCGGATGCTATTTATATGGCTGCTGAACGTGAATTCATTGACTTTGATCTTGATCATGGGACTTCGGAAGAAATGAAAGCCGTTAGAGAGAAACTTCATTCTGCTTGTGCTGATCGTGAGTTTTATGCTGTAGTTCTTTGTAAATATTTATTAAGTTGTAAAGATCTTATATGTTTTGAAGCTGATCCAGTTGATGCTCTGGCTGATGTTCCGGAAGATGCTCCGGAAGATGCTCCGGCTGATGTTCCAGAAGATGCTCCGGAAGATGCTCCGGCTGATGTTCCAGAAAATGCTCCGGAAGACTCTCCGGCAGATATTTTCCCGGTGATGTCCGCAAAATGTAAACTTTGCCCGTCCTGCGTAGATGGTCGGTGTTTCTTTGTTCCGGACATTTACGACAGTGTGTTTCCTTGCCAATCCCCTGCTTGGGATTCCTTTTTTCGGGGCGGCTCTCGTAGCCCGGCGCCCTGATCGCGCGCGTGCTTCTCCGCGATTTTGGTTGTATCTTTTCAAACCAATCTATACCGATTGATTGCCGAAGGGGGACAACCAAAGGTACATGTTCGCAATCATCGTCGTCGCGGTGTATAAGTGTAAAAGCGGCTGTTTTTGAGCCTTGTGTATATCCTTGTGGGTAAGCTTGTTTGCACTCTGGGGGTAACGCACCGCTCAGCACACCAGCAAGTTCACCTGCCCGGGGGACTTGCTGGGGGGCGTTATCCCCAGAGTGTGAACAGCTTATCCATAGGATATACATAGGCGGTTAGCCGCTTTTGCACTTATGCACGGCGATATGGAAGGAGTAGCGCATGGCACTGTGTTGGAGTTTTGAGAAAATCTGCCCCAATCGGTATAGATTGGTGATTATAGATAAAGTTTTAGGGTGTGGCCATAGCACGCGCGCGCTCTGGGCGCCGGGCTACGAGAGCCGCCGGCTCCGGGATATCATCCAGGCATCCTGGTATTTAAACAGTAACGGTAAGTTACGCGTAGATCTCACCGACTATATGGTGACGATTCTGGATCAGATCAAAAGTGATGCGCTCGCGCATGGCTTTGATATATAACTTTCATCAGGAAGGAGGTTCATGACGCTGACTAAAAAAAGCATAGCGAAATCTGTCCGCTTGACACAAGAGGTCTTTGATTATATCGACAGCGCGCCGGGAAACGGATTTAATGAAAAATTTGAAAATATCATCCTCGAGGCGAAACGTGGAGAATCAGACCGGAAGAAAGAACTTGCGCGACTGGATAAGCAGATCGAAAAGCAACGTCGAAAGCAGACACTATTATTTGAACAACTTACAAATTTTGATTGTTTTCTTAATTCTTTTGGGGATGCACAAAAGCTTTTGCGAAATTTGAAAGATAAGCTTAATGATGTACATCTTATGGCACAGAGAATTGAAGAAGTAGAAAAGGAGATTGATTACGATGAACAAATTTAGAATTTTCTTATTTTACAGTGGACTTGTTGATATTAAGGCGCGTGAAGGTCATGACGCGGTGGAAGGTGTTTCCATGGAGTTTCTTTTCTATGGGGAACATGGGGAACAGGTTGAACCTGTGGTATCTGCGGACGGTGTTTCCGGTACCAGACGCGGTAAGTCTTTCCTTAAGGCTGACAAGGTGCATAAGGTGTCTTACGTGCCGGGGATCTATGACGGAACTTTTGAAATGACGGTTGGATCTGACGGAAAGCCGGTGCTTAAACTGACGGACGTTGATTTTGTCGCTCCGGCACTTATATCCATGAAGGATTCCCCGGATGCAGGAAACCCGAAAGGTGGTAAGTAATGTTAGTTATAGCCCGTCATAACGGGTTTGAATATATCCTTGCAACTGTTGATTCGACTGAAGCAGCACTTCCGGAAGATCATTTTCCGGATGATGCCCCGGAAGATACTCCGGAAGTAGAAGAATCTACACAGGTGGTAGACGATACCCAGCCGGAACAGTCGCAGGATATGACATATAGTTTTGTAGTGTTATTTGCTCTCGGGATAATCGCAGGACTTTTGTTCTTTTCGATTTTTTCCCGGAAGTGGGATTGAGAGGTGTGTATGATTTTTTCAAATTATCTTTTCGGCAGTTATGTAGGTTCTCTCTTGGTTGGAATAGCACTTGGTTTTACATTGGGCTTTATCGCATGGGCGATTGGCTACGTGATTTTCGCGTTAACTAAATTTTTTAAGATGGCATAGACCATCAGAAAGGAGTGTCTTATGACAACAATTTTAGCAACAGCACCAACAATGGATCTTTCTGGCATCCAGACAGCAATGACAAGTGCTTTTAAACAGGTGCAGACAGGTGCATCTGATATGATTACCGCTGCAGTCCCTTTTGCGTTGGTTATCATTGGAACTGTTCTGGCTGTTACGGTCGGAATTAAAGTCTTTAAGAAGCTGACCGCTCAGGCTTAGGCTTTCGGTCTCGGTGTTTTTTGGTTTGCAAATTAAAATAGTCACTCATGAGAGGGTAAGGGTTCGAGCCCTTGCCCTCTTTTGTATCTCAGAGGTTTAACGCTGCGTCGCTGATCCGGATGATCTGCAGAAAGATTTGAGATACATGGAAAGGGAACATCCATGACTTTATTCGAAAAAAGGAAAAAATTTGATCTTCATAAGTTCATAAACCGGATGAAAAACCGCTTCCAGCGTGTCCGGAAGTTCTGCCGTATGCATACCCTTCCTGTACTGGTTGCGGTTGGTATTATGGTATCTGTTATTTTTGCCAGCTACCAGAACGCTTATGCTACTGGGCTTGAGGAATATTTTTACTATACATATTTTGATCTTATGAGCGGACTTTTTGCGGAAACTGGAATGCATTTTGGTTTGAAAGATGATTATTACACAAAGTCTGACCGTGTATCTGGTAAACAGGTATGGGATAACTTCTGTACATGGGTGGAAAATAAAGCAAAGGTTGCCGCGCTTCCGGTCGAGGTAGTCAACAAAGCCGTTTTTGACGAGTTGAAGAACCTTCCTAACACAGTTACGAGTGCCGGGGCGAAAATGTCGGAAAAGCTGTCGGAGTTGTTGGCTAAGATCTTACCGACATTTAATGATACTAATGGGAATCAGTTTGATTGTTCTTCAGTAAAGTCTGTTAGTAATATGATACATAGCTTGACAGGCGGTTATCTTGATGACGGACGATTACGGGCATGTGTGGAAGATGGTGATTTACTTAATATTGTTTTTACTCTTGGTGGGTATCGTATTTTCGTTGTTAATCCAAGTAGAGGAAAGATTAGTGAGTCTTTTGATTCTGAAATGGGTTTTTATCGTTTGTATACTATTGATTCATCGGGTAGTTATGAAAGGCTTTCTACTGGTGGCTCTGTAGTAAAGGATGGTAAGACATCTTATGATATGAATATTTCTGTGCTTGGTAGTGATTACACTTGGATTATAAAAAATGGTGCTTTTACTGGTGTTGATGGTACGTCTATAAATGATTATGCAAAAGTAAAAAAAGTTGATGATAATACCGTCTATGTTCCCGGTGTTGGCTATAAAACCAACTGGGATATATTGAAAGACATACTTAACGACAGAGTGACAACAGACGCAGAGGAAGAAGCGTGGAATTCCCGTTATAACTTTGACAATGATAACAAGGACGATAAGGAAAAAAAGAAGAAAGACAATGATAAAGACAAACTTCCGGTAGTTATTCCTATTATTCCATTTAAAAAGCCGGATTCTACGGAGAAAGATACGGAGAAAGACACTGAAAAAGATACCGAGTCTGATGTTCCGGGGAAAGATCCTGATCCATCTAAAAATCCAATGATTAACCCTGACACCGGGCATTATATTGATCCAGATACCGGATATGATATTGATCCCGATACTGGTAAGCTGATTGATCCGGACACTGGAGAACTTATTGACCCTAATATTCCATCTACTGCAGATAAAGCCGGAAACTGGAAGCGTCTTTTTCCGTTCTGCATTCCTTGGGACATGATGGAGCTGATTAAGTCCATGCAAGCGGATAAAAAAGCTCCTGTGTTTGAGTTTAAGTATACTTTTAAAGCTGTCAATTATACCTGGGTGGTTAGAGTCGATATGTCCGATTACTGGAAGTATATTAAAATATTTCGTTGGGGAATGACTATTTTTTTTATCATCGGCTTATTTTTCTTAACTGTTAAATTTACAACATTTGTTCAACGCATGGGTGGTTAGGGGGTGTTTTTATGTCTGTATCTATGCTTAGACCTTTTTTCATATCTGTAGCAGGTGTCGTTGTGATCGTTCTAGTTGGTTTTCTTTGTGGCATCCTTCCGGAAAGTCCTTTCCTTGCTTTTATTCAGGCGGAGGAAGTTAATGACTATTTATCTGCTATCAATTACTTCGTACCTGTGGATGCATTCGTAACGATAGGCAGCGCATGGCTTCTTGCTGTGGTTCCTTGGGTAGTGTCGCAGTTTGCTATTTCCGGTGTGAAGATTCTTGGTGAATGGATTCCATTCACTTAAATAGATTGTATCTCAATTTCTTTTCCTGGCTTTATTGCTGCAGAAAGATTTGAGATACAGAAAGGGGAAAATATGATTTCTTTATATAGTGGGACTCCGGGTGCTGGGAAGTCCCTGCACCTTGCATCCCGGCTCCTTAATTGGATGAAATATAAAAACGCGCCAATCATTGGAAATTTTCAAACGGATTTTAGTTGTATCCAGAACCCGAAAGGTCATTATCTGTACATAGATAACTCCGATCTGACGGTTGATCGGCTTATTAACTTTTCAAAAAACTATTCCGAGTATGTCGGGCGCAGGGTGAAAGAAGGAGAAATCCTGCTGGTTATAGATGAATGCCAGATTATGTTTAATGCCCGGGATTGGGGACAGAAAAACCGCGCTGCTTGGTGTGCATTTTTCACCCAGCACCGGAAATTGGGTTATGAAGTTATCCTTGTCGCGCAGTTTGACCGGATGCTTGACCGTCAGATCCGCTCCCTGATCGAGTATGAATGGATTCACAGGAAGGTTTCTAATTTTGGTGTGGCCGGTAAGATCTTTTCTCTGCTCTTTGGTGGTAAACTCTTCGTGGCTGTGAAAGTCTGGTACCCGATGAAGCAAAAGGTCGGATCTGAGTTTTTTATGTTCAAGAAACGTTATAGTGGGATCTATGATACTTATGCTCTTTTCTCCGCACCAGATCAGAAACAGTTGTCTTGATTTATTTTGTGTATCTCATTTTTCCGGCAGTTCCCGGCACCAGGAAAATTTTTTGAGATACATATGAGGACCGGCACGCCCCGGGTAAGCTGTGACGCGGGGGATTGAGGGGGACCCGCGGCGCGGCTTGCCCGGGGTGTGACCACGGGGCTGTAATACGTGGTCTCAAATTACATAACTAATTCTCTTTTATGTCCGATGGTTACAGGGTTTGACGGCAATTTTGTCGTTTCGCGAAACGGGCTTTTCGCGAAAAAATATTTTATGGAAGGATGTGTGATTTTGGTCGATGTACGATTGATAAAAGACACCTATGTATACAACGAGTTCGATGAAGTCGAAAACACTTACTGGTTTGACTTTAAACAAAAAAAGTTTTTACATAACATTGATACATTTTATTATGCGGTTAAATTTAAACAGGATTTCACGGCAGATTCTAAGGATATGAAGGTTAAGGACTTCCGTAGGAAGTTTGAAGCGCTCTCCCGGGAATGGGATAACCAGAACGCTTTCAACTCTTCCATTTCATTTTTTGTTCCTGGTATGCCTGACGCTTTAAACTATACACCGTTTAGTTATGCTTTTTTCTACAATGTAAAACTGGAATGTCCGGAACTGTTTGATATCTTTTTTGCTCCAAAAGTTCCGCACTCGGCTGATAATGGAGAGTCTAACACTTGTGAGTGTGTCGTACAGATCCGCAGCTATATGCTTTGGATGTATGGTGTTAAACTTGCTTATGAGCGGTCATATGAGTATGTGCAGGCTATAGCAGATTATTTTGGGCTGGAAGTTGATTTCGTTCAGGAAAATCGCGTGGACTTCTGCTGGCACTCTAATTACTTAAAATGTCCGGAAAAATTTTTCAGTCCGGAGAATTTTTATAAAATGCGTGTGGATCGTTTTAAGGATGCTGTTCTGCATACCAGTAA
>ENA-ORSJ01001323-ORSJ01001323.1-human-gut-metagenome-genome-assembly--contig:-NODE-1323-length-21345-cov-4.201033_pt1 | contig 21345 bp, 17 predicted proteins | sample MGYA00242191_ERZ509158 | MGnify/ENA primary metagenome ERZ509158 (study PRJEB26280, sample SAMEA2338623) | human gut metagenome | biome: human gut; feature: human-associated habitat; material: faeces...
CTTTCCCCTATAAGTTTATATATAGGGTGGCAAAGCTGGCAGAAAACGATATAACCTGCTCATTAGTTGTCTGTTTCATCTAAAAATCTTATCTTTGTACTATTCCTTTAAATTCACAAGATTATGAGTAATTACATCCGTTTTGACTGGGCTATGAAACGCCTGCTGAGAAACAAGGCTAACTTTGCCGTACTGGAAGGTTTTCTGACAACACTGCTCCGTGACCGGATCAAAATACAGAAACTGCTTGAAAGCGAAAGCAATCAGGAAGAGGAATTTGACAAGTATAACCGGGTGGATCTGCTGGCCGAGGACTCCAAAGGGACTCTGCTGCTGATTGAAATCCAGAACAACAATGAATATGCTTACTTTCAGCGTATGCTCTTCGGTACGTCAAAACTGGTGACTGAATATATCAACCGGGGAGAAGGCTACGACAAGGTAAGAAAAGTGTATAGTATCAACATTGTCTATTTCTCATTAGGACATGGAAAGGATATTGTGTATCACGGAAAAACAGAATTCCGGGGAATACACCAGAACGATATACTGGAATTATCTCCATTCCAGCGCCAGACGTTTAAGGTCGACACAGTCAGCCAGTTATATCCGGAATATTATATCCTGAAAGTGAACGATTTCAATCAGGTTGCCAAAACACCGCTGGAAGAATGGATCTATTATCTCAATACCGGAGAAATTCCGGATCAGGCACAAGCTCCCGGACTGAATGCTGCACGTGAAAGGCTGAAACTGGACCGCATGAGCAAGGATGAACTGAAAGCTTATTACCGCCATCTGGATAATATTGTGATCCTGAGAGACAATATCAATACGGAACGTGCGGAAGGCAGAGCAGAAGGCAGAGCGGAAGGCCTGGAAGCAGGACGGCAGGAAGAGCGCCGGCAAAATGCAATCCGGATGAAGGCAAAGGGATTCCCCGCTCAGGACATTGCAGACATCACCGGACTGTCTCCGGAAGAAATTGACCGCCTGTAAATGGAGACATTCGCATCTGATCTGATGTAAGCAATCAGTAAAACCCCGTCAGATACCAGCCTTGATTCAAAAGAGATAGAATCTAAAAGCGGTTCCGAATGCGAGATTATATACGCCAATGGTGTAACGCTTCGTGTCGGATGGTCTGCTAATTATTATGCAGCCTTACTGCCGAAGTGCAGAGCTGCGCAATGGTTTCCCGGTGGGTGATCAGGATCAGCGTCTTGTCCTGTACCTGCCGGGAAAGTCGTTCCAGCAGCTTCCGTTCCGTTTCTTCATCCAGGGAAGAAGTCGGTTCATCCAGCAGGAGGATGCTTCCGGGGCGGAGCAGGCCGCGGGCAATTGCAATCCGTTGTGCCTGGCCTTCACTGAGTCCTGCCCCCTGTTCACCACAAAGCGTATCCAGTCCTTCCGGTAAGGTCATGACAAAATCGGCAACAGCCGTATGCAGAGCAGCCTGCAGTTCAGCTTCCGTTGCCTCCGGTTTCCCCAGCAGCAGGTTATCCCGGATCGTTCCGCTGATCAGTGTGTTTCCCTGGGGCACATACGACAAATTGCAGCGGGTGAGGGGAGACACCTCTTCCCTTTCTTTCCCGTTATAGAGTGTCACAGACCCGCGGTCCGGTTTCAGCAAAGCCAGCATCAGTCGCAGCATCGTACTTTTTCCGGCTCCTGTCTCACCGACCACAGCAGTAAGACTTCCCGGCAGGAAGTCGTGTGAGAATCCCTGCAAGACTTTGCGGCTGCTGCCCGGATAGGAATAGTCCACGTCCTTCAGGCAAATGCCCAGTCTGCCTGGTAACCGGACCGCTTCCCCCTGTTCTTCCGGCGATAAGGATGAAAGCTCTTCCAGCCGTTCGGTGGCAGTAAATACCTGGATAAAAGCCGGAATCTGACGGCTGAGTTCCACCATGGGACGCTGCACCTGGGCAACCAGCTGCAGAAAGGCGGTCATCATACCGAAGGTGACCGAACCGTCGTACAGACCGAATATCCCCCATAAGAAGGCGGTTGCATATCCGGCGGCAAAGCCTGTCTGTACCATGATCCGTGAGAAAATGGAGAAGTCCGTACGCCGCATCACCTTCCTTTGCAGATCAGCCTGTAAGCCAGCCAGAGCCTGTTCGGCCTGTTCCGTATACTCCAGTGTGCGGATCAGGATGCGATGCTGTATCTGTTCCTGCAGGTGACTTTGTACCTGACTGTCCGTGGTACGGATTTCCCGTGAGAGCCGTCTCATCCTGCGTACATACGTTTTGCTGAAGAGCAAGGCAACCGGCGTGATGAACAACAGCAGTCCCGTCAACTGGGGATCCAGCCGGTAGAGAAAATACAAAGCCCCTGCCAATTGTACCCCTGTGGCAAAGAGCGCCGGAATGTTCCGGCACAAAGCTGCCGTAATGACCGGTACATCCTCTACCAGACGGTTGAGCATATCTCCCGAATGCAGTTTTTCCCTTCCCATCCAGCGGCTTTCCAGAATACGTCCGAAGAGCTGGTGGCGCAGCCGGTTCCGGAAGCGGATCTCTATCCGGCTTCCCTGACGTGTGATCACTGACAACAGCAACTGGGCGATGATACATCCGATCAGACAGGCGATGCCTGTATACAGACTGGCTTCCGTATGGCGGGTGACAATGTCAATCAGATACTTGCATACCCAGACGAAGCAAAGTGACACACTCACCTGCAGGATGCTGGTCAGTCCGTTGAGTACAGCAGGCAGACGGAATCCTTTGGAAGTTTTCCACAGCCAGCCCAGGCATTCCCTGAGCCGCATTTCCTTATCCCTGTCTCTATACATGCAACCTCCTTTCTATCCGGCAGATGGCCAGCAAGTATCGCCGCAGCGGTCGCAGCCACATCCATAACCAGGCTTTACACTGTTCTGTTACGGATGTACAGCGGATGTAACGTCCGTTGCGGATAATTTCTATGACGGTTCCGCAGATCTGGTCCCGGTTACACTGTTCGGTAGCCTGGAGGTTGCCGTCGCCCATCAGGGTCATTTCATTATCCCGGATGGCAATGATCCGGTGAAGGATATATCCCCTGTCCGGAATCCGGGCCAGCACGATATCACCTCTGTGAACCGTTTTCTTCTTTTGCAGGATGATGCTGTCCCTGTCGCCTGTGATAAAAGGAAGCATGCTGTTTCCCCTGGCCCGCAGTTTTACCCGGTGTCCTGTCTGGAGCAGGCTGGTCACTTCGGAAAGCATACTTTCATTAGGAAGTGTGATTTTCAACTCCGAATTTGGTTGGTCTGTCATGTACTGTCTGAAAACAAACATGGATTCCATACCGCCGGACAGTCCGTAAAGACTGTCCGCGGCAGGAATCCATGAACCTAATTTAATTAAAAATCTAAATTATTCTCCACGGGTGATAACGGCACGGCTCAGACGAGGATCATCGTAGAACATGTTATCCACTCCACCCTTGTAGTCCATGCGAAGCTGTGAAGCCGAAACACCGAACTCTTTGGTCAGGCAGTCGAATACAGCCTGTGCACGTTCCTTGCTCAGCTGTTCGTTTCTCTTCTTGCTGCCGGTACCGGCATCCGAGTAACCGGTGATGGTATATACCGTATTCGAGTCGGATGACTTGATTACTTCAGCCAGCATACCCAGGTTTACACGTGCTTCGTTTGACAGTTCACTCTGTCCCATGGCGAAGACAATCAGGCTTCCGGAAGCAACCTTCCTGACAGCCACTTCAGCTGCTTTCTGGTTACCTTCAGCAATAGCCTTCTGCAGACGTTCGTTTTCTTCAGTCAGTTTGTTCAACTGAGCCCGCATGTCATTGATGGCAGCATTGTCATAACGGGTAACCGTCTTGCTGCGATCCCATCCGCGGCGTTTGAACTTGTAAGTCAGACCGACCGTTGCTCCCAGCAGACCGTCGAATTTGGATCCTCCGATTTCCCCGTCAATGGCATCATCCACCATGGAAGCCCGCAAATCAATGTTGGCATCCAGTGCATCACACAGGCGGAAGGAGTTCAACCAACCTGCACTCAGCGTGATGTTTCCGGCTGTCGGTGTTTCCCAGGTACGCATGTAACCCACACCTGCATAGAAACTGCTGTTCCAGATACGTTTTTCCTTGTATCCGCAGAACAGGTTGGACAGGTTGAACATCACATCAGCCCGTACGTTGTAGTACTTGAACTTGGAGTAATACATACCATCGCCCCAGTCAGGCACCTGTTCTCCGGTGGAGTGAGCTGCTCCCCAGCGGGTAGCTCCCCGGAGAGAAAGGCCGTTGTACATCAGTCGCATTCCGATGCCCGGAGTAAACCATTTGCCGACAGCAATGTCCAGAGAGGGCGAAATACGTTTGCCGAATCCGACCTGTTTGTCATGGTCTCCGAACATCACCTGCGGTCCTGCGCCCACTGTGATGAACCAGTTGTCCCAGAAGTGGTTAGTTTCCACTTTATATTTGTCTTCGGTGTATTCCACTTTTGCCGTGATATCACCGTTTTGTGTTGTCTGCTCCGACTGAGCCAGAGCAGGACTTGCAGCTGCCAGGGTAAGGGCTGCAAAGATTGTTTTTTTCATCATAACATTATGTTTTGATTAATGTACTTTTATTTATTTCGCATCTGTTACGAAAGATCCGCTTGTGATGCTGGAGTTCATCCATTCCAGACGCTCGGTATAAGCCTGTTTCATCGTTGCTATTGCTTCGTCAAAACTCATATCTTCATCGCCGTTGAAAGCTGAGCCTACAGAATTTTTCAAACCAACAAGAGGCCACATGGCATAATTGAACTGCTCTGATACCTTGTTTAAGGCGGCAAATTCATCTATTTTGGCAACTACACTCAGCAATTGCGGATAGATGACGCCCCAGCGTTCCTGTACCTTAGCACGGAAATTTGCATCCTTGAAAAGGAGAGGATACCACATATAGGGCTGGTCGTTTACATAATCATAATCACCCCATATTCCTGGTATTCCATGGTATTCAGCCAATTTTGATGCGCCATAAAGCCATTCTTTATTTTTACGACATGAGTAAGTACCGCCATACTTATTGTTCATGGCCTGTACTTTATCGTAATTGATAAATGTCTGCCAGTCAAAATCCCAAACAGGACCTGCAGTCAGTTTGCCGTCACCATCAATGAGCATATATACACTCTTCGGGTGTTTGTATTCGTCGTTGAATGTAAGTTCCTGAATAAAGAAGTAGTCGATTACCGAGTTGATATCCAAATCACTATAAGCAGCCTCATAGTTTCCGGCCTCCAGATTGGATTCTACTGCTTCTATTCTGGCCTTCACCTGATTGAAGATATCGGCACTATACTTAGTGACCTCGTCCTTGAACATACACGGCAAACCGCGTGCAGTACGGAATTTGTCCACTTCGTCATAGTTGTCGTCAAATTCAAGCAGATAACCACAGTCGGCCATTGTCGGACTTGCATTGCCATCGTCTATAATGTCTTCGATGCAGTCTTTAATATCCACCCGGTCACCGTCAATCTTGATTTGCTCACACAAGAAATAATTTCCTACATGACGTCCGTCCATAATAACTTCCACACTGGTTCCACGGGGACTCCATGCAATACCTCCGGTATAATCACCTTCAGTATTCACATATGCTGAATCCACACGATGTGCGATGTTCAAAGCCACAGCATTGCGTAGCATGGTGCGGTCCATCCAATTGGCCAGAAGTACCCAACGCTTATGTTTCGGCATACCTAAAACAGATGCCTTACTTACCAATTTGATAGCAAAAGGCTTCTTCGGGAAGTTCTGTGTAGAATTTCCGCGCAAACGGATTCCACAAAGAGCATCGGTTACATCGGCTGTACCGTCAGCTTTATAAACAGTAAACTTATCGTTTTCAACCCATTCAGAATCTTTAGAGCGTACATTGATACCAGCTTCAGCCCAACTTTCAGTTCCGCCACCACTCTGTGTCAGCACTACTACCGGCAGACCGGAGTTGGTGACAACAACGGTAAACGTTCTTGTTTCTTCTCCGTTGGAAAGCGTATAGAGCACAGGCTTACTGAAATCAACTTCACTTACGCCACTTGTCTGCTCCATTCCGTCTATTTTGACAGTTGTACCATCGCTTACAGCAAATGTAGGTTTCAACTTGAAATCATGCAGATAAGGGATACATCCGATAACTGAGTCACGACCCACTGTCAATACTTCTGCAACATTGTCAACCGGTCTTGTAGCACTGCCATCAAATGTCAGCTTTTTGTCCAAAATTTTACCTGCATTATTCTTTGCCTCGAAAGAGAACGATGTAAACACCGGACGGTTGGTTACCACCATGTCGTTCTTATAGTTCTCCAGCGAAAGCGGGAATGTGTAGCAGGTGTTCGCGGCAAAATCAACCAGCGCTTTGCGGGTAAATTCAGCCTTGAACTTCTGTGTCAGGATAGTAATCTTTATCTGGTCTCCGGTGCGTATTTCTGGTGCACAGGTGATATAGCCTGTATAGCTCTTTCCGCTGGCAAGGGCAGGAGTGTCACTCCAGTTCATTGTCAGTACATTGGTTCCGGTCACATCGTCAGTCCATGTTACGGCTTTTGATGTGGCATCGAATGTGAATTTGCCTCCCAGACGTCTGCCTTCAGGCAAAGTCAGAATGATGCTTTCAAGCGCATCGCCTTCGAGTGCCGTTCCTGTAGCGTTGATGTCGAACTTGAGCAGAGAGAACAGGTGTTCGAACTCGAACTCGTATCTGCCTTCATAGGTTTTGAAAGTGGGTGTACCCACCTTATAGTCACCTTCCAGCTTGCCTGTTGTCATGTCGAAAGTCTGTGTCAGTTTCAAATCACCTTTCAGAGCGGTCACATCAGCTGCGGCATTGCTTGCGCTGTACGGATAGTAGGCATATATGGGATATTCTCCCGCTGCCATCGTACCGTTGAATTCAGCCTCGGCCACATTGCCAGTGTTGGCAGATTCAAACATAGCGTTCTTTGTGCCTTTGTCACCATATACACCAATGATATCTTTCGGTGACCACAATATACCGGCCACATCGTCGGGTGAAGAATTGTCCACACAAGTGCGTGTTTGTACATCACCGTTCATACGACCGATAATCGTCACATTTCCCTTGCTTTCGTCCTGCACGAAAGAATCTTCCCTACAAGCTTCTAATCCTAACATGCTGCAGGACAAAATAGCGTAAAGTATGAAGTTGTTTTTCATTTATTGTTCTTGAGTTTTCTTTCTTATTTTACAAAAAGGTACTTCACGGCAATGATAACAGTGAAGTACCTTTATATTCAGTGAGGATTATTCATCCCAACCTACTGCATTGCCGCCACTCTTGTAGCTGGCGTTGTATGTAGGAGTCCTTGAAGAATCCTTCTTACGCAACTGGAACTTTCTGTTGTTCATGATGATAGTCTGAATCAACATGTCGCTCTTATACTTAGCACCAGAAGTAGACTGTTTATCCGCAAAGTTCATGAAAATCAATCCTAATCCGGCATTCTCGGTTCTCTTCTGAAGTTGCTCAATACCCAAGTTATTCATATCTATAGCCAAAGCCTCAATACCTGTACCCCTATTTTTGATATCTCCATTGTCCGAATAATATCCTCCAAGGTCGTTCATAAACCAGGTTTTGTGAGCTTTATCATTCTTATACAAATCAACACTCTTTGTAAACAGGTTCGTGATAAATGTCTCTTTTTCCTTACGGGTTGCATCCTGACCACTTCCTACATTAGTTACCTCCTGATAATACCAGCGTAATTTAGCCGGTGAATTTTCATACCATACCGGTTTACCCCAATCCATAGGCATACCACCATTCAAATCCTGATAATAATCGCTATTTGGATCCTTCTCATTTATACGAGGACCATACGGACCCTTCCACCAAGTAAACATGATAGGAGCAGTATCATCACCATAAGCACTAATCATATTTTTAGAGTTATAATTGGCTTTCAAAATAATCTTGCCCTTTACATCATCAATGGTAGTATTAGCTGTTACTTCATCAGTATAAATACGGTTAGCTGCGGTACCAGAAATGCTATTCACTTCATCACGGAGCTTTTCAATCCAATACTGTTCATTATCTGTAGAGAGAGGTGTATCTCCATAAGAATAAGTCAACATCACAAAAGCAAACTCATTCTCTTTGCCAGCATCTTCACAAGCCTTAAGATGGGAAGCTATTTTAGCGATGGCATCACTTAATTTCATGACCTCTTTGTTTCTGGTTTCACACACCACATAAAAACCATCATAGCTTCCCCAACTACGGAGCGTTGAAGTCTGGAAGATAAATGCACGAACACCGTCCTCGAACTGCTGATCAATTGTTGCTGTCTGATAAACTTGGCTTGCACCATTTTCGCTAGTCAATACAGAGAACTTACTACCCGGAATAGATAGCTCAGACACATAAATATTCGGATCAAGATCACTCATCCAATAGTTAGTACCTCCAGGTACAACAGCCGGCAAAAGCACACGGTTTATCTTATGCGGTACAATTGAAGCTGTAGCCAAGGTACGTTTTTTCTCTCCTCCGTTCAAAGTACTAACCGAAATCTGAAGCGTACGAGGCTGAATTGCGTCATTTACGTTATCAGGGATAATATATGCTTTCACATTCAGGAAATCCTCGTCATCTCCCAATGTTATAAATTTCCCCGTTTTTTGATCAAAGCAGGGAATATTCACTACATTTCTAACCTGTCCCATATCACCAACAGGTTCACATGCAGGTGTAGTAGTTTCTCCTGCTCCACGAATATAACATTCAAAATCACCTGTCAATACAGTGTTGCTACCATCCACTGCCCTTACTGTAACATCTGTAACAATAACATCAGAGCCATCTTCAGGAGCTGGTATCGTAATATCAAGTACAGTAACTAAATTATGGAACTGAAGCCATATTGTACCGCTACCAGATTCAACAGTCTTTTTATCTACAGCATTGTATGCATACATATATGCATAATCCATATTTGGCAAGGCAAAAGTTGTAGTGCGACCATTCACGCTCTCGTCTTGAGATACAATAGGACCTGTACGCCATCCGGCAGGCTGCTGGTTCACCGGAATTTTGGCAGAAATCGTTCCCTGCTGGTCATCTGATTCTGCGCCATGTACAGCACTTGCCGGATAAAACGCATAAAAATGGTGCAAATCTTCACTGCCCCATTGCAGACCAGCTGCATTAGGATCAACCTTCATTACCTCACTGGCTTTTGACGGCGTATTCTCGTCCGGTGTTATCCTATAATTTACCAAGTGATTGGCAGGCTGTGATGTTTCCTTACAGAATATGGCAATCTCATCACCTTCAACCCAATTCACAGCTACTCCTTCATAATCTCGGTCACCATAAACTGTTCTTGATTCTACCTTGTCAGACAAGGAAGAACCAAACAAAATTTCGTCACCTATCTTTACCGGATTCTTTGCCATGCCGTTGTCCTGGCTATCGTCTGAACAACCGACCAAGCATGTCATAGCGACCATGCCGGCCAATAATATATATCTACTTTTCATAAATATTTCTTTTAAAAGTTAATCCCATCCATCATTTGTGTAATTACCTTCCCAAGGATTTGGATTATCTGCTGATCCAGGATTTGCAAATCCATGCTTTTCAATGGCTACCCCCTCTGCATTCTCCTTTCCATCTTCAAACACCGAAGCTGACATAAATCCTTGTTCCAACTCCACTTCCGCATGTTGGGTTTGTGGAGCTTCATACTTTTTTTGAGTTTTCATACTATTGTTTTTTGTTTTAGTTTTTAGTTAATACTCTCACTTCTTTTTTTCTTAGTTTACATGAAACTGTTTTGTCTTTTCTGTCTTTTCTCTTTCTAGTTTTACCTCCGTTTTTTAGTTGTTATTTTGAATGATTTTTATATCCGTATTTATAGCCATAGCCGTAACCATAACCATATCCGTAGCCATATCCATATCCGTGACGTTCCGGATCTGCACCGTTCAGTACCAGAGCCATGTTCTTCAGTTTCTTTTCCTGATAGAGTTGCTCGATGTCAGGCAGCTGACGACGGTCCAGTTTGCCTGCACGCACTACAAAGATGGTCAGGTCGGCAATACGGTTGGCAATGGTGGCATCGGCAATGATACCTACCGGTACATTATCGGCGATGATGTAATCGTAGCGGGTACGAAGTTCCCGGATCAGTTCGTCCAGACGTTCATCCATCAGCAGTTCGGCCGGATTGGGAGCAACGGTTCCTGAGGCGATCAGATCGAAACCTTCCCGGCGCTGGATGATGTCATCTACGCGGATGGTGGAATCGGACAAATAGTTGGTAATACCCACATGGTGATGTCCATAGTGGCGGCTCAGGGTTCCCTTGCGGATGTCCAGATCGATCATGATCACGCGCTTTTTGGTGTAAGCCAGACTCATGGAAAGATTGCGGGCAATGAAGGTCTTTCCGGCACCTACATTGAATGAGGTGAAGGTGATGACCTGCACAGGGTTGTCTTTCCGGGAGAGGAAGGCCATATTGGTACGCAGGATGCGGAATGCTTCCGAAACGATGTCGTCACCCTGTTCCCGGACAGTGGGGGCGTTCTTGTCGTGATGTTTCTGGATGGACTTGTCGAGCGGTATTTCACCCAGGTAGGGTACACTGACTGCTTTCTCCAGATCCTTGCGGCTGTGAACGCGGGTATCCATGAACAGAATAAGGAGGAAGGCGGCTCCCGGCAGGGCGATACCGATCAGGACACCGAGCAGAAGAATGCGGTTCCGGTTCGGGGAAATCGGGAAACTGGTACTTTCTGCACTGTCAATGACCCGGGCATTGTTGTCGGCCATGGCCTGTGACAGTGCATTCTCTTCGCGGCGGTTAAGCAGGAAGAGGTAAAGAGCTTCCTTGATCTTTTGCTGGCGCTCGATGGAAAGCATTTGGCGTTCCTTGGTCGGAATGGCAGCCACCCGGCTCTGGGCACGCTGTTCGCGGCTTTGTGCGTCGTTGCGCTTCACGTTGATGCTGACAATCATATTGTCGACGGCACGGATGATGCTTTGCTTCATGGCGTGCAGTGTGTTGTTCAGTTCTTCCACTACGGGGTTCTTGTCGCTGCTGTCGCTGATCAGCCGGTCGCGTTTCAGCTTGGTGGCATTGTAGGCCGTGATCTGGGTCTCAATGTTCATGTCGCTGATACCTGTATTGGCCGGGATCAGGTCAGTTTCTTTCTTGGGGTCGGTGAGATATTCCTTGATATACCTGGCCAGGCGCAACTGGGTTTCCAGTTCCAGAGCGTCAGCATTGTATTTCTGCGATTCACTCATGTACATGCTGGCCGAGGAAGCAATGTCTACCACCTGATTGTCGCGCTTGAAGGATTCCAGGTCTGATTCAACATCGCCCAGTTCCTGACTGATAATGATCAGACGGTCATTGATGAAGTTGGCGGTGTTGATGGCTACCTGATTCTTATCCTTAATGGCTTCTTCGTTGTAGACGTTGATCAGGGTATTGAGGATGTCTTCGGCCCGTTTGGGGGAGTTGTCTTTCAGCGAGAGCGTGAGGATAGACGATTCGTCTTCTTCCTGACGGATGCCCAGATTTCCCTGATAGCGGGCAGCTACACCGTCAAGAGGCTGTTTCCGTACCTTGATGGGAACATTGGTCCAGGCCTTGCTGAAGAAGTTGGTCGGGGTAATCACCAGATTTCCGCTGCGAAGTGACAGGGTGTCGTTCAGCCGGACCTGGTATTCGGACTTTTCCTCTTCCCGGATAAAATCAGACAACAGTACAGTGGTACTGTCCTGTATGGTTACGGTAAAGCCAAGGTATTGTTCCGGAAGCGCATCGGGGAAGCTGACATTTACTGGTGACTGTGTATACAGTTCGTCGTAGTGAAGACCGCTTTTCTTCTGGTAGCTGATGTCGGCATGAACACGCTGTACCACTTCCCGCATCAGTTTCTTGGAACGGAACTGCAGGATTTCGTTAGCCACGTTCACTTTGTTGATGAAATTGTCGTAACGGTCCAGTCCGGCGGTAGAAGTCTTGTTCGAAGGATCTTTGATGATCACGGTTGTTTTTCCGAAATAAACTTTGGGTGAACTGGCATATTGATACCAGGCGATGCCGCCGCATATCAGTACGGAGAAAAGAAACCACTTCCATTTGGAAGTCAGGTACATGAGCAGGTCCAGTACGTTGAGGCTCTGCTCATTCTTGTTTACAGAGGATGGATTTGTCTGCATGTCGTTTGAAAGTCTGGTTATTGTTATTTAAGAGCCCACATCAGCGAGCAGACGGTTGTCACAAGAGAGAGCAGGACGGTTACGACCTGGAAGCCGCGGTCTTCGTTGTCTTTCTTGCGATACTTCGGTTCTACATAGACGATGTCATTTTGCTGCAGGTAGAAGCAGGGAGAGTCGAAGATATCCTTGCTGCGCAGGTCATGAACGAACATCTGGCGTTCGTTGCCTTTTTCACGGATCACGGTCACGCGGTTGATCCGGGCTTTGGCAGTCAGGTCTCCGGCATTGGCAATTGCTTCCAGCAGCGTGATGCGGTCTCCGTCGCAGGTAAAGGTTCCGTTGCGTCCTACGGCTCCCAGTACGGTGTATTTGAAGTTCAGGACATCAATGGTGACAAGGGGATCCTTGATGTAGTTGCTTGCCTTGATCTGATTTTCAATCAGCGATTTTACCTGGCTGACAGACATTCCGTCTACATGAAGCTTTCCGAGAATCGGGAAGTCAATGTTGCCTTCCACATCGACAAAATAACCTTTTTCCTTGCTTCCTGAGGCATCGGATGCCGAGACATTGCCGTTGCGGTCTATCTGGAAATTTCCTCCCTGAATATTGAACGGGATGGCAAGTTCCGGATTCTTACAGCTTACCGTGATGCCCAGGCGGTCACCGCTTTGCACGACTACTTCATGGTTCGGATCAAAAGGATATTTTTCACCCATCTGCATGTCAGACAGGTAGACGAAATCCTTGCGTGACGCACACGACGAGAACAGCAAGGCAATCATCAGGCTTAAAAAAACGAATGTTTTGTTCATGAGTTATGTTTAATAAGATTGATTAATTCGGTTGATTTCATGGTGGCATAATTGAGCAGCCTCACGGTCAGGCCGACATTCCAGCATGCCTACCGGAATGCGGGTTGCGATCTGTATCAGGGTGTCACACAGCTGCCCGTAAAGGTGTGAATCCTGCCGGATGGCCGAGCACCCGGGAAGCAGGTCGATAAAGGCTTCCGTATCCTGATGGCTGTGGAAGCGGTTGGCCGGTGCCTGTTTCAGACGCACGATTCCACCCACGGGAAAATGCCGGTTTTTATAACACGGGGTTTTCCCGCTCCACGGAGTGCCGTAAACCAGCACCTGACCGTCTTGAAGGCGGAGGGTGGGGTTATCGTCGTTCAGCAGTTCGCAATTGGGTAAGACGGAAGTCCACAGGGCTGCATGTGTACTTTTCCCGGTACCGCTTTTTCCCAGGAAGAGGTAGCCCATCCCGTCTGTATATACAGCAGAAGCATGGATGGAAACGGCTTCCCGGTTGAGAATGGCTTGTGAAAAGACAATGCGCAGCATGGAGCTGAGTATATGTCCTGCATAGGGATCCGTCCAGAGTATTGTCGCCGTAGCCTGAGTAAATTCTCTGTCAGTCTGAAGGATATGCCGGGGACCTTCCGGCCAGGGGCTGATGCTAACCTGATATCCTCCGGAAAAGGCATACAGACTGGTATAGCCAATATCATTAAGGGTCCGGTCCAGGAGGGTGGATGCAGTTTCTATTTCCGGTCCGGCTTCGGATAAGACTGTCAGTTGGAAAATGGATTCTTCCTGCGGTTTCTTTTCGCACAGAAAGGGACGGAACGAGGGCAGCAGCCTGTCAGCATCCTGTCCGTCCGGGAGCGAGAGACTGAAAAAGAATCCGGCTACACAATATTGAGATTCTGTCATGATTTGAATTGTCCGGTTAAAAGATTCGTAAAAGTCCAGAATGCTTCCTGCGGTGCGTAGCGGCAGGAGACACGGATATTGCCAAGGAAAGACCGGAAAGTATGAAACTTGCTGCTCCATTTGTTTTCGGCTGTATTCCTGCGTTGTGCGTGGTATAAACCGAAGTTTCCTCCCCGCAGAATAATTTCCAGCAGCGGTTCCGGAGAAACAGTCTTTTCCGGATAGGGGAGACTGGAAGCAGGCAGACCCAGCTGTTTCACCAGAAAGGTATGAAGCAGACTGTTCCACCGGATGATTCCTGCTTTACGGCAGAGGTCATACAGGGCCTTGCCGTCAGTTTCCGTTTGCAGGCAGTGATAGGCACGTGCCAGGTCGCATAGCTGACGCAGACCGATTCCCCATCCGAAAGCATGCTTCATGATGTGCGTATTGAGCAGAACCAGATTCAGCAAAGGAGAGGGAATGGTTATCTCGGTTGGGTTTCCCGGTAGTCTGAAGCTTGTCAGATTGGCGGGATCCTGTTCCTGTTTATACAAGTATTTTCGAATGAACGGACTGCGCAGGTCGGTCAGACGCGTATGATGTTCTACGTTGACTCCTTTCCAATAATAGCAGAGACTGTCATCGGCTTTGGGAGAAACACGGCATCCCGTCTGGCTGACCAGTGAAGCAGCCTGACGGCTTTCTTCCTTGTCGGAAAAATAAAAGTCAATATCACCGCATTCCCGCAGCAGCGGTTTTTCGTAAAAACGGGCGATTCCTTGTCCTTTCTGCAGAACGGGGTGCAGGCCGTTGGTGTGAAACAGTTCGTAAAGTTCGGTCAGTACCCGGTTCATCCGGAGATTGGCTCTTTCGATCCGGTCAATGGTTGCCACCCAATGAAGCAGTTGCTGTTCGGGTGGAAGCAGTTCGTCCGGAAGCTGGCACAATCCCTGATAGACGAGGCCGGTGACTGTCTGACGCTGTGCCAGGTTGAAAATCCTTTCCCAGCTTTCTGATGATCTGGGAAACAGGGAAAGATTTTCAGGAACTTTCTCCCAAAGTCCGGCACGCACCAGTATGAACAGGACCTCGGTGTCTTCTAATCGATCAGTCCGTACGCTTTCCATTGAGCCAATTGTTTTTTTACATCTTGAAGTGCTGTTTCACGGTCGACTTCATATATTTCGCACAGCCAGTCAGCCAGTTCTTCCGGAACAGTTGTTCCTTGAATCATCTGCTGCCATAATCCGGCAGCTGTTTCGTTCAGTGTGAAAACATCGGACAAGTCAACATTCTCCTGACGGGTGTTTACGATCATGTATTGCCGTCCGATTTTGCGAAGTCGCAGGTTGGATTTAGGTTTCATCTTTGTCTGGTTTTTGTTGGTAGGTTCCCTTTCGGGACAGGTTCAAAACTTTTTTCCGGAGAGGATGGACAGAACGGTCAGAAAAATGATCTTCGTATCCAGCCATAAGGTATGATGGGCCAGGTAGTCAAGATCCATTCTTAGCCGTCGTAACATCTTTTCCATGTTGTCGGTATATCCGTTGTAGAGGGTTGCAGGCGAAAACAGTCCCGGACGTAATTGATAAAGCAATTCGTAATCAGGATTGATCGCCTTGATCTGTTCTACAAAATATTTCCGTTCCGGACGGGGACCGACAAAACTCATATCCCCTTTGAGGACATTCCAGAGTTGGGGCAATTCGTCCAGATGGTGTTCACGCAGGAAACGTCCGACCCGTGTCAGGCGTTTGTCTCCCTGGCAGCAGAGAGCTGGTTTTCCGTCAGCTTCAGCCGATTCTTTCATCGAACGGAATTTATAGAGGATGAAGGGTTTACCCTGATATCCGATCCGTTCCTGGCTGAAAATAACCTTACCTCCGTTTTCTATTTTTATGACCAGATAAATGAGAAGGAAAAGCGGTGAAAAAACAGTCATTCCTGTAATACTTCCCAAAATATCCAGTCCCCGTTTGATGCGGTTGATGGCTGGCGACATCATATCCCGGCATTTTTTGTTGTCTTTGATCATTTCGGCTTCTGACATAGACATAAGTTTTAGTTTGGTATTATTCATAGGCTTTCATAGATTTTGAGACATTGATCAATCATTTTTTTCTGAGTAAATAGATTTTGAAAACGTTTTCCGGCATTCTCTGCATATTTCCGATAAGTGTTTTCATCGTGAGTCAGAGTCTGAATCGCTTCTGCCAGTTCACGGGCATTTTCAGGAGCTACGTTCAGGCCGGACTCTCCATGTGCATTGACCCAGGAAACCCCAGACTGAGGAATGCGGGTGGCTATCAGTGGCTTGCTGCATGACATGGCTTCAATTTGTACGATGCCGAACGCTTCGGTCTTCTGGCAAAAAACTTTGCAGGCACCATAATAAGCCGGAAGGTCTTCGTCGCTGATCCGTCCCAAAAGTTTCACTTTATCCTGTACTCCTAGAGTTGCTATTTCGTTTTCCAGTTCATCTTTCAGTTCACCGGTTCCTCCGATCAGTATCACATACCTGTCGTCCAGATAGCGGGCTGCTTCTATCAGGTACCGGTATCCTTTGTAGGTTACGAGTCTTCCCAGCGAGAAAACAACGTTTTTTCCCTGATAACGCTGAAGAATGCTTTCTACGGCTTCAGGTGAAGGTTTCATGGCTTCTACACCAATAGGCAGGCAGACCGTTTTCTCCTGTACCTCTTTCAGATACGGTGATTCCTGGAGATATACCGGTGTTGTTCCTACAATCTTGTCTGCTCTTTTCAGCAACCAGTTCTGTAACGGCTTGTAAAATCGGAGCAGCATTTTCTGTTTCTGGATGTCGCTGTGCCAGTGAAGGACAACTTTCCCCTTGTAACCCGAGCAATATAACGCCAGACAGGCCATGGGGTCTGGATGGTGTACATGGATTACCGAATAGTTCCGGCTTATTTTTCTTAAGGTCAGAATCATAGCCGGTGAGATCATTGTTGCGGCGATTTTAGCCCATGAAGGACTTCCAATCAGTCTGGCATGTTCGTTGAGGGGGATAATCTGGCTATCCCCTTTGTCCAGTGCACACAACATATCACAATCAACCTTCCGCGCGGATAGACCGAGCATCAGGTCGTACATTACTTTTTCTACACCGCCTCTGATCGGGTAGAATTTTCCCAATTGCAAGATTTTCAGATCTTCTTGTTTCATAGCTTGAGGATCATTTGCCTGGAATACTTATTGTTTATACGTCGTCTTCTGTTCCTGTATCAGTTTCTTGTGCAGAGTGATGGCATCCGGATAATTTCTGCGGATATATCCGCCAATGCTGTTATATACCAGTCCGAGACGAGTAGCGATGGATTTCAAATCTTCCGTCGTTGTCTGATACAGTTCTATTGCTTTCTTGTATTTCTTTTCACTTCGGTACATCGTACGTTTTCCCTGCTCATTCTGTCCCATTCCTACGATACTGATCAGTTCCGGTTCGTATTTATGCAGGTATTGGCGGAAACTTTCCGGTTGCAGGTTGAACTCATTGGCTACCTGAGCAATGGAACGTGGATTCTGTTTGATGCTGTTAATTGCATCCTGATATTTGAGTGAGGTACGTTTGGTACGGTTTCTGGCTTTTCTCAAGTCTTTCGGACTTTGGCTCTCGTCAGTTATTCCCAGATGATCCAGTACCAGATTTTTGTGCCATTTATGCAGATAAAAACGGAATCCTTCCGTAGTTACTCCTGTCTGATCTGCAATTTCTTTCAGAGTCATTACTGTATTTTTGTACAGGGTAAGTGCTTCTGCGTATTTATTGATTGTTTGGGCGGAAGGTTCATATTTCCGTCCGTTTCCCAGGAGTCCTCCTCTTTTTTTATACTTTTCTTCTTTTGCCCGTTTACGCATGGCTCTTTTTTGCTGAAGCACGTCTTTGTGATAAAAACGTAAATGTTGCATCAGGCCACTTTCGGAGACTTTGAATTTTTCGGCAATTTCCGGTATCGTCATTTCCGTTGTACGGTAAAGTTCAACCGCATCCGTGTATTGCTGGACGCAGGAAGGGCGTGCCCCCCGGGGAATATTGTCATTGATACCCAGCCGTTCACGTATCTTTTGTCGCCGGGAAAGAATTTCCTCATAATGTATTCTCATGAAATTGGCCAGTGCAGTACCATTCAGGCCGAATTTGCGGGCCACCTGTGAAATATTCAAGTCGATGTATTTCATCATGTCGCAAGCCTCTACTGCTGCTTTGTATCTTTCGTGAGACACATGGTTTTGTTTTCCGGTTGAATAGATTTTAATCGACTGCAAGTCTTCACTTTCCACTGGTACCTGATGCCGTTGCAGAACCAGTTCCCGCCAGTACCGGCGTAAGTAATTTCCCAAAGCACCGGGAGTAACTCCACAACGTAGGGCTATAATTCTTGTTGACAATGTGGTGTCAGCATACAATGTTACAGCCTTTTCGTATTTACAGTGAAGCGCATGCCGTTTTTTCAGCAATGCTATTTCCTTGGCCGGGAGTTTTTCAATCTCGTCCAAATTCAGTTTGTTTTCCATGGTTTAAATATTGGCTGACGGATTCCTTTCTGTCAGCTTGTCGTATAAGTCCAGATAATCCTGATAGCGGTCTTCTTTCCGGAAGTTTTCCAAAGCATATGTTCTGCAAGGCTGCTGATAGTAAGCCTTTCCCCGTTGACTGATCAGGCGGGCTGCCTCCAGCATTTCTTTCACGTTTCCCTGAGGCACGATGAAACCAGTCTGATCCGTGATGACTTCAATACTTCCACCTGTGCGATATGTTACGATCGGTGTGCCACAGGCAATTGCTTCCAGATTGACAGTCGGGTAATTGTCCTGCCACGTCGGGTTGATGAATGCATCAGCTGCAGCATATAGTTCTGCCAGCTGGTGAATATTTTCCGTACGTGGAATGCCCAGCATGTTTTTTTTAAGTTTTTTCTGTTGTTCCGGCCGGACTCCTACTAAAACAAGCATTTCATCAGGATGTAAAAGGTCGGCCATTTGAATACAATCATCAAATCCTTTTTCCCGGCTCCAGATACTGGCCACACCAAGCAGAATGTGTTTTCCGTTCAATCCATATTTCTGCTTAACCTGTTCCGGATTATAAATATTGAATATATTGGTATTGATTCCGTTATGAATCACATGAAACTGATTGTTTCGGAAGAAAGAATGCTGCATTTCTTCCCGGATCCATTCAGAGACCGGAACGATGGTCAGCTGATCCAGGGGTAGGGAAGTAAAAGCCTGTTTCTTGTCGTCATAATTTTGATGTGACCGGTCAATTAGCCAGCTTGCAGGAAACTCCTTCTTTTGTGGGCAATGTCCACATCCTGTTTGCCATTTGTTACATCCGGCATACGAGTAGTAATAACAGTGTCCGGTATACAGCCAGCAGTCGTGAACAGTCCAGATCACCGGGATATTACTTTTTGCCAGGAAATCAAACAAGATCTGATAGTTGAGGAAATAGCCGTGAATATTGTGAATATGAATCACATCCGGTTTCAATTCCTGAATCTGTTTCACAAATAGTCGGGTAGCCTCGTTCGAAGCCAGTCCGTGCCGGTCAAACAGTCGGGTCTCCAAGCCATGCCAGATTGTACTCCATTTATTTCCGACCGGAATCACTTCCGACTGGCATGACTTGATTCCGTCACGTCCTTTGCTGTATGCTATGCAGCTTCTCCATCCGTGTTGCATAGCCAGTTCTCCGATTTCCTGCATAATACGTCCGGTTGACGTATTGACTCTCAGAACCGGATTAATCTGTAAAAGCGTTTTCATTAATGGGTTAAAGCAGTGAACAAGCGCATCCATTTGTCCATAACGGCCTGTTCAGAATAAGTTGCAACGACTTTTCGGGCGTTTTGAGAAAGCATTTTCCGATATTCTGTATCTTCCATTACTTCCATCATTGCGTGAGCTAGCTTTTCTATGTCTCCATTGGGAACGAGTAATCCATTCTCTCCCTGTCGGATAATATCTTTTGGACCACATTTAAAATCAAATGAAACGACCGGCAGTCCGCAAGCCATCGCTTCGATCATTACCATAGGAAATCCTTCATAATTGGAACTCATCACCAGCATGGAACTCTGGATGTATTCATTTCCGATTTGTTTAGTAGGTTTGTTTATCCGTACAGACTTTTGCAATCCTTTTTCTTCAATCATTTGTTGAAGCATTTCCTGCCATTCTCCCTGACCGAAAATATCCAGGTTCCAGTCAGCAAACTTTTTAGAATGTTGTATCAGCTGCCAGGCTTCAATCAGACGGTCAAATCCTTTCTGATAATCCAGTCTTCCTACGGCAATTACCCTCTTTTCCGTTACGTCTGAATAATGTTCACTTACATGCATTGCAGCATTGGGAATGACTTCCATATTAGGTAATTTCCCCCAGTATTCCCGGTCTTCATTAGTCAGTACAACAAATTTGTCGAATCGGCGGACGATTCGTTCGTCCTGCCAGGTACGCCATTTATCAATCCATCCTAATATTCCTTTTCGGTTGTATTGCAAGCGGAAAAACTTGCAGTAATGTAATTCCAGAACCTTCTTGCTGCCATCCTTGATGGAAGGGATGAAAGATGATTCAGAAGGGTAGAGGGATATGACAATATCTGCTTTTTCTTGTTGAAGTAATGCCGTCAGTTTCTGTTTATGCACCTTTCTTTTACGAAGATATCCGGTGATCTTTTTCCATGCACCTTTTTCATTATCGTCTGAATAGTTTATGCCCAGATCTGTCATCCGTACATTGGGAGGAAACGGATAGAAGGGAGGTCTCTGATGCTGGTCGGTAGTAACAATGGAAACCTCCCAGCCCGGAATCCGGGAAAGATAAGTAACCTTGTTCAGGAGGACGCGCTCCATACCTCCGGGGTTGTATGTGGAGTGGGTGCAATAGATGAGTTTCATACGTCTGTCAAATAAAGCCGTTCGTAATCTTCGTTTTCCTCTTTCCTAATCATCAGGAACGGAGCAAAAACCAAAAAGATGTCAGTAGAAACTTTCAGCCAGATAATAAAATTCAACATAATCAACATCAAAAAGAATTTTTTATATCCGGTAAATCGACTCATACAATTTTGTCCAATTCGTATTATAAAAATGCAGAACAATAACAGGCCGATAACTCCAAAATAGAATATAAACCGTAAATAACCGACATCCGTTTCCTGATAATACCCTTTCCAGTTCAGACCGGTATAATAAGGTTCTTTATAATAGGGATTATCAAAATACCCATCTCCAATAATCCAAGTTTTAAGATTATCTGGGAATACATACATATTTTTTAGAATCTCATTGGAATGTACCTCCCAAGTCCCTTTTTCAGCCAGACTGAAAAAACCCTCAAAAGCAAAACGGATATTACCATAAAAATTAGTATCTGTATGATATTT
>ENA-ORSJ01001327-ORSJ01001327.1-human-gut-metagenome-genome-assembly--contig:-NODE-1327-length-21278-cov-6.170947_pt1 | contig 21278 bp, 21 predicted proteins | sample MGYA00242191_ERZ509158 | MGnify/ENA primary metagenome ERZ509158 (study PRJEB26280, sample SAMEA2338623) | human gut metagenome | biome: human gut; feature: human-associated habitat; material: faeces...
GGGCCAAGATTAAAAAAATTTCGAAAGCCCGCATTCCTCCCGGGGCTCAAGCCCCTGGCTTCCTGCGGGAAATTCTGTGACGCCGCACGCGTCACTGCAGTACACGTGGCTTAGAACCGGAAGCTACACCTCGAAACTCAACGGCCTTAACGCCTTCCATACGGAAGCAAGCAACCGGCATATCGGGAGCGTCTCCGCGGGCTTAAAGATGAAGGCTGACTTTAAATTTGAGGAAGGCCGCATCCTCCGCCCGCGGATGGACGTTTACGTGCAGCCCAACTTCCGGGACACGGAAGCCGATAACGTTGTGACGGGGCAGGGGTTGACGAGTACTGACCATGTGCGGCCTGAAACCATCGGGGATCTCTCCTACGACGTGTCCGCGGGCCTGAGGTTTATCACCGGCGAGATGTTCTCTTCCACGTTAAGTTACAGCTTCAACGGGTCGGATAAGAGCGAAAACCACGCGTTTATGCTCAATACGTCCTGGAAGTTCTGAGTTTGACAGGCGTTTAAAGTCAGACGCCGCCCGTGCGGCCGGTCTTTGTTTGTGGACCGGCTGCCGGGCGGTTTTTCGTTTGCTGCGTAAAGACGAAAGCCGGTTCAGGGCCCGTTAACCGCGGCAGCCTCCCGGAAATCTGTTAACGTACCGCCCGAGATCGGGGTTTGTCCCGCTCATTTCCGTCTTTTCCTTAACCGTCAGGTTCCATTGCCGTGCGTCTGCGTCAGCTCAAAATCAGCGGGTTTAAAAGTTTTGCCGATACCACGGTGATTGAATTCCCGGGGGCGGTAAGCGGCATCGTGGGCCCCAACGGCTGCGGAAAATCCAACGTCATTGACGCGATCCGCTGGGTCCTGGGCGAGGGGCGCGTAAGCGAACTCCGGGGTAAAGGTTCGATGAGCGAACTCATCTTTGCCGGATCTCAGGGGAGACCGGCGAGCTCTCGCGCAAGCGTTGAGATGGTTCTCGACAATAACGACGGGTCGGTGAAGGGCGCCTGGGGGCGCTACGGAGAAATCGCCGTGCGGCGCGTGGTGACCCGTGACGGCACAAACGCCTACTTTATTAATGGCCAGCAGGTGAGGCGCCGCGACGTTCAGGATATCTTTATGGGCACGGGCCTGGGGCCGCGGTCCTACGCTATCATCAGCCAGGGGATGATCAGTAACTTCATCAAGGCAAAACCCGAGGAACTGCGCGTTTACCTTGAAGAAGCCGCGGGCGTGAGTAAATACAAAGAGCGCCGCAGGGAAACCGAAACAAGTCTTAATTCCACACGCGCCAACCTTGAAAAGGTCGCGATGCTGCAGGCCAATAAAGCCGAGGAGGTGGAGCGCCTCACCGCCGAAGCCGAAACCGCGCAGTCCTGGAAAAAACTGGACGACGAAAGAGCGCGCTCGGAAGAGATGTGGTACTTCCTTCAGGAGCGTGACGCCAAGAATTCAACCGACAAACTCTCAGCGCAGATTGCCGAAAAAGAAAATGCCCTGATTTCGGCTAAAGGCGAAGCCGCAAAGCTCGTCGCAGAAGAAGCGGGCTTAAGAGAAGACGCCCGCAAAAAGCGCGACGCCGCCGACAAAGCCCGCGAAGCCGCCTGGCAAGCCAATGCCCGCGTGACGGAGGCCGAAGGCAACGTCCGCCACATCATCGAGCAGCGCCGAACGCTTGAAGAGCGTATCTCTCAGACGCAGGCCGCACTTGAGCGCCGTAAAGACGCAAAAAAAGAGGCGGCTGAACGTATTGCGATGCTCTCTGCCAAAATCGAGGAATTAAATGCGCAAGCGGAAGAAGCCGCTGCGGAAGCTGAGGCTCTTACGGACGAAGTCGAAGAGCGCGCCGCGCAGTGCGAGGAAGCGCGCTCACGCTATGAAGACACCCGGGCGGATGCGCAGGAAGCGGAAAAAAGCATCAGTGTTGTGAGCGTTGAAATCGAATCGATGCAGCGCGAAGCGATTGAACTTGACCGCCAGAAAGAAAAATTGGAGGGGGAAAGGCAAACCTCGGACGCTCCCGACGAAGCCGCGGTCGCCGAGCTCGGCGAAAAGCTCAGTGAAAAGCGTGCGGCGCTTGACGAACAAAAGGCGGTTATGGAGGACGTGAGGGCGTCCCTTGAAGAAAGCGAAGCCGTTTTAGAAGAAACCCGCGAAGAAAAAACGCGGATGCAGGGTGAGGTCAGCCGCAGTGAAGCAAGGCTTCAGACCCTGGAAGCCGTCCAGGCGAAGGCGCAGGCGGAAGGCAAACTCCCCGAGTGGCTCGAAAAAATGGGGTTAAGTTCCGTGAAGCGCTTTTTTGAGCGCACGATGGTTAACGCGCAGTGGGCTAAGGCCGTTGAGGCGGTTTTAAGCGTGCGGTCGCTTGCGATCGGGGTTTCCGACCTCGCGCGTGTGGCGGGGTTTGCGCTTGACGCGCCGCCCGCGCGGCTCGTGTTTTACAACACGCTTTTTACGGAAAAGGCAGAGGCCGTAACGCCCCCGGCAGGGATCGATTCCAAGCCCCTGACGGACTTCGTCACAAGCGACGATCCGGCGGTGGCGGCACTTTTGACACTATGGCTTGGGACGAGCCTCACAGCTCCCGATCTTGCGGCGGCCCTTAAAGTGAGGACGGATTTGCCTGCCGGTGCCCGCTTTGTGACGCCGGAAGGCCACATCGTTGAGCGCGACAGCGTGAGCTTCTGGGCCGAAGAAAATGCGGCCGCGGGCCTGATGAGCCGCATCGCGGAAATCAAGCACTTAACGGAAGCCCTCGCGCAACTTAAGGCACAGTTTGAGGCCGCGGACGCCGCGATGACGCGCGCCAAAGCCGCGCTTGACGCCGACCGGCGCGATTTGGACGAGCGGCAGCAAAGTGCCGAGCGCCTGGAAAGTGAAGTGCATGCGCTCGAACTTGACTATTCGCGCGAAAGCGAAAAATTGGCGGCCTGGAAAAACCGCCGGGGACAGATTGAAGAGACCTTAAAGGAACTCACGGCCCGCGCCGAGGAACTGGCGCGCCGTCAGGAAGAAGCCGAAGGACGGTTTGAGACCCTGGACGCCAAACTTTCGGAACTGCAGCAAAAGGCCGGGGACGCGCAGACGCACCTTGAAGAAGCCGAAGAAGCGCAGGCGATGACCCAAGAGCGGCAGCGCGCGGTGCAGGCGAAAGCCAAGAGCGCACAGATTGAGGCGCAGGCCACCAAAGACCGTCAGACCGACGCCGAACGGCAGCTTCAGGATGCCGACGGCGAAATCGAAATGACCGCCGCGGAAATCGAGGAATTGCGCGCGCAGTTTGAGGGCCTGGATGAAACCGCAGAGCGTGAGGGGCTTGCGGCCGTCATTGAGGAGCTTGAGCGCTTTAAGGCCGCGGAAGCTGAGGCGCTTGCGGCGTCAGACGCTGCCGAAGCAAAGCTCGCTGAAGCAAGCGAACGTAGCCGCGCGTTAACCGCAGAGCAGGGGCCGCTACTTGAAGTGATCGGTGACCTTAAAACGAAGCGCCAGGCGGGTTTGACGCAGACCGAAATTTTCACCGCGCGCCTTAACGAACTCGGTTCCGACCGTGAAAAACTCACGGTCGAAGCCGAGACCGAGCACTATAAGGCCTCTCAGATGAAGGCCCGCGTCACGAAGCTTGCGGAAAGTATGGCGGCTTTGGGGCCCGTAAACCACGCGGCGCTCGAAAATCTCGAGCAGAGCAAAAAAGCGATGGAAGAGACCGCGCGGCAGGTGGAGGACCTTGAAAAAGCGATCAGAAACCTTGAAGCCACGATCCGCGAAATCGACACCGAAACCCGCGGGCTTCTCAAATCCACCTTTGAAGCCGTAAACGCCAACTTTGCCGAAATGTTTACGGCGCTTTTCTCCGGCGGCACTGCGCGCCTTGAGATGACCGGGGACGAAATCCTTGAGTGCGGTGTGGAAGTCATGGCGCAGCCCCCGGGCAAGAAAAATAAGACGATTATGCTTTTGTCGGGCGGTGAGCAGGCCATGACCGCAACGGCACTGGTGTTTGCGATTTTCCGGCTTAATCCGGCTCCCTTCTGTCTTTTGGACGAAGTTGACGCCCCGCTTGACGAAGCCAACCAGGACCGCCTTGCGCGTCAGATCGTGGCGATGAGCAGCTCCACCCAGTTCATGATGATTACGCACCACCGCGTGACGATGGAATACATGGGGCAGCTTGTGGGTGTGACGATGCGTGAGCCCGGCGTTTCCCGCGTGGTGAGCGTGGACATTGCCGAAGCCGACCGCATGGCGCAGCATTAAGGTGGGTTTTCTTCGCCTCACAGAAAATTTTTCGGTTTTTCCGTCCCGCCGCTTTCCCGCCGCGCTCCTTTCTCTTATGATTCGTCTGATTTGCTTGGCAAAGGGAATCTTTTTGCGCGCGCAGTGCGCGTGTAAGTGAGCCCTCTGCTGAAATAAAGAGCACAGAAAGAACACAGGGTATACGTTCATGTCGTTTCAAATCGAGCCGTGGCACATTGCGCTTGCTGTTGCCGTGATCGGCGGCGGGGCTTATTGGTTTTACCGTCAGAAAAACGTCAAAACCGATAAGGAAGACCGCAAAATCCTTGACGAACTGCGCAATCAGAAGGGGAAAAACGACCCCTTAAAGGGCGAGGTCGATCCCGATCAGGAAAAACTCAAGGACAAACTTGCCGCCGACGAAGAAGAGGCGCCGATGCTCTCGGCCGCAGACCAGATCATGCCGGAAGTGAAGGCTTCGGCCGCTGCGGAGTCTGAATCTGCGCAAGCCCCGGAAGAAAAGCCAGCGCCCCGTGAGCCCGAACAAAAGGAACTGAATTTCTCGCAGACTTCGGTTGAAGTGCCGCGTTACGTGCGTCCGGCCGGGCACCGCCTCGCCGAGATCGACGAAGGGGTTGAGGCGGTCGCGCACTTTACGCCGGAAGCGGGCGAATACTTTACGCCCGAAGCGATTGCGATGTGTGAGGCTGCGGTGAGGGACACCGAGATGCCCTTCCCCTTAAACCTCAGCTTCTTCAATGCCGATACGGGGCTCTGGTCGGCGTCTTTGCCTGCCGGCTGCCGCACGTGCTCTCAGATTTACCTCTCGGTGCAGACCGCGGACAGCGTGAAAAGCCTTGACAGCATGTCGGCCTCCCGCTTTATTTCGCTGGCTGAGCGCCTGGCGATTGACCTTCCGGCCGAAGCCGAAGTTCCCGACGGCGAGACGATTCTTGCAAAAAGCGAAAAAGTGCGCCGCATCGTGGAGCGCTTCTCGCAGTACCTCACCTTTAAGCTCGTGGGGTGCCGTGACATCGATGATTCGGCACTGAATCAGGCGGCCGTGGCCTGCGGTTTTTCCTACACCGAGGGGCACTATGAAAAGCGTGAGGGCACGCAGACCGAACCCCTGATCGTGCTCGGACGCATGCCCGAATTTAAAAACGAACTGGGACTTGCGTTAAACATTGCGCTCTCGGTGCCGGCCTCCGACCCCTTGGCGCAGATTTTCAGTGTCGCCAACGACCTTGCGGCGCGCCTGGATCTCGAATTGACCGACCAGCTCGGCGCTCCCATGGGAAGCCGTGCTGCCGCGGGTGTCGCGCGTCAGCTTGCTGAGCGCTACCGCGAAATGCAGGCTGCGGGTGCCGCTGCCGGCAGCGCCCGTGCGCGCCGCATTTTCTCGGTTGTCTGAGTCCGTCCGTTAAGAACATTAAAAAGCGCGCGGCCGTGTAAACCCGCGCGCTTTTTTCTGAGATAAACCATGCAGCAAGATGATTTGTTTGATTCTGCCAAAGTCGTGACGGTGCCCGAAGACGCCGCGCGCCGTACGGCGGAACTTGCCGAAAAGCTCAACCACTGGAACATTGAGTACTACGTCAACGACAATCCGTCGGTACCGGACTCCGTGTACGATGCCGCCTTTCAGGAGCTTGAAAAGCTCGAAAGCGAGTATCCGTCCTTAAAGACGCCGCATTCGCCCACACAGCGGGTGGGGGGCGAGGTGCGCAGTGACCTCGCCAAAATCACGCACCGTGTGCCGATGCTCTCCATTCACACGGAAACGGACTTCTCCGCCCAGGGGGCCTTTGCCTTTGACGGGCGCGTGAGAAAGGAGCTTGACCTCACCGACGCCGACCGTCCCGTTCAGTACGACTGTGAACTCAAGTTTGACGGCCTTGCGGTCAATCTGCATTACGTGAACGGCCGTCTCACCTCTGCCGCCACGCGCGGTGACGGTACCGTCGGCGAAGACGTTACCGCGAACGTCCGCACGATCCGCTCGATTCCTCTGGTGGTGGACGCCAAGGCCGTCCCTGAAGTGATCGAAGTGCGCGGCGAAGTGATCATGCACAAGGCGGACTTTGAAAAGTTGAATGACCGGCAAAAGGCCGCGGGCCAGAAGCTCTTTGTGAATCCCCGCAATGCCGCGGCAGGTGCTTTAAGGCAGCTTGACAGCCGCATTACGGCGGAAAGGCCGCTGCACTTTTACGCCTACAGCGTGGGCGAGATTTCAGACGCCTCCTGGGCCAAGTCGCAGTCTGAGCTCCTTGACAAACTGAAGGCCGCGGGTTTTCCGGTGGCCTCTGAACGCCGTGTCGTTGAGGGCCCTGCGCCGCTCGCCGAATTTCATGATCACGTGGCCCAGATCCGGGAGACACTGCCCTTTGAAATTGACGGCGTTGTCTACAAGGTGAATTCCTTTGACGAGCAAAAGCGCCTGGGGTTTGTGGCGCGGGAACCGCGCTGGGCCTGCGCGCACAAGTATCCGCCGCAGGAAGCTTTGAGTGTCGTCAAGGCCATTGACGTGCAGGTGGGCCGCACGGGCCGCATGACGCCGGTAGCGCGTCTCACGCCCGTCTTTGTGGGGGGCGCAACCGTCACTAATGCAACGCTTCACAACGCCGACCATATTGCCGAGCTCGGCCTCATGATCGGAGACACCGTCGTTGTGCGCCGTGCCGGAGATGTGATTCCTGAAATCGTTCGGGTGCTCCCTGAAAAGCGCCCTGAGGACGCACGGCCTTTTGTGATGCCCGCGGTGTGCCCGGTCTGCGGCAGCGCTGTCGTGCGTGACGAAGAAGAAAAAGACAGCCGCTGCACCGGGGGACTCGTGTGCCCCGCGCAGATGAAGTTGTCTCTTGTGCACTACGCCTCGCGCCGCGCGATGGGCATCGACGGGCTCGGGGAAAAGATGGTGGACGTCCTTGTTGACAAGGGGTTGGTAAAAACGCCCGCGGATCTTTACCGCCTCAAGATCGAAGACCTTGCGGCTCTGGACCGCATGGGCACAAAAAGTGCCTCAAACCTTGTAACGTCGATTGCAAAGAGCCGCAGCACTACCTTCGGGCGCTTTATCTTTGCGCTCGGCATCCGCCACGTCGGGGAATCCACCGCCCTGGACCTTGCAGCGCACTTTAAAACGCTTGACGCTTTAATGAAGGCCGATAGAGAGGCCCTCATGGAAGTAGGCGACGTGGGCGAAGTGATTGCCGAGTCGGTGACGGCGTTTTTTGCCGAGGAACACAACCGTAAGGTCATTGAGGAACTCGTCAATGAAGGCATCACCTGGCCCGTGATTGCGGCTTCCGAAGCCAAAACGTCGGAAGTGGCCGGTAAAACCTTTGTTCTCACGGGGACGCTCCCCACGCTTTTGCGCGATGAAGCCAAGGATATGCTGATTGCCGCGGGCGCCAAGGTTTCGGGGTCTGTTTCCAAAAAGACCAACTACGTTGTGGCCGGTGCTGAGGCCGGCAGCAAACTTGAAAAGGCCCGCGCGCTTGGCGTTCTTGTGATTGATGAAGATGAATTAAGGCGCCTTTTGGGACAGACTGAAGGCACAAAGACCCCGCCGGTGGGCACAACAGGATCGCTTTTTTAGGAAGAAAAAATGGCAGACGCAGCAAACGAAGAGTTTCAGTTTTTATCAAACCGCCCCGAGCCCTTCGGGGAAACGGATCTTTTCCCGGAAAAAAGCGATGAGAATCTCTGGGAAGTCTGGGAAGCAATCGGCTTTCAGAGTAAAGAAGAGCTCGGCCGCTTTATGGGGGGCCTGGCAAAGGCCAATGAAAAGGAAATGCTTGAGGTGGGGCGCATGCTTGCCGAGCGCACCAAGGCCGGTGTGCCGCACCCGGTGTGCTGTACGCAGATGCCCCCGAAGAACCCCGTGCTGATGATGCGCTTTCAGCTCGAAGAAGGCAATCAGTTCGGCGTGCATGAGCCTGTGCCCCTGATGCCCGGGATCGAGCGCACGGTCCGCTACGTTGCGGCACGTCCCTGGGAAAAGCGCCCGTGCGGGGATGTGGCCTTTATGGTGGCGCCTGAGAGGGCCGTCACCGCCATGGCTCCCGTGATGGAAGCACGGCTTCCCGAGGATCAGCTCGGCAAAGACGTGCCGGTCGTTTTTTCCGCGGTGGCACTTACGGCAGAAATCATCCCTGCCGGCACGAAGTTTACGGACGGAGAGAATAAGGCGACGAGTCTAGCAATGGGGGACGCCGTGTTTCTCGTTCCTACGGACTATCCGGCCTATTACGACGGACGGGTGCTTGTCAAGAAGGTCTTTAACAGTGACTACTGCGGGCAGCGCTGCTTTGCCGTGCAGGCGGAATGTATCCGCGCCGAAGGGGCTGCACCCTTTGAAGTGCATCTTTTGATTTCCAGGAAGCTCTTGGGTGAGCGTCCCGCCGTGGGCGACTATATCGCGGGACGCTTCTGGCTTACCGCCAGCGCCTAAGGGCAGTGTCTCAGGCGGGGACCGTGCGGCGGCTCTGAGCTGTTTTTGCCCGCGTCATGCGCTCTGTGATCGCGTGCAGATAACGGCCGACCGATTCTGCATAAGCGGCCAGTTGCCCGGGCGCCGCAAGTAACGGGAGATCAGCGTATTGCGGCTGCCCGAGCACTGTTTCCGCGATGAAGACGGTTTCTGAGAAAAGTCCCGGCCGGCTTGTTACGGCAAAGCGTCGGGAGGCGGGCGAGGGAAGTGCCACCGCTGACGGCGCTCTTAAAAGAACGACCGGAATTAAGCGGCGTTGAGCAAGGTTGCCGAGTACCGCAAAAAGCCGGTAGAGGTCAGCGTCCGTTTCGTCCGTGACGGCAACAAAGAGGCACCGGACATCGGCTTCGCCGGAAAGCACGGTTTCCAGACACCACAGAGCGCTTTTGACGGTGGCGCACGGACTCACGAAATGCCCTCGGGCTTTGGGGAGTGCCGCGCCGGGCCCGGTCGTCACAAAAGCCGCGCGCGTCTTACCTGCAAAGTAGTCAAAGAGCGCGGGCGCCAGGTGCAGGGGCGCATCAAGCTCAACGACAGGAATCTGACGGGCTTTTTCGCACGGACGGCGGTTTTGTAAAACGGTACTCATGGCGCTTTTCGCAAAACGGATCGTTATGAACCGCATTGTGGTGTGAGAGAAGCGACTGCTCAAACAGAAAAACTCAATGATTGATCTTCTGCTTCTTGTGGCGGAGACCGCTTAAAACCGCGATATTTTGGTGCTGACGGATTGCTGATGCTTTGCGGGCGGGCTTTGTTGTTGGATTTGCCCTGAGGATCAATTCCTGCAAAAACGCGAAGCGGCTGTTTGACTTTTGTCAGATAAATGCCAAAAGAAGGGGCGAGAGGAAGAGCGGTCCCGTTGCTGTCGGCGCCGAGGACAGATGGTGCGGCATCTTAAGCGCCTCGTGAAGGACGGGCCCGGTGTTAGCGCACCGGGCTTATCGCTTCCGGAACTTTGTTTTTGTTCGTCAGGACAGCGAATCGTTCCGGCAGGCTGTGATGAGATGTTCTTCGAAGACAATACAGCAGTCATTTGCTGCGGGAGGACGCTCTTTTGCGCGGCGGTTTTTCTACTGCCAGAAATTCTTCCATCGTACGGAATTTTCTTTGGGCAAAGACGGCATCGAAGTCCGCAAGCATGTCCAGCGCAAAGCCGCACTGCAAAAGCCCGCGCAGCGAAATCTGACCTGTCCGTTCAAACAGCCGGTACGTGGGGAGCTCAGTCCCGCCTTCGCGGCAAAGGCTGCCTGTGTGAGGTTAAGTTCCAGGCGTCTGGCCTTAACGCGCCCGGCAAGTTCGCTCGCAACGTCGGGCGGCGTTTTGACTTTAATTGACAACATATTATCGTTAGAGCTAGAAAATCCACTTATTTGATAACATTTTATTATTTATTTGTATTGCGGAAGCCGCGGAAAAGGAAAGAGGAACACGGAATCGTTGCCTTGAAGCTTCAGATCGGCCGCGGTACCGTCGCCGAAACGCCGGTGCTGGGGGCTCAGGATTTTGCCGCTTTGCAGAGGCTTGATTTTTAGTGCTTTCGGCGTGTAAAATCACGCGTTTTCTGATCTCGGGCGTGTGTTCCCGCTTCAGAAAGAAACATATTCCCGACGCCTGGTACGGGCGTCATTTCAAGCAAAAGAGGAAAAAATGGTTGTTATTCGTCTCTCCCGCTCCGGCGCCAAGAAGCGTCCGTTCTTCAACATCGTTGTGACCGAATCCCGTCACCGTCGCGACGGCCGTTTCAACGAACGCATCGGCTTTTACAACCCGATGATCGCCGAAGGTCCGCAGCGTCTGACCTATCAGGAAGACCGCCTGAACTACTGGGTTGAAAAGGGCGCCACTATGAGCGACACCGTGGCCCGTATCATCAAGACGGCCAAGAAGGCTGCCGCCGCTGCTCCGGCTGCTGCTGAATAAGTTTTTCGGCAAGAAGGGTTTGCGTTTTAATTAACGCCGCTCCGACCGCGGACCATGCCGACTGCCTCGCCGTGCCTCCCGTGTCAAAGCACACTCGAATGCGACAGCCGACTTTCCTCTTTTGAGATGAGTCCGGTATCTACCTTCGGTGCGGATAGTTAAACAAAACCCTCAATGAACCGATAAACCGGATAGCGGTCTTTGCGCCTTCCTGTAAGGACGCCAAGGCCGCTTTTCTTTTGCCCGTCATTTTTTAGGAACACGTGCCATGACCGCATCAACTCACGAAACACTGACGCCGCCTGAAGACCTGGTGCCGGTAGCCCGTACCGCAGGCGCTTACGGCGTCAGAGGCTGGGTGCGCGTGGTGCCCCTGGGAACGGGGGAGGCGCTCATGGAAACGGACGACTGGTGGCTGCAGGATCTTCGGGGCAATGTGAAGCCCCTCACACCGGTTGAGATGAAGGCGCACGGTGACGTTCTGCTCGTGCACTTTGAAGAGAGCACGAGCAAAGAGGACGCCGACCGCATGAAGGGCCGCATTGCCGTGCCGCGCGAGCACTTTCCGGAACTCGAAGAGGGTGAACACTGGGTGACCGATATTGAAGGTTCGAGTATCGTTAACCGGGAAGGGGAGAACCTCGGAACCGTGGAAAGCGTGGTGGATAACGGCGGTCAGCAGGTGTTGAAGATCGAATTTACTGCAGAGGGCAAAAAGCGCATGCGCCTCATACCCCTTGTGCCCGCCTACGTGGAAAAAATCGATACGGAAGCGGGCGTGGTGCACGTTGACTGGCACGCCGACTGGGATTAACCGCCATGCGTATTGACGTTATTACGCTTTTTCCCGAGATCTTTGCCTCGATCACCGACTACGGGATCAGTGCCCGCGCGATGAAGCGGGGCCTTTGGAACATTCACTTCTGGAACCCCAGAGACGTCACCGAGGACGTTCACAGGACGGTCGATGACCGGCCCTTCGGGGGCGGCCCCGGCATGGTGATGATGGCTGAGCCTCTTGCAAAAACACTGGAATATGTCCGCGCGTCCGGCAACAGCGGCCCCGTGATTGCGTTTTCGCCGACAGGCGAGCGTCTTACCGACGCTTATGTCCGCAGTTTCTCCTCGCAGCCCGCGGGGCAGATGGTGCTGGTGTGCGGGCGCTATGAGGGCATTGACGAGCGCTTTCTTGAGACCTATGTTGACCACACCGTCAGCCTCGGAGACTTTGTGCTGTCAGGCGCAGAGCTCGCAGCCTGTGCGCTGATTGACGCGGTGGTAAGGCAGCTGCCGGGGGCCATTAAGGAGCTTTCGGCTTCTGACGAATCGTTTTCGACGGGGCTACTTGACGCACCGCACTACACGCGGCCCGAGGTTTGGCGGGGCAAGGGGGTGCCCGAGGTGCTCCTCACCGGCCATCACGCCAACATCGCGCGCTGGACGCGTGAAAAATCTTTGAAAATCACTGGACAAAAGCGTCCGGATTTGATTAAAATCGCGCGTTCACTCGGACGCTTGTCGTCTGAAGATGAAGCGTTTCTGCGGAAAAATTAATCCGCGGAAAAATTCTTAAAGCCCGGGGCGGGCGTCAAACCTTTCCCGGAACATGAAACCCCATCCTCTGGACGGTCTGTCAGAAACGACAATTTCATGAGCCGCCGAATGATGGTAACGGAGTTAAAGATGAATCTCATCGACAAACTGGAACAAGAAGAAATCGAACGCGTCAGCAAGGGTAAGACCTACCCGGACTTCCAGGCCGGCGACACTGTCAGCGTTCTCGTCAACGTGATCGAAGGCAACCACAAGCGCACTCAGGCGTTTGAAGGTGTTGTGATCGCCCGCCGCAACCGCGGTCTCAACTCGTCCTTCATCGTCCGCAAGATCTCTTCCGGCGAAGGCGTTGAACGTACGTTCCAGCTTTATTCGCCCACGATCGCCTCGATCGAAGTGAAGCGCCACGGTGCCGTGCGCCGCGCCAAGCTCTACTACCTGCGCGACCGTTCCGGCAAGGCCGCTCGCATCCGCGAACGTCTCGTCCGCAAGGACGCGAAGGCTGCCGAATAATCCGTTTCGGATTCGGGCAATCGAGTCTCCGGTGGAAAGAGATTTCTGCCGGGGATTTTTTTCGTCTGTAAAGACTGAAACTAATTATTTAAGCCTAGGATAAACAACTTAGTTCTTTGGTAAGCTCAGCGGCATCTTTGGTGTGGGCCGACACAAAAGGAAGGCTCTTAACCGAAGCCATCCGCGGTATTCCCGCCGCGGACAATGCGGCAAACCGAGGTTAACCATGGAACTTTCCCGTCGTTCGACGATCGCTGCCGCAATGGGCGCCGCTGCGCTGACGGTGCCGGCTTTAGAAGCCGCCGCCAAACAAAAGATGCCTTTAAAACCGATGCCTGTGAGCAGCATGCGCCGCGTGCTCATCCAGTCAAGCTCGCGCTACCACAAGTCGGGCTACCTCGATTTTGCGGGTGACCAGTACGAACTTCTTTTCCAGGGTAAGAAACCCGATCTGCTTTTCATCCCGTACGCGATGGTCGCGGGTACCTACGACGACTACGAAGCCCGCGTGCCGAAGGCCTTTAAGCCCTTCGGCCACAAGGTTGTGTCCATTCACCACTTCAAGGACCCGGTGAAGGCCGTTCGTGAAGCACAGGCAATTGCTGTGGGCGGCGGCAACACCTGGGCGCTCGTGACCCGGATGTATGAAGCGGGCATCATCGATCCGATCCGCGAACGCGTCAATTCCGGTGTGCTTCCGTACTGCGGGTGGTCCGCGGGCGGTAACGTCGCCTGCCCGACGCTTCGCACCACAAACGACATGCCGATCGCCGAACCCCCGTCCTTCAATACCTTCGGCTTCATCCCGTTCCAGACGAACCCGCACTTCATTTTGGGCGGCACCGCAGGTCTTAACAACGAAACCCGCGAAGACCGTATCGAAGAATTCATCTGGTACAACCCGGATGAAGAAGTGATCGGCCTTCCCGAAGGCACGGCCCTTTTTGTGACCGGTGAACACAACTGTGAAGTCATCGGCCCGAAGGACTCCGAAGTCCTTTATTGGTTCCGCCAAGCGCAGCCCAAGGGGATGAAGCTTGAGCGCATCCCGCTCGGCACGAAGTTTGACCTGCGTAACGTGGGCCCGGGCAAGAAACTCGCCTAACTGCTCAATAAGCTGAAAACTACTTTTTCAGTATCAGGCCCGCCGATATCCGTATCGGCGGGTTTTTCGCTTTTGGTGTTTGTGCCTAAACGGTGCCGTATCGGCTCAAGAAAGTTGAAATTAAGCGGAAAGAGAAGGGGATCTTTGCTCTGAAGAGTCGTCCTGCAAGGCAAAATGAGCGGGCAATAACGCTGTCGGTTACGCACTGACGGCTCATGAGACTAACGGGAGATACAAGATGGCTCTTAACCGCCGCTCGCTTTTGACCGCAGCTTCCGCCGGAGCTGCACTTTTGGGAACAACCGTGTCGGCCGCCGAAGCCGCACCCGCCGTACCTGCCTTTAAGGCGCCGACTGCGAAAAAACCCCTTTTGCTGTGCTTTAACGAAAATCCCCTGGGGATGAGTGCCGCTGCCCGTAAGGCCGCCGCGCACGCCACGGTGCAGGGCTCGCGCTATCCGTTTTTAAGAACTGAAGTGTTGAGAAAGGCGATTGCCGACTACATGGGCGCAAAGCCTGCCAACATCATGCCTTCGCACGGCTCAGCTGAAGCAATCCGCGCTTCCATTGAAGCCTACAACACGCCTGATGTGCAGGTCGTGGTGCCGGAACTCACTTACAGTGACGGCGCCGACACGGCCCGCAAGAACAATATGAAGGTGACGACCGTTGCGATGGGCAAGAACTGGTCGATCGATATCCCCGCGATGAAAAGCGCGGTAGCGGCACATAAGGGCCACTCGATCGTCTACTTTGTGAACCCCAATAATCCCACGTCGACGCTTGCCGACAGCAAGGCGCTTCTTGACTGGATCCGCAGTAAGCCCGCGAAGACCTTCTTTGTGATCGACGAGGCCTACACGGAGTTTGTGGACGACCCGAAATTCGTGTCTGCGACGACGCTCGTAAAGGAAGGGTATGAAAACCTCGTGGTCTTAAAGACCTTCTCCAAGATCTTTGCCATGGCCGGCATGCGTCTCGGGTTTGCCTTTGCGCACCCCAAGACCATCAACCAGATCCGCTGCCATGTCGCCTACGACATCATGATGAACATCTGCTCGATTGAGGCAGGTCTTGCTGAAATCACCGACAAAGCGTTCATTGACTTCAGCCGCAGCGAAAACGCAAAGGCCCGCAAGCTTCTGTGCAAAGCGCTGGACGAGCTTGGGATTGAATACCTTAGGAGCCAGACAAACTTTGTCTTTATGAACTTGAAGGCCCCCTTAAAGCCCTTTGCCGAACGCATGAAGGCTGAGCACATTTTGGTGGGCCGTCCTTTCCCGCCGGCCGTTGAGTGGTGCCGCGTCTCGCTGGGCACCCCCGCTGAGACCGCGTACTTTGTGAAAAAGCTGCGCGAATTCCGTCAGAAGGGGTGGGTGTAACCGCGTAATGCCGGGGTTCTCTGAATCACCCCGGCTGTTACTCCAAAAGAAAAGCGCCGGAAGCTTTGTTGGCTTTCCGGCGCTTTTAAATTGCGCTTGAAATTACTGAGGCTGACTCGTGGTGGGCGGGGTCACGGTCTGCGGATGAAAGAGCGCTTCAACGTCGATCGCGTCCATCACGTACTTTGCGCCGCAGAAGGAGCACGTGACTTCAATCGTGCCGCGCTCTTTGATGATGCTTTCGGCTTCGTCTTTACCGAGGCTTTTGACGATGCTGCGGATGCCGGCCATCGAGCAGCGGCACTGAAACTTCGGTTTAAGTTCCTTGGAGACCGTGGGATTTAATTCCCAGAAGAGGTGGCGCGCGAGCGTCATCGCATCGTCGTTAAGAAGCTCTTCGCGCGTTACGGTATCGGCGTAAACCGTGATTTCAGCAAGTGTCTCTTCGGGCGTTTTTTCGCTGTCGCCGCCCTTGCCGCCGGTGTTGGCAACATGCTGCAGGAGAATGCCGCCGGCACTGGTTTCGCCCGCGGCAAGCCACAGGCGCGTGCTTAACTGATCGGACTGCGTGAGAAAGCTCTCCAGCGTCTTCGCAACAGTTTCACCCGTAAGCGGCACCACGCTCTGGTAGGGCTGCTCGCCCGCCGCACGGTCAGCGGCATCGAGAATCATCGCGCAGCGGCCGTTGCCGTGAGCGTTCACAAGGTCCTTAAAGGTCGCGTTTTCAGGCACTTCCTCGGCCTTCACGTTCATCTGGGCGGTCGCGCGCACCGTGAGCCCGTCACGGACTTCAACGAGCGCAAGCCGCACCGGGCCGTCCCCCTGGATCTGCAGTATGACGGACCCCTTGAACTTAAGGTTGACGGCAAGCATAAGGGCTGCACAGGTGAGTTCCCCGAGCATATGCGCAACCGGCACCGGCAGGTGCTGATTGCGGATGATGTTCTGCCAGCATTCACCCAGATGCAGAACCTCGGCGTGACAGTTCTTGTCGAGAAAAAGAAGTTTTACGAGTTTGTCGTCGGCCATTCGTTGTTTTCCTTGTTGTCGCCCGGATTGTGCCCTGGAGCGGTTGTGCGGCGCATCTTAAAATATATAGGGGCACTTGAGGCTGTTCTCAAGAGGAATGCAAAACGGGAGGACAATGGCGGTTGCTGCTCCGGTCCCGGAACGATGCAGTGACTGATAAAGGTCCTGTATCAGATCTGTTGACTCTTTTTCGGGATTGTTTCGGACTGCAAATCCGAAGCGGCAGAAAGCCTGCGGATTGCCATAATTTCGTGCAATGAAGATGCCGCTGCAGATGGAGTCCTTTGCCGTGCCTGCAGCGCAGGAGGAACCAAGTGACCATTGATCTGCACATGCATTCCACCGCAAGTGACGGGACGTTAAGCCCGACGGAACTGATGCGCTTTGCCGCGGAGTGCGGCTGCAATACCGTGGCGCTCACTGATCACGATACGGCGGCGGGAGTGTCTGAGGCGCGCTCCGAGGCTCACCGTCTCGGTATCCGCTTTATTGCAGGCATTGAAGTGTCGTCTCTTTGGGGCGGGCGTTCGATTCACGTGGTGGGGCTCGGCATTGATGACACGAACCCGGTTCTTACGCGTAAGGTCAGAGAATTTGAAGTGAGCCGCACGCGGCGCGCTGCGCAGATTGCAGAAAAACTTGCGGCCCTCGGAATCCCCGGAATGCTTGAAAAGGCAACGGCCTTTGCGGAAAACAAACTGAACGTCTCGCGCGTGCATTTTGCGCTGGCACTCTTAGAAGCCGGTGCCGTGAAAAACCAGCAGGAAGCCTTTGACCGGTATCTGGGGGACGGAAAACCCGCTTACATCATGGCCCCGTGGCCGACGGTAGTAGAAGCGGTTGACCTTATTCACACCGCTGGCGGTATTGCCGGGATGGCGCACCCGGGCCGCTATCACTTTAAAAATGACTGGACGGTGGACGAACTCATGAAGGACTTTGCCGCAGCCGGGGGCGAAGCCGTGGAAGTGATCAGCGGCAGTCAGCAGCCTGACTTTACGCCGCGGTGCCTCGCGTGGGCGAGGGAGTACAAGCTCCTCGTTTCCACGGGCTCGGACTTTCACAGTAAAACCGGAACGCGCCCGATGCCCGGCACGCAGGGGCAACTGCCTGCGGGTTACACTTCGGTGCTTTCAAAATTAACGAATTAAAAACAGGGAGTAGGAAAATGACGCATTTAAAGAGCGTACTGTGTGCCGCCGCCGTGGGGCTCGTGCTTACCGTAACGGGGTGCTCGGATAAAACGTCCGACGCGCAGTCTCAGGCCAAGGCCGACACGATGGAGAAGGCGGTTCTTACCGTCGGGATGGAACTCGCATATCCCCCGTTTGAGGGAAAAGACGCCGCGGGTAACCCCGCCGGCGTGAGCCCGGACTTTATGAAGGATTTCGGTAAAGCCGTCGGTAAAGAAATCAAGATTGAAAACATTGCCTTTGACGGTCTGATTCCGGCCCTTGTGACCGGCAAGGTCGACATGGTGATGAGCTCCATGACGATTACGGACGCCCGCAAAAAGACGGTGGATTTTTCAGCGCCCTACGCTAACGCGATGCTTGCGATTCTCACGAATAAAGCGGCCAATATCCGCTCAATTGACGATCTCAACCAGCCGAGCCGCAAGATTGCCGCCAAGATCGGTTCCACCGGTTACCTCTACGCCCAAAAGCACCTCACCAAGGCTACGGTGACGGCGCTCGCGGATGAAAGCGCCTGTGTGATGGAAGTGGCTTCGGGCCGCGCTGACGGCTTTTTGTACGATCAGCTCACCATTTACCGCAACCATATGAAAAATCCGGATACAACGGCCGCGGTCTTTATTCCCTTCCAGAAAGTGGAACCCTGGGGTGTGGCGGTGCGTAAGGGCGATGAAAAGCTTGTGAAGGCCTTAAACACCTTCATTGAAAACTACCGTAAGGAAGGCGGCTTTGAAAAGCTCACCGAAAAGCACCTTGCAGCCGAAAAGAAAGCCTTTGATGCCTACGGCTTTAAGTGGTTTTTTGACATGACACCCGCTAAGTAATGCTTGCCTTTTTCAGAACCCGTCCGGACGAAAAAACGCCGCCCGCCAAAGCCGCGGTCAGTCTCGTGATTGCCGCGGCCCTTATCGTCGGTTTTTTCTGGTTGTCGCTCTCGCGGATCGACTACCGGCCGGACTTCTCGTTTCTGCCGGAATTTAAAATCCGCATCTGGGATGGGTTTTGGCTTACGGTGGCCGTGAGCCTGGCGAGCATGGTGGTCTCGCTCCTGCTTGGCTCGCTTGCAGCGGGCGGCGAGATGAGCCGGTGGCTGCCGCTCAGATACCTGAGCCGCGCCTACGTGGTCTTTATCCGCGGCACGCCCCTCATCATGCAGATCTACCTCTTCTTTTATCTGGTGGGGACGGCCTGGGGCGTGGAAAACCGGTTTTGGGCGGGTGTAATCATTCTGTCGGTCTTTCAGGGGGCGTATATCTCGGAAATCCTCCGCGGAAGCTTTAATTCGATTGAGGCGTCGCAATTGGAAAGCGCAAGGGCCGTGGGATTTTCGCCCGTGCAGACACTCAGGTTTGTGATCATTCCGCAGATGACGGCAAGAACGCTGCCGGCTTTGGCCGGGCAGTTTGCCTCCGTCATCAAGGACTCATCGCTTCTTTCGATGATTTCTGTCACTGAACTCACGCAGACCATGCGCGAAATCAGTGCCGTGAACTTAAACCTTGTGGAGTGCTATCTCTTTTTGGGTGTTCTCTACCTGATTCTGACGTTGCCTGTCGTGCTTGTGAGCAACCTGCTTGAAAAGAGGTTCCGGTATGAAGCTTGAGATCTCGCACCTGACGAAGTCTTTTGCCGCAGACGCGCCGGTTCTTTCCGACATCAGTTTTTCAGCCGAAACTTCCTCGCTTGCGTTAATCGGGTCCTCGGGTGGAGGGAAGTCAACACTGCTGCGCATTATCGGGGGGCTCATCAGTGCTGAATCCGGCACCGTGACCGTAAACGGCCGCACGTTGGGTCACGATGAAAAGGCGCTTGCCGGCTGGCGTCGCAGTATCGGTTTTGTCTTTCAGCAGGGAAGCCTCTTTAAACACATGACGGCCCTGGAAAACGTGGCGCTTCCGCTGCGTGAAGTGCACGGCGTGCAAAAAGAGGAGGCCGAACACCGCGCCATGGAGCTTCTCACGCGCTTTGGGTTGGCTGATCACGCCTTAAAGCGTCCCGCGGAACTCTCCGGCGGCCAGCAGCAAAGAGCCGCCATTGCGCGCGCCCTCGCGCCCAATCCGGGGCTGCTTCTGTTAGACGAACCGACAAGTGCTCTCGATCCCGAGTACACCTCGGAAGTGCTGGACGTTGTGGATGAACTGAGGGCCGAAGGCGTGGAATTCATTATCGTCACGCACGAGATGGGGTTTGCCAGACGCGCCTGCGAAACGACGGCCTTTTTGTATCAGGGAAAGATTTTGGAAGCCGGGTTAAGCGCTGAGCTTTTTGAGCGTCCGAAGACCGCGGAACTCAAGAAGTTTTTGGGGCGGATTCTGGAGTGGAATGCGTAGTAAGAAGGCATGCCTGTTGTGCCTCTTGCATTTCCTGTTCCAATTTCACACGGGCGGGAATCATTAGTTTGGCCGTACGGGCCTCGCCAAGGGATTGAACCGCAAATGCCATGGCGCGTGCGAGCGTCAGGCCTTCATTACATTAGATGTCATACTAACTTTCGCCACCCCTTCAAGCTTTATGTGGACGGCAAGGCCGCGATTGAAATCGACAAGTTCAACTATGTGGCTAAGTTCGGCGACACAGACATTCTGTCGTCCGTCCGCGGCGATCTGGGACTGAACTGATGAGACAAGATATCCCCGGCCAGTCCGGGGATAAGGAGACGTGACAATGAGCAATGTGGTGCACAAGCTTTTAAGGCCGGTAAAGTTTGAAGACAAGACTTACGAAATGATCCCGTTGGATCTGGACTCGTTGAGCGGTCGCGATATCAAGGAAGCAAAAAAGGAGTTTGAACTCGCCAATCCTCAAAAGGTGTCCTTTGTGTTGTCGGCTGATTCTGATTTTGCAGCTTATCTAGCGGCCAGAGCTTCTAAGTTGCCGGTGGAGCTTTTTGACTACATTCCGGCTCCTGATTATGTCGTCATCACGTAGACGGTGATTAATTTTTTGCTCTTGTCGGGTTTCGGAGAGGCCGAGGCCCGAATAATTCAGCAGGCCAAGGATCGGGTAACGACAGAGCAGCAGGCGGTGACATTGACGAAGGAATAAAAAACCTGATGCGCTGTTGTTTCAGATTGGTTGCATCAGGTGCCGGAGGAAGTGCTGCTGAGTGGTTTGAGCGGCCGATTACGGAGCTTTATGAGTGGTGTGAGGCTGTTGCGGATGAGTTGAAAGTCCGAAAGTAGTTACTTGATGAAGTAGGTCACATAAAAAATGATGCCGGCACCAAAGCAGACAGCAAAGAGCAGAAAAATTCCCAGCAATTTAAGTACGGCACCGATCAGATCCATCGCGTCGGAAAAGGGGGTTCTGGCGAGTTCCTGGATCTCTATGGGAAGTTCAGGGTTTGTTGAAGCGCTGTTGTAAAACATTGTGTGTCACCATACTCCTCTTAAGCAATTTTATTGATTTTTGGTTGAAATATGGCGAATGAATACGAAATTTTGTTTCGCTTGCAATCGAAATACAGCAGCCAATTCGCAACGGATTTCAGTAAGGCAGCTGCAAATACCCAAAATTTGTCTGAAAAAACAGCAGAACTCAATAAAACGAGTAAAGACATCAGAGGGTTGATTGCTGCCAGGGAACGGGCAAAAGCGGCTGCGGCAGAGTTCTTCCGCTGTAAGGCTGCTGTTGATAGTCTGAGTAAAGCAGTTGCCGGAACGAAATCGCCGTCAACAGAAATGCTGAAGGCTTTGTCTGAGCAGCAGGAAAAGCTCAGAAAGGCGAAGAGGGCGCTTGATGCTCAGAAAGACAGTGTCCGCAAGGGGAATGCTGCCCTGTCTCAATACGGTAAGACGACAAAGGATTTGGCGCAGTCACAAGCGCAAATGGAGCAGGCGGTTGTAAGGTTGACTGCGG
>ENA-ORSJ01001328-ORSJ01001328.1-human-gut-metagenome-genome-assembly--contig:-NODE-1328-length-21278-cov-3.941007_pt1 | contig 21278 bp, 13 predicted proteins | sample MGYA00242191_ERZ509158 | MGnify/ENA primary metagenome ERZ509158 (study PRJEB26280, sample SAMEA2338623) | human gut metagenome | biome: human gut; feature: human-associated habitat; material: faeces...
GCCGATTTTACAGTGGATGTGCTACCGCAAGCTGCGCTCCGCTTGCATGCGGTTAGCTATACGCAGCCCTTTCAGGGCTGTATTGCAATATGTTCCCTCTCAATTCTTATCCCGAGCTCGCGTTATTTAGTTTAGATGCGGATGCCTTGCATAAGAAGTATTGTCTTGCTTACGTCGCACCAACAGACGCTATATTAATGCAGTTTGGCGGCGAGGCCGGCGATTGCCTTTTGTGCGGAGGCTTTGTTGTAGAGAATGTCGTAAACGCAGTCGAGGATTGGCATCTCCACGTTGTAGCGCCGGTTGATTTCGTAGATGCATTTTGTGCCGTAGTAGCCTTCGGCCACCATTTGCATCTCCATCATCGCCGCTTTCACGGAATATCCGCGCCCGATGTATGCACCGAGGTTGTGGTTGCGGCTGAATTTCGAGTAGGCCGTGACAATCAGGTCGCCGAGATAGACGGAGTCGCAGATGTTGCGCTTCCCTCCGCAGACGGCCGTTATGAACGAGTCCATCTCGCGGATGGCGTTCGACGTGAGCATGGCAAGAAAATTGTCGCCGCTTTTCAGCCCGTAGACAATTCCTGCGCAGATGCCGTAGACGTTTTTCAGCACGGCTCCGTATTCGATTCCTGCCACGTCGTTGGATGTGATTGTGCGCATCGCTTTTCCTTGGAGGCAGCGCGCGAATTGTTCGGCAAGGGCGATGTCGTTGCAGCCGATTGTGAGGTAGCTGTTGCGTCCCAGCGCCACTTCCTCGGCATGGCAAGGCCCGCCTATTACAAGCTGCCGGTCGGGGTCGATGCCGTAAAAGTCCGACATATATTGCGTAACGATGGCATTCTCGTCAGGCACTATGCCTTTTACCGCCGTTACCATATATTTGCTGCTTATGTCGGCGGTGATTTTCTTCAGATGCTCCTTTATGTAGGGCGAGGGCATAGCCAGCAGCAGTGTGTCGGCCTCGTTGCAGGCTTTGTTGATGTCGGAATAGAATTCTATTCTGTCGACATCGAATATCACGTCCGACAGATATACCGGATTGTGCCCTTCGCTTTTAAAGTCGGCAATCCGGTCGTCGCGCCGCATATACCATATTATCGACTCGCAATTTTGCAGCAGCAGCTTGGCGAGGGCAGTAGCCCAACTGCCCCCTCCCATTACCGCTATTTTCCCGGGAAACCCCATCGTTATGATTGTTTCTTGCCGGCGTTTTCCACCCATCCGGCAACATCTTCCTGCGACGGGTTGGCAAGCTCCAGCTTATATTTCTTGTTGAGCCCGCACAAATCCTGATGCAGCTTGCCGGGTTTTGCCTCCGCAAGGCTTTCCACCGTGAGGCATCCCGCTTTTTGCACAGCCGGCACCCATTCCGCCGGTACGCCGATTGCGGTGAACGCCTCCTCGCGGTCGCGTTTTGCCACTTTCTCCGGACGCATTTGCGGGAAGAAGAGCACTTCCTGTATGGTTGTCTGTCCGGTCATAAGCATTACGAGGCGGTCCATGCCGATTCCCATTCCTGATGTCGGAGGCATGCCGTATTCCAAAGCGCGGATGAAATCCTTGTCGATTATCATCGCCTCGTCGTCGCCTTTTTCGCTCAGGCGCATCTGCTCCACGAAACGCTCGTACTGGTCGATAGGGTCGTTGAGCTCAGAATAGGCGTTGCAGAGTTCCTTGCCGTTGACCATCAGCTCGAAGCGTTCTGTAAGGTCAGGATTGTTGCGGTGGCGTTTGGTAAGAGGCGACATTTCTATCGGGTAATCGATGATGAACGTTGGCTGGATGTAGTTGCCCTCGCATTTCTCGCCGAATATCTCGTCGATGAGCTTGCCTTTGCCCATTGTCTCGTCGACTTCCACACCGATTTGCTTGCAAACATCGCGCAGTTGAGCCTCGTCCATGCCGGTGATGTCGATTCCGGTGAATTCCTTTATGGAATCAATCATCGTGACGCGCTTGAACGGAGCCTTGAAATTGATCATGTTGTCGCCGACCTTCACTTCCGTCGTGCCGTTCACGTCGAGGCATATCTTTTCAAGCATCTTTTCCGTGAAATCCATCATCCAGTTGTAGTCCTTGTAGGAAACATAGATTTCCATGCAGGTGAATTCCGGATTGTGGGTGCGGTCCATGCCCTCGTTGCGGAAATTCTTGGAAAATTCGTAGACACCCTCGAATCCGCCTACAATCAGGCGTTTCAGGTAAAGCTCGTCGGCAATGCGCAAATACAGCGGTATGTCGAGAGCGTTGTGGTGTGTGATGAACGGACGTGCGGCAGCACCGCCGGGTATCGGTTGGAGAATAGGGGTTTCCACTTCCATATATCCGTGGGAGTTGAAGTATTCGCGCATTGAGTTGTAGACTTTCGTGCGCTTAATGAATATTTCCTTCACTCCGTCGTTCACCACGAGGTCAACGTAGCGCTGGCGGTAGCGCAGTTCGGGGTCTTCGAACGCGTCGTAGGTCACGCCGTCTTTCACTTTCACAATCGGCAGCGGGCGCAGCGACTTGCTGAGCAGCTTGATGCTCTTTGCGTGTACAGTGATTTCGCCCATCTGCGTGCGGAAAACGAAACCTTCGATACCTACGAAGTCGCCGATGTCGAGCAGCTTCTTGAAAAAGAGGTTGTATAAATCCTTGTTTTCGTCCGGGCAGATGTCGTCGCGGCTTACATATACCTGTATGCGTCCGTCGGCATCCTGCAACTCCATAAACGAAGCCTTGCCCATAATGCGGCGGCTCATGATGCGTCCGGCTATGCTTACGTCGCGCCTTTCGCCTTCGTCCTTGAAGTTCTCCTTTATTTCCTTGGTGTGTCCTGTTACTTTAAATTCCGCTGCCGGATAAGGCTCGATGCCCATTTTGCGCAGCTCGGCAAGACTGTTCCTCCTGACAATTTCCTGCTCGCTCAGTTCAAGTACATTCATATATTTTCAATCCAATTTGTTACAAATACGGCGAGCGCATTGCGCTACAATGTGCAAAGTTAGTGATAATTGCAGAAACATTCTCAATTAAAGCGCAAAACATACAAGAACTTGCCAAAATACCCATTATTTATTTAAAGTTTATTAGTGTTTGTTTCTTTATTTTTAAAATGTTTTTCTGTATGTTTGCAAGACAAAACCTAACAATAAACTGTATCTATGAAATCGAAAAGAATTTACACTCTTTTAACCGTGCTATTGCTGTCGCTAATAACTACGGCTTCGGTAACGGCGCAACTGCACGAACTGCGCAGTTTCTGGATAGCAACCGTGTGGAGGCTTGACTGGCCGCAGACGGCAGGTACGTCGGTGACAGCGGCGAACCATCAGAAGCGGCAGATGACCGAGTTGCTCGACCGCCTTGCCGAGGCTAACTATAACGCAATCTGGTTTCAGGTTCGCTCGATGTGCGACGCCATGTATGACTCGAAATATGAGCCGTGGTCGTCCAACCTGACCGGTTCACGCGGGGCAACGCCGGCATACGACCCTCTGGAATTCATCGTGGAGGAATGCCACAAGCGCGGGATGGAATGCCACGCTTGGATAAATCCGTTCAGATTCTCTACCGGAACGGCTTACGACACGGCAAACGACAACGAGATGCGCAATAACGGATGGCTGATCACTCACGGAAGCACAACCGTGATGAATCCGGCTTTGCCGGAAGTGAGGCAGCGCATAGTGGATATATGCCGTGACATACTCGACAATTACGATGTGGACGGGATAGTGTTCGACGATTATTTTTATCCATCTGGAATCCCGACCGACAATTCGGCCGAAGATTATGCGCAATTCGCCGCATCGGGAGCGTCGAATTTCGGCGACTGGCGCAGGGAGAACGTGAACAAGACGGTGAAGTCCGTATACGATATGATACAGGAAGTGAAACCGTTCGTCAAGTTCGGAATCGGGCCGCGCGGGATAGCCGCCACGGATCAGGCCGTTGCCGACAAATATGGCGTGCCGCGCTGCACGTCGGGGTATGATTCCCAGTATAATGAGATATTCTGCGACCCGCTGGCATGGCTGAGCGCAGGGACAATCGACTACATTTCGCCGCAGCTTTATTGGGCGCGGGGCTACAGCGCGGGCGACTTCGGCATATTGTGTCCATGGTGGTATGATGTGGCTGAAAAATTCGGGCGGCATTGCTATGTGTCGCACAGTTTGGAGTATTTCAAGGATGCCGAACATTCTCCGGCATCGCGTGAAAGGACATTCGAGGGTATGGCGGCTCAGGTGCAGATGAACCGTGACGAGTCAAGCAGCGCTCCGGGCAGTTGCTTCTATTCGTATTCATGCGTAGACGATGAAAACGAGACGGAAAAAGGAGTGGACTTCTTCACATATATGAAAGACAATAAATTCCAGAACAAGGCTCTTACGCCGTGCATATCGTGGAAAGAAGCTCCCGAACAAGGCAAAGTGGCCAACTTGCGTGAAAATGGCGGTGTTTTGGAATGGGACGCAGTCGACAACATGCGCTATGCCGTATACCTGTTGCCGGAAGGCACGAGCCACGACGGAAGGCTTCTCAATGTGGCTAAAAATCTCAAGGCACACCTATATTATAATAGGTACGAACTTCCTGAAGGTTACGAGAAATGTGAGGCGGCAGTTGCCATAGTAGACCGCTATGGAAACCGCTATTCCCCGCAATGGATTTCCGTTGGCAAACCGAGTGGCATAGAGGATACCGCAAACAGCGATTTCGCCGTCAGAATCGAAGGGAATAAAGTTGTTTTCCCTGCAAAGGTTGAATCTGTGGATGTTTACGACACCGTTGGAAAGCAGCTTGCCTCATACGGCGATTGCTCAGAAATCAATCTTGAGGAGAAAGACGGTATCGTTATTTTACGCATTGATACTGGCGAAAGAATTGTTACGCAAAAAGTCTCTATAAAATGACCAGAATGCCAACTGTTGTAAAAATAGATTATTAATATGTAAAATACGCTAAAGGTGTTAAAAAACGTCTTTGATATGTGCTTTGTTACAAAAAAGAATGTTAGCTTTGTGGATAAACACTGTATTTAACGAGTCTTTGGCATTAATATAAGCGTATACGAGGTGGCGTATTTTAACGTAATGCCGTTTTAAGCGGACGATATTATGGCAAAAATGCATCTGCGGTGTTAAAATTAACAAATCCAGTATTAAGAAATTTTTACAACCTAACATAAGCGGAAGAAAAAACAAAATATAGAAACAAACAAAAAGTAATTATGAGAAAACAGCTATTGCTTCTGTTATTTTCCTTATTTGCGGTTATGGGTTACGCCCGCACCGTCACGGGGGTGGTTACTTCAGAGGCCGACAAGCAGCCTGTAATAGGCGCTACGGTCATGGTACAAGGAACCAGCACCGGAACGGCAACCGATTTTGACGGAAAATACACAATCAACGCGGGTGACAACGATGTCCTCGTGTTCAGCTATGTCGGAATGGAGACCTCTAACATAAAGGTCAACGGACGCGACGTGATTAACGTGGAGTTGAAAGAGAACTCACAGGTACTCGACGAAGTCGTAGTAACTGCTATGGGGCAAACTCAGGAAAAGAAGAAACTGAACTTTGCTGTGCAGTCGCTCGATTCCGAAGATGTCACTGCCGGACAGACGGCCAACTTCGCAAACAGCTTGCAAGGCAAGGTGGCCGGCCTTCAGGTAAATGCGGGCGGTAGCTCGCCGAACGCGTCTACCCAATTGATTGTACGCGCTATCTCTTCAATCAACCCGTCGCAGAACAATGAGCCGCTGGTAATCATCGACGGTATGGCGGTGCGCGGGCAGGGTACAAGCCTTGGCGACTTGAACGCCAACGACATCGAGAACATGAGCGTGCTGAAAGGAGCCGCCGCCTCGGCCCTCTACGGACAGGAGGCCGCCAACGGTGTCATAATGATTACCACCAAGAAAGGCAAGGCAGGGTCGCTTGAAGTAAAGGCTTCCGGAAGCTGGGAGTTCTCCAATGCGCTGCGCACTCCGAAAATACAGGACCAGTTTATTGGTGGCTCGCTCGGATTTTACAAGGAAAATTCTGTAGGAGGCTGGGGTTCATACCTTACTTCCGCCGACCGTGTATATGACAACGTGGGCGAGTTCCTCGGTACGGGATTCCTCCAGAAATACGATGTGTCGATTTCCGGTGGCAGCGAGAAATTCAACGCCTACGCCTCGGCAAGCTATATGAACAACGAGGGTATGGTGCCGAAGGACTATAAAAAGCGCTTGAACGTGTTCATGAAAGGCGAATGGAAGCCGTCGGAGCAGGTGACAGTGCAACTATCTACCAACTTCATCAACAGCAACAGCCGCGCGTTCGGCAACAATATGTCCACAGTCTACCAGTGGCCGATAAACAAGAATATGGCCGACTATGTGACGGTCGAGGGACTTCCCAACTGGAGCAACCGCTACGACAATTGGGACGCGCTGACCGACGATGAGAAGATTTCCGCTACCGTGTCGCCGTATTTCGGACGCTATATGGATAGCGGCAAGACCGACGCCACGCGTATAATCGTCAACGGGCAAATCAGCTATGAGCCGATAAAGAACCTTGTGTTCACCGGCAAGTTGGGTTATGACAAGACAAGCACTTCTTCTGAATCGACGGCCGTACCGCGCTTCAAATCAAGCGATTTCAAAAATCCTGAAAGCTCTGTCCTCGCAGATTACGGCTATAAATTCGGCTCGTACACTATCAGCCCGTCAAGCGCCGACCAGTTCACGGCACAGATTTTGGGTACATACAACATCACATTTGCCGAGGACTACACGCTTAACGTGCTTGCCGGCGCGGAATACAAGGAGACCAACGGAGTAGAAGTGTCATTAGGCGGACAACGCTTCCAGCTCGACGACTTCTACAGCTTCATGAATACAGACCTGAGCTACATCACCACGTCCTCCGGCTCGGACTACCGGACAGCCGTGTCACGTTACAAGCAGAACAAATTCGGCTATTTCGGCGAATTGCGATTCGACTATAAAGGCATAGCGCAGGTGTCGGCAACGGCTCGCTACGACGGCTCGTCAACGCTGAAGCAGTTCGGCGCCACTTATTTTTACCCTTCTGTGACGGCCGGGTTGATATTCTCCGAATTGTTCAAGATACAGAACGACTGGTTCTCTTACGGAAAATTGCGCGGCAACTGGGCGAAAGTAGGTAAGGATGCTCCGCGTTTCCGCGCTCTTCCCACATTCAAGAACTGGGAGACATTCCCTGACGGAGGATGGGGTATCGACGCTATAACCGCTGTAGGGCAAAATCTCGTGCCGGAAATGACCAAGTCATGGGAAGTAGGTGCCGACTTGCGGTTCTTCGACAGCCGTACACGTTTGGACGTGGCATACTACTCCACGACTGTCGACAACCAGATTGTGACAGTGCGCGTGTCGCCGGCTTCAGGTACGATTCTTCAGACCCGCAACGAGGGTTCCATCGAGAACCATGGCGTTGAAATCACCTTCAATCAGGACATCTTGAGAATGAAAGACTTCGACTGGACAGTGACGGCCAACTTCTCGTTGAACAGAGGTGAGGTGAAGTCGTTGCCTGATGATATGATAGAAATACAAGGCACGCAGTACAGCGACGTGTTCACCACGGCCTACCTGCATGGCTCAACCACCGCGCTTTCAGGACGTGATTACGAGCGCACGCCCGACGGACAAATCATCGTTAACGAAAACGGTTATCCAATCATCAGTGCGGCAAAGTCCAACCTTATCGGTAACCGTGAGCCTGACTTCCTTCTCGGTATCGGTTCTTCGTTCCGTTGGAAAGACCTGTCGGTATCGTTCCTCTTCGACGGACGTTGCGGCGGCGACGTGTATAACGCTACACGCCGCGGGTTGGTGAGCGGCGGTATGGAAAACCTGCTGACAAAATACCGTAACCACGAAGTAGTGGTGAAAGGTGTGGTGGCACAGCCCGATGGCACTTATGTCCCGAACACCACCCCGGTTCTGTTCGACAACAATTTTGTCAACACCTATTACCACGCCGTTTCAAGCAACTTTATAGAAGATGGTTCTTACATACGCTTGAGCTACCTGACCTTGGCATACGATTTCTCTAAATTCTTGAAAAAAGCGTGTCCGATAAAAGGGTTGAAACTTTCCGCTACAGGGCGCAACTTGTTCTTGCTGAGCAAATACACTGGATCCGACCCGCAAATCATAGCAGGTACAGGCGGTGGAACCGGTTCTGCCGGAGTAGATAACTACAGTGTGCCGACAGCACGTAGCTTTAATTTCACACTTAGTGCAACATTCTAAAAATGTATGGATATGAATAAATTGAAATATATAGCTTTGTCTTTGCTGCTTGGCATCGCAGCTACCGGTTGCGAAGACATCCTTGAGGACAACGTAAATCCCGATGCGGCTCCGGGCGTATCGGCAAACGAGGGGCTGCCGGTGGTGATATATTATGCGGCGCAGACCAATTATGACCATGCCGAATACAACATCTACCTGTCGCAATGCCTTACCACGACAGGCAAGACTTCGACCGGCTCGTACGGCTACAAGAACGGATGGGAGTTCCTCACGATGAACCGCCACCCGCAATGGCGCCGCCATTTCTACGACATAGGGGCGAACGTTAACGAGCTTATGCGCAACGCCGAGGCAATAGGCTCGCCGAACTACACGTTCATCGCCCGCGCAATCCGTCTTATGTCGACACAACTGACAACGGACGCTTTCGGCGATATGCCGCGTTCCAACGCTTATTTGTCTAATTCGCCAACCTACGACACACAGGCAAGCATCTACGCATGGATGCTCGAAGAAGCCGACGCGCTGATTGACGGCTACAACAAAGGCGAGTTCGACACCGAATCTAATCAGGAGATTACAATCGACGAGGACCGCATTTATGCCGGCGACCTGCATAAATGGCTCGGATTGGTATATGCCGTGAAAGCGCGTATTCTTTTGCGCAACATCCCGAATGTCGATACTTCGGCAGGGACGCTTGACAATATCATAGCCGCTGCCGACGAGGCAATTAAGATATGGCAGGCCGACCCGATGTACGGAGTGTTCTTCGGAAGCGAGCCGCGCTACAATTTCGACGGGGGAATACAGCAGCAGAACAGCCCGTGGAGCGATGCCCAGCCTGTAATCAACAGCTGGGAGTCGCGTGCCAACTTGCTGACCGATGCCGTTCCGTCTAAATTTATGCTTGCCGACTGCATGGGTGTGTTCAATCAGGATGACGACTTTGATTCCGGCACATTCGAACGCCGCCGAGGCTATGCGGACGACCCTCGTGCAATCCTGCTTTTCCGTCCGCGGACAGGTCCGGCTTCCGCGACATCCACGTCTTCAACAATCAAGTTGCGCTGGCTTGAGAACAATATAGGATGCGGCACATCATATAAGACATCCAACTATCCCGATCTTTATTCAGGCGCATACGCCGGCTCGACAGATGCATACGTGCCTTTGTTCACTATGGAAGAACTTTATTTCATAAAGGCAGAAGCCGAATATTGGAAAGGAAATAAGTCAGGAGCGTGTGCGCTTGCCAAAGAAGCCACTCGTTACAACATCCAACGTCATCTCGAGGCTTTTCAAAAGAAATATCCTGACGTGCTTTATCCGGGAGAAGCTACAGAGGACGGTTTCGATCCCATCGACGATGACTATCCTGCTGACTATTGGAATGCTGTTGTAGATGCGTTCCTCGATGATGCTAATATGCCGGAAACCGCTCCTGATGGAGAGACATATCGCATTCCAGTACAAGGGGTTACAAGCGATGAGACACCTGGCAATCACCATTGGTATTTTAATGAATCGGAATTCACTCTCAGCGATTTGATGATTCAGAAATATATAGCAATGTATATGCAGCCGGAGCAATGGACAGACTTGCGCCGTTACCACTATAGCAATAACCGCAACGGAATAGGAGTGGGTGGTAATAACGAAATCGTATATCCGACGCTGCGCCGTCCGTACAACCTTTATGCTCCGTACTGGATTGACGGCCTAAGCACTGCTGAGCAGGAGAGGACGTGGATACAGCGCATCAACTACGACCCGGAGACCGAAGAGAAATACAACCGCACGGAGCTTGAACGCCTCGGCGCATACAAGAATTACGAATGGCTGCGCAAGCCTATGATTTTGGCGGAAGAGCCGGGCGTACGCACTTCATTAACGGCAGAATAAGTAATTAAAAGAATTATAAAGATATGAAATTAAGATATGAAATAGGTGGCATAGCCGCCGCACTGGCAATAATGACTTCATGCTCGATGCACGACCCTTATGGGGAAGTGATGAACGTGGGCGACGCGCTTCCGACGGTGTCGTTGGAGCTTGGAAGTACTGTCGTGACTGCGGGGGAGAACGTGGCTTTCAAAGGTAAATACTATACCGACGGCGAACACCAGCCAGACCATTCGGAGATATGGGTACTCGTTTCACAGTCTGAATCTGCGGAAGCTACGCTAAAACTCACCCCGACATACGCCTATACTCAGAGCGTCAACAGCACGGACACGGTACGCGCTTCGCAATCCGTGGCCACATACCCGCATTCCGATGCGGAATGGAACGGACACGAGTTCGAATTGAATGTGGAATTTCCAACATCCCAGACTTTAAGACAGCTTACATGGGGCAACATTTCCGAGTGGGATCAGGAAAAATTCGACTCCTACTATCCGGAGAATTTCCAGCAGGATTTTGTCAACACCGTTGTCAATTCGTTGACACAAGACAGCACCTACTATGACGATTTGCGCTATGTATATGTCAATTATGATTTTACTACAGACCAGATTAATAGCGTAATCGCCAAATATCCGGAACTCAATCAAAACGGAGAGCTTACACAATTGGTGTTGACTACTGTTGAAGAAAAAAGCGACATCTGGTACACTAAGACGACAAGAGAGGAACAAGTCATCGACCCGGAGACCAACCGTCCGCATACAGAGGAAGTACCCAATGTGGTAGGTAAATACTATATCGAGCTCGTCAACGGCGTTGCGGTCTACCGTGAAGTCCCTGTTGATTTTGTCGCGCCTGACGGCGTGCAGCTTTACGACGTGTACGAGTCCTCGCCGTGGCTCTTCTGCCGCTACGACGACAATGTAGGCGGCATCGTGACTACCGTGCGCGGCAATTATATGCCGGTGTTCAAGGACTTGATTTCTCTGATTCCTTTCACCGACTGGATTTACGATTCGGTAGAACAGCAGTATGCCGTATCATTCTCCCGCAAGTTCCAGCTTGGTGTGACGTTCAAAGTTTTTGACACTGATGGCAACATCGGCTACACGACAGACCCATTTACTGTATACCTTAATTAAAAAGCATAGAAGATGAAAAAGTTATTGAGAAATATAAGTTTTATAGCGGTGCTTCTGGCCGGGCTTTCCGCTTGTACGGAGGCCGACCCGGAATACACCGACTTTCCGTCGAAGGATGTCGACTTCAGCTATTCCGTTGCCCCGAATCCCGACGGAGAGGTGGAATATGCGCTTGATTATTATGTGGTTTCCACCATACAGTTCACCAACACTTCCGCAAAGGAGGGAAGCGTGACTTGGGACTTCGGCGACGGCACTTCGTCCACGGAGGAGAATCCGCAGCATAAATACGCCGAGGCGGGCTATTATAATGTAAAACTGACCGTCGAGGGCGTGGGTTCGCGCACTTATCCGCTGATGATTAACGACATTGCTCCTGTGCTGTCTGTCAAAGAGCAACTGACAACGGCAGGGGGAAGCCGCCGACATAATCACTATCAACGATGTGACCGTGGATTTCGACATTTTCCTTCCAAACCCGGAAAACAAGCGTGTCCGCTACGACTGGACTTTCCCGGAAGGTACTATGACCGAGGGCGGGCAGGAAATCTCCACGTTTACCGGTTATGCTGACGAGAACGGCAATGTGGAGTATCCGGGCAAGCTGAAATTCCGCAACATCGGCTCGCAGCGCATCACAATCCAGACCACGTTCGACCTTGACGGCGAGAACCGCCGCCTCGAAGATTCATACGTAAATGTGCAGGTCGGGGCAGACAAGGAATACAAGACATTGTATTACGCCGTACTCGACGGCAATATCAAGGCTATGAAGATTATTCCTGATGACCAGATTCCGCAAGGCTCGAAGAACCTGCCTTTCGACCTCGGGGTAAGCAGCGGCTCGATGCCTTTCAACCTCGTCTACTATGATGACCCTGACGGCAATGGATGGATATACACCCTCGATGCCGGAAAGCAATACACCTATATCAACGACGAGGCCGGTACCAACGGCGACGGCCGCATCAATGTGATGTCGCCCGACGGAAGCAATGTGAACACTATGGTCACCAACGTAGGGCAGACTGCTTTCAACGACCCGTTCTTCGGTTGCGTAGACGGAGAGAATATGATATACAGCGACCGTAACACAGGCTTGCGTTCCACTGCACTTTCCGCACGCGGCGAAACGGAAAAAAACAGCTATTTCGTGCAGAACGACCAATTGGGCTATTATAGCCGCGGCATTGCGTACGGTGCAATCAGCACCACCATATATAAGGACTCGAAAGGCACTTACTGGTGGGGCAAATGCTTTAACGGTATGGGAATCTTCCGGTTCAAATCGACAGACATAATAGAGGACTACTCGACAGCTATCGCTCCCAACGCAATAGTACTCGGCTCGGTGCCGCTGAAAGCGTTCGCCATCGATGAAAGCCGCAACAAGCTCTATGTGTGGCGTACTAAATCTGACGGCGGGTTCTACGTATTCAACCTTCCTGCCGACAATGTGCCGACTGCCATAGCCGATGCTACATCGAGCTTCAAGATGGATGCAGACCCAATCAATACTACTGCCGACGAGGGTGTATATGTTACTCAGATGGCTGTCGACAGCGAAACTGGCAATGTCTATTTCGGTTTTAACAGTGTAGACGCTAATCACACCACAGGGCTGAAATACTACGATTATGCCAATGACCAGATTGTCGATATCCCGGTTGTTACCGACAAGATGCTCGGCATTGTGATTAACGACAACAAGACGAAGTTGTTCTAACATTAATCTATCAGAACAGAGGGAGGTGCGCCAAGCCATGAGTGCAGGATATTGGCGCACCTTTCCCATATAAAGACAATAAAAATGAAGATGAAAAGAAGTTTATTGTTGATAATTCTTGTCTTGTCGGCGGTATTGCCCGGCTATGCCGGCAAGCGCGAGCATAGGGCGACATGGATGTCGGGCTACATAAGCGACTGGCCTACCGCGCCTATTACGGAAAGCAATGCCGAAGAAACGAAAAGGATAGGTCTGGCGAATCTCGACTCGCTCCAGCGCAACAATTTCACCACCGTCTATTTCCATGTGCGCACTATGTGTGACGCGATGTACGACTCCAAGTATGAGCCATGGTCGAGCTACATCGCCCCTGCGCGCGGGCAGCAGCCGGCTTTCGACCCTTTCCGCTTCATTCTTGACAATGCGCACGAACGTGGCATCGAGGTATATGCGTGGCTAAATCCATACCGGTATCTCAACTCAAGTGTGATGACCGGATGGGGTGGCAATGGCGGTGACAAGAACTACGAGAACAGCCATCCGGAATGGCTGATAGAATACCAATATTTAAATAAAGAGGGAAAAACAATAACCCACACCATTCTCAATCCGGCGTTGCCTGAAGTGAAGCAGCGTATTGTCGACGTGATTGCTGACCTTCTGAGCAAATATGATGTCGACGGTGTGGTGTTCGACGACTATTTTTACCAGAACGGTCTTCCGATGAGCTACGACGCGAAGCACTACAACGACTACGTGGCCGGCGGCGGCATGCTGTCGCAAGCTGACTGGCGCCGTGAGAACGTCAACGATATGGTGCGCATAGTCAACACCTACATCAAGGCCAACAAGCCGTGGGTGCGTTTCGGAATCGGTCCGGCTGGAGTGGCGGCAAGCAGCGAGTCCGTTGCCTCAAAATACGGCGTGGAGCCTTGCCCCGGAAGCGATTGGCAGTACAACGAAATCTATTCCGACCCGCTGGCATGGTATTCGGAAGGCACAATCGATTTTATGTCGCCTCAGGTCTATTGGATCATCGGCAACAGTTCGGCCGATTATGCTAAGATTACACCTTGGTGGTATGAGGTTGCGAAAAAATTCAACCGACATTGTTACATAAGCCAGGACATTTCGGCCAATATAGGGAAGGCATCGTCGCTTGACGAGTTCTCTACAGAAATAGAAATGACGCGTGCTTCCGACGAAATGGGGGCTCCGGGATTTGTGTTTTTCCCATGGAAGACACTCAAGAGCGGTACGAAAGGGCGTCTCGGTATGATGAGGCATCTGATAAACGGAGTATATTCGGAAAAATCGCTCACGCCGGCTGTGACATGGATGAAGGCGGAATGCCCCGGAGAGGTATCGGCGCTGAAGCGTGACGGACGTACTATCTCGTGGAACGGGCCGGGCAATGTGCGCTACACAATCTATGCCGTACCCAAAAGCGTGGATATGAATTCTTTCCGCAAGGAAGCTGAGTATTTAATGGGAATAAGCTATGGCGATACGTATGACATACCCGATTTCGAAAAACGTTATCCTGATTTTGGGATAGCGGATGCCGACATTGAGGATTACAATTACGCCGTAGCCATTCTTGACCGCTATGGTAATGAGTATGCTCCATATTTTGTAGGAGCTTCTGCCGTCACAGCGGCAAAGCCGGTGATTTCCTACCCGGTAGAAGGTATGGAGACCCCCACAGGCTTCGACTTCCGATGGACGGGTAATTCGCAACAATACGAGTTGGTCATTGCGACCGATCCGGAAATGGAAAATGTAATATTCAAGAAAGAGCTTTCCGACCAATATCTTTTTTCTTCCGAGACCTACGGATTTGAGCCGGAAACCACATACTACTGCATGGTTGTAGGAAGAAGCAACAACGCTGTTGACGTGAAATCCGATGTGGTTTCCTTTAGGGTTAATGTGTTCCGAATCACATCGCCCGCTGACGGTCAGGAAGGGTGTGCCGACAACCCTGTAGTCTATTGGTCTGCTGCAACGGAAAGTGCCGATTATGAATTGCAAATTGCCGACGGTTTGGATTTTGAAGAAATAGTATGGTCTGGACATACAACAGCAACTTCTTTGCAAGTCCCTGAATTTGTGCTTACAGGCAACACTGTCTATTATGCCAAGGTGACCGCTACTGTCGGAGATTCACGGTATGCAACAGAGCCATCGGAATTCACCACTGCCGTAATTGAAGGGACCGTTCCTGAGTTTGTAACGCCATCCGCCAATGGCATTACGCTCCATTCCAATCAGTCGATAGCCGTAAAACCGCAAAGGGGTGTTACAAGATGCAAAATAATGGTTTGCAGCGACGGTGATTTTTCTGCAAGAAAATCTTACAATGTCACATTATCTGACTTCGTGTTCAATAGTCCTGAATTGTCGGAAATATCGATATTGGGAGAAGGCAAATTGGTTGACGGGACAACCTATTATGCAAAGGCTAATGTGGCATACCGTGATGAGGAAGGCCGCACTGTGGAAACTGAATGGACCGAGCCTGTATCATTTGTCTATAGTGCGGAAGCCGGGGCCCACGGAATAGAAGATGACGGAATAACACTTGTCGGAGGTGAGGAGCCGGCCGTAGAGGCAAATAAGCAGGGTGTAGAGGTTTTCGTGTATGGGACGGACGGCAAATTGCTGATGACTGCTGTCACCGGAGCGTCAGGCCGTGTCAGTCTTTCCAGTCTCGACAGCGGTGCATATATGATTGCAGTGAAGTCTGATGCCGGAATAAAGACTTTCAAATTCCTGAAATAAGTGTGATTGAATGTTGAGGGTTGAGTGAATAAGGCTACACTCAACATTCAACTCTCAACCCTCAACAATGATAATGTTTATTTTGATTTTTACACATTTTTTTTGTTGCTGGATAGGATTAATCATCCTATCTTAGCAACAAAATAAAAAGGAAGAACCTCGCAGAACAAAAAGTGATAAAAACCATATTACAAACCAACTAAACTAATTTAATTATGAAGAAAATTTTACTTTCGGCATCAATGTTGATGCTATCGGCAGCGGCTTTCGCTGTTACGGATGGTGCTACTTACGAGACCATCAATGGACTTACGTGCGAGAACCTGTGGGTATTCGACGAGCAGCACACAAGGGACGCATTCAAAGCATCCGCACTCTTCGACGGTGCTACGGCTGGTTCGGGGGTAGGTAGATCTGCAAGAACTGCGACTACCGACGGGAAGATTATCTACATCGGGCATTCTGCGGAGACAGCGGTATTGGAGAGATTCGATATCAATACAGGCGAGATGCTCGAACCTTTGGCACTGAAACTTGACGGTGCGGCATACGCCGGCACTTTGGCAGCCAATCAGGTGGGCTTTGACGAGTACGGACACCTCTATGTAGCTTCTTACGATGCTACCACTGACCGTACAGATGTTTCCTACAAGGTGTATATCGTCAATCAGGAAACAGGCGATTTGACAAGTGTAGGATTCCTTGATTTTGATAAAGGTAAGGACCGTATTGACTATTGCGACGTAATCGGTGACCTTACAGGTGTGGAGGCTAATTGCTCTATCCTTGCCGTAGGCAGTGGTGATGGCAGTTCCAAGGAATGCTATTGGTGGTATCTTCCGCAAGGCGAAACCGAGTGGGAAGGCGGATGGGAAGGCGACTTCTGGATTAAGATAGACGAAACTTATCCTGCCGACCAGACACAATTCAGCTATGGCTCGATGGCAAAGATGGTAAGGGACGGCTCTGCGACCGGCGACCTCAACTTGTTCTACATTGACGGTTTTACCACTCTTCCGGCATTGTATCAGAACGATGGCTCTATGTTAGACAATATCGGTAACGCTTCGTTTATGGGCGGCGAGGATGTAAAATCTGGTGTTTACCCTGTTCCGTCTTCAGGTACCAACGGTCTTACAGAAGCTGCTGTGGGTGACCAGAAACTTTTTATATACTCGTTATGCCAAGCTAATGACGGCGAATTCGGTGCGCGTGCCGTGATAGCGTCGATAGATGCTGATATGACTCTTGAAAGCCTCGTGCCGATGTGGAAAATACCGGGAGGAGAAAAAGGTCTTGGTGAAACTTCCGACCTAGGTAACCGTATCCACTGCCTCGACCGTGTAGTTCTTCCAGAGGATGAGAACGGCAAATCTGCAATGCTGCTTGTCACTTTCAAGTGCTATGCAGGTCTGGGAGTTTACCGTATCGCAGAAGAGGGTTACAATCCTCAGGGTAGCGTAGAGGAGAATTTCGTGGCTAATGCTAACATTACAGTTAACGGCGACGTTATCGCTGTAAGCGAAACTGCTGAATCTATCGAGGTTTACAACGTAGCTGGTCAGAAAGTGGCTCAGGTTGAGAACGCTTCTGAAATCGCCGCTCCGGCAACCGGTCTTTACATCGTGAAGGCTGTCGTTGAAGGCGCTCCGGTTGTAAAGAAAGTTATCGTTAAATAAGATAGCAAATAACTGACTGACAAATATCGGATGCCGTCCCTCCGCGGGGCGGCATCTTTTTTGTGCCGTAAAACAACTCTACGCCCCATAACCAGTAACCGAGCCGAAAGTTCGATAGCCACTAACCTGTCAGCGCAGCTGGCATCAGCCCTGAAAGGGCTGCGTATAATAAACCCACGGCTTCAGCCGTCGGATGTGATGGCTATACGGTATCGGCCTCGTAGAGGTCGCACTTGTAGCACAGTTGTTTCGAGCGCGGCCTCTACGTACGAGGTCGTGGTAAGGGTGTGACTGCTCCGCCCCAAGCTGCGCTCCGCTATGGCTTCGCTTGCATGGGGTTACAATCCCAGAGCCTCCACGAGGCTCGCTTATGCCGAAAGAGACATTTTCCGGCGCCGTACAGCCAGCCTTATTAGCTGCGCAGATTCCGCGAACAGGGGGACACTCACTGCCGCAGGCTATTTTCTGTAACCAGTAACCAATAACCCCTAACCGGGCAGCTTTGCTGCCAATAACCTGAGCCGCGAGGCTCACTTTACAGTTCGATGAGTTCGTCGTAGGCGAAGTCGCGGACGGCCCGTGTGCCGAGCACTTCGTCCCAGCGCATCGGAGAGATGCCGTTGCCGGGGCGCTTTACGGTGATGTTTTCTTCTGTGAGCGGTTCGCCCTTGCGTATGTCGCGGGCGGCTACGATGCTTTTGCGTGCCACGATGATGTTCGGACGCTCTGATTCGGTCACGTGTTTTTTGCCGTCGCCGAGAGCCTGCTCGATGTTGCGTATTGCGTCGACCATAGCCTTCAGCTCGCCGGGTTCGAGCGATGCCTTGTGGTCAGGTCCTGGCATTGTCTTGTCGAGGGTGAAATGCTTTTCTATTACTTTCGCGCCTAACGCAACGGCCGCGATGGGCACTTCGATGCCTTTCGTGTGGTCGGAATAGCCTACGGCAACGCCGAGCGTGTCGCGTATGTCGAGCATCGCGCGCAGGTTCACGTCGCTCATCGGTGTGGGGTATTCCGTGTTGCAGTGCAGCACGGTGATGTCGCCGCGCCGCAATCCCCCTTGCTCAAGCACCCGCAGTGCCGCCTCGATTTCCTGCATCTCGCACATTCCGGTGGACAGAATCACCCGCCGTCCTTTCGACGCTATTTTGCGCAGGTAGGGCAGGTTGGTGATTTCTCCGGAAGGAATCTTGTAGTAGTCCATGTCGAGCGGTTCGAGCACGTCGATTGAAACCAAGTCGAACGGTGTGCTCATGAATCCGATGCCCGCCTTGTCGCAATATTCTTTCAGGGGGCGGTAGTCGGTGAGCGGCAGATGGATGGCCTTGCACATCTCCAGTTGGCTTTCTCCCTCTCCGGTGGTCTCTTTCTGGTATTCGGCTTTCGGAGCGAATGTGGAAATCACGAGTTCGGGCTTTGCCGTCTGGAATTTCACGTAGTCGGCTCCCGCGCGTTTTGCCTCGTCAACCATCCGGAGAGCGAGGTCGTAATTGCCGTTGTGGTTCACCCCGGCTTCCGCTATGATTATCACTTTATCGGTTTTCATCTTCGTAGAACATTACTTCGTTGAAATATCGTGCCATCAGCGCATTGTCGCGCCAATCATCGCACACTGCCGCTTCGCGTCCGAGCCATTCTGTAAGAATCATTTCCGGGATGGCGGCTCCGGCGTTGATTGAGCATACTACTCCGCCGCCGAGCCGCGGGTTGATTTCCATCAGCAGGTATCGGCCGTACGCCTTGTCGTGGATGAACTGTATGGTTACAGGGCCTTCGAAGCCAAGCTTCTCCAGTATCATCGTGGAATTGCCGATTAGCTCCGGTATGCGCCGTGTGATGGTGCGGTCTACCTCGCCGCCTGAGGTGGATATGCGCAAGCGCGGCACGGTGCATAGCACCCGCTTGCTTATTGCCGATACGTAGCAATCCACCGTGTATTCGTCGCGGTCGGCTATATACTCCTGAATCAGATACTTGTCAATATCGGTTATCTTATCCAGTTCCTCGGCATTGTTCACTGTTATTATTCCTTTGGATGCAGAGCCTTCGCGCGGCTTCAATATGGCCGGGAAGCTGCAATTCTCCTTGCTGTATGTGGCAGGGATGGCGAATCCGTTGCGCTCGAACAGTGCGGCGGCTTCCGCTTTGTCGAACATTGCGTGCGCCACTTCGTATGGTGATACGGGGATGAAAACTTCCGGATGAATCTCTTTCAGCCGTGAGCAGATTTCTATTGCCCCGTCGACAAACGGCAGTACTATGCCGATGCCGTGTTGCCGTATGACAGCCGACAGATTGTCGTAGATGCCGGGGTCGCTCCAGCGCACGCCTTCCACCACTGTGCCGACACAAGCTATCGGCACTTCCCTGACTATTTCCGAACTGAAAATTTTCACCTCGATTCCCATCCGCTTACCAGCGTCGATAAGCAGCCGGGCGAGCGAGACGCGCTTTGCCCCGCCGAGCATCAGTATGTTGGCTTGCCGTTTCATCACCGGTTGTAGATGTCGTATTTATATTTCGCCAGATTTGCCGGGTCGGAGAACCACGCTATGGTTTCCCGCAGGCCGTCTTCAATCGAATATTGCGGCCGCCAGTCGGTCAGACTGCATATTTTCGTGTTATCGCCGAACAGGCGGAACACTTCGGAATTCTTAGGGCGTAGCCGTGCGGCATCCTGCACGTACTCCACATCGGCCTCCATAAGCCGTTTTATCTGCTCAAGAGTATCGCGCATCGATATTTCGCTGTTGCTGCAGATGTTGATTTCCTGCCCTTCTATTCCTTCGGCTTTTGCCAATGCTATGAATCCGCGGCAAGTGTCTTTCACGAAGTTGAAATCACGTGTAGGGGTGAGGTCACCCACTTTAATCTGTTTCACTCCGTTGGCTATTTGTGTGATTATCGTGGGGATGATGGCGCGTGCCGACTGGCGTGGACCGTAGGTGTTGAACGGACGCGCGACGACAACCGGCAGGTTGAAAGCGTTGTAGAAGCTTTCGGCTATCGCGTCTGCTCCTATTTTCGTGGCGGAATATGGCGATTGCGGCTGTTTCGGATGTCTTTCGTCGATTGGGACATAGCGTGCCGTTCCATAGACCTCGGATGTGGATGTAACCACCAGCCTTTCTACTCCGCAGTCGCGTGCGGCCTGGCAGATGTTGAGAGTGCCCTTGATGTTGGTATCGACATAACTGTCGGGAGCCACGTAGCTGTATGGTATGGCAATCAGTGCGGCAAGATGAAACACGGTGTCGCATCCGCGCACAATTTCGCGGCAGAAATTGGCGTCGCGCACATCGCCGCTTACCACTTCCAGAGCCGGATGCTTCACGTCGTCGAGCCATCCCCAGTAGTTGAATGAGTTATATACGCTCAACGCCCTCACGCTGTAGCCTTCGGCAAGCAGCATTTCCGTGAGGTGCGAACCGATGAATCCGTCGGCTCCGGTAACCAGTACATTTTTCATATTCGTTGTAGATTTTAGTTGTAAAATTAATGATAACCGATGATAAATCCGCAGAAACGGTATGAAAAATTGAAAAGCGGAGGGACTTTTTGATTTTTACGCGCGAAAAATTTGCAAGAAACTAAAAAACAGCATACTTTTGCACCACGTTTCTTGTGACGTATTCGGGGCGTAGCGCAGTCCGGTTAGCGCACCTGCTTTGGGAGCAGGGGGTCGAAGGTTCGAATCCTTTCACCCCGACAAATGGGGGCTTAGATTGCCTGTTGACGGCGGTTTGAGCC
>ENA-ORSJ01001330-ORSJ01001330.1-human-gut-metagenome-genome-assembly--contig:-NODE-1330-length-21268-cov-4.337670_pt1 | contig 21268 bp, 30 predicted proteins | sample MGYA00242191_ERZ509158 | MGnify/ENA primary metagenome ERZ509158 (study PRJEB26280, sample SAMEA2338623) | human gut metagenome | biome: human gut; feature: human-associated habitat; material: faeces...
CGCTGGTCCAGGCGTTCGGCCTCGATGGTATCCAGTACATGATAATCCGGGGCGTCGTGCCGGAGATCATGCGCCAGAGCAACGATATTCTGGCTGCCATGACCGGCGGGCGCATGGCCGTGGACATCCGCACCGAGCGGGAGCAGAAGTCCACGAAGCAGATCGTCAACAGCCTGGAGGTCTGGATAAACACCCTGGCCGGGGGGACGCGCCCCTACCAGAGCCACAGCGGCGGTGAGAAGGTCAAGATCGCCCTGGCCGTCACCCTGGGCCTGGCGGACGTCAAGGCCCGCCGGGCGGGTGTCCAGCTCGGAATGCTGTTCATCGACGAGCCCCCCTTCCTGGACGCCGACGGCACGGACGCCTATGCGGACGCGCTGCTGAACATGGCGACCCGTAACCCGAATATGCGTATCCTGGCGATCTCTCACGACCCGACCATGAAGGCACGGTTCAACCAGAATATCGTCGTGACCGCCGGAGAAGACGGCAGCACCGTGACGATGGAATAAGACCCAGGGGCCGGGCGGCCCCGAATACCTACGGAAAGGAGGTCCCGCCCGTTGAACTACTTGCGAGAGATCAACGCCTTTTCCCGGCGTATGCGGCGGGCCCCTCTCTCCAGAAACGCGCAGCTCCTATGGTACAAGCTCATGGACCTTGCGAATGTGCTCCGATGGCCGGACGATTTCCAGCTCGATAACAAAAGGGTGATGGAAATGATTAACACCAGGTCAAAGGGGATGGCGCTTGACGCTCGAAAGGAGCTTGTGGAGGCCGGCCTCATCGCCTTCACCCCTGGCGTCAAGGGGAAGCCCAGCACCTATCACATGAACTCCGTGGACGCCCTGGAGGGCCCGTACATACCACCAGGGCCACCGGAGGACGAAGACTTCCTGGCAGAGGTCAAGGACGACATCACGACCTATTTCGGCTATACCGAGGCCCTGGGCCAGGAACTCCGGGAGATCACCGAGAAACTGTGGCTGGAGTTTTACCCGAAGCAGAACCCGACGCCGGACGATGTTCGGAAGGTCTTTTACTACATCAAGGAGCAGACGCACCACGAGGACGGCCAATGGACCATGACCTTCCCGGAGGAAAAGAAGGAGCTTCTTGCATACGCCTTCGATCAGGCCCGCACCCAAGGGAAGCTGCATTGGGGGTATATAGGCGGCATCTATGATAATTTTAGGGCCCGTGGCATTAAAACCGTAGACGACGCCATGGACTACGAAGAAATGCGCCGGAGGCGCTGAACTATGGAGGGACCCATGAAAGAGAAAGCAATCACCCTGATCTGCTGCGTCCTTTGCGTGGCGATCTTTGCGACCGTCGGCCTGGAGCCGAACAGCGCCGGAGGGGCTGAGCTGGAAGAAACACCGGCGCCGCTCCTGTCCATCACCCCCACACCGGAGCCCATGTCATCCCCGGAGGCCGCGACGCCCCCCTGGACCTATGAGGAAGTGGAAATGCTGGCGAAGACGATATGGGCCGAGGCCCGCGGCGTCCCCAGCACGGCCCGTCAGGCCGCCGTGGCCTGGTGTGCGCTGAACCGGCTGGACGTCGGCACATTCGGCGACACCCTGGCCGAAGTGCTCAGCAAGCCTTACCAGTTCGCCTACGACCCGGCCTCCCCGGTCACGGATGAGTTCCTGGCCCTGGCCGACGACGTTCTGCACCGCTGGTATCTGGAGCAGAACGGCGTCGAGGACGTGGGCCGGACCCTCCCGGAGGACTACCTCTTCTTCGAGGGGGACGGCCTGGAGAACCACTTCCGCAAGGAGTATGAAAAGACCGGCGACACCTGGGACTGGAGCTTACCGGACCCTTACGGGGAGGAAGGGGGCGGCGAGCGTGAGTAAAGCCCCTTCCCGTGGCTGCATGATCTTCACCTGTGACCGGCGGCGTGGTAACTTCTGCTGCTCCGATTGCGGATACCGGAAGACCAACTGCAAGAACCCATGTCTGAACGGCCCTGAGCGGTGCGGCCAGGCCACACCGACGGCCAAAAGGTACGGGAGAAAGGAGCGGAACGGAAGTGAACCTGGAACAAATAAGCCTATTTGACCTCATCCAGGAGGACAGGCCGAACCTTGACACGGGCCCGCCGGTCACGGACGGCCAGTGGGACCTTCCGGGCTTCGAGGAAGCACGGGAACACCTTCACAGCAAGGGCCTTCCGTTCGGCTGGGTAGACAGAGTAGTTACCCCGGATGAGCCCGGAGCGGTCTTCGTCCAGAAGGGCATACCCTTCGAGCGAAGCAACTGCCCGGAGTATGAAGGGATTTGGCTTTGCGGAGGATTTAGCTCAGTACAGTGTAGAGCCCACGCCGGCCTGTTGCCGGGGATGATGTGGGATACAACCTGTGGAAAAGACCCGGAGCGGTGCCCGTTCCGGCATACGAATGGAGGATAACACCATGGAGAAAAAGCTCGAAGCCTTCCAGAGAGGCAACACCTTTGACCTGGCCGGTATCAACTGGAAGGTCCTGCACGTGGACCCGCCGGCCTATCCGAACGCACCCGCGCACTACTTCTGCGAGGCCACCGAAGACCTGTTCCAGGCCGCCTTCGATGAGGACAACAACAACGACTGGAAGGGCGCGAGCCTGCGGAAGCGGCTTAACGGTCCCTTCCTGGAAGAGCTGATCGAGAAGTGCCCGGAGCTGGCGGACGCCATTGTCCCCACATACCGGGACCTGACCGCGGACGACGGCCTCAAGGACTACGGCTCGTGCCTGGACAAGGTGACGATGTTGACCACCGATGAGTACCGGGCCACCCGTGATCTGCACCCCGCGCCGGAACACTGGCGCTGGCTTATCACCCCTGACGGCACCCCGGCCAGCTCCGGGACCTCTTTCGTCCGCTACGTGAACTCGGACGGGAGCCTCAGCAGCGGCCGCGCGTACTACGGCGGCGGGGGCGTGCGCCCGGCTTTGACGCTGAAATCTGATCTCTTGGTATCTGTCCCTGGGACGGAGGACGGCAGCGAAGAGGCCATGACGCCGGAACAGCGGGAAATGGCGCTCTATGAGGCCGCCGTCGAGAAGTTCGGGGAGATCGCCCAGATCGACCAGGCCACCGAGGAAATGGCGGAGCTGATCGTGGCCCTCAATAAGTACAAGCGGTACGTCAACTTCCGGCAGGGCAACAAGGAGGAAATCCTCGCCCACATCGCGGAAGAGCGGGCCGACGTGGAGATCATGCTCAACCAGCTTCATGTGATTTTCGGGGACAACACCGAAAAGGAGCTGGAGAAGCTGGCCCACCTGTCCGGCCTGGTAGGAATGGAGGACATCTTATGAGAATTGCTGTGATTGTCTTCGTGCTGCTGATGACCTTCTTTGCCGTCTGCTTCGCGTTTGGCGGTAAGACCGTCACGGACCGGAGCAACGGCGCGAAGGTAGCCTCGGCGGGCCTGATCGCGGCAGCCATCCTGGCTGCCTGGGCCCTATGAGCGATGAGGTATTCACCATTCCTGCCCGAAGGTGCAAGCGGTGCGGAGGTCTTCTGACCTCCGCCCAGGGCATACGGGATGGATACGGACCCTGCTGCCTGCGGAAAATGCGGCAAGAGGAAGCAGAACGCCGGATGAATGAGAACCAATGCTCCCTGTTCGACATGGAGACGGAGCCGCCGGAAGCGGAAAAGAGCCCCCTCAACGGGGCTTGCGCAACCGGCCTGAGTCCATCCGGCCATTGCGGCGCGGCGGCGTACTGCCAGGAGCCCTACGACTGCTGCGCCGCCTGCTCCAAGGACTGCAATCTCCGCTGTGGCTGGCTGAAAACGGGAAAGGAAAATAGCAATGAACCTACATAAAACCGCCATAGAGTGGGCGACACACACCTGGAACCCCGTCACCGGCTGGCGCCACGGCTGCGAATACTGCTATGCCCGGCGCTTTACCGCCCGGTTTGCACCGCACGCCTGCGAGAGGCCGGACCCGGCACCCCTGGAGTTCCTTCCGAAAGGAACTGGAATTTATGTGGCCGACACCCCGGCCCGCCTGCTGGATGAGCACGGGGCCTATCTGCGGAGCACGCCATATCCGAAGGGCTTCGCCCCCACGTTCCACACCTACACCCTGGGATACCCTGAGAAATGCCTCACACCGGCGCGTATCTTCGTGTCGAGCATGGGGGACCTTTTCGGGGAGTGGGTCCCGGACGCATGGATTTCCGAGGTCTTCGACGCCTGCAAGCGGGCTCCCCGGCACGTCTATATGTTCCTGACGAAGAACCCCCGGCGCTATTGCGATCTTGCCAACGCCGGGAAGCTGCCGGCGGAACCGAACTTCTGGTACGGGACCAGCGTCACCGGGAAGGGAGCGCCCGCCTTCGCCGAGGGCGTAGGCTATAACACCTTCCTCAGCATTGAACCCCTGCTGGAAGACATCGACCCTGACGTCGGAAGTTTCGGGGGCGTCCGCTGGCTCATCGTCGGGGCCATGACGGGGCCGGGCAGTAAATACCATCAGCCGAAGCGGGAATGGGTGGAGAAGATCGTGGAGGCCGCAAAGATCACAGGCGCCGCGGTCTTTATGAAAGACAGCCTCAAGCCTGTGTGGGGCGATGATCTCATGCGGGAGCTCCCGGACGGCATGAAATCCATGCCAGAGGGCCCCGGCCCTGTCCCTCATTGCAAGGAGTGCGAGCACCGGGAGGAAACGCCCCAGGGACGCCGCGGCACCGCGATTGCCTGTCAGATCGGATGGGAGGCGGAGGGCTACGACGACCGCCCGGCCCGCCCGGTGCCGGGCCGCTACACCCGATCTTCGCCGCCCTGGTGCCCCAGGAGAAAGGAGAGAAACAGCACATGAAGAAGCGAAGCTGCCGAAGGACTGACTTTGAGCAGGAACAGCATGAACGGGCGATCAGGGTCCGCAAGATGACCGACGCCCAGCTCTGCGAATATCTGGACAGCCTGGCCGCCGGCCAGCGTCCGGCGGGCCCCACCAAGGAAGAGATCATCAACGACTTCCTGGTCGAGCTCGGTATCCGCCGAGAAGACGGTATCCGCGTGAGCGATCAGACCATCCGCAAAATGAAGACGCTCGCACGTTGCCGTGGCTTCCTGCCGGAAGCCGAGGGCGAGGCATGAGCCTGCACAAGAAGAAGATCACGCTGCGCGTTACCAGCCAGACCGCCTTCCACCTGGAGGAAATGGCTCGGAAGGCCGGCACGTCTGAGGGGAGGATCGTTGATGAGCTTGTGAAAGCTGCCCGACCCTGTGTAAAAGTTGGTGGAAATTGTGGAATTTCACGTGAAACAACAAGAAATAAGCCTTAAAAGTTAGGAGTATTGACAATGCAGCAGGACGAATACGCCCGGAAGATCGCAATGGAGCTGGAGAGATACCGCGCGGACGAAGCAGCGGGCCTTCTGCTCCGGCTCCCGGTGCCCCTGGGCGCGACGGTGTGGCGCGTCAGATCAAACCCGGCGTGCCACTACGGGGTGCAGCAGGCCGAAATATTCCTGTTTGGAGAGGTCGTCACCCCGCGCCGCATTGTCGAGGCGGTCCCCTTCACGCTCTCCCTGCTGGAGGCGTGGGGGAAGACCGTGTTCCGTACCGAGGCCGAAGGGAGGAAGATCATCGAGCATGACACCGAGCGAGAGGGCCAGGGCCGCCCTCAGATACCAGAACCGCAAGAACCGGGCTCAGGGTGCCTTCTTTGAGCAGATGATAAACGGGGCCTGCGACTTTTACCGGCTCCGTCAGATCGCGGACATCGAGAAGACGCCGGAGCCCATGCAGCCGACCAAGGACCTGGGCGGCGGGAAGTTCATCGCCCACTACGTCAGCACCGCCCAGGCAGACTACAAGGGCTTCCTGTTCGGGGGCCGGGCGGTCAACTTCGAGGCGAAGTACACCGACACCGAGAGAATGAACCAGGACCGCGTGACACCAGATCAGGCCGACCGCCTGGAGAGGGCGCACCAGTTCGGAGCGCTGGCCTTCGTCCTCTGCTCTTTCGGCTCGGTGGGCTTCTACCGGATACCATGGGAGGTCTGGCGGGACATGAAGGCCCGATACGGGCACAAGTACATGACGCCCCAGGAGGCGGCGCCCTTCGAGGTCCGCATAGGCGGCCCCGGCGTGCTGCTCTTCCTGGAGGGAATAAACATCAAGGAGGAAACACCATGAACAAGCACGAGATCATCGAGCAACTGAACGACCTGGCCGAGCGGGCCCGCGATGCCTATATCCACACCAACGATGAGGTTGCCAAGAAGGACAACGACGCGATCATGGCCGCCATTACCATGATCGGCCCCAGCACCGGGGACACCGAGGGGAAGGACGTCCCCGCGCCGCCCCATGTGAGGGTGAGCGCGTTTGGCGAAGATGTCATGCTGCTGCATGAATTGAAAACGCTGGCCGACAAGTGGGAGCGCAGCGCCAAGTCCTCGCCCATGGCCGCCTCCTTCCTGGGCTTCATGGCTCCCGGCCTCCCCCGCGGGATGATCGAAGAGAGCATAAACCAGACGCGCCGGGAAAGCGCCATTGTCCGGCGGGCCTACGACCGCCTGGCTGAGCTTCTGGATGGAGCTGCACGATGAGCGCCCGCCGGGAGCACCGTCTCCGTAACCTGGAGCGCAGGGTCGCGGAGCTGGAAGCGGAGCAGGCAGCCAGAGGCTACCTTCGCGCCAACGTCGAGGAAATGCGCGAGAAGATGAAGGAGTTGAAGATAACTCCCGTACAGGCCGGAAAGGCCGTTCCCATGGACGCCTGGTGGACCAGGACGCCCAGCACCCAGACCCCGCGCCGGTCCCTCTGGCAGCGGTTGACCGGAGCTTTCAGAAAGGATGGATGAGCATGAAGAAGTACATCGGAACGAAGCTGATCGAGGCGGAGCCCGCCTTCCGCTGCATGGACGGAAACGGAAATACCGTCATCACAAGGGACCCGCACGAGGCTTTCCCCAACTATCCCAGCGTGGAGGATGGCTACCGGGTCCGCTACCCGGACGGCTATGTGAGCTGGAGCCCGAAGGAAGCATTTGAGCGGGCCTACCTGGCCCTGGACGTCAACGAGGACCTGGGGACCTCGGCTCCCAGCATTGGGGCGAAGATGGTCGATGACTTCATCGCGGAAACCCACACCCAGACCATGGGCGAAAAGACGACCGTTGTCCGCGCTGTTCTGCGGAACGGCTTCGAGATCGTGGAAGCCTCCGCCTGTGTCAGCAAGGAGAATTATAGCGAGCCCGTGGGCCGCGACATCTGCATGGGCAAGATCAGGGACCAGGTGTGGAAGCTCCTGGGCTTCCTGCTCCAGACGGCGGTCAACGGTGTTAAGTGAGCTGCTACGGGTGCGCCTGCGATCATTGCCTCTATAACGCCGAGCTGGAGGCGTGGTACTTCACCCCTGGAGAGCTCCAGAACGTCGAAGACATCTGCTACTGCTGCGACGAGTGCAAGCACTACGACGGGGACTACACCAAGAAGAGCCAGTGGCGCCCGGAGTGTGAGAAGCGGAAGCTCCCGCGCAAGTATATCGAGGTGCAGGAAAGAGCTGAGGCGTGCCGGAAGAGGCGGGAGGACCGCAGGGCGGAAGCTGTGAGGGCTACGTTCACCGTCATCAAAGGCGGCGCCGGCCGCAACCAATCATCAGAAGAGTAAAAAGAAAAGCCGCCTCCCCCGAAGGGAAGACAGCCCGTGACAAAGCTATTTTACCACACGGGAGGCGACATTTCAATGGGCAAACCAAAAGAGAGCACGCAAGACATCATCCGACAGGCCGTTGAGGCTGGCCGCATATCCGCGGAGAGGACCGCCAAGGACGCCTTCAAGGCCACCGAGCGCCGCCTCTACGCCCTGCCGGTCCTGCGGAATAAGCGGGATGATGACAAAGAGCGCCTGGAAGAGCTCAGGCAGTATGGGCCCAGGGGCCGGAGTAAGAGCATTACCCGGTTCAGCAAGTCGGGGGTCCGGCTCACCCCAGAGGAAATCTTCGAGGCAGCGGTGATAGACCTGGAGGCCACCATCGCCGCAGATGAATACGAGATCGAGGCCATGGAGCGGGCCCTTGCCACCATCGAGAAGGACGACTACTACTTGACCGTGACCGGCAGGTACATTGATGATCTCCCGGATGAGCGCGTGGCGGAGCTCATTCCATGCGATACAACGACTGTCTGGAGGAACCGGAAGCGGCTTGTGCAAATGCTCGCGGTCTGGCTATACGGAGCGGAAGCCATAAAGTAACGGCGTGCAATTTATCGGTGCAAAAATCGTGCAATGGACTGGTGCAATTTTACGTGCTATAATGCCTTTATGATGTGAAGTTGCACCTGAGATACTCCCTTCACGATCAGCAGCCGGTAGCACGTTCTCCGGCTGATTTTTATTGCGAAAATCCGCTCTTTTTTGGTAAAACCTGTGACAAAGCCTCCGAAAAGTGGTATAATATTATTGCGGAAATAACTAAAAAGGAGAACCTACTATGAAGCGGATTTGTCTTTTAGACCTCAATTACACCCTTGTGGGGAACCAGGCTACAACCCGTATGCTTCGCCCCTTTTCCCGGCGCATGGAAGCCGAGGAATACCGGACCGACCTGATCGAGGCGATCAAGGATGATTATGTCATCATCGTGACGGCTCGCCCGGACTACCAGATGAAGCAGACCATGGAGAACATCAAGCGGAAAACTGGATGGCAGCCCCAGGAGTGGTACTTCAATGACATCAACGGGGAGCCCCCAGTCTTCAAGGAGAGCGCCCTCCGGCGGTTCATCTTCCCGAAGCACGGGAGCACCGGGAGCCTCTACTACGCTGTGGAGAGCAACCCGAAGACCCGGACCATGTATGCCCGGTATGGGATTGAGGCTCAGCCTTATGACCGCTTCATCAAGACGGCGGGCATGGTGAAGGTTCCGTCCTTCGACCAGTGCAGCCTATTTGGATAACCGAACACCCGGCCACCAGCGGGACGCGAAAGCGCCCCGCTTTTTTATACCCATTTTTAACCGGAAGGAGTGGAAAAGTGGAAACGCGAGTAATTAAGCTGGCCGACATCAAGCCCGCGCCCTACAACCCCAGGGTGCAGCTCACGGCCAAAGACCAGGAGTACAAAGCCCTGGACGCCAGTATCTCGGAAAACGGCCTGGTGCTGCCCCTGGTGGTGAACCTCCGGGACAACTGCCTGATCGGCGGGCACCAGAGGCTTTCCGTGCTGCTGGCAGCCGGTGAAACGGAAACGGTCGCCGTTGTCGTGGATATGCCGGAGGCCCAGGCAAAGGCCCTCTGTATCGCCTTGAACAAGCTGGACGGCGAATGGGACTACGGCCAACTGGCCGACATTCTCCAGGAGCTCATCGAAGACGGCGAAAACCTGCTGTCCACCGGCTTCACGCAATCCGATCTTGACGATCTGCTGGGAGAGATCGGCGACGAGCTGGGGGAGGATGAGGACCCGCCCACCCAGGGGAAGAAGGAAGACACCGCCGATGGTATCAAATGCCAGGTCGGCGATTTTTCTTTCCGCCTGGATGAAGCGGAGTTCGAGGACCTGATGGCCGACGTCCGCGAGAAGGTGGGATTCACCCAGGACCTTGTATGCGCCGAGCTGAAAAGGAGGCTGTTCGATGAAATTTGAAACCAGGATGGAGGTCTTGCGGATCTCCGACATCGTGGCCCCGCCCTATAACCCGCGGGAGGACATCGAGCGCGGCAGCCCGGAATACAAGGCCCTGCGCCGGAGCATTGAGATCAACGGCATGGTGGAGCCCCCGGTCGTGAACCTGCACAATATGCGCTGTATTGGTGGCAATCAGCGGCTTGCGGTGCTCCGGGACATGGGGAAGTCCGAGGTCCTATGCTCCGTCATAGATCAGCCGGACGAAGCCAAGGAGAAAAAGCTCTGCCTTGCGCTGAACCGCATTGACGGGCGCTGGGATACTGAGAAGCTGGGCGATCTGCTGCGGGACGATGAGGTCATCGAGTACGAAACCGGCTTCGACCACGACGAGCTGCTGGTCTACCGGCAGCTTGAAGATATGGCAGACCCCGGCGCCGATGACTTCGACGACGACGGAGAAGACCTGGAAGACCAGGAAGGCGAAGAGCCGGAAGAGGACCAGGAAGACCGGGAGCCGGACGACGACCCCAGCTTCAGCACGACGCTTGTCCGTATCGGCCACTTGCACTTCAAGGTCGAGGTTGTCAGGTACAAGCGCCTGATCGAAGCTATCCGGGATACCGGCGTCTTCGATGAGCACGAGATCGCCGACGAGATCAAACGGAGGTTGCTGGAGTATGATTAAGCTGGTCCCTATCGACGCCGTGCAGGCGTCAGAGTACAACCTCAGGCGGAATGATGAAAAGCGCCTGGCCCTCACGGAGCTGTCGCTCCGCAAGCTGGGCTTCCTGCTGCCGATCTACGCCGACGAGAGCGGGGAAATCCTCAGCGGACACCAGCGGCACCTTGTAGCCTCCCGGATGGGCTTCGAGCATATCCCGGTGGAGTACGTCAGCGGGAAGACCCTGGGAGAGCGCCGGGCCGTGAACGTCCTGTTCAACCGGGCCACGAACGACCTCCAGAAGCAAGACACCTGCGCGATCATCAAGCGCCGGCTGTATGAAACGGACATCGAGGCCATGACCGGGGAGCTCCCGGACATCGAGCCAAACACCCCCGCCTCCTTCCCGTGCGTCCACGCCCTCCGGCGGATGGACGTGGTGAAGCTGGCGAAGCTCAATCACCGGAGCTTCGACACCCACATCAAGCAGCTTGCAAAATCCCTGGAGCGCCGTATCGGGAGCGCTATGCCGGTGGTGATCGGCGAGGCCGGGAACGTCATCAACGGGATAGGCCGCCTGCAAGTGGCCGCCGAGGCCGGGCGGAAGGTGATCGCCTGCGTGACGGTCAGCAAAGCCCAGGAAGCCTTCGCGTCCTCCATGCTGAACCTGCTGTCGATGGACTTCGACATGGAAAGCGCCTACGCTGACGACCTGCGGTTCAACAGCTTCATGCGGGAGAGGAACACCAGAGAAACCGACACCGAGGGCAACGCCGCCCTGGGGGACGGCTTCTTCAAGGGTATCTTCCCGAACAACAGAGGCCGGGACTTCTGCAAGCTGGAGGGGGCGGCCCTGGAGAAGTGGCGGAGCTACTACGGCTCCAGCGTCGTTGATTTTGGAGCTGGGAAGCTCAACAACACCCGCACGCTGCGAAAGGCCGGTATCCACGTGTCCGCCTTCGAGCCCTACTTCGTGACCGTGGGCGAGAAGATACACAAGGAAAAGAGCTTGGAGATCGCCGCCCGCTTCCTGGATGAGGTCGAGGCCGGGACGCAGTACAGCAGCGTCTTCATCTCCAGCGTGTTCAACAGCGTGCCGTTCATGGCAGATCGGAAGCAGATCGCCGTGATCGCCGCCGCCCTTTGCGCCCCCGGCGGGACGGTGGTCTGCTGGTGCCAGAGCAACAAGGCACCCCAGTTCGTCAACACGAAGAAGAAGTTCATCGGGGCCGAAAAGACCCTGACCTTCGATCTCGACTACGAGCCGAACACCATCCTGGGGGACATAGGAAATCACCCGAAGGTCCAGAAGGGCCACACCGAAGCGGAAATGCGGGAAATCTTCGCGCCCTGTTTCGGGAAGGTCAAGCGCCTGGACCTCATATCGAAATTCTGGTACATGGAGGCGACGGAACCGAAAGTAGACCCCGCGGCCCTGGCCGCTGCGCTGGACTTCGAGTTTGAGCTCCCATACCCCGACGGAACCCGCATGGGCCTGTCCGGGAGAGCGCGGGAGGCGTTCGAGCACCGGCTCGGTATCCGCCTGCCTCCGCCGAAGGAAGGAGCGGAAACATGAGAGATAACGTAAACCCCGGCGAGAAATGGGAGTTCAACGGAGAAGTGGTCGCCTGCTTCGCCAATATGCTTGAGCGGAGTATCCCGGATTACCGATCTATGCGGGCCCTGACCTACAAGCTGGGCGAGCGGTTCATCAAGCCGGAAACCCTGATCGTAGACGTGGGGTGCAGCACCGGCCTGGCTGTGGAGCCCTTCGTCACCAAGTACGGAGAGGTCAACGACTTCCTGCTGATCGACAACGCCCCCGCCATGGCCGCGGCCTGCCGAGATCGCTTCCAGGATGAGCCGAGAGTGTCCGTCCAGGAGGGGAACCTCTGGAGCTTCCTGCCGCTCAAGAAGGGGGCGAGCCTGGTCCTGTCCGTCCTGTCTATGCAGTTCATGCCGACGGCCTACCGCCCGTCCATGCTGCGGATGATCTACGACGGCCTGGAGCCCAGCGGGCCCCTGATCTTCGTTGAGAAAATCCTCAGCGAGAGCATGGACGACCTGATGGTCGAGCTCTACTACGAGATGAAGCGGGAAAACGGATACACCGAAGAGCAGATCGCGGCGAAGCGCCGGAGCCTTGAAAATGTGCTGTCGCCGCTCAAGGCCGAGTGGAATGCGGACCTGCTGCGGACCGCCGGTTTCCGAAAGGTGGATATGTTTTGGCGCTGCCTCAACTTCTGCGGCTGGATAGCTGTTAAGTAACGGCTTCCGGCCCTGGAAGGAGGGGAAACGAAATGCCGAAACGCAGCGACACGAAGCCATGGGAGCGGCAAGAGGGCGAGAGCGTAAAGGCGTATGAGGCATTTCAGTGTTACCTAAATTTGGGAGAAACCCGAAGTCAACGGCTTGTTAGCGAGCAGTTGTCCAAAAGTAGGCAGCTCATCAGCCGGTGGAGTGCCAACTACCAGTGGGTAGAAAGGGTGGCAGCCTACGAGAATGACCTCCAGCGCCAGGCCCACGCCGAGGCGGTCAAGAAGGCCCGCCAGATGGCAGACCGCCATATCAGCATTGCCATGAAAATGCAGCAGAAGGCGCTTCAAGCTCTGAAAGAGATGGACCCGCGGGACATCGACCCGAAGAACCTTGTCACCTTCATCCGGGAGGCTACGAAGCTGGAGCGCGAGAACCGAACGGAGATCGTAAAGGATACCAACCCGGACACCGGAGCCGAAGCCGCCAGCAGCAGCCTTGCCGACGTGATCTCCGAGGCGTGGGAGCGAAGGAGGCAGCAGAATGAACCTGACAAGTGACGCCATTCTCTACTATGCGGACAATCCGGTTGACTTCGTGGAGGACATTATCAGGGCGAAGCCGGACAGTAATCAGCGGGCTATCTTGAACAGCGTAGCCAAGTACCCCATGACCTCCGTTCGGAGCGGCCACGGTATCGGGAAGAGCGCGGTGGAGAGCTGGCTTGCGATCTGGTTCCTCACCACCAGGCCCTATCCGAAGATACCTTGCACCGCTCCCACCCAGCACCAGCTATGGGACATCTTGTGGGCCGAGATCGCCAAATGGCTGAGAAGCAACCCGGCCTTGTCCCAGGAGCTCATCTGGACGAAGGAAAAGGTCTACATGAGGGGCCACCCCGAAGAGTGGTTTGCGGTAGGCCGGACGGCCAGCAAGCCGGACGCCCTGCAAGGCTTCCATGCTGAGCACGTCCTCTACATCATCGACGAGGCCTCCGGCGTTCGAGATGAGATATTCGAGCCTGTCCTCGGCGCCCTGTCCACCGAGGGCGCAAAGCTGGTGATGTGTGGAAACCCCACCAAGATCACCGGCTTTTTCTATGACAGCCACCACAAATCGCGTGAGCTCTACAACGCTATGCACATTGACGGGCGGGACAGCAGCCGTGTGGACCAGCAGTTCATCGACACCATCATTGATATGTTCGGCGAGGACAGCGACGTCTTCCGGGTGCGTGTCGCTGGGGAGTTCCCAAAGGCCCTGCCGGACAGCTTCATCCCTATGGAGTGGGCAGAGCGGGCCAGCGAGGCCGAGGCCCCTGAGATCGAGCGTGCGGCCCGCGTGGACATCGGGATTGACGTCGCCCGCTACGGCGACGACAGCTCCGTGCTGTCCCCTGTCCTGGACAAGAAGCTCCAGGAGCAGCCGGAGGTCTACCACCACAACGACACCATGGAGCTGAGCGGCAAGGCTGTCCGGCTCATCAAGCGGTATGCTCTGGCACAGCCGTGGGCCGAAATCCACGTCAAGATTGACTGCGACGGCCTGGGCGTCGGCGTGTTCGACCGCCTCATGGAGCTGCGGGACCAGATCGTAGAGGAAGTAAACGACCAGCGGGACCGCCTCTTTGCAGACAGCGAGGACCCGCCCCCACCCCTCTCCCTGGAGATCGTGGAGTGCCATTTTGGCGGAGAGGGCGGCACGATCAGCGACGATGACCCCATCGACTACCAGAACAGCACCGGCCTCATGTGGGGCGCGGTCCGGGAGGCGCTGCGGACCAAAAGCCTCAAGCTCTGGTATGACGATAAGCAGATCAGCCAGCTTTCCAACCGGAAGTACGTGGTGAACAGCGCTGGAAAGATCGAGCTTGAGAAGAAAGAGGCCATGAAGAAACGCGGCCTGTCGTCCCCTGATATGGGCGACGCCCTGGCCCTGGCCCTGCATGACCCGCAAATCAGCGATTGGACCATCGACTAAGGAGGGACACCGTGAAAAAGAAATGCAGCTACCTTGTGTCAGCCGACGGCTGGCCGATGAAGTATATCCGAGCCGGCACCATGAAGGAGGCCCGCGCGATCTGGCAGAAGATCACCGGAGGGCCCTCTAACCCCAGGGCGGTGCAGGTACTCGGCAAGAAGCCCAAAAGCAAGGGAGGCGAGTAACCGTGCCTTTTTGGAATAGGGGCGGCGGAGGGCGTGCAAGCCGCGCGTACCAAAGCGAGAGTATCATGCTGCCCCGCTGGACAAACCCGCCTGAGAGGAACACCCAGGAATGGATTGAGGCGTACAGATCGAGCCCTCGCCTCGCGGTCATCGAGCGCATAGCCTCGGACCTCTCTTTCGCCGAGGGGAAGCTCTACCGTGTGGACAAAAACGGAGAAGAGCACGAGCTCACCGCCCACCCATTCCTCGACTTCTGGGCGAACCCGAACCCTCTCCACGAGATGAGCAACGCTGCCCTGTGGCGCCTCCTGGAGATTTACCTCAAGCTCAAGGGCGAGGGATATTTCATCATCGAGAAGACGGCGCTCGGTATCCCGGCGGAGCTCTGGCCGGTCCCGACGCATTGGGTCCAGATGACCCCGTACCAGGATCACCCGTACTACACGGTCCGGCTCACCAACGGCCTTCTGATGAATGTTTCCGTTGACGATATGTTCGTGATGAAGGATTTGAACCCGCTGGACCCGTTCAAGCGCGGACTGGGCCAGTCTGAGGCCCTGGCGGATGAGATCGAAACCGATGAGTACGCCGCGAAATTCCAGAAGCGCTTCTTCTTCAACGACGCCACCCCGAACCTGATTATATCCATGCCGAAGAGCACCGAGGACCAGCGGAAGCGGTTCCGGGCGGAATGGCTTGAGCGGTTCCGGGGTATGTTCCAGAGCCACGGCGTCGCCACCGTCAACGGCGACGTGACCGTGAATAAGATCGGCGAAACGATGAAGGACATGGACATGGTGAATGGCCGGACCTTCCTCCGAAACGCCGTCCTGGAGCATTTTGGCGTGCCGCGGGAGATCATGGGCATTACTGAGAGTAGTAACCGGGCCACCAGCGAGGCGGCCCAGTTCATCTACGCTCAAAACGTACTCATGCCGAACCTGCGCCGCCGGGAAGAGGCGATCAATCACCAGATCATCCCCTATTTCGGGCCGGACCTGGTGTGGCGCTTCAACGACATCATCCCGCGGAACCAAGAGTTCGACAAGGCCGTGGGTATCGACGGCTGGAACGCCGGCCTGCTCACCAAGGATGAGGCCCGCGAGAAGCTGGGTATGCCCCCGGCCAAGGTCGGCGGCGACGTCTACAAGACGCAGTTCTCCGACGTCTACCTGCACGAGGATGACGACCCCGTGGCGATCTCTACCGCTGCTGCAAACCTCCAGTTCTCAGAGGGCGCACCACCGCTTGAGACGGGCGGAGAGCAGGAAATCGAGATCACGGATGATGGGATACCCCTGGACGCTGAAAACGGCTCAGAAAGCGCCGGAGAGGGCGCAGGGACGGTTGAAATCACTTCCTCCAAGGGTGCTTCGCCGGAAGAGCTCAAGGACCTGCGCGTCCAGGCTGCCCAGCGGGCCCTATTGCAGGCGGAGCGGGACCAGACCCACAAATTCGAGATTGCGACCCTCAAGTACCTGCGGGAGCAGGGCCGCCGAGTGAGCGAGGCCATGGGCGGCACCACGAAGGACGACCGGAGCGTGTGGGACATTCTGATGTCCTCCATCCCTGGCTATGACCCGAACAGCGAAGACGCCGCGGAGCAGAGCGCGGCGGCCTGGGCGGCCCTCTCGGAAGCAGAGCGGGAGCGCCTGGTGTCCGGCTTCACCCTGGGCCTGATCGACTGGCCCCAGGAGGAAACGTCGCTGCTGAACATCTTTGAACCCCTGTGGAAGGAAAGCTACGACAAGGGCGCGGGCCTCTCCGCGAAGCTCTACAACCTCCAGGCCATCCAGAGGCCGGAGCTCATCAGCACGGCGAAGCTCCGGGGCGGCGTCCGCGTCAAGGGTATCACTCAGACCACCCAGCAGTCCATCGCCCGCATTGTTTCTACCGGCCTGGAGCACGGCGACAGCCGGGCCACGATTGCAAAGCAGATCGAGCAGGAAATGGGGACCACGGCCTCCAGGGCGCGGACCATCGCCACCCAGGAGTGCAACACCTCTCTGCTGACCGGCCACTACGACATGATGAGGAAGGCTGGAGCCGCCTGGAAGACCTGGCACGTCGCCAACATGGCAGCGGCCAGGCCGTCCCACAAGAGGTTGGACGGAGAGCGCGTACCCATTGACGCCAAGTTCTCCAACGGCCTTATGCGGCCCTGCGACCCGGATTGCAACGACCCCGCCGAGGTCGTCAACTGCCACTGTTTCCTGACGTTCGACAAGTAAGGAGGACTGCCCCATGGAATTTACTGAACAGCAGGCCAGGGAAGCAGCTCAGGCCGCCGGGATAAACCTGGAGGCCGAGCACTTCGACTTGAAATCACTGGCCGCCGGGATGACTGCGGAGCTGGAGCACGGCACCGCGCACCCGGATACCAATATCACCAACGATGACCCCGTTCTGACGGCGAAGCTCGCGGTATCTCACCTGCGGGTGTCGCCGTCTTATTATGCCCCCAGGCGGGGGCTTAAAGCCTGGGAAAGCTCGCTCAGAAAGGGGGTGAAGGAGAAGAGCGTGAAAACCGAGTACAAGACCCTATCCTTCCGCACCGATGAGTACGACGAAGAGAGCGGCATTTTCAGCGGCTATGCTGCGGTCTACGGGAATGTGGACAGCGGCGGCGACATCATCGAGCCCGGAGCCTTCACGAAGACAATCGCCGAAGGCTGGGAGAGGGTGAAAATCCTTGCCCTACACAACGACTTCTGGCTTCCCATTGGCAGACCTCTTGAGCTGAGGGAGGACAGCAACGGCCTGTTCATCAAGGCCAAGATCAGCGACACTTCGATGGGACGCGACATCAAAGTGCTGCTGAAAGACGGGGTACTCAACGAGCTTTCCATCGGATACGACCCTATCGTCTTCGACTACGACGAAAACGGTATCCGCCACCTGCGGGAAGTCAAGCTGTGGGAAGTGTCGGTCGTCACCTGGGCCATGAACCCGGAGGCGGTCATCACCGACTACAAGCAGGCCCGCGATGTTGCGGATTACGCCGTTTCCCTGGTGGAAGAGGCGACAGCAGAGGTCAAGGCCGGCCGGAAGATCAGCGGAGCCCGGTTGAAAGCCCTCAAGGACGCCAGCGCGTCCATGAAGGCAGCAACGAAGGCCCTCGACAGTATCATCCGGGAGGCGAGCGAAACCGAGAAGTCTGTCAACCCGAAGCAAAAACCCGCCGTGAAGGGTGCGTCCCGTTCCGGCAACACCATCGAAATTTTACTGTAACAGGAGGATTATTCACATGGCTATCAATCGTAAGTCCGTGAAAATGGAAGCTGATGAGCTGACCGAGAAGATCAAGGCTTGCGTCAAGGAGGCTCTGGATGAGCAGGCCGAGGCGAAGGCTGAGGGCGAGGGTGAAGGCGGCGACCCTGCCGTGGAAGCTGCCCCCGCTGACATCTCCGCTCTGATCGAGCAGGCGATGGATGTCGTGGCTGAGAAGCGGAAGTCCCGCAAGGAGGCCGGCGAAGAGCTGGGCGACGTCACCGCCGATGAGGTCATGGAGGCCGTCGGTGAGATCATCGACGCCACCCAGGACGAAACCAAGGAGAGCGACGGCGTGGAAGACGAAGAGATGAAGGAGGATGAGGGCGTCGCCACCGATGAGGCGAAGCGCCGGAAGGCTGCCACCTTCAAGCACCAGACCAAAAGCGGCCGCAAGAGCGCGGCCTCCCCCGTGCAGCGTAAGTACAGCAACATCTACATGAGCCGGGGCGGCTCTGCTGCGGCTTCTGCCAAGAAGTCTGTGCCTCCCGCCGTCCAGCTCGCCCGTGCGATCAAGTGCCTGGACGTCTTCGGCAAGCATGACCCTGACGCCGCCGCCTTCTACGCTCAGCGCAAGTACGACGACGGCGACATGGCCCGCGAGTTCAAGGCTCTGTCCGCCACCAACCCCGCTGCGGGCGGCTATCTCATCCCTGAGATTTACCTCGACCAGATCATTGAGCTGCTGTACTCCAAGACTGTGATCTTTGAGCTGGGCGCTCAGAAGGTCCCCATGGCGAACGGCAACCTGAACATTCCCAAGATGACCGGCGGCGCTCGTGCCACCTGGGGCGGTGAGGCTCGCAAGATCGCCAAGACCCAGCCCACCTACGGCAACATTCGGCTGTCCGCAAAGCGCCTGGAGGCTATCGTGCCTCAGACCCGCGAGCTGCTGATGAGCACAAACTACTCCGCCGATCAGCTCTTCGCCAATGACCTGACCCGTCGGATGGAGCTGGGCCTCGACTTCGGCGCTATGTTCGGTAAGGGCGGCGAGTTCCAGCCTCTCGGCGTCTTCACCGACAAGGAGGTTGAGCACGTAGACGCCAAGACTGTGGGCAACACCGATCTGGCCGACACCAACGGCAAGATCACGGCGGACTTCCCTGTGTACGTCCGCTCTAAGGTTCTGGCAAAGAACGTGGACGATCAGAAGCTCGGCTGGGCCTTCAACTCCGTGCTGGAAGGCTACCTGATGAACCTCAAGACCACCACCGGCGCCTACATCTACCGCGAGGAAATGAACACCGGCAAGCTGCTGGGCTTCCCCTACCGCGTGTCCAACCAGATCACCACCGACAGCACCGGCCTCACTGAGCTGGCCTTCGGCAACTGGGCTGATCTGCTGGTGGGCGAGCAGATGGGCCTTGAGACTTACACCACCCTGGACGGCTCCTGGGTCGATGAGGACGGCAATCAGCACAACGCCTTCGAGGAAAACCTCGCGGCTACCCGTGCGCTGATGTACGTTGACATCGCCGCTCGCCATAAGGAGAGCTTCCTGCACGTCAAGAACATCAAGGCGTTCTAAGATCGGGGCCTCGTGCCCCGATCTCCATTTTTCAACACAAGGAGGAAAAACCACATGAAACGCGCACTTATTCAGAATGTCAAAGTGACCCCCTATACCAGTGAGGACGTCATCAACCGCGAGGGCTTCCTCTCTGCGGTCCTGGGCGTCCTGGTGGGCACTCCCACCGGCACCCCTACCGGCATGGCTGTGAAGCTGACCGTCACCGAGAGCGACGAAGAGGCGGGCAGCTACACCCCTGCTGCTGACAAGCTCATCCCCATCGACAAGGCCCTGGACGCCGACGGCGCGATCTCTGTTGACACCGACGCCGCAGGCGGCGCCCTGGTGGACTTCGATCTGGACCTGGTGGGCTGCAAGCAGTTCGTCAAGATCAAGTTCGAGATCGTCTGCACCGGCGGCTCCACTCCCTCTTGCACCGCTACCGCGGCTCTTGCCCTGGGCGACGCTTCCGAGGTCCCCGTCTAATTTGGCCCTGAGAGGCCCTACAAGGAGGTTTTAATCATGGTAAGGTCCTATCCTTCCCCCAAGACGAAACCCGCCGAGAACAAGCGCGAGGCGGGCCCCAAGGAGAAGAAAACCGCCAACAGCGGCGGCAAGTCTGAGAAGGAGGGCGCGGAGGACTAATCCGCGCCCTTCCAGAAGGGAGGCGACAGTATGGCAAACGAGCCGACCGTGGAGCTGGCCGATAACGCCATGACTACACTCGAAGACACGATGGAGCGCCTGGGGATACCTGCCGAGGCTGCGGACACCGCCGTCAAGAATAACATCATCCGGCTTATCAATTCGGCCTCAGCCTGGATTGAAACCATGACCGGGCGGAAGTTCGGGAAGGCCACCTACACCCACAGGTACGTCGCCCCCGGAGCTCAGGAGCTCGTGCTCACTCAGTACCCTATCCGGTCCGTTGAGTACGTCAAGGACACGGACACCGGCCAGAACATCGACCCGGACAGCTACGACTTCACCATGACCGGCGACGTCGGCGTGCTGTACCGGGACGCTGGCTGGATATTCCGTGGATACATCGGCGGGCTGGCAAATGACTACCTGGCCCCGAAGCGGTATCTGGAAGTCAAATTCACCGCCGGTTATGTCCTTCCCAAGGACGCCACGGAGGATGAGCCGTCCGACCTGCCGGCTGACATCATCGCCATTGTGTGGGGTATCGCAGAACAGGAGTTCTCCATCCTGCGGAATGGGGCTCAGGGGCTTTCCGCCTTCTCCATCTCTGACGTGAGCTGGACATTCGACAAGGAGCCCAGGGCGTCGTGGATGGAAACCCTCGCCCACTACATGAGGTGGTGAGCCTATGAGGGTAAACGATGAGATCGTCCCGTACCTTCGCAAGGTGAAGGCGGAGATGGAAACACTGAACAAGCTGCGGATTAAGGTCGGTATCCAGGGGGACGCGGATAGCGAGCTGCTGATGATCGCCAACGTGCATGAGTACGGGGCCACGATCACAGCGAAGAGCGCCAAAAACCTCTGTATCCCCATCCACAAGGACAGCTACGACAAGAGCCCCAGGGACTTCCAGGACCTCTTCTTTATCCGGTCCAAGGACGGATACCTGTTCGGAGTGACGGCCAAAAAGGGCCGGAAGAACACGGAGAACGCGAATAATCTCAACTTCCTGTTCCTGCTTCTGCCCTCCGTCACTATCCCTGAGCGCAGCTTCATCCGCGCTGGCTTCGACCACAACAAAAACGAGCTGGCTCAGCTTGTCCAGCAGGCGGTCGCAGACATCTACCAGGGGAAAACTACGGCCCGTCAGGCCGCCGATTGGATAGGC
>ENA-ORSJ01001338-ORSJ01001338.1-human-gut-metagenome-genome-assembly--contig:-NODE-1338-length-21129-cov-3.183544_pt1 | contig 21129 bp, 15 predicted proteins | sample MGYA00242191_ERZ509158 | MGnify/ENA primary metagenome ERZ509158 (study PRJEB26280, sample SAMEA2338623) | human gut metagenome | biome: human gut; feature: human-associated habitat; material: faeces...
CACTGATGGATCTGGGGAGCTTTCACTCCCCCGTGAAGCAGGAACCACCCAAGGCTGTAATCGCTAACGCGGTTGTAGCTGCAGGGAATCCTCCGCCTTCAGGCGGGGGAGGACGTCAACAAACATATGCTAATAGTGCTCTCGGGAGTAGGCAGCCAACGAATCCAGGTGTGCCAAAACCGGGAGCTTTTTTGTCTTTTTCCCAATCTTGCAAGGGCGGGGCTTCTTCTGCTATGAAGTGCCGTTGTCCGCTTTTTACGGACTTTTGCCCATATCCGCCTTTCAGGATTTTTGCGGGCCCTTTCTTGCGCCCGCACGCCGAACTTACGGGAGGATCAGCGTTTTCCTTGCCGCAAACCCTGCCCCCATGGCAGGGAATTTGTCACAGGGACGACGCTGTGTAGCATTTGATGACAAGATATACGCGAAGCAAACGTCTGTTCCGTTGTGCCCTTAGTGCCGTTTGCGCCCTCATGCTTTTTCTGACTGGCGCAACAGCAGCGCAGGCCAAGGGAGAGACAGTTCTGGTTCTGCCCTTCGCCGTGCAGGCAGGCCCTGAACTTCCGGACGCGGTCCACGCAGTGCCCATGTCCATCGTGGAAAAGCTGGCCGCACAGGGGATGCGTCCCCTGTCCATGGAAAAGTCTACGGCCATATACCGCGAGTCCGGGCTCAAGACCCTTGATCTGGCAGCAGCCAGACAGCTCGGCGTCACTGCCGGCGCAGACGTCGTTATCTACGGCGCCTTCACACAGGATGGGCGAGGCTTTGTCATGGATACGCGCATTGTGCCCGTTTCCGGCGCAAGGCCTGTGCCCGCAAGATTTGTCCGCCCGAACATGACGGACCTTGCCGAGGCTTCCACCCAGCTTGCCTCCCGTACGGCAGCGACCCTGAATCCCGTCGCAACACCGGCTGCAGCTCCCGAACCGGCGACCCCGGCCAAGCCCGCGGAGCCTGCCCCTGCCCAGCTTGTGCCCATGAATCTGCCCACTTCGGGCAAGGGCCTTGCAGACGTGCAGGTGCGCGGTCTGCGCAACATGGACCCGGATGTCGTGCTCATGCGCCTTACCATCCGCAAGGGTGACTCCCCGGACGCAAACGCCATCAATCAGGAAGTGATGCGCCTGTGGGAAATGGGCTATTTCACGGATGTGCAGGCCCACATGGAAGGCAATGTGCTGGTCTTTGACGTGGTGGAAAAGCCCCGCATCGACAACATCATTGTCGAGGGCGCCAGCGCAATCGACCAGGAAGACATCATTGCTGCCATGACGACCCGCACGGGCAACGTCCTGAACGAACAGACCCTGGCCGAGGATCTGCAGCGCATAACCGAACTCTACCGCAAGGAAGGCTACTACCTTGCAAAGCCCACCTACCGCTTCGAGGACAGGACTGGCAGGCGCGGCACCATCCTTGTCATCAATGTGAACGAGGGCAACAAGCTCTACATCACGGAAGTGAAGGTGGATGGCTTAAAAGAGCTCAAGCAGAGCGATATGGAAAAATACATGGCCCTGCGCGAGCGTGGCCTCTTCTCCTGGATCACAGGCTCCGGTGTTCTCAAGGAAGAGTATCTCGAGCGTGACACCAACGCCATCGCAGCCTACGGCCTGAACGAAGGCTATGTGGACATGCAGGTGGGTGCCCCTGAGGTCGACTACAAGGAAGACGGCATTCACATCATCTTCCCTGTGAGCGAGGGCCCGCGCTACAATGTCAATGAAGTTTCCTTTGCCGGCGACGTCCTTGACACGCAGGAGAACATGGAAAAACTCGTCGAGATGGACGAGTGGAAGGCAGAAAACTCCTACTTCTCCCTGACTGTCATGCAGGAAGACGCAAAGCGCCTGCAAAACTACTACAACGACCAGGGCTATGCCTACGCAGAAGTGGACACGCGCGTGATCAAGCCGGACGACAAGCCGGGTACGGTCAACGTCTGCTACGTGATCAACAAGCGTCAGAAAATCTTTGTGCGCAGGCTTCTTGTCGAAGGCAACCTCAAGACCAGGGACAACGTCATCCTGCGTGAAATGCGCCTGGGCGACGGAGACCCCTACGAGGGAGCAAAGCTGCGCAGATCCACGGAGCGACTGAACCGCCTGCGCTACTTCTCTGCCCTGGACACGGAACTTGTGCCCACCGAATCCGAGGATCAGGTGGATCTGAAGGTCAAGGTCAAGGAAGCCAATACCGGCGCCCTCATGGCAGGCATAGGCTATTCGACCTACTTTGACGTGGGCGTCAACGCCAGCATCATGGAGCGCAACCTCTTTGGTCGCGGCTACCAGCTGGCCCTGAGCGGCTTCTTCTCCTGGCGCCGCACCTCGGGCACGCTGACCTTCAACAACCCCAGGGTCTACGACACGGACCTGTCCTTCGGCAACGACCTCTACTATCTGCACGACTACTGGGACAGCTTCACCCGTGACACCATTGGTGACACCATCCGCTTCGCCTACCCCATTGGCGAATACACCTCGGTTGGCGTGAGCTACCGTCTGGAACGCTACGAAATCTACGACGTGGACCACAACGCCTCCCCGTACATCACGGACTACAAGGGCGTGAACTGGACCAGTGCCTTTGGCGCGCGCATCACCCGCGATACCACGGACGATCGCGAGCGTCCCACCCGCGGCACCATCGCCAGGATATGGGGCGAATGGGGCGGCGGCGGCCTCGGCGGCACGGACAACTTCGTGAAGGTCGTGGCCGACTGGCAGGGCTTCTATTCCTTCAATCCGCAAAACACCATCCATCTGCGCGCACGCCTGGGCGGCGTGTTCGAGAACACTGGCTCCAGAATCCCGGTATTCGAACGCTTCTACGTGGGCGGCATGGACACTGTGCGCGGCTACTCCTACACAGACGCGTCCCCGCGTTCCCAGGATCCGCGCTACGAGCACGACGTCATCGGTGGTGACCGCATGGGCGTGCTCAACCTTGAATATGTGTGGACTTTCCAGAAGGATATGGGCCTTGCCCTTGTGCCCTTCTTCGATATCGGCTTCAACTACAGCTCGGACGATGGCCAGAGACTTGCCCTGGACTTCGACGACTACTGGGTCTACTCCGCAGGTCTGGAACTGCGCTGGCGTTCGCCCATGGGCGATCTGCGCATAGCCTACGGTATCCCGCTCAAGAAGGACCTTGACGGCGAAAGGGAACCCGGACGTCTCGAATTCAGCATGGGTCAGTTCTTCTAGACCAGGGCCAAGCAATGCATGAGGAACAGGCTTTTACAGCCTGTTCCTCTTTTTTTGCGCCCTCTTGCTGGAGACGCACTCGCAACCATGCAGCCATATGCATTGGCCTTGCTTGCCCCAGGGGCACAGCGCATGTTTCACAAAAATTTGCAACGTTTCTTGCGTCCTCATGTGAAACATGTCACTATGGGGCTATCCCTTTTCGCGCTTTTTGCAATCAGGCTCGAGAGAGACACTTCCATTCCCCGCACCGCTTTTTCAAACAGCACCACATCCTGTGAAACAGGCAATCCTGATTTGCCTTCATCCCCCCTCACTTGCACCAGGACAAATGGCACAAGACCTGACCGGTGAAGCCCATCCCCCCACTTCAGTGGCAAAGAAACCGATCATTGGCAGACAAGGCCCGGATTAGCAAACATTTGTCCTGTCTCTCCCCCATATTCCATATCTGCAGACAAAACCCCGTACAAATCCGGATTGCTGTGATGTATCCAGATGTGTCCAGATTTGCAGGGACAATTGGCGTCATGGATACCCGCCGACAAGGAGTTCCCATGTCTACAGTCACAAGTCTGAATGATACCCAGAAGCGTTTTTTGACAGACACCTTTGGAGATGCCGTTTCCTTTTCACCCGAGGTTTTGCGCGTCTACGCATCCGACGCAAGTCTCAAGGTCGGTACGGTCCTTGCAATGTACCGCCCGCGCAACACAGAGGAACTCTCGAAATTCATGCACTGGGCTCAAAAGGAAAACGTGGCTGTGCACCCGCGCGGTCGCGGTACCAGCCTTTCCGGCGGCTGTGTGCCCACAGTGCCCGGCATTGTGGTCTCCATGCTGGGCATGGATAAAATCCTTGATATTTCCGACACAGACTTTGTGGCTGTTGTCGAGCCAGGTGTAAACACTGCGTTTTTGCAGGCAGAGTGCGCGAAAAAAAGGCTTTTCTACCCGCCCGATCCCGCAAGCGGCAAGGCCACCAGTGTCGGTGGCAATGTCATTACCTGTGCTGGCGGACTCAGGGCAGTCAAGTATGGCGTAACCAGGGACTACGTTCTTGGCGTTGAAGCCGTGTTGCCAGGGGGCGACATTGTTCATTTTGGCGGACGCTGCCACAAGGATGTCATAGGCCTTGATATGGCAAGGCTCTTTGTGGGCAGCGAGGGAACACTCGGCATCGTAACAAAGCTCTACCTGAAGCTTCTGCCCTTGCCTGAGCTTTCCGCCTCGGTGCTGGCCGGCTATGCATCCCTGGACGATGCCATGAAATCCATGGCCAAGGTCTTCCACGCAGGCATATTGCCCTGTGCTGTCGAATTCATGAACGAGACTGTTTTGGAAGTCCTGGCTAAGACAGGCGAGGTCATCTGGCCAAAGAGCGTGCACTCCATGCTCTTGTTCCAGGTTGATGGCAGCGCAGACAGCGTTCCCTACGAAAAGGCAAGGCTCTACCGTCAGCTGGACGATGCCCTCTGGCGCATCGAAGGCGTTGGCAAGGAGGAAGAAGACAGGCTCTGGGCCATACGCCGTCGCATCTCTGCGGGGTCCTACGTGCTTGGCCCAGACCGCATAGGCGGGGACATGGCAGTTCCCAGAGGCTCTCTTCTGGCAGCCCTGAGGCGCTTTGAGGAGATTGCAGCGTCCAATGGCAAGAGGCTCATAGGCTTCGGGCATGCCGGAGACGGCAACATACACGCCAACCTCCACTACGACGCTTCGGATCCCGATGATGCGGCGCGTACCCAGAAAACCCATCATGAGCTCGATCACGCAGTGCTGGAGTTTGGCGGAAGCCTTTCCGGCGAGCACGGCGGAGGCTGTCTCAAGGACGTGTCCCTGCAGATCCCACCCCGCGAACGCGAACTCATGCAGGCCATGCGCAGGGTCTTTGATCCTACCGGTATCATGAATCCCGGCAAGGCCTTCTGATGACGGGGGACAGTTATGAAACGAGGATGCACGCAGTGTGGTGAATGCCTGAGAGTCTGCCCGGTATACGCCATGTTTGGTCGCGAGGAATACGCACCCAAGGGCAAGCGTATCCTCATGGAACCTCTTGATCCGGAATACGGCAACGGCATGCCCATCCCGGAGGAGCTTGCGTGGGAGAGGGTGCGAAAGCTCTCCCGTCTGTGCGCAGGATGCGGCAGATGCGCCAGGGTCTGCGCCAGAAAACTTTCCACTGCAGAACTTCTGGCTGATGTGAGAAGTCGCAATCCGCACTGGACACAATTCATGTGGCAGATGTGGATCAGGGCCATGGGTGGCCTCTGGCCCATGGCTGGCCGCATGGCCATGCTGATCCCTAAGGGCATGACAAAATCCGGCGACATTGGGGGGCTCATCAATATGGCACGCTCCCTTGTGGCAAAGCCTGCCCCTGCCCCCTGGTTTACCTTAAAGCCTGCAAGCAGGGTCGCACCCAAAAGGGTCATGGTCTTCTCGGGCTGTACGGCAAAGTACGCAAGGCCTGCCTGGACTGAAAAGGCCGCAAGGCTTCTGAGGCATTGGGGTTATGTGGTCATAGACAGCAACGACTTTGTCTGCTGCGGGGGCACACTGCATCACGCAGGCGCATACAAGGCAGAGGCAGAGGTCAGGGAACACAACATCAGGGTCTGGAAGGACATGGGCGAGCCCCTTGTTGCCACTTTCTGCGCTTCCTGTCTGCACAGCCTGCACTCCTATGCCGCACACCTGGACAACAGGGAGGATATTGCCCTGTGGCAGGAACGTGTTCTTCCGCTCTCGCTTCTTCTGACAGACCCTGTTGTCACAAGAACAGCCAATGCACCAAAGGTCGTTGGCTATCACGAGCCCTGCCACTGGGATGGCAGGGATGAAGACATGCCCCTGCTTTCAAAAGGGCTTGAAGTAAGAAAGGGGACAGGGCTTTGCTGCGGCATGGGCGGCATACTCAAGATGTCGGATGCAGGGCTTTCGGCAGCAATGGCAAAAGCCTGTCTCGACAAGATGCCCGGGGAATGCCGGGAAATTCTCACAGGATGCAGCGGCTGCGTCATGCAGCTGGCAGGGGAGGCAGAAAAGGACAGGGAGGTCAGACACTGGCTCGATGTCTGCGATACAGCGGACTAGACTACACCTTCAGGAAAAACAGAAAAGACACAGGGGAGAAACCCGGGACCTGGTTTCGGGTCCATGCCATTTGGAAGCTCTCTTTTTTGGGAGCAAGAACGGAGTCGACCATGGCACAAAATTTTGAATATTATGGCAAGAAGTACGGGAACTTTGTGGCCCTGGCTGTTGCCCTTCTGGTATGGCTTCTGCCAACCCCGGAGGGTATGAACATTGTTCAGCACAAGCTTCTAACCATCTTTGCCGGTTCTGTAGTCCTGTGGATCACTTTGAGCGTGTCCGTTGCCACAAGCAGTTTCATCATCACGGTCATGCTCTACTTCTGGGTTGGCAATGCAACGGGCGCCATGAAGGATGGCGTTCTCATACACAATGCGAGTTTTGCTCTGGCAGGCTTTACGTCGCCATCGCTGTGGATGCTCATCACAGGCTTTATCATCTCCATAGCCATGACTGAGACCGGTATGGCCAGACGCATAGCACTGCTTCTTCTCAAGCGTTTCGGCAAGAAGCCTGCAGGAGCCATCCTGGCCCCCATGCTGGCAAACCTTGTTGTCTCCCCCCTGACCCCGTCCAACACGGCCAGAACTGCTGCCATGCTTCCCATTGTCGAGGGTGTGGCCCAGGCCTACAAGGCCGAAAAGGGGACAAGCAGCTTTGGCAAGGCCCTCTTCCTCTGCAACACCTTCTCCTCCAACATCACGGCAGGCGGCTTTCTGACTGCAACCATTCCCAATCCCCTGGCCATAGGCATGATCATAGCCGCAGTGGGCACTGCCACGGCGCAGACATCCTGGGGCTTCTGGGCTCTTGCCTCGCTGCCGGCAACCATCATCATCCTTGTGGGCAGCATGTACGTAGTCTGTGCTATCTACAAGCCAGAGATGAGGAGCATTCCCGGCGGTCTTGAGTACATCGACAGGGAACTTGCTGCCATGGGCCCGCTTTCCACCATGGAAAAGAAGGCTCTCTTGTACTTCCTTCTGGCCCTGCTCCTGTGGGCCACGGACATGTGGCATCACTTCAATTCCACCATGGTGGCCTTTGTTGTCAGCGTCCTGATTCTCATGCCCGGCATTGGCGTGCTTTCCTGGAAGCAGGCGCAAAAGTCCATTCCCTGGGAGCTGTTCATCTACTTTGGTGGCGTCATTACCCTGTCCGGTGTCCTCAGCAAGAGCAAGGCCTTCGAATGGGTCATACGCTCCTGCCTTGATGCCATGGGTCTTACAGACATTTCCATGCTGCCACTGTGTATCCTCTTGATGGGCTTTTCCATCTTCAGCCATTGCATATGGTCTACCACCACGGCCATGGCTGGCGTCATGATCCCCATCTATATCAGCCTTGCGCAAACACTTGGCTTCAACGTGGTCGCCTTTGTGCTGCCCCAGGCCATACTCATGGGCTACGCGCTCTTTTTGCCCTTCAACACCATGGGCAATATTATTATGTACGGCTCCGGCTACTTCACTGTCAGCGAGCAAATCAAGGCCTCGGTGGCAGTCGGGCTTTTCGCCTGGATTGTCTGGGCCATAGCGGCAGTAGTCTGGTTCCCGCTCATTGGTCTGTTCTAGCAAAGCCATCCGTTTGGCCGACACATACGTTAGAAAATGGCCCGGATCACGCAGGTCCGGGCCGCATTGCAAAGGAGGCCTGCCATGTCCAACACCTTGAGACCCCTGCCCCCACTGGCACCTGTCAGGCAGATTTTTCCAAGGCCCCGCCTTGCGGATCCCGTGGCAGACATGCATGATGCCATGCGCAGGCTTGCCCCCCGCATAAGGCCCGGGACAAAAGTGGGTATTACCGCAGGCAGCCGCGGCATAAACCATATTGTGGATTTTCTGCGCGCTGCAGTGGATGAGGTAAAGGCCTGCAAGGCAACGCCTGTTCTTCTGGCTGCAATGGGAAGCCACGGGGGCGGTACCCCTGAGGGACAAAAGGAAGTGCTGGACAGCCTTGGCATCACCGAAGAGGCCATGGGAGCGGAGATTGTCACCTGTGCAAACTGCCGTGCCATAGGTCAGACACCGGATGGCCTTGTGGCCTACATGCTTGAGTCTGCCTTCGATGTGGACATCCTCATTCCCATCAACAGAATCAAGACCCACACGTCTTTCAAGGGCTGTGTCGAATCCGGCATGTGCAAGGAACTTGTGGTGGGCCTTGGCGGCCCTGCGGGTGCAGGCCAGTTTCACAGCCGCGGTCAGTCCGAACTGCCAAGACTGCTGGTGGAGGTTTCAAAGGTCATCCTGGACAAGATGCCTGTCATTGGCGGTGTGGCCATTGTCGAAAACGGGTACGAGGAAACGGCCAAGGTCCAGGCCATCATGGCAGAGGACATGATCGAATCCGAAATCAGTCTGCTTTCCTGGTCAAAGAGCCTTATGCCAGCCCTGCCTGTACCCAATCTGCACGGCCTGATTGTCGAGGAAATGGGCAAGAACTTCACCGGCACTGGTATAGACACCAACATCATAGGAAGGCTGCGCATAACAGGCGAACCCGAGATGGATACGCCCACAAGCATACGCTACGTCAGTGTGCTTGATCTTTCCGAGGCCTCGCACGGCAATGCCACAGGCATAGGCCTTGCAGACTTTGTCACAGAGGCACTGATCAAGAAGATCGACCGCAAGGCAACGTACCTCAACAATCTGACTACGACCTTTGTCACAAGGGCCTTTTTCCCCATGTGGTTTGCCACGGAAAGAGAGACTCTTGAGACCATGATGTTCTGCCTGCGCAGCATACCGACAGAAGAGGTGCGCATCGTGCAGGTACCAAACACTTTGTATCTTACGGAATGCATGGTCAGCCCTGCAGTACTGAGGGAACTCACAGACAAAAGTCGCTACGAGATCCTGGGAGATCCTCAGGAAGTGGCCTTTGACGAGGAAGGCCGCCTTGTACGCCGCCTGAAGCACTAGCGGCAAATCCAGGCCCTGCACATGATTGCAACAGGAGATTTGGGCGTGCAATCGCCCCAAAAAGGGGAGGATGAACACATCACCCTCCCCGCAATCTTGCGTCTATCAGGACGCATTTCTATTGAACGCTATTCAAAGCTATTCGAAATTACTCGAAAAGATAGGAGAACTTGTCTATATAGCCCTGCACAAAGAGGATAAAGACAACTATGGGCAGGACATAGGTTAGGAAGGGACGCAGCCAGTGGGGGAACTTCAGGCCATCGCCCTTGTCCGCCTCGGCAACGAAGTTGTTCCAGCCCCATCCATACCTGCTTGTGCAAAAGACAAGCATGATGAGCGAGCCCAAGGTGAGCACATTGTTGCTCACGATAAAGTCTTCCACGTCCATGATGGTGCTGCCGGGACCAAAGGGTGTAATGTCGCTCAAGACATTGAAGCCCAGGATGCAGGGCATCATGAGGACAGCAAGGCAAATGCAGTGCACCCAGGTGGACTTCTTGCGCGTCCAGCCCCACACGTCCATGCTGTAGGAGATGATGTTCTCTATGACGCCAATGACAGTGGTCACTGCTGCGCAGCTCATGAAGATGAAGAAGAGGCAGCCCCAGAAGCGTCCGCCCTCCATGGCGTTGAAGATGTTGGGAAGGGTGATGAAAATGAGGCTCGGGCCGCTGTCCGGCTTCACGTCAAAGGCAAAGCAGGCAGGGAAGATGATGAGGCCTGCCGTGATGGCCACGAAGGTGTCCAGGATGACTATGAGGATGGACTCGTTGCCAAGGCTCTTTCTGTTGTCGAAGTAGCTGCCGAAGATCATCATTCCGCCCATGCCGATGGACAGCGTGAAGAAGGACTGGTTCATGGCTGCCGAAATGGCATTCATGATGCCTGCTTCCTTCATGCGCTCGAAGTCCGGGGCAAGGTAGAAGGCAAGCCCCTCGGTAGCACCCTCAAGGGTCAGGGAACGTATGGCAAGGCCCACGATGACAAAGAGCAGGCCCAGCATCATGACCTTGACCACGGGCTCAAGGCCGCGGCGCACGCCAAGGCCACAGACAACAATGCTTACGACAAGGACAAGCAAGGACCACCCTGTCATGCTGACAGGCTCCTGCAACATGTTGTCGAAGAAAAGCCGTACCCCGTTCGGATCAAGGCCTGCCATGGCGCCAGAGGCCATGTAGTAGCAGTAGGAGACGATCCAGCCCGAGACCGGAATGTAGAACATCATGAGGCAGTAGCCGCCCACAAGCGGAAACCAGCCTATGCCGTGCCAGTGCGTGCCCTTGGGTTCAAGGTAGCGCAGGGCATCGCCCATGTTGCGCCTGGACGCCCTGCCTATGGAAAACTCCATGGTCAGGATGGGTATGCCCATGACCAGAAGGAAGAAAATGTAGACCAAAACAAAGAGAGCTCCCCCGTACTCGCCTGTGATGTAGGGGAAGCGCCACACGTTGCCAAGGCCGATGGCACAGCCTGCGGAAAGAAAGATAAAGCCCAGGCGTGAAGCCAGACGCTCGCGAGCCATGATAACTCCTTGTTGCCTGCAGGAAAATCCTGCCAGTGAACAGAAAATTGCCCTGTCCCGCAAAGCCTGGAAAAAATGGGGAAATGGGGGAAGTGAGGGCATATCCCAAAAAGGCAGACGTACAGGAAAGGCCCTGTAGCTGCCGCAAAGGCTCAGGCCTTTTGCCAGTACCTTGCCCTGCCGTTGATGATGACTGCGGCAAGGGCCAGGGGAAGAAAGTGCACGGCATGGAAGAAGAGAGCCATGCCAAGGGCCTGGCTTGCGTCAACGCCAAACCAGGATAATGCCAGGACCACAGCGCCCTCGAAAAGGCCTATGCCGCCCGGAAGCGACGGGATGGCGGTCCCCAAACAGGAGATGGTGAAGGCCACCAGCATCTGCGGATAGGTAAGGTGTATGTCCGCCATGTAGAGCGAAAACACAAAGCACATGAAGTACGTGCCCCAGGTACAGGCGGACCAGGCAAGGCCGCGGGCAAGCCAGGGAATGGAGACCTGATCCACCATGCAGGAATGCAGGTGGGACAGGGGACTTGCTATCCTGGAGGGCAAAAACCTCGCATACAGGGCGTGGAAGAATCCGGACCAGTGGCGCAGGGTGAAGAAGCCCAGAATCCCTGCACAAAGCACAAAAGCCGGTACGACCATGTTTACGCCCAGCTCGTCGGCCTGCATGTTGGGCACTGCGAAAAGGAGCAGGCTAGCAAGATAGATGACGTCGCACAGCCTCTCCCAGATGACTACCGAGCTTATGGTCACAAAGCTCTGGCCGGTGTTGCGCGTCAGATAGAGAATCTTGAGAGCATCGCCTGCCTTTGCCGGAAGAAGGCAGTTCATGCCTACGCACAAAAGGCACCCCTTCATGCTCAGGGCAAGGCCTGTCCCCTTGGGCATGAGAGCGTTCAGGCGAAAGCCCATGCAGGTGTAGTCCGCGATGGCCAGTGCAAAGACAGGCATCATGGCAGCCAGGGAATAGGACTGGACAGCCTCGCAAAGCATGCCAAGATCCACCTCGCTCAAGGCCCAGGCAAGGGCCGCAAGGCCAAGGGCCCACTGGGCAAGGGAAAAAGCTGTCCTGTACAAAGGTTTCATACTGCTGACACTCCGGGGACGCTGCCTGGCCGGTGGGTCAGGGGCAATTGGCCCCATTTTTCTCCCCTCCCAGCGCCGCGGCACACGCAGCCTATAGCCCAAAGGCTTGCCGCAATGCAACATTTTCCCCTGCCTTCGAAAAAATCCCCTCCCCTCATGTTTTTGTCAAAGCTGCCGATAAGCAGGGCAAGGGTTCCATATATAGCTCGCTGCATATTTGCTTCATGCGAGCGGCACAGAAGGGGAGGGAGACATGTTCCAGGGACTGGCAGGAAGAGCAGTGGGAGAAGCGGGGGGAAGAGATGCCCGCACGGCCCAGAGCGTCTTTTTGCGCGTCCTTTTCCTGTGCCTTGCTCTTTGCCTTGCTCTCCAGCTCGCCTGCCCCGCGGCACAGGCTGCGGGAGAGGCCAGGATAGCCAAAAATCTCAAGGCAGTCGGCATCAGTGAAAATCCCAAAACCTTTGCAGGCGTAAGGCTTGTGGCAAGGGCCGAGCTCAAGGAAAGCTACGAGAAGGGAAAGACGGCCATGGATGAACTGCGCGCCCACAAGACCCGCTCGTGCTGGCGCCAGCCCTGGGAAGAGCTGCGCGACACCTTCCTGGGCATTGCCATCACCTCTCCCCATGGCAACCAGGCAGCCCAGGCGCTCTTTCGTGCCGGCGAGTGCCAGGAAGAGCTTGCCCGCTGCTCGCACACAGGACGCGACGCAAGGCTTGCCCTTGAGCTCTACACGGCCCTGGCAAGGACCTTCCCCAAAAGCGTGCGCGCAGACGACGCACTCCTTGCCTGCGCCATCCTCTCTTCCGAAAAGCTGAACAGGGCCGCAGATGCACAAAACTATCTGAAGGTGATAGTCGAGCGCTTCCCTGCCAGCGACTCTGCGCCAAAGGCCAGAAAGCTTGCGGCGAGGCTTGCAAGGGGAAAGTCCCTTGAAAGGGAAAAGCCTTCCACACTTGTCGCAAGCAGTGCAAAAAGCACAGGCCAGGGCCAGATGCGTGTGGCAAGGGCCAGGATGAGCGCAAGGGAAATTCGGGCTGCCAGGGCAAAAAAGGCAGGCCTTGCAGTGCAGCAAAAGGCCCAAAAGACCAGAAAGGCCCGGGCTGAGCTGTATGCAGAGAGCCCCATCAGGGTGGTCACCATTGACGCAGGCCATGGCGGCATTGATCCCGGCACACTGAACAATGGTGTCGTGGAGCGCAGTGTCACCTTGGACGTGGCACTGAAGGTGGGACGGATCCTTGCAGACAACGGGGTGCGCGTAGTCTACACGCGCAAGAACAACAGGACCGTGAGCCTTGCCAGACGCACGGAAATAGCCAATGCCAGCAAGTCGGACCTCTTTGTTTCCATACACGTGAACGCCAACACCAATGCGCGCATAAGCGGCCTTGAGGTCTACTACCTCGATTCGGCCTCCTCCATGGAAACGCTGAAGGTGGCTGCCAAGGGTAAGCGCAACCAGAGGACAAGGGCTAGACTGCTCGCCCAGAGGGTGGCCTTGAACGAACGCGTGCTTGAGTCGCGCACACTGGCAAGGGATGTTTTGCGGCAGATGAAGCGCGAGACAAAAAAGAACGGCTTTGTCATTGCCTCGAAGGGCATAAAGTCCGCACCCTTCTATGTGCTCTCCACCTCGTCCATGCCTGCAGTGCTTGCCGAAATCGGCTATTGCACCAATCTGAAAGACGCAAAACTTCTAAAGGATCCGGATTTCCGCCAGGCTGTGGCAGAAGGCATTGCCTCTGGCATTCTCGCCTACCGCGACCGCGCAGCAGGCCTGCTCACAGCCGAAAGGAGCGGACGCACCCTGCAGTAGCAAGGCGTTCATGCAAGGACGGCCCAGGGTTTGGGCCGCCCTTTTGCAACACCCTTTTTTCGCGAGTTTTTCAAGGAAGCACCCATTCCCTGCCTGGCAAAATTTTCCTGCGCCATTCCATTTCCTTGCGCGATCAATCGCGCACAAGCTCTTGACATTTACGGGAAGCTCTGTAAGAGATTTGCAGAAATTTCAGGTCCAGCCGTATTTGACAAAAAGCCAGATTGAGGCTGGCATCAGGTCCCGACTAGCTAGGGGAAGGAGACGGATATACATGCGCAAGTTTTTGGTGCTTACCTTCGTGGCCCTTTTCGCCATGGTTGGTGTTGTTTCTGCAGCTGACACGGCTCAAACCAGCGCTGCTCTGAAGATCGGCGTTGTGGACATGCAGACACTGGCCCAGGACAGTGATCCTGCCAAGGCCGGCAGGGCCGAGCTGGAAAAGAAATACGGCAAGGAACGCAAGGACCTTGAAGACGAAGGCGAGAAGCTCCGCAAAAGGGCAGAAAAGCTGAAGGATCCCAAGGCTTCCGAAGAAAGCAAGCTTGCCTTCCTGCGTGCCAAGCAGGATCTTGATCAGAAGACCCGCAACTTCATGCGCAAGGTCGAGCAGGACGAAGTGAAGATGCGTCAGGACATGATCGTCCTGGTCTTCAACGCCACCTACAATGTGGCCCAGCGCAAGAACTTCAACTTTGTCGTGGACGTGACCGCCGGCGGCGTGCTCTATGCAGAACAGAGCATGGATCTCACCAAGGACGTCCTTGCCGAAGTGAACAAGATGTTCAAGGAAAAGGGCAAGAAGGCTGCTACCGAAAAGCCCAAGGGCAAGTAGCAATCCTTGCCTTAAGGAATTTTATTGCAAGGGCCTCTTCTCTGCGGAGATGAGGCCCTTTTCTTTTTGTCCGGACTGGCAATGGATCTCAGGCTGGCAAAATGGTGTGCAAAAACATGGACGCTAGAGGCCGAACAGTGTACGCTGTCGCTGTTCTGTTCCATTTTTGTAAACTGATGGAAAGAAAGGGAGCCCTTGGGCCTCTTCTTTTCGCAAAACCCTTTTTGGGAGTTACGCCATGTCGGAAAATGCAGCCCAGACCATGGACATCGCGCGCATCATGTCCCTTCTGCCGCACAGATACCCCTTCCTTCTGGTGGACAGGGTTGTCGAATGCGTTCCCGGTGACCACATCATTGCCTACAAGAACGTGTCCATAAACGAACCCTTCTTCCAGGGCCATTTCCCCGGCGCTCCGGTCATGCCCGGCGTTCTCATTCTCGAAGCCCTGGCCCAGGCTGGCGGCCTTCTTGCCCTGTCGGACAGCAAGGAAGACTATTCCAACAAGCTCTTCCTCTTCACCGGCCTTGAAGGCGTGAAGTTCCGCAAACAGGTTGTGCCCGGCGACAGGCTTGAGCTGCACTGCTCCAACATCCGCCGCAGGATGCAGCTGTGCAAGATGGACGCAAAGGCCCTTGTGGACGGCAAGCTTGCGGCTGAGGCCCAGATTCCCGCAGCCATAGCCGACAGGCCCTAAAAAGGCCCGATAGCCCTTAAGGGGCCGGTTTTGCACCAGGGTTGCTCCTTGCGCAGAGAGCCTTCTTCAGCTACTGTACATGCTTGTGAAAATTGATTCCCCCTGTTGATCTGCTGTCCGTTGGAAAGCCCTGCAGGGCGCACTTGCGCCCCTTGTTTTCCAACTCAACCCAAACCGGGAGTGTTCCTTTTATGAAAAAGCTTCTTGTCCTTGCCCTCTTTTGCCTTCTTGCCTTTGCAAGCCAGGCCCAGGCCCAGAAAACCTACATCAACGGCATTGACCCCAACTACCCTCCCTTCGCCTACATTGACGAAAAGACAGGTCAGCCCGCAGGCTTTGACGTGGAATCCATGAACTGGATTGCCAAGAAGATGGGCTTCAAGGTCGAGCACAAGCCCATGGCCTGGGACGGCATCATCCCCTCCCTTCTGGCAAAGCAGATCGACATGATTGCCTCCGGCATGAGCATCACAGACAAGCGCCGCGCCCAGGTGGATTTCTCCGATCCCTACTGGCAGGTGTACCGTGTGTTCCTGGTCCGCAAGGACTCCACCCTCACTCCCAAGGACATTCTCTCCAAGCCCGTGAAGCTGGGCGTGCAGCGCGGCACCTCCGAGGCCGAGGCCATCAGGGCAGAGAAGAAGGCCAAGGGATACACCTTTGAGCTGCGCTCCTACGACAGTTGTCCCTTGGCTGTCGAAGACATCCTGAACGGCCGCATCGACGCTGCCCTCATGGACAGCCTGCCCGCCAACGACGCCATCTCCAAGGGCCGTGATGTGAAGATCATCGGCACCCACGGCGAACAGGACGACTTTGGCGTTGCCATTCGCAAGGGCGACACCGAAATCATGAAGATCGTCAACGAGGGCTACAAGCTGCTCAAGGCCGATCCCTACTGGAAGGAACTGCAGAACAAGTACCTTGCAAAGTAGTCCGGACCGGGACAATCAGTTTCGCAAGACAGCGTACGGAAGGGGTCTTCCTTTCCGTACGTCTGTCTTTTGTGCCAATACGGCCCTTTTGCTCCTGCTTCATCAAAAATTTCCCTATGGTTTGAAACCACGCCCTTCTGGGAGGGGCAATCCGCACGACCCCTATCCGTCGGTTGCGGAGTCAGTCGGCGGATGGGGCGACTGTGGAAAGAAACATGGATAGTCTGACAGTCATCATCAATGCGCTGCCCTTCATACTGGGCGGAACCCTTGTCACGGTTGGCGCTGTAGGCGCTGCCCTTGGCATGGGGCTTTGCCTGGGTGTGCCCTTTGCGGTCATGCAGGTCTACGGCAATCCGCTCATGCGCTCCTTCGTGTCCCTGTACGTCTGGTTTTTCCGCGGCATTCCCATCCTGGTTCTGCTCTTCCTCTTCTACGGATTTTTCTTAAGCCTGGGACTTCCGGTCAATCCCTTCCTCATTTCCTGTCTGGTCATGGGCTGCACGTCGACAGCCTACCAGTCGCAGATCTTCCGTGGTGCAATCCAGTCCCTGCCAAGCGGGCAGATGAAGGCAGGCCGCGCCCTTGGCATGAGCGACGGACAAACCATACGCTGCATCATCCTGCCCCAGGCCTTGCGGCTTTCCATTCCCGGCTGGGCAAACGAATTTTCCATTCTCCTGAAGGACAGCGCTGTGTGCTATGTGTTGGGCACCCAGGAAATCATGGCCCGCACAGCGGCCATTGCGGCCCGCACGCACGAGCATCTTGCTCTCTACGCCACAGCCGGCGTTATCTACTTTGTACTGACACTTGTTGTTCTGAAACTTTTGCGCCGCCTTGAAAACAGGGTGCGTGTTCCGGGGTACGGTACGCACGGCAATGCGGCTTTCAAGGGGGCCTAGGATATGGCAGCTCAAGAAATCGTTCTGGAAGTCAGAAACATCAGCAAGAGCCTTGGCGGCAAGGACATCCTGAAGGACTGTTCCCTTACCGTCGCCCGCGGCGAGCTCAAGGTGCTCATCGGCCCCTCCGGCGCTGGCAAGAGCACGCTTTTGCAGTGCATAAACTGTCTCATTCCCCCGGACAAGGGCGAGATCATCCTTGAAAAGGAGCCCTTGAACAGGACAGACAAGAAGTCTTTATGCTCCTTCAGGGCCAGGGTCGGCATGATCTTCCAGGACTTCAACCTCTTTGATCATCTGACTGCGCAGGACAATGTGGCCATAGCCCTGCGCAAGGTGCGGGGCATGAGCAAGAAGGAAGCTTCCGAGCGTGCCATGGACGAGCTTGCCAGGGTCGGCCTTGCCAACCGCTACCTTCTCTACCCTGCGCAGCTTTCCGGCGGACAGAAGCAGCGCGTAGCCATTGCCCGCGCCCTTGCCATGGATCCCACTGTCATCCTTCTGGACGAGCCCACCTCGGCCCTTGATCCGGAGCTTGTGGGCGAAGTGCTCGCAGTTATCCGCGATCTTGCCCAGCACGGCATGACCATGGTCATGGCAACCCATCAGATGGACTTTGCAAGGGCCCTCGCCAACGAAATCCTCTTCATGCAAAACGGTGTCATCATCGAACAGGGCACACCGGCAGATCTTCTGGCAGAGGGGGCTGCGACGCGCACCAAGGACTTTTTCACCAAACTGACCTCTGAGCTGGAGTAGCAGGATCATGTTCGACAGTGCCTTTGTTTTCGGAGAACTCCTGCCTGCCCTCAACAGGGGCCTTATGGTCTCCATTGCCCTCATTGTTCCTGCCTCGATCATAGGCTTTGCCGGGGGACTGGCATTGGGCTGCCTGCGCGGCTTTGGCTCCCCCTGGATGCGCAGGCTTGGGGACTGGTACACTGCCATTGTGCGCGGCGTGCCCCTGGCAGTGCAGCTCATGATGATCTACTTTGCCCTGCCCAAGATCGGCATCTACTTCGAGCCCTACGGCGCGGCACTCTTGAGCTTCATCATCTGTTCTGCTGCCTACCACTCGGAGTACGTGCGCGGCGCCCTGCTCTCCATAAGCCAGGGTCAGATCAAGGCAGCCAGAGCGCTCGGCTTCACCACCCTCCAGACAGTGGTCTGGATAGTTGCGCCCCAGGCCGCGCGCCGCGCCCTGCCAGGCTGCGGCAACGAAATCATCTACCTTATCAAATACTCCTCCCTGGCCTACCTTGTGACCTGTATGGAGCTCATGGGCGAGGGCAAGGTGGTAGCCTCGGACACCTTCCGCTTCACGGAAGTCTTCATCGCAGTGGGAGCCTACTACCTTGTCATGGTCACCCTGGCCACCTGGCTCTTGCACTGGCTGGAACGCCGCTTCCGCATCCCGGGCTTTGGAGCCGTCTAGCCATGATTCAGCGCGTTGATCTTCATACACACACCAATGCCTCGGACGGCACGGACACTCCCTCTGAACTTGTGGAAAATGCCCGCAAGGCAGGCCTTGCTGCCGTAGCCATAACGGACCACGACACCCTAAGCGGCCTTGCCGAAGGGGAAGAGGCTGCCCAAAGGATGGGTGGCATAGAGTTTGTGCGTGGCGTGGAAGTGTCCACAGGCACGGACCAGGGCGAAATGCATATTGTGGGCCTGTGGGTCCCGAAGGACTGCGAGCCTTTGGAAAACGCCCTTGCAGCCATGCGCTCGAAGCGTGGCGAGCGCAACCAGAGAATTTTGGAAAAGCTGGCAACGCTCGGCATACACCTTGACATGGAGGATGTCCTGCACGAGGCCGGCGGCGAAAGCGTGGGTCGTCCGCACATAGCAAGGGCACTTGTCACAAAGGGGTATGTGAAGACCATCACCGAGGCCTTTGACAAATATCTCGGGGCAACAGGCAAGGCCTACCTAGCCAAGGAAGTCATGGATCCGGAGGAGGCAGTGCGCGTCATGTCGGGCATTGGCTGCTCTGTCTTCATTGCCCATCCCATGCTCAAACCCTACCCTCCGGGCTGGATAGACGAATTTGTGAAGCGCCTCTTGCCCTATGGACTGTGCGGCATAGAGGCCTGGCACAGCGAGCACACAGAGGCGGACTCCCGCGCTGTCATCTCGCTTGCGCGCCGCTTCCATTTGTGCGTTTCCGGAGGCAGCGACTACCACGGCAAGAACAAGCCCCGCATCAGCCTTGGCACAGGCTACGGCAGCCTCTTTGTGACCTCGGACGCATTTGCGCTTTTGAAGGAATGGCGCGCAGAGCAGGGATTGCCCTGCTGACAGAAAGAACTTTCCGACTCAACATGAAGGCAACAAAAAAGGCAGGAGCAAATCCTGCCTTTTTTGTTGCCTTGTCGGCCCTTGCAGAGTGCTTACCTACTTGCCGCGGCCGCAGCATTTCTTGTACTTCTTGCCGCTGCCGCAGGGGCAGGGATCGTTGCGACCTATGGCCTTCTTGGTATTGCGCACTGGCTGCTGCTTTCCATCCTCGTCCGCAGTGCTGCTTCCGGAGGAAAGGACCGCACTTTCGAGACTGTCGGAATGCCTGAGTTCCGCGGGATCCATGATATCCCGGGGCTCTTCCTCATGCACTTCGGGCAGCTGTACCCTGATGTGCACCCTGGTCAGGGTGCGCATGATGTTCTGGCGGATGACGATGAGCAGATTCTCGAACATCAGGAAGCCTTCGCGCTTGTATTCGAGCTTGGGATCGCGCTGGCCGTAGCCGCGCAGGCCAATGCCGTCGCGCAAGGCATCCATGTTGCGCAGATGCTCCTTCCAGCATCTGTCGAGCTCTTCCAGAACCACGTAGCGCAGGATGTCGTCCAGGGACTTCTGGGCATTGCGAGCCACGTATTCTTCGTACTCTATGCCCTCTTCCTGGGCTGCAAGGCGTGCTTCTTCCTCGTTGCCCACAGCCTGGAAGGACATGGCAAGCTCGTCTTTCAGCTGTGCCAGAATGTCCATGAAGAGGTTGCGGGTTTCCTCGATGTCCGGCAGGGGAGCGTCTTGTGGCAAGACACGGCTTAGCTGGAAGTATTCTTCCAACTGGGCGCGTACGGACTTGCGTGTTTCCTCAAGGTTGTCGCCAGAGCCGTTTTCGAGTTCGTTGTAGATGTCGTTCAGAAGATCGTCCCTGAACTCGCACACAAGGCCAGTGAGGTCCTTGGCCTGCATGGCGTCGCGGCGCAGGGCGTAGATGACCTCGCGCTGCTGGTTCATGACATTGTCGTAGTCGAGCAGGGTCTTGCGGATTTCGAAGTGGTGGGCTTCCACCTTCTTCTGGGCGTTTTCCACTGCCCTTGAGACCATATTGTTCTCGATGGCCTCGCCGTCCTTGAGTCCGAGCTTGCCCATGAGGCCCTTGATGCGATCCGAGCCAAACAGGCGCATGAGGTTGTCCTCAAGGGAGAGGTAGAAGCGCGAGGATCCGGGATCGCCCTGACGGCCGGCACGGCCGCGCAGCTGATTGTCTATGCGGCGGGACTCGTGGCGCTCTGTACCAAGGATGTGCAGACCTCCAAGCTCGCGCACGCCCTCGCCAAGGACTATGTCCGTGCCGCGGCCAGCCATGTTCGTGGCAATGGTCACGTGGCCCTTCTCGCCTGCCTTGGCAATGATCTCTGCTTCCTGGGCGTGGTGCTTGGCATTGAGCACGCTGTGGGGGATGCCGATCTTCTTGAGACGGGCCGAGAGCATTTCCGAGGTCTCGATGGAAATGGTGCCCACAAGTACGGGCTGCCCTGTCTGATAGAGTTCGCGTATGGTTTCGACAATGGCGTCGAACTTTTCCCTGCGCGTCTGGTAGATGAGATCTGGGTAGTCCTTGCGGATCATGGGTCTGTTGGTGGGGATGGTCATGACCTCAAGGTTGTAGATCTCGTGGAATTCGACTGCTTCCGTGTCTGCCGTACCGGTCATGCCGGCCAGCTTGTCGTACATTCTGAAGTAGTTCTGGAAGGTGATGGAGGCGAGCGTCTGGTTCTCGGCCTGGATGCGAACGTGCTCCTTGGCCTCCAAAGCCTGGTGCAGGCCGTCGGAATAGCGGCGGGCGG
>ENA-ORSJ01001360-ORSJ01001360.1-human-gut-metagenome-genome-assembly--contig:-NODE-1360-length-20806-cov-3.240904_pt1 | contig 20806 bp, 21 predicted proteins | sample MGYA00242191_ERZ509158 | MGnify/ENA primary metagenome ERZ509158 (study PRJEB26280, sample SAMEA2338623) | human gut metagenome | biome: human gut; feature: human-associated habitat; material: faeces...
CCGCCGTACTGGACGCAGCTGCAGCCCGCCTTTCGGAAGAGGGCGTTCTGTACGAGACGGCGGCCGGCTATATCCATCGGGAGGCGTATCAAAAGCTTAAAGGCCGGGCCGTGCAGCTCCTGCTGGCCTATCACAAGGAATATCCCCTGCGCCCGGGCATGCCCCTCGGCGAGTTCCGCTCTCGTTTGGGCGGTTCCTTGTCGGAAAAAGAAGCCGGCGAGATCCTGCGCCTCATGGAAGGAGACGGGAGCTGCCGCATAGAGGATGCCGTCGCAGCGGCCAGCCGGTTCCGCGTCGTATTTACGCCGGAGCAGAAAAAGGCCCGCGACGCCATGACGGCGGCCTTAATCCAGTCGGGGTATACGCCTGTAAAGATCAGCGATTTGATCGCTCCCTGGCCGGATGGCCGGGCCGTGCTGGAAGCCATGCGGGGGAAGACGGCTGTGATCTTATCGCCGGAGTACGCCGTAACGCGCCAGGCCTATGACGATGCCGTGCGCCGCCTCTGCCGCTACGTGCGGGAAAAGGGGCCCATTGAGCTGGCTGCCTTCCGCGATCTCTTAGGTATCGGGCGCAAAGGGGCCCTTCAATTACTGGATTACATGGATGAACAGCACGTGACGCGGCGCGCCGAAGGAGGGCGAGTCCTCGGCGACGGCGCAGATTGTATAGAAAGCAGGTGAGGCAATGAAACAAGATACAAGACAGCTGCTGCGGCAGCTTCCCAAGGTAGACGTACTGCTGCAGCGTCCGGCGCTGGCCGAATGGGAACAAAACCTGTCCCGCAGCCTGATAAAACAAGCTGTACAGGACGTATTGGCCGGACTGCGCCGGGACATTTTGGCCGAACGCCGCCGCGACGTACCGGCAGAGGACGAGCTGGACGGCATGGTACTGGCCTATTTCCGCCGGCAGAAATCCCTGCGCCTGAAAACAGTCGTCAACGCCACGGGGACGATTCTTCACACGAATTTGGGCCGGTCTGTACTGAGCGAGGAGATTGGACGGCACGTAGGCGAAATCGCCGCGTCGTACTCGAACTTGGAATACGATCTGGACGAAGGGCGCCGCGGCTCCCGCTATGCCCACCTGCAGTCGCTGCTCAAAGAGCTGACCGGAGCGGAAGACGTCCTCGTCGTCAATAACAACGCCGCCGCCGTATTGCTGGCCCTGACGTCGATGACGCAGGGGAAGGAAGTCGTAATTTCCCGGGGAGAACTTGTGGAAATCGGCGGCCTGTTCCGCATTCCCGACGTCATCGAAGCCAGCGGCGGCACGATACGGGAAGTCGGGACGACCAATAAGACCCACCTGTCGGACTACAGCCGGGCCGTCGGCGAAGGTACCGGCGCGATTATGAAAGTCCATACGAGCAATTACCGCATCATAGGCTTTTCTGAAAGCGTGCCGGCCCAGGAGCTGGCCGAGCTGGCCCACGCCAACGGACTGCCCCTCATCAACGACCTGGGCAGCGGATTATTCGTCGACATGCGCCGCTTCGGCCTGCCCTATGAACCGACTGTAAAGGAAGTCCTGAAGCAAGGCTGCGACGTCGTCATGTTCAGCGGCGACAAGCTCCTCGGCGGGCCGCAGGCCGGCATTATCGTCGGCAAGGCCGAGTATATCGAGCCGATGAAACAGCACCAGCTGCTGCGGGCTCTGCGGGTCGATAAGATGACCCTGGCCGCCTTGGAGGCGACGCTGCAGCTGTACCGGGACGAAGACATGGCGATACGGTCTATCCCTGCGCTGCAGATGCTGGCGCGGACCCAGAAGGAATGCCTGCGGCGAGCCGATATGCTGGCCCAAATGCTGCGGACTGCCGACGCGGCCCTGCAGGTGCAGACCGTGCCGGTCCGCGACATGGTCGGCGGCGGTTCCTATCCGGAATATACGTTGCCGGGGTACGCCGCCGCCGTCGCGTCAGAAGGCCGGACGGCGGCAGAATTGGAACGCCGCCTGCGCCATGCCGAAGTCCCCGTCGTCGCCAGAGTGCAGCAAGACCGGCTGTGCCTGTCCGTACGGACGCTGCGGGACGACGAATTTCCCCTGATCTGCACGGAAATTGCCAAGGCCGTAGCCGAAGGATAACGTAAAAACAGCGAAGACCGCGACTACGGGTCTTCGCTGTTTTATCGGGCTGCTTCTATTGCAAAGGCAAACGGAGCGGCTAGATACTAAAAAAGACAAGGCGGCTTTGCGGGCTGCCTTGTCGGGTAGTTGGCGGGAAAGTGTAGGAATCGAACCTACCTAAGAAGCTCTTAACTCCTCATACTGGTTTTGAAGACCAGAGGGCACACCAGAACCCATACTCCCCCAAGATAGGTTCAGTATACCATGTTTGCCGCGGCGGCGCAACGGAATCCCCTCTCCTCCGGCCGGGCCATTAGGCTTCCGGCGACGACTGGCCGATGATTTTAATGCCCTCGGCGTAGACGACTGTCGGATTCGGCGTCTTCTTTTCGATGAGGTCGACGAGGAGATGGAGGCATTTTTCGCCGATTTCCCGCATGGGAATATCGATGCGGGACAAGGACGGAATGGCGTAATCGTTGAATTCGGCCATGTTGATGCCGATGGTAAATACTTCTACGTCGCCGGGAATGGAAACGCCCAATTCATGGCAGGCGAACAACATGCCGTGAGCCAATACGTCGGATTCGCAGAACATGGCCTTCGGCAGGCGCTTTTCTGCATAGAGCTTCTTCGTCGCGTCGATAGCGCTGGACGACGACGTGTCGCACAGGACGATATTTTCCTCCGGAACGGGATGGCCCGCTTCGGCAAAGGTGTCGAGAAAGCCTTTCATCCACATGCGCATGATGGGGAAGGTCGTGTCGTGGGTCAGCACGCCGGCGTCGTAGATGCCCTTGTCGAGAAAATGGCGGGCGACCTGGGCGCCGACTTCGTAGTTGTCCATGGTGACGCTGCTGTATTTCGGCGATTCCCTGTTGAACAGGACGACGGGATAGGAAATGTCGCAGGAGTTTAAATATTCCATGTCGGCGTTAGACATATTGGCGATGATGATGCCGTTAAAAAATTCATTCTGCGTCGTTTCCATCTGCTTTTTCAGGTTGTCGACCTCGTAGGGCACGACGGTCAGGTGGACGACCTTATTCTGCTGCATAATTTCTTTTTGAATACCCAGCGTAATACGGGCCAGGTAATTGATACGGAAGTCTGTCGCCCAATAAAACGCTATGGCGTAACTGTTTTTCTGCGTAGCCCGCAGCTTTTTAGCCGACTGGTTCGGCACGTATTTCAGCTGTTTGGCGATTTGGTGTATCCGGGCCTGCGTTTCCTTGGAAATTTTTCGTTCCTGTCCCTTGCCGTTCAGGACGATGGAAACGGTGGCGATGGAAACGCCGGCTTCACGAGCGATATCTTTAATCGTAGACATACTATACCCCCTCTATATTGTTTTATTTTGACATAAAAAAAACGAATTTTCAAGGCTAGAATAGGCTTATTTCCCCGCTATAGTATGATACAATAGATACATTAACGGTAAGTTGGGGAGGAATGACTATGACGGGAATCGACAGGCACGTATCGGCGGCGCATATGGTACTGGGAAAGGACTTAAATCCTCATGATACGTTGTTTGCCGGGCAGGCGGCGTCGTATATGATCGAGTGCGGCTTTCTGGCCGTGCAAAGCTTTCTGAACAGCGGCCATATCGTCTGCCTGGGATTGGACGGGCTGCGGTTTCTCCGGCCGGTCCGCAAAGGCGACACCATCGACATTTCCAGTACCGTCGTCTATGCCGGGACGACGAGCGTCGGCGCACATATCGCCATGACGCGGCGCTCCGACGGGGCCATGGCGGCGGAATGCTTCGTATCCTTCGTCCATATCGAAGAGGAAACGGGACAGGCCCGGCCCCACGGCGTAACGCTGCCGGCGCTGGATGAGCAGGGTGAGGCGCGGCGGCGCGCCTATTGGGCTTATAAAGGGATGACGGTATAATGGATTTTGCAGCGCAAGTAGACGAACGGCTCCATAACTTAGCCAAGCCGCCGGGAAGCCTGGGCCTGCTGGAGCAGCAGGTGCGTCAGGTTTTCCTGGCCTGGGGCTCCTTTCAGGAGGAACTTCGTCCCCGCCATATTATCTTTGCCGCGGACAACGGCGTCGTCCGCTCCGGCGTCGTAGCTCAGCTGTCTGATATTACGTACATGCAGAGCGTGCATATGACGGAAGGAACGTCGGCTGTGACCTGTTTCTGCCGTTGTCACGGCATTCCCTACGAAGTCGTAGACGTCGGCATCGACAGTGAAGACGCCGTCGGCGTCGACAGGAAAATCGCCAGAGGGACGGCCGATTTTTCGGTACAGCCGGCGATGACAACGGAACAATTTACCCGCGCCGCCGCCGTCGGCAGGGAACGGGTCGAAGCGGCGAAAGCCCGGGGATGCAACATCCTGTCCTTCGGTGAAATGGGCATAGGAAACACGACGACGTCGGCCGCCGTGCTGACGGCCATAGCGCCGGCTGGCAGCGCGTTTCTCGTCGGCCACGGCTCGTCTAAGGGCAATTACCGCCTTTGGTTTCACAAAGAGCAGGTCGTCAAGGAGGCGCTGCAAAAATATAAAGAGGAAATCCAGACGCCGGAGGACGCCCTGCGCTGCGTCGGCGGATTCGACTTAGTTGCCTTGTACGGCGCAATGCTGGCCTGTGCCGACGTTCATCTGCCGTTTTACATCGACGGATTTATTACAGCCGTAGCCCTGGCCTGCGCCGTGAAGACCCATCCGGCCGTGCGGCAGTATGCGCTGCCGTCGCATATTTCCCGCGAGCCCGGCATGAGCGCGGCCTTGCGGCTGTGCGGTATAGATGAATACGACGTGCCTATCCACGCTGACATGGCTCTGGGAGAAGGTACGGGAGCTGTGCTGGGCGTCGTCATGCTGAAGACAATGCTGTATGCCGTAGGGCATATGGCGACTCTCGACGGCATCAACGGCGAAGCGGAAGAACGCCATCGCAGGCGTATGGAGAAAGGGGCGGAACACCAGGATGATAGATGAACAGCTGCGCAAGGAAGCGGCGGCTATCTTTGCCCGCATGGGATTAAGCGAAGAAGAAGCCGTCGCCCTGTTCTATAAGCGCACAGTAGAAGCAGGAAAAATGCCCTTCGGCCCGGCGTCAGAAGGGCCGGCAAAGGCGAAGCAAAAGAAAAAGCGCATGAACGAGCGCTTTGCCGAATGGGATGCGTTTTAATCGCGGTATATAGGGGATAATATGATGAAAGAGTATTACTCTATCGGGGAAACAGCAAAATTATTAGGCGTGACAACAACGACTCTTAGGCATTACGAGAAAATCGGAATTTTAAAACCTAAGAAAATATCAGAAGATACGGGGTATCGATGGTATACGTATGATCAGTTTCACATTATTGACCGGATAAAATATTTGCAGGGGTTAGGGCTTAATCTAGCGGAAATCGGCGCGATTATTAAAGACGGGACGGCAGAGGCTATGATTCAAGCCTTAGAAGCGGAATGGCGAAATGCGCATCGGGAATTAGAGCGGGTTAAAGAGCGCATAAAAGATATAGAATGGTACATTGATTGTTTCACATATATGAGCCGAACGTCGGATTTGCAGCAATGGTATCATTTATACTTGCCTGAACGGCATATCATTCAAGTGCCTTGCTATGACACGGATGAATTGGCCGATATGGAAATCCGTTTAGCAGAGGTGAAGGGCTCGGCTCGTCTTCGGGATTTGCCTTATCGGAGACAATATGGATATGTTATGTCCGTTTCCGACTTTTTTTCCGGTACATTTAGGCCTAAAACGTATTTTACGTATTTAACGCGCCGTCCCAAGGAATATGTTTCAGAATATAAGGTACTTCCCGCGGGAGAATATCTTTGTTTTAGGACGCCTATATTGAAAGAACAGTGGGATGTAAATGCGCTGAAAAAATTTTTCCCCGAGCATAATTTGCCGAATATGGTATTGGCGCTTGAATTTGAAGAAAATCTGGTAGATTGGAGCAATGCGCCGTATGAGATTCAAATTTATATTTCATAAGGCATTTCTGCGCAACATTGTTGTAGCAAGAAGGTTATATGTAAAGGAAAATGGATAAAGTGATGATAAAAATGCAATTAACCAGTTGCATACCATCTTTTTTAGGAAGAATAGCGCTGTATCATAGCAGCGCTATTCTTTTTTTCAATATATGAAATATTTGACTCGCCTCCGACCTTAAGGTTTACCCTTTACGTAGAAAGAAAAGAACCGATATTTTGACAATATGTTATGGAGGCGAATGCATGATGTATGAAAACGTAACTAAAAAGACAGGAATTCTTTATGTAGGCAGTGAACCTAAAATGCCCGTGGAGAGGCCGGAAACCCCGCCTATTTATGTATCGACGGCGAATATTATCTGCGATATGGACGATTATGATAACGCCAGTCAGGGCAATAAATATTATTATTGCCGCACCGCAAATCCGAATCGGGATAATGTAGCAGATGCAGTGTCTTTTCTGGAACAGGGAGAACAATCTTTAGTGTGTGCTTCCGGGATGGCGGCTATTTCTACGACGCTCCTTTCGTTGGCGAAGGCCGGCGACCATATTATTACCAGCAATGCCATTTATGGCGAAACGATAGAGTTGTTTGACCGGATTATTACTAAATTCGGCATGGAAGTGACATATGTTGACTTAACAAATCGCGAGGAAGTACAGCGTGCTGTTAGAGACAATACGAAGATTATCTATACGGAAATTATAACGAATCCACTTATTCGCGTAGTAGATATAGACAGTATTGTCGATATAGCTCATCGTGTCGGAGCACTGGTCGTTGTAGACAGCACGTTTACCACCCCCTTTGCCCTGCGTCCTCTTGAACATGGCGCCGATATCGTTATCCACAGCATGACGAAATATTTTGGCGGACACAGCGATCTTACGGCTGGCTGTATTACAGGCCGCTGTGAACTGATGAAAAAGATATATTCTGATTACTTATTGTTTGGTACCTGCTTGGACCCGAATAGCTCTTGGCTGATGCTGAGAAGTATTCGAACAATGGAGATGCGGGTGACCCGGCAGTTTGCGAATGCAAAGGCATTGGCTGAAGCGCTGCAGAAAGACGACCATGTGCAGTACGTTAACTATCCGTCATTGACAAATCATCCCCAGCATGAGCTGGCGATGCATTTGATGCCGAATGGCTGCGGTGCAATGCTCAGCTTTCGAGTAGAAGATAATCGGGAAAAAGTGAACGAATTCATGCATCGGCTCAAGCTTGTTAAATATCTCGGCACGTTGGGCGGCTATAAGACCACCATTGCTCATCCGGCAACGGCGTTTCGTTTTGAATTTACTCCAGAACAGTTGATTGAAATGGGAATGGAAGAAGGTTTGATTCGCATTTCTGTCGGCATAGAAGACGTACAGGACTTAATTGCTGATTTTCGCCAAGCTCTTACTGTGTTTGCAAAAGCTAAGTAAAGGGGGAAATGGAATGTTAAAAAATATCAATCTGCCTGTTGCATTATTAGGCGTAGGATTACTATTTGCTTTGGTCATTCCTATGATTGTTGTTCCCGAAGGAACGGCGTATGTCATTAGCGTTTTTTACGATGTCATGACAATAAATTTTCCTTGGGCCTTTATGTTGATTGCGTTTCTTAGTTCTGTCTTTGCTGTATTTATTATGTTCTCCAAATACGGAGATATTCGTCTTGGCGGCGCGAATGCGAAGCCTCACTATAAGACGTTTTCCTGGGCGGCGATGAACATGTGCTCTGCTGCCGGTGCGGGAATTTTTATTTTTGGCATGGTTGAATGGATGTATTATGTGGAGACGCCGCCCTTTGGCATTGCGCCGCAATCTATTCAGGCGTATGAGTATGCATTGCCTTACGGAATGTTTCATTGGGGATTTGCCGCTTGGGCGATCTATTTGCCTGTGTCGTTAGCCTTAGGCTATATCTTTTGGAACAAAAAAGTTGATTCTCTAAATCTTTCGGATTTGTGCAAATCTGTGTTAAAAGGAAACTCTTTGCCGATAAAAGTTCTTCGGAAAGTAATAGATGGATTAGTAGCTTTTGGATATATTGGTGGCTTAGTTTGCACATTTGGCTTGGGGACGTCTATCTTGGCAGAATTAGCTGGATATTTGTTAGGCGTTGAAATTACTTTTGGGTTGCGGATAGCTGTTATTGTCGTGTTTGGGGTGTTTTTTATCCTTTCAACATCTAAGAGTATTGCAAAAGGCATCAGCATTATCAGTAATTTCAATGTTAAATTGGCTTTGGCGTTTTTCTTGTTTATCCTTCTGGCGGGACCGACGTCGTTTATTATCAATAATTTTACAATGGCTGTTGGTACGAATATTCGCGAATTTGTTCACATGAGTTTTAATACCGACGCTATTGCGCAAACTGGGTTTGTGCAGCAGTGGACCGTATTTTACTGGGCATGGTATTTAGGCTGTACTATTTCGGACGGCTTATGGCTGGCTCGTGTTTCATACGGAAGAACCTTCCGTGAGATTGCAATCGTTCGATGCATTTGGACCACCTTGGCTTGCTGGCTGGCTTTTGCCGTACTGGGAAATTACGGCATCTATCAACAGTTGGTCAACGGACTGCAATTATCTCAAATTGCAATGGACAGCGGAAATAATGTAGCCGTGCTGGCTGTTTTGCAGTCTCTCCCGTTGTCGGCAATAGCTATCGTCGTGTATATGGTCGTCGTATTTGTTACCTTAGCTTGCGGTGCTACGGCAGCGTCGACGGTAGTTGCAACGTTAACGTCTAAAAATCTTAAAAACGATGAAGAGCCTGCAAGCTGGTATAAGGTTTTTTGGGGATTTTTAGTATTGCTTTTACCATTAGGAATTCTTTGTTTAGAGCAGTTTGTACCGGGATTAAATGTGCTGACAACAATACAGTCTGTTACAAGTCTCATCGTTATTCCGCTGCTTTTGGTTATTGCCTTGCTGTTGATTACCTTCTTTTCCATGCTGAAAAAGGATATTCGAAATAAAGAGCTGTATGTAGATGATTCAAAAAGGATTAAATGGGAATAGCATTCTTTTTTGATATACTTTTCTGTTAGAAAAACAACATACATGGCAGCCTCCATGGGATATACTAGAAATAAAGGAGATGATATGCCATGAAGATGTTATACAGCGACAAGCGAATTTGGATAGAAGATGAAGAAGGAAAGACTGTCGGCGAGATTGATTTCCTTCAAGATCAGAACGGCAAGTACGATATTGTCCATACAGGCGTCGACCCGTCGCAGCAGGGGCAGGGGACGGCGGGAAAGCTGGTGCAGGCTGCGGCAGATTACATCCGCAGCACAGGCCGTAAAACCGGCGCGTCGTGCCCCTATGCGTCGGCTTGGCTCGAACGGCATAAGGAATACGACGATATTTACGAGCCGTAGCGTCTCGGATATTTGACGAATCGGCAGGATTTACGTATAATAAACATAGAAAAAAGGCGCTGCCGGCAACGGTCAGCCCCATATCATAGGAAAAAAGAAAATCCGCCTATAGTTGGTAGCTGTGGGGCGGATTTCCTTTTATGCTTTCAATGCAATAATGCAAATTGCCACTAAGAACACGAAGGCCAACAGGTCGTATGGTGTCATAGGGCATCGCCCCTTTCCGGGGCCAGGATTAACCGCCTACCGCTTTTTGCAGCGCCTAGATGTTTCGTATATGCGATACATACGGGCTATGTCAAAGTCTGTCGTATATATATTTTGCATATGGCGTATTAACGATAAAAAGCTATGTCTCCCATGGGAAGGCATAGCTTTTTTGTTTTTTACTGTTTTAATTTTTCAATGACTTCGTCGTCGATTTTAAAGCCGTGTTCCGGACCGGGGAAGGCGCCTTCTTTTGTTTCCTTGATGTAGTCGGCGAAGGCCTGCTTCATGAGGGCTCCGACGTTGGCGAACTGCTTGGCGAATTTCGGCGTAAAGTCGCTGAACAGGGCCAGCATGTCCTGATAAATCAGGATTTGGCCGTCGCAGTGGACGCCGGCGCCGATGCCGAGGGTCGGGATGCGCAGGGACGCCGTAATGAGCTCGGCAAGCTTAGCCGGTACGCATTCGAGGACGATGGAAAAGGCTCCGGCCGCCTCGACGGCTTTGGCTTCTTCTATGAGCTTGCGGGCCGCTTCTTCGCTCTTGCCTTGTACTTTAAATCCGCCTAAGGCGTTGACCGACTGGGGCGTCAGGCCGATGTGGCCGACGACGGGGATTCCCGCTTCGACGATGGCTTGAATCTGCGGGCATACGCTCATGCCGCCTTCGAGCTTGACGGCGTGGCATCGTCCTTCCTTCATGAGACGGCCGGCGTTGTACACGGCGTCGTAAATAGACGTCTGGTAGGACATGAAGGGCATATCGCCGACGACGAAGGCGTTTTTTGCGCCGCGCGATACGGCTTTGGTGTGATGGATCATGTCTTCCATTGTGACCGGCAGGGTGTCTTCATAGCCGAGCATGACCATGCCGAGGGAATCGCCGACGAGCAGCATGTTGATGCCTGCTTCGTCCATGAGCTTGGCCGTCGAATAGTCGTAGGCCGTGAGCATGGTAATCTTGTCGTGGTTGTCCTTTTGCGCCTGCAGCGTAGCGACGGTATTTTTCATAGGGCAAAACTCCTTTCGTACGATGCCGTAATGGCATTATTTGATGCTATATGGCATGATATCATTTAAAAACAAGAAATATAGAGCATAAGTGTTTATTATATAAAGAAAATGACGGACGTAGCGCATATGTTTAACGTATCTGATTTTTACTATATCATCTGGGCGTCGCCTCGTCAAATCGATGAAGGCGCGTTCTGTTTCCAACGCAGGGCCTGACGCTCCAGGTCTTTTACAAAGGCCTCTTTTCCGTCGCAGTAGCCTTCGATGTCGTAGGGATAGCGGCGGGCCAGGGTTTCTTTCAGCGCGCCGTACTGCCGGGCGATCTCGCCGTGAGCCCGCAGGAAATCGCGGACGGCCAGATGGCGTTCGATATTGGCTCTGTCCGTTTCCTGAAAGATATGGACCTGGTGCGTCCGCTCGTCGCCGCCCTTGCGCAGGTAGCGACGGCAGGCCATGCCGAATTCGCCTAAGTATTCGTAGCCTATTCCTTCGAAGGCGCCTTGCTTTTCGTCTACAGCGGCTATGTCGCGGACGACGGGCATGATGTCGATAATGGGCTTGGCTTTCAGTCCTTTGACGGCGGTGCTGCCGATGTGGAAGATTGCCGTGCAGTTTTCGCCCAGAATGGCGCGTATGGTTTCCGCTTCGGCTAGGTATTTCTGTTCCCAGCAAGGGTCGTAGTCGACGACGATGATGTGTTGTGCCATGAAGCTGCCCTCCTATATGGTTTTTATTTGATGATAGCTGATTTTAGGATACATCGCAACGTCGGCCTGAGTGATTCGGATATTTCGAGGAATTCTGCCATATCAACGGATAGGGGAATTTATCTGAATAATTCCCGCAGATAGTTATTGCCATAGCAAAGCGTCGTGCCGTACCATTAGAGGGAGAGGTGAAAGCGATGAAGACACAATTTGGAAATATACTGCTGCGCCGCCGCAAGGAGCTGGGTTTTACGCAGGAGTATATCGCGAAGGCCCTGCACCTATCGGCTCAGGCCATTTCCAAATGGGAGCGGGGCGAGACGATGCCCGACATCCTGCTGCTGCCGGCCTTGGCGGATTTGCTGCAGACGAGCACCGACGAGCTGCTGGGGCATCATCGGCAGTATGGAAAGACTGTCTATGCCGACCGGTATCAGGCCGACGAGTTTTATTGGGGCCTGGAGCCCAATGAGATGTGCTACGATATCCTGCGGCTGAAACCGCCGTCGCAGCGGCGTCTTGTCCTGGATATGGGATGCGGCGAGGGAAAGGACGCCGTGTTTCTGGCGCGGTGCGGGTATCGGGCTGTCGGTTTTGATTTAGCCGCCGAAAGCATTGCTAAGGCGAAATGGCTGGGGAGCCAGTATCCGACGGCGGCGGCAGAATTCTTCCGGGCCGACATGCTGGAGTATGTGCCGCAGCAGGAATATGATATACTGTTTGCAAGCGGCGTGCTGCACTATCTTCCGCCGGAGCGGCGAGGCGCCATCCTGCAGGAGTACCAGCGCTGCATCCGGCCCGGCGGCTTGTGCGCCCTGAACGTATTCGTCCAGAAGCCTTTTATTCCGCCTCCGCCTGATGAAGAGATCGACGGCGGTTATTGGCGGTCAGGCGAGCTGTTTTCGCTGTTTGCCGATTGGAAATTCCACCGCTGCGAAGAAATTATCTTCGACTGCGTCAGCGGCGGCACGCTGCATCAGCATGTGATGGATATACTGATTGCCGAAAAAATCGTATAAGGCCGTCCGCTGCGCCATATCTGGATAGTGAGGAGAGATTGCTTATGTTTCATCCCATCGACTGGGAAACGTGGCCCCGCAGGGACCATTTCAATTATTATTACAATCAAATCAAGTGCCGCTACACGCTGACGGCCCACATCGATATTGCGCCGCTGCGGGAGTTTCAGAAACAGCGGCAGCTGCGGTTTTTTCCTCTTATGTTGTATGCGATCATGCGGGCCGTCAATGAGAACAGGGAATTCCGCATGAGCTTTGACGGCGACGGCCGGCTGGGATACTGGGATGTCGTCGTGCCCTGTTATACGGTCTTTCACGAAAGGGATAAGACTTTTTCCGATATTTGGAGCGAGTACGACGCAGACCTGCAGGCCTTTTACGACGGCGTTGCCGCAGATATGGAGACTTACAAGGACGGCGAAGGCTTCGTCAAGGCCAAGCCCAATCAGCCGCCTAATTTCTGCCCCGTGTCGGCGGTGCCGTGGCTTCACTTCACGTCCTTTTCTCAGGATACGTACGCTGAAAACTCCCTCCTGTTTCCCCTCATCCGCTTCGGGAAATTCGAGGCTGCCGGGGAAAAGGTGCTGCTGCCGCTGGCCGTCTCAGTTCATCACGCCGTGGCCGACGGGTATCACACGTGCAAGCTGATCAACGACATCGAGGCTGCCGCCGCCCGTCTGGGCAGGGATTGGCAATAAAAGTCCAGCCAGGGGGCATACGGTCCTGTAGATATTCCCTTGTGCATCGTGTACAATAGTACGTAGATACTAGACGCGAGAACGCATAAAGGAGTGACGTATGATGAAGCTGAAATTGGATGAAATCCTCGTAGGAAAAAAGATGGAGCCGCGCTATCTGGAGTACAACTGGCGCGACGTCGTATTGTACGCTTTGGCAGTCGGAGCCAAGCGGGACGATTTGATGTATACCTATGAGAAGTATTTGAAGGCCATCCCGACCTACGGTACCGTGCCGTACTGGGGGACGGTCAACGTCCGGCCGTATCAGTGGATGCCTCTGCCAGCGTCTATGCTGGCCAATGACATCATCAAGCCGACTATTTCCTTCTTGAACATGGACCACGAAATTATCATGCACCGGCCTATCGATCCGATTAAGGGAACCTTCCAGTACCAGGATGTCATTACAGACGTATACGACCGCGGCGAAGGCAAAGGCGCCGTCGTGCGTACGCGCATCGACGTGCGCGACGAGGCGGGCAACGACGTATGCACCAACTATTCGACGACCTTTTTCCACGAAGCCGGCGGCTTCGGCGGCGCACCCATGCCCAAGAGCCCCGTCCAGATTCCCGACAGGGGTCCCGACGTTGAAATCGACGATTATATCAGCCCCGTGCAGAACCTCCTGTACCGCTTGACTGGCGATACGAATTTAGTGCACGTCGACCCGCAGTACGCCCAGAAGATGGGCTTTGAAACGTCGTTCATGCAGGGCCTGTGCTCCTTCGGCTTTGCCTGCCGCATGGCGATAGGCGCGCTGATTCCGGGCGAGCCGGAACGGATGACCCGCATGGCGGCGCAGATGACGTCAGTCTTGTTCCCCGATACGCCGGTTATGCTGCAGCTTTGGAAGATGGGTGAAGGAACGGCTTACTTCAAGCTGGTCAACAAGACGACGGGGAAGGCTGTCCTGAACCGCGGCGTTTTCGAATGGCGCAATTAAATTTCATTTGAAAATAAAAACGCAGGATTATAGCGATAAAAATAAAAAAATTTATATTGATGCAATAAAAATCTTTAAAGTATGTGAAAATATGTAATGTACCGCCAGAACGGAAGATAGGCCCTGTTTTTATTAAAAATTTAAGAAAATAGTCGAAATGACTATATATTGACAAGGGTTTCCGTGGTATATTATAATGAATTATAAATATACTTTACTGGATAAAAGCGCTGAGTATGTTTAATATTCAGCGCTTTTTTGTATAAAATATGAAAATAAACGGGAGGAATTTCAGATGATGAAAATCGATTTAAACAGCGATTTGGGCGAAAGCTTCGGCATGTATACTATCGGCAACGACAGCGACGTCTTGAATTACGTCAGCTCGGCGAATATCGCCTGCGGCATGCATGCCGGCGACCCCTTCGTCATGCACAAGACGGTGCGCCTGGCTCTGGAACGGGGCGTGGCAGTCGGCGCGCATCCGGGCTTTATGGATTTGAACGGCTTCGGCCGCCGCAATATCGTCATGAAGCCCGATGAAATCTACGATTTAATCGTCTATCAGGTCGGGGCCCTGTCGGCCTTTGTCAAGGCCGAAGGCGGCAGGCTGCAGCACGTCAAGCCCCACGGAGCCCTGTACAACATGGCGGCCAAGGATCAGGCCATGTCCGAAGCGATTGCCAAGGCCGTGTACGATGTCGACCCGCAGCTGGTGCTGTTCGGCCTGGCCGGCAGCTGGCTGGTCAAAGCCGGGGAAGCTGCGGGATTGCAGACGGCCAGCGAGGTATTCGCCGACAGGACCTATCAGGAAGACGGGTCGCTGACGCCGCGGACGCAGCCGAACGCCATGATTACAGACGACGCCGCGTCGATACGGCAGGTACTGACGATGATTACCGAAGGCAAGGTCCGTACGGCGACGGGCAAGGATATTCCCGTCAAGGCCGATACGGTCTGCATTCACGGTGACAGCCCGAAGGCCCTGGCCTTTGCTAAGAGCATCGGCGAGGCGCTGCAGAAGGAACAGATTCAAATAACGTCCTTTATACATCGGTAACGGTGTCTTGAGATGAAGGGGGAAGAGGCGAGAATATGAAAACTAAAAAAGGATTTGATTTCAGCGTGCTGATGGGCGCAGCCTTCCTGATGGCTACGTCGTCTATCGGCCCGGGATTTTTAACGCAGACGACCGTATTTACGGAGCAGCTGCTGGCCAGCTTTGGCTTCGTCATCTTGACGTCTATTATTTTGGATATCGGCTCGCAGCTCAACGTATGGCGGGTCATCGGCATTTCGGGAAAGCGCGGCCAGGACGTGGCCAATATGGTCCTTCCCGGCTTGGGATACGTCGTGGCGGCGCTGATCGTCATGGGCGGCCTGGGCTTTAACATCGGCAACATTGCCGGCGCCGGCATGGGCTTCAGCGTCATCTTCGGCATGGATACGGTAACCGGTGCGGCCATCAGCGCAGTTATCGCCATTTCGATTTTCGTATTTAAAGAAGCGGGCGTACTCATGGATAAATTCACCCAGGTCGCAGGCGTCGTCATGATCGTGCTGACCTTGTACGTCGCCGTTTCTTCGGCCCCGCCTGTGGGAGAAGCCGTCATGAAGACCTTTGTGCCCGACGTCATCGATCCCTTGGCGATCGTCACCCTCGTCGGCGGCACCGTCGGCGGGTATATTACCTTCTCCGGCGGCCATCGCCTGGTCGACGCCGGCGTTGTCGGCAAGGAAGCGCTGCCCCAGATTACGCGCAGCTCCGTTACCGGCGTCTGCCTGACCGGCGTCATGCGCGTATTTCTGTTCCTGGCGACGCTGGGCGTCGTAGCCAGCGGCCTGCAGCTCGACCCGGCCAATCCGCCGGCTTCGGTATTCAAGCTGGCTGTCGGCGATATCGGCTACAAGGTCTTCGGCGTCGTCATGTGGTCGGCGGCTATTTCGTCGGTTATCGGCGCGGCCTATACGTCCGTTTCCTTTATCCGCACCTTCAGCCCTAAAATCGAAAACAACTACCGCTGGTTTGTCATCGCCTTCATCGTCTTTTCGACGGTCGTCTTCGCCTTCGTCGGCCAGCCCGTCAAGACGCTGATCCTCGTAGGGACGCTGAATGGTCTGATCCTGCCGGTTACGCTGCTGGTCATGATCATCGCGGCCCATAAGAAATCGATCGTCGGCGATTACAAGCATCCGGTGTGGATGAGCATTTTCGGCGTCATCGTCGTTATCATGACGGCGTACATGGGCGTGCTGACTATTATGAAGCAGCTGCCTAAATTGTTTATGTGACAGGGAGGCTGTTACGCTTGAACCATGAATTTACGATAAAACCGTTAGGCGAAGCCGGCGTCCTCGTGAATTTCGGCAGTACGATCAGCCCGGAAATTCACTGCAAGGTCAAGGCGCTGGCCGATTATTTGGAAACCCATCCCTTCGCCGGGATGATAGAATACGTCATTTCGTATACGAGCCTGGCCGTGTACTACAATCCCTTCGTCGTCAAAAAGCAGGCCGGTAAGTATAAAAGCGACTCGGCCCTGGAGATTACGTCGGCGTACCTCTGCAGATGCATGGAACAGCTGGCCGACGTACAGAAGGAAACGGCCCGGGTCGTGCAGATTCCCGTATGCTACGGCGGAGAATACGGGCCGGATATCGACTATGTGGCCCAGTACAATCATTTGTCTGTAGAGGAAGTCATCGCCATCCATACGGAGCCGGAATACCTGGTGTACATGATCGGCTTCTGTCCGGGATTTCCCTATTTGGGCGGCATGGACAAGCGCATCGCCACGCCGCGCCGCGATACGCCGCGCGTAGCCATACCGGCCTGCAGCATCGGCATTGCCGGCGAACAGACCGGGGGATATCCCCTGAGCACGCCCGGCGGCTGGCAGATTATCGGGCGCACGCCGATGGATATGTTTTCCTTGAAGAAGGAAGACGATCCGAGCCTGCTGCACGCCGGCGACATCGTGAAGTTTTACGCCGTATCGGAAGAAGAATTTGCAGCCTTAAAGGAGGAATACGGCCATGAGTCTTAACATTATCCGCCCGGGCCTGCTGACGACGATTCAGGATACGGGACGCTATGGATACCAGAAGATCGGCGTCATCCCTTCAGGGGCGATGGACGTGTATTCCCTGCGGCTGGCGAATATACTGGTCGGCAATGATGAAACCGAAGGGGCTTTGGAAATCACCCTCATGGGGCCGACGATCGAGTTTACGTCGGATACGCTCATCGCTATTACCGGCGGCGATTTCGGCCCGGTGATCGACGGCCAGAAGGTGCCCATGCACCGTCCCGTCGCCGTCAAGGCCGGCGCGATCCTGCGCTTCGGCCCCTGCGTCGTCGGCTGCCGGGCTTATCTGGCTGTTGCCGGCGGATACGACGTGCCCGTCGTCATGGGCAGCAAGAGCACTTATCTGCGGGCTCAGTTCGGCGGACTGGAAGGCCGGGCTCTGCGCCGCGGCGATTTGCTGAATACGAAGGAGCCCAGCGAGTACGGCCAGCAGATGATGTTCAACCTGCTGACCCGCGGCGCTCATTCCTTTACGCATGCCCGCTGGAGCATCAGCAAGGTTCATACGACGCCGGAGCGGCTGGCCGGACTGCAGTACGACGAGTTTACGGAAAAGGCCAAGTACGACTTCTTCGGGACGGACTTTCTCATTACGACACAGTCCGACCGCATGGGCTATCGCCTGAACGGCCCTAAGCTGGAAATGAAGCGGCCCCTGGAAATGATTTCCGAAGTTGCCGGGCTGGGAACAGTACAGGTGCCGCCCAACGGCATGCCCATCATCCTGATGGCTGACCACCAGACGACGGCAGGCTATCCCGTCATCGGCCAGGTCGCCCAGGTAGACGTGGCCCGCGTGGCCCAGCTCAAGCCGGGCGACCGCATGTATTTCAGGCTGATCAGCAACGAAGAAGGCGAGCGTCTGTTTATCGACATGGAACGCTGCATGGAAAATATAAAGATTGCCGTCGCAGGCATGCTATAACTAGGAGGGATTTGTTTGTTATCGTTAGAAGAAATCAAGGAATTAGTACGAATTCTTGAAACGTCGTCCCTGAATAAGATGGAACTGGCCTACGAGGACGGAAAGGTCCTGCTGGAAAAGGGCGGCGCGCCCGTCGCCGTCGCCGTGCCGCAGCCGATGATGCCGGCTGTCCAGCCGCCTGCCGCCGCTCCGGCTGAAGCCCCGCAGCCCGGCGAGCACATCGTCGAAATTACGGCGCCTATCGTAGGCACCTTCTACAGCGCACCGGACCCCAAGGCGCCTCCCTTCGTAAAGGTCGGCTCCGCCGTGACGCCGAATACGGTCGTCTGCGTATTGGAGGCGATGAAGCTCTTTACGGAAGTCGAAGCGATGGTAGAAGGCGAGATTACGGAAGTGCTGGTAAAAGACGGCGAGTTCGTCGAATTCGGCCAGCCGTTGTTCAAGGTGAAAAAAGGCCATGTCGGCGCATAGAAAGGGCTTGGGCATATGTTTAAGAAAGTATTGATTGCCAACCGCGGCGAAATTGCCGTGCGTATTATCAAAGCATGTCACGAGTTGGGAATCAGCGCCGTCGTCGTATATTCTGAAGCCGACCGCGATTCCCTGCCTGTCCGCCTGGCCGACGAAGCGTACTGCATCGGACAGGCTCAGGCCAAGAAAAGCTATTTGGATATTGCCCGCATTATCGAAACGGCGAAGGCGGCTAAGGCCGATGCCATTCATCCGGGCTATGGATTTTTGTCGGAAAACGCCGATTTTGCCGACGCCTGCGCAAACTATCACTTCACCTACATCGGAGCCAGCGGTGAAGCTATCCGCCACATGGGCGACAAGGCCATGGCCCGCAGCACGATGAAGCGCGTCGGCGTGCCCGTCATTCCGGGAACGGAAGACGTCATCTGCGATGAAGACGAAGCGCGCCGCACGGCAGAAGCCATCGGCTATCCCGTGCTGATCAAGGCTACGGCCGGCGGCGGCGGCAAGGGGATGCGCATCGTCGAAGACAGCACGGAGCTGGTCAAGGCCCTGCGGCAGGCTTCACAGGAAGCGGAACGCTCCTTCGGCAACGCCGGCGTGTATTTGGAAAAATACTTATCCCATTCGCGGCATGTAGAAATTCAGATCATGGCCGACAATTACGGCAACGTCGCCTACCTGGGCGAACGGGACTGCTCGACGCAGCGCCGTCATCAGAAGGTCATTGAGGAAGCGCCGTCGCCCGTCGTGTCGCCGGACATGCGGAAGAAGATGGGCGAAGCCGCCGTCATGGCCGCCAAAGCCGTCGACTACAGCGGCGCAGGCACTGTCGAGTTCATCGTAGACGATACGGGAAATTTCTATTTCATGGAAATGAATACGCGCATCCAAGTCGAACATCCCGTCACGGAAATGGTGACGGGGACAGACCTGATCAAGGCGCAGATACTCGTTGCGGCAGGGGAAAAGCTGCCGTGGACGCAGGCCGACATCCGCATGAACGGCTGGGCTGTCGAATGCCGCATCAACGCTGAGGACCCGATGCACAATTTCATGCCCTGCCCAGGGAAAATCACGCGCTATACGCCGCCCTTCGGCCGCGGTATCCGCGTGGACAGCGCTATGTACAGAGGCTGCGTCATTACGCCGTTTTACGACTCGATGATTGCCAAGCTCATCGTATGGGCTCCGACGCGGCTGGAAGCTATCGACAAGATGGAAAAAGCCTTGGCCGATTTTAAAATTGAGGGCGTGACGACGAATATTCCCCTGCAGCGGAAGATCTTGATGACGGAAGCCTTCCGATGCGGCCAGGTCAACACGAATTACTTGGAAGAGCATCTGGAAGAGATTTTAAATACATAGAAAGAAGGGAACTGTCATGGATTTAGCGAAAGCGTCTCCGGCAGAAGTGCGAAGCCTCATCCGGGCCGGAGAATTGGATAAGCCGACGAGCGGCATGTGCGCTCCTTACGCCCAGGCCAATATGGCTGTGCTGCCGAAGGAACTGGCCTTTGATTTCCTGCTGTTTACGCAGCGCAACAAGATCCCCTGCCCCGTATTGGACGTGACGGAAGCCGGCTCGCCTGTGCCGAAGCTCGTGGCACCCGGGGCCGACCTGCGGTACGACATACCGCGGTACCGCATTTATCGCCATGGCGAGCTGACTGACGAAGTGACCGACGCTGCGCCGTTCTGGCGCGACGATTTGGTGGCCTTTTTGCTGGGATGCAGTTTTTCCTTTGAAGGCCCCATGATAGAGGCGGGGCTGGAAATCCGCCACATTACGGACAACCACAACGTGCCCATGTACAAGACGAATATCGAGTGCGTGCCGGCCGGCGTATTTCACGGCCCTATGGTCGTGTCCATGCGGCCCATGAAGCCTGCCGACGCGATCCGGGCCGTGCAGATTACGACGCGCATGCCCTTCGTCCATGGCGCGCCGATCCACATCGGCGATCCCGAAGCGATCGGCATTTCCGATATCGATAAGCCCGACTTCGGCGAACGGTCTGAAATTAAGCCGGGCGAAGTGCCCGTCTTCTGGGCCTGCGGCGTGACGCCTCAGGCTGTGGCCATGGCTGTGAAGCCCGAGTTCATGATTACCCATGCGCCGGGCTACATGTTTATCACCGACGTCCTGAATTCGCAGCTGTCCATCATGTAAGAGAGCCTACTAAAAAAGCTGAATGCATACGCTTATGCCGCGTGCATTCAGCTTTTTTTATAAAGGTTTTAGGAAA
>ENA-ORSJ01001366-ORSJ01001366.1-human-gut-metagenome-genome-assembly--contig:-NODE-1366-length-20715-cov-3.440900_pt1 | contig 20715 bp, 16 predicted proteins | sample MGYA00242191_ERZ509158 | MGnify/ENA primary metagenome ERZ509158 (study PRJEB26280, sample SAMEA2338623) | human gut metagenome | biome: human gut; feature: human-associated habitat; material: faeces...
GCCTAAGCCGGCCGCTGCAGCGGCTAAGGCGGAACCGCCTGCCAAGAAAGGGCCTGCGCGCAAGGAACCGCCGTACGGAACGGCCTTGAAGCTGGAAAAAATAGAAATGAAAATCGCCGAATTGGAAGCGACGCTCAAGATGTACGAAGTGCAGATGAACCTGCCCGACGTGCAGACCGACGCCGACAAGATGATGGAGCTGACCCGCCTTTACGACGAAACGCAGGCACAGCTGGACGCTGCGTACGAGACGTGGGAGCAGCTTTCTGAGTAGATATTCTAATCATGAATTGTATGATAAAATAATATATAACCGAAGAGAATGAATTTTGGTAAAACGTAGAACCATAAGTAATTATCGGAAGAAAGCCTATCTTTATAATGACGTCTTGCCTTGTAAATGATAAATATATTGAAAACAGCAGCCTTTACAATATATTTTAACGTGCTATACTATCTTCAATCGCTTTTTAGCCGGTAGGATTTCCTACACTCGCGAGCGGCTCAAAGTGAGGGGTATGAGCTAAATTTTAGATACAGAAAGAAGCGATTGAATGATGGCAACGTTTAATCCGGTTACGCCGGAATTACTGGAAAAATTACGAAACGTCGTAGGGGATAAGTATGTCAAGACCGATGAAGATTATTTGACGGCCTATCAGACTGATGAAGAAGGAAATTCGATTTACTTCCGCAAGCCCGAAGTCGTCGTATTTCCTGGCAGTACGGAAGAAGTAGCGGCGATCGTCAAGTTGGCGAACGAGTATTTGGTTCCATTGACGCCCCGTTCGGCCGGCTCCGGCGTCGCCTGCGGCGCTATTCCCATCTATCACGGCATCGTCGTCGAATTGGAACGCATGAACAAGATTTTGAAATTTGATGCCGACAATATGTACGCTACCTGCCAGACCGGCGTATTGACCGGTGATTTGCAGGCTGAAGCGCGGAAGCATAATCTATTGTACGCAGGCGATCCGTCCAGCGCCGAAAGCTGCCAGATCGGCGGCAACGTCGCCAACAACGCCGGCGGCAATAAAGCCGTCAAATACGGCACGACGCGCCACCAGATTTACAGCCTGAAAGTCGTTACGCCGACCGGCGATATCGTCACGCTCGGCGCGCGGCTGCAAAAGTGCTCTACCGGCTTATGCCTGGAACAGCTGCTGGCAGGCTCGGAAGGTATTTTAGGCATTATCACAGAGGTTACGGTTAAACTTCGCCCGCTGCCGCCGTATAGCTTCAACATGGTCTGCGTGTTTAAATCCGATGAAGAAGCCTTCGCCCTGCCGAATAAGATTTTAAAAGCCGGCATCGACCCGACGAGCATCGAATTTATGGATAACGAAGCATTGCAGCTGACCTGCAAATTCCTGGACATGAAGATGCCCCACGTCGACGACGGCTGCGACTACGTCATCGTTACGGTCGAATCGTTTAACGAAGATGATTCGGACCGCAAGATGGAACAGCTCTGTGACTTGGCGGAAGCCAACGGCTCTATCGATGAATTTGAGGCCGATGCCCGTATCTGGAAGCTGCGCAAGCAATTTGCCGAAGCGGCCCGCAGCGTCGACAAGATGTTCCAGACAGAAGATTTCGTCGTGCCGCTGGACAAGATTCCCGATATTACGAAACAGCTGCCGGAACTGCGCCGGAAATACGACTTGTACTGCGTCACCGTAGCCCACATCGGCGACGGCAACATTCACGTCTTGCCTTTGAATGACAAAGGCTTATCGCCGGAAGAATGGTTTAATAAAATCAAAGCTTTTCATCACGACTTGTTCCCCCGCGTATATGCCTTAGGCGGCAAAATGTCGGGAGAACACGGCATCGGCTTTAAGAAATTGGAAGAATTTGAAGCCTGCACGCCTGAAGGAGAATTGAAGATGATCCGGGCTATCAAAAAGGCCTTGGATCCGAACGATATCATGAATCCGGGCAAGCTCGTCAACGTCGGCTGAGAGCGCCTTTGCAGGGCATAACAAAGATAACGACAGGGTTTATACTTTTTAAATATATTCCCTGTCGTTTTTTATTACCTTACGGAATATCATAATATGTAAAGAAAGAATGAACTTGTGCCATATTTTCGCGGAAAGATAGTCATAAAAATGTTGATATAACCATACAAATAGATTATAGTTATATAAGGTAAATAATGAAGTAAATGGGAATGCGGTGTTCCCCGTTGTTGCAGTGGAGCTAGGGTGGTACGATGAAATATTATAGCCGTTTGAAGCCCCTTCGCCTGGAAGCGAAAATGTCCCAGGCCGATGTGGCGAAAGTGTTGAACTGTTCGCAAGTTGGATATGGAATGTACGAGCTGGGAAAACGAAAAATTTCCGTAGAAAAGCTCATGGTACTGGCTAAGCTGTACCATGTGTCGCTGGACTATCTCGTCGGCTTTACGGACGAACGGGAAGGCCGCAAGTCCTGGCACGACGAAGACGAATATATGTAAATCATGCGAAAAAGCGCTGCCCCTGATGGGAACAGCGCTTTTTTTATGCGTGTATTACGAATATAGACGATATTAGACGTTGAAACGGAAGTACGTAACGTCTCCGTCCTGCATGACGTATTCCTTGCCTTCCAGGCGGACGAGGCCTTTTTCCTTGGCGGCCTGTTCGCTGCCGCAGGCGATGAGGTCTTCATACGATACGATTTCGGCGCGGATAAAGCCCCGTTCGATGTCCGTATGGATTTTGCCCGCCGCCTTCGGCGCCTTCGTGCCCTTGACGATGGTCCAGGCCCGTACTTCGTCGGCGCCGGCCGTGAAGAAGTTGATAAGGCCCAAAAGGGAGTAGCTGGCTTTGATGAGCTTGTCCAGGCCCGATTCGGGAAGGCCCAGCTCTTCTAAGAAGACTGAGGCTTCGTCATCGGGAAGCTCGGCGATTTCCGATTCGATTTTAGCCGATACGGCGACGACCTGAGCGCCTTCCTGAGCGGCGTATTCTTCGACGCGCTTGACGTTCGGGTTGGAGTCGGGATCGCCTGCTTCGTCTTCGCTGACGTTGGCGATGTAAATGATCGGCTTCAGCGTGAGGAGATTCAAGTCCTTGACATGAGGGAGCTCGTCTTCCGTCAGGCCGGCTTTGCGGGCCGGTTCGCCTTCTTCGAGAGCCGCCAGGACCTTTTTCAGGACTTCGTATTCCGCTTTCGCCGCCTTGTCGCCGCACTGGGCTACCTTGGCGATGCGGTCGGCCCGCTTCTGCGTCGTTTCCAAGTCGGCCAGGCACAGCTCGGTGTTGATGATTTCGATGTCGCGGATTGGGTCGACGGAGCCGGCCACATGGGTAATATTGGAATCTTCAAAGCAGCGGACGACTTCGGCGATGGCGTCGGTTTCGCGGATGTGGCTGAGGAATTTATTGCCCAGCCCTTCGCCCTTGGACGCGCCGGCTACGAGGCCGGCAATGTCGACGAAGCGCATGACGGCGGGAATCGTCTTTTTCGGATGATACATGTCCGTCAGGACCTGGATGCGGTTGTCCGGCACTTCGACGACACCGACGTTCGGTTCAATCGTGCAGAAAGGATAGTTTGCCGCTTCTGCCCCGGCTTTGGTAATGGCATTGAACAGGGTGCTCTTGCCGACGTTCGGCAAGCCGACAATGCCGACTTCCAGATTGGTACTCAATGGTTAAACCACCTTTTTATTTGAATAATTTTAAATCAGCAATACGTTTGACCGCTTCGATGGTGTTTTCCTTCGTGCCGAAGGCCGTCAGGCGCAGGTAGCCTTCGCCGTGAGGTCCGAAGCCGGAGCCCGGTGTCGTGACGACGTGGGCTTTTTCCAGGAGCAGGTCGAAGAAATCCCAGCTCTTCATGCCGTTCGGCGTCTGTACCCAGGCATAGGGGGAGTTCGTCGCGCCGTATACCGTGAAGCCAGCCGCTACCAAACCGTCGCGGATGATGTGGGCGTTTTCCATGTAGTAGTTGACGTCGGCGAGGCACTGCTTCTGGCCTTCCGGACTGTAGTACGCTTCGGCGGCGCGCTGGATGACGTAAGGCGTGCCGTTGAAGAAGGTGCACTGGCGGCGGTTCCACATGGGGTTCAGTTCGACTGCCGTGCCGTCGGCTTTATAGCCTACGCAGGCCTTCGGGACGACGACGTAAGAGCAGCGCGTGCCCGTAAAGCCGGCGCATTTGGAGTACGAACGCAGTTCGATGGCGACTTCCTTAGCCCCTTCGATTTCAAAAATGCTGTGGGGAACGTCCGGTTCTGTAATATATGTTTCATAGGCCGAGTCGTAGATGATGATGAATTTCTTTTCTTTCGCCGTCTTGACCCAGTTTTCCAGTTCGGCCTTGGACATGGCCGTGCCCGTCGGGTTGCTGGGGTTGCACAGGTATACGATGTCTACGTCTTCCGTCGGCGGTTCGGCCTTGAAGCCGTTTTCAGCCGTGCAGGGGAGATAGACGACGCCGTCGTAAATGCCCTTTTCGGCGTTCCAGTCGCCCGTATGGCCGAGCATGACGTTGGAGTCGAGGTAAACCGGGTATACCGGGTCGGCTACGGCGAATTTCAAATCGCTGCCGAAGATTTCCTGAATGCAGGCAACGTCGGTCTTTGCGCCGTCGCCGACGAATACTTCGTCGATGTCGAGGTCGATGCCGCGCGTCTTGTAGTCGCCGTCGATGATGGCCTGACGGAGGAAATCATATCCCTGTTCGGGGCCGTAGCCGCGGAATGTTTCGGCCTTGCCCATTTCTTCGACGGCCTTGTGCATCGCTTCGATGATGGCCGGAGCCAGGGGGCGCGTTACGTCGCCGATGCCGAGACGGATGATGTTTGCTTCGGGGTGCGCTTTAGAAAAGGCTTCTACTTTTTTCGCAATCGTAGCGAATAAATAGTTGCCGGGGAGCTTTAAATAATTTTCATTTACATGAGCCATGATGCGGAGCCCTCCTTATATAGCTTCTAATCTATAGTATGATTTGCATAATCTTTTACTATTGTACTACAATACGCAGTCCTTGCAAAGATTCGCCAAATAGGCTGGCTTATGATAAAATAAAATCATCATTATTCGATTCATAAATGAAACTATAGGGATGAAACAGTTTTTGTGATGTATGAGGAGATGCGGCGATGAAATTTGCGATTTTGATGGGGAGTCCGCGAAAGCACGGCAATACGGCCCAATGTCTGGAGCCCTTCTGCGACGAATTGAAACGGGGCGGCGCAGAATATACGCTGACCTGGCTGTACGACAAGAAGATAGAAGGCTGTCACGCCTGCCGCGGCTGCCAGAAGGACTGGTCTGATTTCAACTGCGTCATCGACGACGATATGACGGCCATCGCTGCCGACATAAAGGACAGCGACGTCATCGTCCTGGCGACGCCTATCTATTCCTGGTACTGCACGGCGCCGATGAAAGCCCTGCTGGACCGCTGCGTATACGGCTTCAATAAATATTACGGCGACGAAGTAGGCCCGGCGCTGTGGGCCGGCAAGAAGGTCGCCGTCTTTACGACCTGCGGCTATAAGCCGGAGCACGGCGCGGACCTCTTCGCCGAAGGCGTACGGCGCTACTGCAAGCATTCCAGGCTCCGCTACGCCGGACTGTTTGCCGAGCGGCATTTGGGATATAAGACCGTATTCATGGACGAAGGAAAAGCGGAACGTGCCAGAGCCTTTGCCCGGCAGCTGCTGCAGGGATAAGCGGCATATCGGGGCGCGGAGCATTGACTTGCAGTGCGAGCCTTGTTATAATGCAGTTAGGCAAGACTATATAGAGAGTGTTTTGCACAGGTATGAAAAAGCCCATGAGATGGCGGTCTCATGGGCTTTTTGACATAATTACGGAAATGTCAATCCGAGACTAGTTGCTCAGTAACTGGAAAAGCATGTCTAGTCCTTTGCAAATGTAGTAGGCGGTTACATTTACCATGACAGCTTTCCAAAATAAATAGAGAGTGTTTTTTGGCACAGGCTTCACCCCCTTCCTGTTGCCAGGATGGAGCGAGCAACGGTCTTAGTATATCATGACGATTGCAGAATGCATAGCCTGATACATGGGAATCTATTTGCGCACTGCATAACAAAATGATTCGTTATGCCGATGTCTTGTCTGTCTTCACGGAAGGCTGCTTTTGGCATATAATAATAGATGCCGCAGCAGGTAACATCTGCGGCGTATCTGGAGAGAAGGGATGCGAGAGCATGAAGTATAGGGAACAAAATTGTCTCATTGCGTATTTTTCTCACGCCGGCCAAAACTATGCCAGCGGGAAATTAGTCGATCTGACTGTCGGCAATACGGAGCGGGTGGCCCGCATGATACGGCAGTATACGGGAGGCGCGTTGTTCCATATACGGCGCGATATTCCCTATCCGTACGATTATAAAGAAACCGTAGCCGCCGCCAGACAGGAAAAGGCCGATGGCGCCCGCCCGGCTCTGGAACGGCAGCTGGACAGTGTCGCGCCGTACGACGTCGTGTTCCTGGGCTATCCGAACTGGTGCGGCACGATGCCCATGGCCGTGTGGACCTTCCTCGAATCCCATGACTTCGGCGGAAAGCTCATCATGCCCTTCTGCACTCACGAAGGCAGCGGCTGGGGCACCAGCTTGCAGGATTTGCACGACCTGTGCCCGACGGCGACGATTGGACAAGGACTGACGCTGTTCGGCACGACGATCCTCGATGCCGAAGACGACGTGCGCTGCTGGCTCCAGCAGTAAACGGCCCGTATACAGTTGACATACGGCACAACAAAAGCGCAGCTTTGTGGAATAACTCACAGAGCTGCGCTTTTTAGCACTGTAATTAATTATTTTGCTTATTTCCGTTTTTTGGTCTGTTTAATGCGGCGAAATTTTAGATTAATTTTTTGATTAATTGATTAATGGAAAAATCAGCAAAAACTGGTTCTATAATAAATAGGTGTTGAGGTAACGACAGACATCATATATCTGCCGCTACCCCATTTTATAAAAAAATGGACATACGACGAATCTCCTGTTACTATTAAAGCGACCAAACCCAATAGAAAGGAGATGTCCTATGTCCAATTTTTATTATATCGAAGAAATGCTCTCTTTAAAAGAGGCTGAAGTAACTTCTTTGGAAATGCTGGAAGATAAGCAGATTCTTCATCTGTCTATACCAAAGAAAGAACAGTGCTGTCCGCATTGTCATACCCGTACTTCCCGTATTAAGGATTACCGTTCGCAAACCGTGTTCATTGCCATTGTAAATGACCTTCCCGTATATGCGCAGTTTCGTAAACGGCGGTATAGCTGCCCGGCCTGTTATCGTACCTTCTATCCGTCGCTGTCGTTTGTACAGCCGTATCAGCGCCGTAGCCAGTAAGTACAGATGCTGATTCTCAAGGAATGCAGACAACGCCAGACCTTTACCTCCATTGCCGCCCGCTACCGAGTGTCTGTTCCTACAGTAATTCGCTATTTTGACCGCATACAATATGCTAAACCAACAAGACCGCCATGGCTGTTGGCTCTGGATGAATTCAAAGGCAACGCCCAAGGGCAGAAGTATCAGACGAGCATCACGAATCCCTTTACGCATAAGATTCTGGATATCCTGCCCAACCAGAATACGCAGGATATCATCAAGTATTTCCGTTCGTTCCCAAAGAAACAGCGAAACCGGGTGCGCTGGGTCATCATGGATATATCTAACCTGTTTCGGAAAGTCGTACAAGAAGTCTTTCCCAATGCCGTCATTATATGCGACCGGTTTCATATCATCCGACTGGTGCTGCGGGCTATGGAACGAGTACGCAAGGGGATCCAGAAATCATTCCCCAAGAAAAGCCGCTATTTCAAGCGGAATAAACGGATTTTGCGGAAAGCCGGCCATACGCTGACATCGGACGAGCTGGTGTGCCTTGAGGAAATCCTGTCACATTCGGAGGACTTACGAAAAGCGTACGCTCTCAAAGAAGCGTTTTACAAGGTACTGGATATGAAGAGAACTCCGTATGCAGAACCAGCGCTGCAGGAGTGGCTGGAATTGGTCCGTTCTGCTGACCTGGAAGAATTTCAATCGCTGCAAAAATCGTTTACAGACTGGTTCGAAGAGATTGTAAATGCCCTGAAATACCCATGGTCCAACGGATATACCGAAGGGTGCAACAATAAAATCAAAGTACTAAAACGAATCAGCTTTGGGATTCGAAGATATAGCCGGTTTAAGAACCGAATTTTATATATAGCCTAACCAATGATTGGGAACGGGAAGCTACAAAATACTGTAACAAGAGCATATACCCCAACATTTGACAAAGAACCTTTTTTTCTTGTCAAAAACTATAAATCATTAAAAGTCACTGTAAATATAAGAAATAGGAAACGATACAAACGAAATATTAATAAAATGAATAATAATTGGAATAAAATACATTGACAAACATATAAATGAGGTGTTCACATGTTCTTAATATGTAGCATAAACTTAATATGTAGCATAAAATAGCTGATTATAACGCTGTTATTTATGAATTAAAGCATTTATCATATTGTATTTATAGGAAAAAAGATGTATACTTTTAACTATATAAAGGGGGTGAGCAAAATGATCTCTAGCTGGAACGATCGGCAGATGTGCAGCAATATGTCGATAGGAATCGACTCGCAGAAATTATATACGGGGGGGGGTTCTATAAGTATATTCTTCTTGAACTGCAAGTAATGACGGCAATTCGGGGATACGTGCGTCCCCTTATATATAGCGCGTGTATCAGGCAGCATTGGTATATGCTGTCTTTTTTGCGTCCATGGATTCAGTTTTTCTTTCTGCCTCGCATAGCTGGAGGCAGCAGGACGAGACGATGAAACGAAAAGCCAAATGTTTAGTTTGCGGCGCGATCTTTACGGCCGACAGGATTACGCAGAAATATTGCAGTGCTTTTTGTCGGCGATATGCTCATCGGTACGGTTTGATTGATCGAGGCGAACGACCTAAAGGGGCGGACGTAGTACGGGAATTTCACTGCGTGCGCTGCGGTACGCTCGTCACCATCGTCGACGGACGAGATAAACGGACGAAATTTTGCTCGGCTCATTGCGAGCGGCTGTATTGGAAGCATTCGCAGCACGTGAAGCCTCACGGCGTTGCCCGTTCTTTTTACTGCCGAAACTGCGGTGTCCGCGTCGATGTGAGCGACCCGAAAGACCGGCGGACATCCTTTTGCAGCGAAGCCTGCCGCAAACAATGGTTTTCACAGCACCGAAAAAAGAAAACGCGACATATATAGGAGGAAGACGTATGAACAAGATATATAAAATCATTTGGAGCAAAACAAAGCAACGGTACGTCGTCGTATCGGAATTAGCCCGTCGCTGTGTGAAACAAACGGGGCGGACGCTTGGTAAAAGCGCTGCGGCCATACTGGCTGCGTTGGTATTGACGGCTGGCGTGGGAGTTGTGCCGGTGTGGGCAGCAGAAAATGATACATGGACGGGGAGTACTGATAACAATGGAAATTATTCGGCGTATTTAGATGAAGAAAACAATGTTAGCAATCCTTCTACAAATGTAAATAATTTTATTATCGGTGATGGAAATAAGTTAACAGGATTAAGTAATCATCCGACATCTAATAACTCAATATTTGGTAAGCATAATATAATTGACCAAAGTAGTGATAATGTTATTAAAGGAAAAGATAATAATCTTAAATATCTTGATCAAAGTAAAGTATTTGGCAACGATAATTCATTTATTGGGAATATGAGTAATGATGATGATAGTGTCTTAGTTATAGGGGATAATAACTCTAATAATTCTAATAATAATGCATATCTTACAAATAGTTTTATTATTGGTAGTGATAATGTATGGAAAGGAACAACTCAAAATTCAATAATTCTTGGTAACGATAACTCTTTAAATAGTGGTGATAATTATACTATTATTGGGAATAATATGATGGTTGGTGGAACGTCTAATACCACATCCTCAGTAATGATAGGGAATGAAACGAAAGGTGCACATTCTAATGTTATTATTGGCTATCAGGCAGCCGCGTATAATGATGAAAAAGATACATATGCCAATAATAGTGTTGTCATCGGTACGATGGCTAAAGCTACTGCTAGTAGTACTCTAGTTATTGGTAGATCTTCTGCAGTAAATGCTAGTTATGTTGCTGCATTAGGGAATAGGCTCTCTGTAGGAGATAGTATAGAAAGTGTAGCTGTTGGCGAGTGGGCGACAATTCATGATGAAGCCGATAATGCTATAGCTATCGGCGGTTCTGGTGGAGGATATGTGGAAGGCAGGACAGAAATAAAAGATGGTGCAAAAGCAGCGATTGCTATTGGGGGTTCTGCTACAATTGGAGAAAATGCGGTTCAAGCAATTGCTATTGGTGGGGTTACGTCACCGATGACAACTGCCCCAACAGATATAACACAAATAAAAGATGGCGCAAGTTATTCTGTCGCATTCGGCTCAGGAGCTAATGTTGGCGTAAATTCAGAACAATCACTTGCCCTAGGATATTTAGCCACAATCGGTGATGAAGTCGATTTTTCTACAACACTTGGGAGTTATTCGTCTGTAAATGCGTTGGGTGGTACGGCTCTTGGGTACAATAGTTCCGTTAATTCTGAAAATAGCGTAGCGTTAGGGCGTGATAGTAAAGTTGATGCTGGAGACGTATTAACTCAAACAGAAGTTGATGAGTGGCTAGATAAACATATTAAAGCAAATTGGAATATTTCTGAGGGAGATATGTATGGAGTAGTATCTGTTGGTGGTTCTTATAGCAATGATTCAGGGAACCATTCATTTACTCGACGTATTACAGGAGTATCGAAAGGCCGCGTTAGTGCCGATTCAACAGATGCTATTAATGGTAGTCAGCTACGCGATTACGCTGTAAAAGCAGGTACATACTCTATTCAAAACGATGGGTCACTAACACTTACTTTAGAAGATAAGTATGGTATTGGAGAGGATTATCAGGTAACAATTCAAGGGTTAAATGCTGGCAGTGGACAAACTGGAAATGTTTCTATTGACGGCGATACGAATATTGACGTAACAGAAACGCCGGATTCGACGACCGATCCGGGAACAGGCGGCGATACAGAAAATCCGGGTACGGCTGGTGACAATGGTCAGAATTTTGAAGTCAGCATAAGCGATAATCCGGTATTCGGCGGTCATGAAACCGATGAGCAAGGCCATTCGGAAAATGGCAGTGTTACCGTTATTGGCAGCAACGGCGCGAATAAGATTGCTCTCAACGAAAAGAATGAAGGCGGTATGACCGTTACCAGCGGCGGTCATACGGTTAACATCAATAAAGGCGGCGACGGTCTTGTCAACGGCTTGACGAATACGACGTGGGATTGGGCTAAGTATGAAGCCGGCGATTACAAAGGCTCGGACAACGCCGCTACAGAATCTCAACTCCATGGTGCGGTGTCTGGCATGAAGACGGAAATTACCAATATGGGCGACCAGATCACCAATATGGGAAGTCAAATTACCAACATCGGCAACAAAGTCGGCGAATTAGACAGCCGCATCGACGAAGTCGGCGCAGGAGCTGCGGCATTGGCAGCCCTTCATCCGCTCGATTTCGACCCCGACGACAAGTGGGATTTTGCCGCAGGCTACGGCAATTACCGCGGTGAAAATGCCGTGGCGATCGGCGCCTTCTATCGTCCGAATGAAGACACCATGTTCAGCGTCGGAGGTACTGTCGGCAACGACGACAACATGGTCAATGCCGGCGTATCCTTCAAGATTGGTCAAGGCAACGGCGTATCGACGTCCCGCGTCGCCATGGCGAAGGAAATCAAAGACCTGCGCAAGGAACTGGAAGCGATGAAGTCGGCTATGCTCGACGTCAACGCCGGCCGCAGACTCGATACGTCGAAGCTCCAGCTTTTCCCGGATGTACCGCAGAATCATTGGGCGTACGAATACGTTGCGACCTTGGCGGGCAACGGCGTCATCGAAGGCTATCCTAACGGGAACTTCGACGGCGCTCGTCCCATGACGCGGTACGAATTTGCCGCTATGTTGTATCGGGCTATGCTCAACGGCGCGAAACTGTCCGATAAGATTTTGACGGAATTTGCGCCCGAACTGGAACGCTTCACCGTCGACGTAGTTCATAAGGATAAAGACGGCAATCCGACGGTCGAACGCGTCCGCGTGGTAAAACGGGACGATACGGCAAAATAAGACTGCGCTTTTGACGCTGCATGTGCATATGGAACAGACACTGCCCTCGTTTGGCAGTGTCTGTTTGCGTTAGGCAGAAGATTACATTTTAGAGTAGTATCGCTCTGTAAAATGTAACGTCGAAGGCGTAACCACTGTATATACAAATAAATCCCTGTAAAGCGATGGAGCTTTACAGGGATTGTTAGTATGCAAATGGGTATATCGTTTTTTAATACCATATTGACAGCATGTCCACTTGTCAAGTATCATCTTAATACAGGCATGACGCATACAACGGCAGGCGGTTATATCGCCCCTATCCATTTATAATGAATGGGGGTGATGCCCATGAACGATACGAATCTTTTTTTTAGCATTACTTATCGTTTTAGTGCTTCTGATTCAAAAGAAATGACCGCCCTCTAGTGTCCTAAGCTATTGGCGGTCTATTTCTCGCTTTTAAGTTATAGGGGCTATAACCGTTTGTCGGCGTCATGCCTCTTTCATGTTTATTATATGCTGTCGGCCTCGTAGTCGTCAAGTAAAATCGAAGCGTTTGACGACAGGCCGGCGATTCGGCTTGCATTTTTATGTTTTTTTTGCTATTCTTTTGAAAAATGAAATATCGATTCGGCTCGTGCCGGATAGGGGGAATGACGTATGAATTATCCTGATTTGCGGGGATTGCTGGTGTGCCGGGAATTTTTATCGGACCCGGTGCTGTTGATTATGGGGGAATATGTGCTGAGCTCGGACAACGTCAACAAGCGGAACGCCGCGGCTGCGGCGCTGCTGGCGGCGGCGGAACGGCTCGGCTTGTCGGGGAATGTTTGGCGGCAGTATTTGCTGTACCTGCTGTGCCGCGGCAACAACATCGCCGCGACGGCCATTGAGGACTGCGGCTCCTACGGGTCGGGGCTGCTGCGGGCGCTGCAGAAGGACATGCATTTGCTGCGGCCCTACTTGCAGGCCAAGCCCTCCGATTTCCGCTTCGATGCCTTTTTGGACGACTATGAACCGGCCGCTCCGAAGGAATACGAGTTTTTGCAGGCCTTGACGGAGGCTATGGAAGGGGCCGACGCGGCGCAGATGGCCGAAGCCCTGCTCCATCATTACAAGGCCTACGGCCGGGGCGATATGGCCCGGTATATGGCCTTTTACCTGCTGCCGTCAGGGGAGCTGAAGGGCATCGAGACGTTCCGCCATCGCGAGTGGGACGACCTCATCGGCTATGCTGTGCAGAAGGAAAAGCTCCTGCGCAATACAGTCAATTTCATCGAAGGGCGGCAGGCCAACAACGTCCTCCTGACGGGAGCCCGCGGCACGGGGAAATCGACGGCCGTCAAGGCCTTGGTGTACAAATTTCACAAGGAGGGCCTGCGCCTCGTCCAGGTCGAACGGGGACAGATGAAGAAGCTGCCGCCTCTCATGGAGCATCTCAGCGCCATCAAGAGCAAGAAGTTCATCCTCTTTTTCGACGACTTGTCCTTCGACGAGGACGAAAAGGAATACAAATACCTGAAATCGGTCATCGACGGCGGCATTATCCCTCAGCCGGATAACGTGGTCATCTACGCCACGTCTAACCGCCGCCACCTGCTCAAGGAAACGTGGCGCGACCGGCGCGACGATCTGGACGAGGTATACCGCGACGACAGCCAGAACGAATCCATTTCCTTGTCGGATCGCTTCGGCCTCATCATCCACTACGCCGCGCCGACGCAGGACGAGTATCTGCAGATCATCGACCACGAGCTGCGCAAGGCCGGCGTCGCCCTGGAGGCTCACGAGCTGCGCATCCTGGGATTGCGCTGGGAAATGGAACATTCAGGCCGCAACGGCCGCATCGCCCGCCAGTTTGTCCGCTGGTACCTTGGAAATCAAACATGAAATAAACGTTTTACTTAACAAATGCAACGTTTAACTTTGCTTTTTTGAGAAAAATGTAAGTAAAATGTATTGACAAACGGGACGGCATTTTGTAGAATAAGTTCAAGTTCTTCAGAAGGATGTCCTTCTGAGGGCGACATAGATGAAATCTGATGATGGGAAAGAGTAATTGCCTCAGTCAATTCACAGAGAGCCGGCGGGCGGTGCGAGCCGGTAATTGCAGGGCCGTGAAAATCATCCCGGAAGAGGAGCGCTGAAGTACGTATTAAGCGCTGACGATTTTTCCACGTTATAGGAAACGCGTATGTTGGTACGTTGTAGAGAGCCTGGGTCCAGTAATGGATTTGGGAATCAGGGTGGTATCGCGGAATTCAATCCGTCCCTCAGTGAGGGACGGATTTTTTTATTTCCCTATTGCAGTATTCTCTAAAGGCCAACGAAATCATTACTTGTTACATACAAAAGGAGAGATGTTCAAATGGCAAAGGTATTTTATGATCAGGACGTAAATTGGGATGTCCTCAACGGCAAGAAGATCGCCATCATCGGCTACGGCTCCCAGGGCCACGCGCACGCGCTGAACCTGAAGGAAAGCGGCGTCGACGTCGTCGTCGGCTTGTACGCAGGCAGCAAATCTGCTGAAAAAGCAAAAGCCGCAGGCCTGGAAGTCAAAACAGTAGCTGAAGCGGTCAAGGAAGCGGACATCACGATGATCCTCATTCCCGACGAAAAGCAGGCCGACGTATACAACGCCGAAATCGGGCCGAACTTGAAATCCGGCAGCGCCCTGGCCTTTGCCCACGGCTTCAACATCCACTTTAAGCAGATCGTGCCGCCGGCCGACGTCGACGTATTCATGGTAGCGCCGAAGGGGCCGGGCCATCTCGTACGCCGTACCTTCGTAGAAGGCGGCGGCGTTCCCGACGTATTCGCCGTCGAACAGGACGCGACGGGCCAGTGCTTTGACATCGCCCTCGCCTATGCCCGCGGCATCGGCGGCACCCGGGCCGGCGTCATCCAGACGACCTTCCAGGAAGAAACGGAAACGGACTTGTTCGGCGAACAGGCCGTCCTCTGCGGCGGTATCTGCCAGCTCATCACCAACGGCTTCGAAACCCTCGTCGCCGCAGGCTATCAGCCGGAAATCGCCTACTTTGAAACGTTCCACGAAATGAAGCTCATCGTCGACCTCATGTACGAAGGCGGCATGGCCAAGATGCGCAAGTCCATCAGCGACACGGCAGAATACGGCGACTATACAGCCGGCCCGAAGGTCATCCCGGCCGAATCAAAGGCGGCTATGCAGAAGATCCTGAGCGACATCCAGGACGGCACCTTCGCCAAGGACTGGCTCCTGGAAAACAAGGCCGGCGGCCGGGCTCACTTCATGGCGATGCGCCGCCAGCACGCGGAACACCCGATCGAACAGGTCGGCGCGAAGCTGCGCGACATGATGCCGTGGCTTCATGAAAACGACACCAACGACTAATCATTCCAATCCATAGAAAAGAGGGTATGTGCCTATGAAAATGACCGGAGCACAAGCGATCATCGAAAGCTTGAAACGTGAACAAGTACAAGTCGTCTTCGGCTATCCCGGCGGATCTGTTCTGACCTTGTACGATGAATTATACAAAGCCAAATTTCCCCATATTTTAACAGGCCACGAACAGGGCGCCGTCCACGCCGCCGACGGCTACGCCAGGGCGACGGGCAAGGCGGGCGTATGCTTCGCCACGTCGGGCCCCGGCGTGTGCAACATGGTCACGGGTATTGCGACGGCCAACATGGACTCTATCCCTCTCGTCGTCATCAGCGGACAGGTCGCGACGACTCTTATCGGTCGCGACTCCTTCCAGGAAGCCGACATTTCGGGGATTACGACGCCGATTACGAAGCACAACTACCTGGTAAAGAACGTCAAGGATCTGCCCCGGGTGCTGCGGGAAGCCTTTTACATCGCCACGACGGGCCGGCCCGGCCCGGTCCTCGTCGACGTAGCCAAGGACGTATTCGACGCCGAGTTCGACTATGAATATCCCGAAACGGTAGAGCTGCGGGGCTACAGCGGCGTATACACGGGGCAGGCCTACGACATCGACCGCACCGTAGCGGCGCTGGAACAGGCGAAACGCCCCGTCCTTCTGACGGGCGGCGGCATCATCCTCGCCGATATGGCCGCTCCCCTGTGGGACGTCGTCCAGAAGACGCAGGTGCCGGTTATTACGTCCCTCATGGGCAAGGGGGCCGTGCCCGATTCGTACGACGCCCATCTGGGCATGGTAGGCATGCACGGCTCGTATGCCGCCAACATGGCTGTGACGAAATGCGACCTGCTCATCGCCGTAGGCACGCGGTTTGACGACCGCATTACAGGTGACGTGGAAAACTTTGCGCCCAACGCCCAGATCGTCCATTTTGACATCGACAAGGTAGAAATCAACAAGATCGTCCATGCCGACATCAGCGTCAACGGCGACCTTCGCTGGTCCCTGCCGCTGTTTGCCGAAAAGGTACGGCAGAGCGGCGTCGATTTCGCAGCCCAGTTTGCCGACTGGCGGAAAGAGGTCCTGGCTATGAACGAGGCCCATCCCTTTGCAACGCGGGATCTTCCCGATGCCGTATCGCCGCAGAAGCTGTTCGAAGCCGTCAACAGCCGTTTGGGCGCAGACGACTTCGTCGTCACTGACGTAGGCCAGCATCAGATGTGGGCCGCCCAGTTCTGCGACATTTCCAAGCCTCGTCACTTCATTACCTCCGGCGGCTTGGGAACCATGGGCTACGGCCTGCCGGCTGCCATGGGGGCCAAGCTGGGATGCTCTGGCTCGACGGTTCTGTTGTTTACCGGCGACGGCAGCATCATGATGAACTGCCAGGAATTTGCGACGCTCCATAAATACGGCGTCGACGTCAAGGTCGTCGTCCTGCACAACAGCGTCCTCGGCATGGTAAACCAGTGGCAGCGCCTGTTTTACGGCCAGCATTATTCCCAGTCAGTCATCGCTGACAACCCGGATATTACGGCCGTATCAGGAGCCATGGGCGTGCCGGGGCGGACTGTCCGCAAGCCTGAAGAATTGGCACAGGGCCTGGACTGGCTCTTTGCCGCCGAAGGGGCGGCGCTGCTGGACGTCTACATTCCGGCCGATGAAAACGTATATCCCATGGTACCGGGCGGCAAGCGCCTGGACGAAATGGTCTTAGGAGGAGAAGCACAATGATGAGACAGCACTTGGCTATTTTAGCCGACAATAAACCGGGCGTACTCACCCACGTGGCCGGCCTCATCAGCCGCCGGGCCATCAATATCGAATGCATCAACGCCGGCTATACAGAAGAGCCGGACGTGACGCGCATCAACATCGTCGTATCTGTTGAAAACCGCTGGGAGCTCGACCAGGCCGTCAACCAGCTGGCCAAGCTCATCGACGTCATCAAGGTCGTCAACTTGGACGACGCGCCTCTCGTCAGCTACGAGCTGGCTATGGTCAAGGTAAAATGCGATACGCCGGCTGTGCGGGACGAGCTGACCAATATTGCCAACTTGTTCCACGCCAAGGTCGTCGACGTACAGCGCGACTCCCTTATTTTCCGCCTGACAGGACGGGAAGACCATATCGAGGCGTTGCTGCGGATGCTCGACGACTACGAGGTCATTGAAATCGCCAGAACGGGGCAGATTTCCTTGTCCCGCGGCGTCATCCCCGTCAAGCAGATGCGCATGAGATAATATACCCTATATACGAAAGGATAGTTGATATGAGAAGCGACGTAGTAAAAAAAGGAAGCACCCGTACGGCCCACCGCACCTTGTTTCACGCTATGGGCTACAGCGACGAAGATTTACAGAAGCCGTTGATCGGCGTAGTCAACGCCTTTAACGAAATCATTCCCGGCCATATGCACCTGCGGGAAATCGCCGAAGCCGTCAAGCTGGGCATCGCCGCCGCCGGCGGTACGCCTATCGAATTTCCGGCCATCGGCATCTGCGACGGCATCGCCATGGGCCACGACGGCATGAAATACCCGCTGGCCAGCCGCGAGCTCATCTGCGACTCCATCGAAGCCGTCGCCAACGGCCACGCCTTCGACGGCCTGGTCATGATTCCCAACTGCGATAAAATCGTACCGGGCATGCTCATGGCTGCCGGACGCATCAATATCCCGACAGTCGTCGTCAGCGGCGGCCCCATGCTGGCCGGACGCCACAAGGGGAAGGATATCAGCGTCAGCACCATGTTCGAAGCGGCCGGCAAGGTCGAATCGGGCCAGATGACGCCGGAAGAAATGCACCAGATGGAACACGAAGCCTGCCCGGGCTGCGGCTCCTGCGCCGGCATCTTTACGGCCAACACGATGAACTGCATGACCGAAGTCCTGGGTATGGGCCTTCCCGGCAACGGCACCATTCCGGCGGCTTATTTCGGAGCCCGCCGCATGCTGGCTAAGAAGGCCGGGGCCGTCGTCATGGAGCTGGTGAAGAAAAATATCTGCCCGCGGGACATCATGACGATGGAATCCTTTGAAAACGCCATCGCCGTCGACATGGCTATTGGCGGCTCGACCAATACGGTGCTCCACCTGCCGGCTATCGCCCATGAAGCGGGCCTCGACCTGCCGCTGCAGAAGTTCGACGAAATCAGCCGCAAGGCGGCATACATCTGCAAGATGAGCCCCGGCGGCACATACCACATGCAGGACTTGAACGAAGCCGGCGGCATCAGCGCCGTCATGAAGGAGCTGACGAAGCTGGGCATCATACATACGGAAGCCAGGACCGTGACGGGAACCATAGGCGAGCGCATTGACCAAGCGGATATCGAACGGCCTGACGTCATCCACAGCGTAGACAATGCTTACATGAACCGCGGCGGTATCGCTATCCTGTCGGGCAACCTGGCTCCCGACGGAGCGGTCATCAAGGAAAGCGCCGTCGAACCGGATTTGCTGGTCTACCAAGGCACGGCCAAGTGCTACGACTCGGAGGAAGAAGCTATCAAGGCGATTATCGGCGGCGACATCAAAGAAGGGAACGTCGTGGTCATCCGCTACGAAGGGCCGAAGGGCGGCCCGGGGATGCGGGAAATGCTCAACCCGACGGCAGTCATTACGGGCATGGGTCTGAAAGTGGCCTTGATTACGGACGGCCGGTTCAGCGGAGCCAGCCGGGGCGCGTGCATCGGGCACATTTCTCCGGAAGCGATGGAAGGGGGACCTATCGCGCTCATCGAAGACGGCGATATGATTTCCATCGACATCCCGAACCGCAAGCTGGAGCTGCTGGTCAGCGACGAAGAGCTGGCGGCCCGCAAGGCGGCCTGGAAACAGCCTGAGCCGAAGGTCAAGACGGGATACCTGTCCCGTTACGCCCGCTTGGTTACGTCGGCCAATACGGGAGCCGTATTGAAATAATTCCTTTCTTTGCAGGATACAGGATATACGACAAGCCCCGGCGCTCGGAAGCCGGGGCTTTGCTGTAGGCAATATACGCAGATGATCTGTACGTTAGGACCGAAGGGGGAGCGAGTCCTGCAGGGCCTGGCGCAGGTGCCCGATAAACTGCAGGCATTCTTCCGACAGCAGGGCGTCTTTCCGCTGCAGATAGCCGACGCAGAGATTCCACGGCACGTCCAAGGGGACAGGGACGATATCCGGCGGAATAAAGCCCTCGCTCAGGCAGCCCGTGCCGAGGCAGTAGCTGTCCGTATGGACGATGAGGTAGTTCATCGTCGCCCGGTCTTCGACGAAGATTTGGCGGGACGCACGGCGGAGGGTGAAATAGCTTTCCGTAATATCGAGAAGCGTATCGTCCTTGCGGAAGGTGATATAGGGGTAGGGCGCGAGCTGTTCCGGGCGCAGTGTGGAAAAGGCCGACAGGGGATGGCGTCTGCTGAGGATGACGTGCTCCGGCAGCGTCGCCAGCTGCGTGAAGACCAGCCCATAGGCGGCCAGCTTGCGCTCCAGTACGGCCTGGTTGAGGGATGAGGCGCACAAGATGCCGACGGATGCCGCACCGGAGCCGACTTGCTCGACGACGTCCGTTCCCTTTCCTTCGCGCAGGGCGATTTCATAGGAACGATCGGCCATCTCGCCGATCAAAGCGGCCAGGGCCGGCGTGACGAAGTGGTAATGCTGCGAGGCGATGGTCAATTTCAGCGGCGTCGGCTCGTGTTTGCCGGTAAAACGACTGCGCACGGCGTCGGCCTGCTCGACGAGGAGCCGGGCGTACGATGCCAGCTCTTTGCCTTCCGGCGTAAAGTCGACGCCGCGGTTCGTCCGCTTTAAAATCGTGATGCCCAACTCTTTTTCCAGCTCGCGCACGGCCTTCGTAATGCTCGGCTGGGTGACGAAGAGGCGTTTCGCCGCTTCCGTGAGGGAACGGCACCTCTCGATTTCCATGATATAACGACATTGCTGCAAGGTCATACATTTCATCCTTTCGGGTTGCTGATATAACTTCATTCTATGGCCGGGCATGAATAATGTCAAATTTCTTTTTGACCTATCGTATGGTATGCTTGTAGTACAGAGAGGCAAAGGAGGCCATAGCAATATGAAGTATATCGTTCGTCCCTATCGGCGCGGCGAAGAACAGTACGTCGCCGACGCCCATTGCCGGCTGAATACGGCTGGGGGCCGGCTTTTACGGAGTATGCCGCGA
>ENA-ORSJ01001368-ORSJ01001368.1-human-gut-metagenome-genome-assembly--contig:-NODE-1368-length-20689-cov-3.147911_pt1 | contig 20689 bp, 20 predicted proteins | sample MGYA00242191_ERZ509158 | MGnify/ENA primary metagenome ERZ509158 (study PRJEB26280, sample SAMEA2338623) | human gut metagenome | biome: human gut; feature: human-associated habitat; material: faeces...
TCATCCGGTCATATTCCGGGTGTCCCATCACAAAAATCTGGCTGCCATCCTGATTGATTACCAGAAAAACCCCCGCCTCTTTTGATTTTGCCAGAATGGTCAGTTCTTCATGCTTTAAAATATCTTCCTCCCGGATCTCGGTATGCCGGGAATGTGGAGCATAAAAATAATCATCAAATCCGCGTACCATCGGAATCTTGCGATTCATTACATGGTGCCGGAATACCCCGAACATTTTCTGCTTTAGATCATATTTTTGGATTCCGTAATGATAATAAAGTGCAGCCTGCGCCCCCCAGCACAAATGCAGGGTGGATGTCACATGCTTTTTGGACCACTCCATAATCTCACACACTTCATCCCAGTAATCGACTTCTTCATATTTCATCTGTTCCACCGGTGCACCGGTAATGATCAGCCCGTCAAAATACTGGTTCTTAATTTCCTGAAACGTCTGATAAAACTTGTTCAGGTGGCTCTTTGAAGTATGGGTGGATGCATGGGATGCCGGTGCAAGCAGCGATACGTCTACCTGTAACGGGGTGTTTGACAATGACCGAAAAATCTGCAATTCCGTCTCTTCTTTCAGTGGCATCAGGTTCAGAATCACGATATTGATCGGACGAATATCCTGATGCATCGCACGGGACTCATCCATCACGAAAATATTTTCCTGTTCGAGGATCTCCTTTGCAGGCAGATCACTTTGTGTTCTGATTGGCATAACTTTTTCTACCTCCCACCAAATTGTTTTATAAATGTATCTTCGGAAATAATCGGAATTCCCAGTTCTTTTGCCTTACGATTCTTAGATGATGCGGATTCCATGTCATTGTTGACAAGATATGCCGTCTTTTTTGAGACGCTTCCTGTCACTTTTCCGCCCTGGCTTTCTACATAGGCCTTAAATTCATCCCTGTTTTTATAGTGATGCACATCTCCGGTGATCACAAAGCTCAGTCCCGCACAGCTTCCGGAAGAAGTATCCTGCACTTCTACATGTTCTATCGAAAGTTCATGAAGCAGATCCTCAAACCCACTGTGGTTTTTTTCATTCTGATACCAGGTTACAATTGATCGGGAACGTTCCGCTCCGATCCCCTCAATATCCTCAAACCCATCCCCCTGATGCAGACGTTGCAAAAAGCCTTCAAAACCAATGGCGGCAACAATTTTTTTCCCGGCATCCACACCGATCAGCGGTATGCACAGGGCAAATATAAAGTTCACCGGATGTACCTGCCGGCTTTTTTCAATGGACTGTTCCATATTTGCCACAGATTTTTCACCAAAGCCCTCCATCTGGCTGATCTCCCCGAAATGCTCTTTCAAACGGAAAATATCCGCAAATTCATGGATAAATCCCGCATTCATAAAACGGAGCATCGTCTGAATGGAAAGTCCGTCGATATCCATCCCCCACTTGCTGACAAAACGGGTAAATTTCTTGACATTTTTGGCTGTACAGTCCGGATTGGTACAATGCAGGGTCTTTGTGCCACTGTTTTCACTCACATGAACTTTTGTCGGTGCATGGCACACCGGACACTGGGATGGAATCTCCGGAGCACCTACAGCATCTTTTACCGCAATACATTTCGGAATGATCTTATTGGCTTTGATCACGGAAAGTGTACACTCTTTTCCGATTCCCAGACGCTCGATCTCGCTGATATTGCATAGAGATGCTCTCGATACCGTTGTTCCCTCAATCTGCACCGGTTCAAACACGGCAACCGGGGAAATCGTAGACACCGCACACGACCATTCGATATATTTTAGTTTTGTATCCACGGCCTCATCCTGCCATTTGAACGCAAAACCGGCGCGTGTCGCATGATGCCCGGTCACGCTTCCCGATGCCGCATAATCCGTATCATCATAACAGATCACCAGACCATCTACCGGAATATCCATTTTTCCGTTCTCTACAAGCTTCGTCCAGCGGTCAATGGCTTCCGGGAGCTTTTGGGCGGTTGTCGCTTCCCGGTCTACCACATCAAATCCCAGTTCTTCCAGAAAGTGCATCCGCTCTCCCCACGATACCATCGGCTCATCCAGATGCACCAGTGTAAATGCATGAAACCTGACATGGCGTGCCTTCACTTCTGCCGGATCTTCCAGATTCAGCGTTCCGGATGCCAGATTTCGCGGATTTGCATATTTTTCATCGTCATCCTCAATCATGTCGTTGATCTGTGCAAAATCTGTATAGGATATGGCAGCTTCTCCTCGCACAACCAGATGCCCCTGATACGAAATCTTTTGCGGGAATCCTCCGATAGCACCCTTTAAAAATGTAATGTTGGTACCCAGGTTTCCATTTCCTCTGGTAAGAATTTTTACAAGATTTCCGTTATCATACGTCAGAACCAGCGTAAGTCCGTCCAGTTTCCATGACAGCCAGATCGGATAAACTCCCGCCCATTGCTGCAGTTCTTCCACCTGTTTGGTCTTCGCCAGAGAAAGTGCCGGATACTCATGCGGTTCTTTTTGTCCGCTTCCGGATTCTTCATATCCGGCATTCTGCGTCGGACTGTCCTTTATAATATATCCGGTTTTTTCTTCCAGCGTGGTAAGCTCATCAAACAAAGCATCCCACTCATAATTTGGCATGATTTCATCCTGTCCGTTATAATACGCAGCTGATGCTGCATTCAACTGTTTTACCAGTTCTTCAATCCGTTGCTTTTCTGTTTCCATTTTTGTTCTCTCTATCTATATGATGATTTACCACCGTATACGTGCCATGTATGGCAGAATTGCGTGGTTTTCGTTTTGATTTTTGTGGTTTTTCCATTGGTCGCACGGGCTGATTGCTCGAATGTGCGATCAACTGTTTTAACTTTTTAAATTCCTCCGGTGTAACATCCCGGTACTTTCCTGATTCGAGATCCCCCAGTTCAATATTCATGATCCGTACACGTACCAGTTTCTGTACACGGTACCCAAAATATTCACACATGCGTCGGATCTGTCGGTTTAATCCCTGTGTCAGAATGATCCGGAACTGTTTTTTTCCTGTCCGTTCTACCCTGCATTTGCGCGTTGTCGTGCCAAGTTCCACAAGCGGAACACCGTTTGCCATACCATGCAGAAATGCATCCGTCACCGGACGGTTCACGGTAACAAGATATTCTTTTTCATGCATATTTCCCGACCGCATAATTTTGTTGACAATCTCACCGTTATTCGTCAACAGCAACAGTCCTTCCGACTCTTTATCCAGACGCCCGACCGGATAGATCCGTTTCGGATAATGCAGGAAATCAATCACATTATTTTTTTCCCTTTTTTCCTCCGTGCAGACAATACCCGCCGGCTTATTAAGCGCGATCAGTATCATTTCTTTTTCTTTTTGTACCGGTCTTCCACAGAAACAGACCTCCTGTCCATCCGATACCTGATCCCCCATCCGCGCGGTTTTTCCGCCGATGGTTACATTTCCTGCTTCAATCTGGCGATCTGCTTCTCTTCTGGAGCATACCCCTGCTTCACTTAAAAATTTATTAATTCTGACTTCCACGTTTCTTCCCTGTCTGACAAAAATCGCGGAGACCTCACAGCCTCCGCTTCTTTATGATGTCTTTATTATTTTACCGTTTTTAATAAATCGCTCTTGATGTATCCGGTTTTTCCCTGGAACTTCACCTTCGTCCATTCTCCCTTGGTGCCAAGTTTCTTTAATTTTACGCCCGCATCCACTTTTCCAAGAAGTTCTCCATCTGTACTGGCGGTTTTACGCACATTGCAGATATCCTTCGTTTTTACGGTTCCCTTGCCGGAACCTGACTTGGAAGATACTTCCTTTACAAATTCGCTCTTTACATATCCGGTTTCTCCCTGGAATTTTACCTTGGTCCAGTCACCTTCCGTTCCAAGTTTCTTCAGTTCCACACCAATATCCACTTTTCCGAGGAGCTCACCATCCGTACTCGGGCTCTTTCTGACATTACAGATATCTTTTGTCCTGACCGTACCGGTAGATTTCTTGGAATCGCTCTTTTGGGTATCTTCCTTCTTTTCCGTAGACTCCGTTGTCTGGGTTTCCTCGGTCTTTTGAGTTTCTTCTTTCTTTTGAGTTTCTTCCTGTTTCTTTGTCTCTGTGGTCTGGGTCTCTGTCGTCTGGGTTTCGGTATTGCTTACAATCGTTTCTCTCCATTTTGCCATGGCATTTCGAAGTGTTCCACCCACCATATTGGCAAGTTTTTCATCACTCTTTACAGCTTCATTATAGCTTGTCTGCACCTCTTTCTGCAGAGCAACCACTTCATCACTCTTCTCATATGCCAGAATCAGGGAATACAGATTTGCATCCAGATCCTGATCCAGGAAATTGAAATTGTATGCAGAGTATATGTTATTGATGATCAGATTTCCCTTTCCGTCTCTCTCCACATAGAAGAAATCCATTCCCGGTGCCGGAGTATCCACACCTTTGAATTTCAGATCATAGCATACAGATACCAGATAAGAATCATCGGTTGCCCCCTTTGTGGAATAACAGGTGATGTTCTGATAATCCTCATAATACTCAGAAAACGTCGTGATATAACTCTTTTCATTGTCACTGAGCGGCTGTGCAATCATCTCCAGCGAATCCGTATCTCCACCAGCATATGCCGCATAATAATTTTCCATCAGTGTCACAAGTTCCGCATCTGCATCTTTTTGTAGCTTACCGATTTCCTGATATTCTGTAGTCTGTGTCACTCCCTGTGTACCGTTTTGTGTCTCTTTCTGATCTTTCTGAGGACCGGTACACTTTACCAGAATCACAACAAGAATCACAAATAAAACAGCTGCGCAAAAATATCGTCTATATTTCACAAAAAAGTCTGTAAACTTTTTTAATTTTTCATTCTGCATATGAACCCTCCATAAAAATGCATCTTTCCATTTATGATACCACACCTCATACTATTCGTCCAGTAAAAAAGCGGTGCATGACGCACCGCTTTTCCTGTCGTACCATGGGTAAGTTGTTTCCTTGCCACATAGCTTAAACTGCACCCGGCGGGAATCGAACCCGCATCTCAGGAGTCGGAGTCCTGCGTTCTATCCATTATACTACGGCTGCATAGCACTCTTATTTCACAAGTGCCTTTTTACTATATCACACTTCAAATTTAGAGTCAATCCACACTTTGATGTAAAATATGAAGTATTTCTTCCAGCTGCTTTACCGGAAGCTGCCCCGGTGCGCTCGCCTGCCCGCCTGCGCCAAATGTCACACACGATCCGAAAAACTCTCCGGCCACGCGGGAAATCCCCCCTTTTGCACCCATGGACATGGTAATCAGCGGATGATCCGGATGGTTTTCATGAAAGCGGTTGGTCTCCTCCAGCAAATGCAATACATCCCACATATTCTGCGGCATAACTGCCAGTTTCACGACATCTGCGCCACTCTCACGGATCTGTTCCAACAGCATGCGGATCACCTCCGGGTCCGGCGTCTGTTCAAAATCATGATGGGAAGCAATCACATATACTCCCATCTCCTGCAACCTCGCTATTTCTTTCTGCGGATTTTTTGCTTCAAAATATTCCACATCAATAAAATCCACGACATCTGATTCTGCCGCCACCTGATGAATATCATAAATATCCGCCGCGGAAAGTGCTTTGCACCCTCCCTGATTTTTAGAACGGAAGGTATACACCAGAATACTTTCCTTTATGATATGTTTCATTTCGTTTAATATTTCGCGGATCGCATTCGGACTTTCCACGTTTTCAAACGCATCCACACGCCACTCAATCATTTCCGTGTGTGCTTCTTCTAGCCTTCTGGTTTCTCTTAAAATTTCTTCTTTCGAAGACTCCATGACCGGCACACACACGAGCGGTTTCCCTTTTCCTATAATCTTTCCTTTTATACAAAGCAGATTTTCCATCTCTGCACCTCCTGCTGTGTTGTAATTCTCTGTTATTATATTCTAAAAGCCCGAAAGAAACAACCGATTCCTGTTATTTGACATTTTTCCCGTTTTCCATTAAGATAGTCACGGTATGTGATATCCGAACTTAAGAGATAGGAGAAAAAAATGAGTTTTGAATTTTTAAACCAATTACCGACTCCGGCAGACATTAAGCGCGATTATCCGCTTTCCCCGGAGCTTCGTGAATTAAAAAAACACAGAGACCTCATGATCTCTGATGTAATTACAGGTAAAGATTCACGTGTCCTCGTAATCATCGGACCGTGTTCTGCAGATAACGAAGATTCTGTATGTGATTATGTGAGCCGTCTGACCAAAATCCAGGAAGATGTCAAGGATCAGGTCATCTTAGTTCCGCGTATTTACACCAACAAACCACGTACAACCGGCGAAGGCTACAAAGGGATTGCTTCCCAGCCAGATCCGGAAAAAGCTCCGGATATGATCGAGGGTCTGATCGCCATGCGTAAAATGCACATTCGCGCAATCGAAGAAAGCGGTCTTACCTGTGCCGATGAAATGCTTTACCCGGAAAACTGGGGATATGTCGAGGATCTTCTCTCCTACGTTGCCATCGGAGCACGTTCGGTAGAAGATCAGCAGCATCGTCTGACGGTCAGTGGTTTTGATGTCGCTTCCGGAATGAAAAATCCTACCAGTGGTGATTTTTCTGTTATGCTCAATTCTGTATACGCGGCACAGCATCCGCATCATTTCGTTTATCGCGGATACGAGGTGGAGACAACCGGAAATCCTCTGACTCACGTGGTTCTTCGCGGTGCAGTCAGCAAGCACGGCAATACCACCCAGAATTATCACTATGAAGATCTGATCCGTCTTCATGAGATGTACGAAAAAATGGATGTCATCCATCCGGCAGCCATCATTGATACCAACCATTCCAACTCTGGAAAAAAGTTTAAGGAACAGATCCGTATCGCAAAAGAAGTGATGCATAACCGCCAGCTTTCTTCCGATATCCGTTCTCTGGTAAAAGGTCTGATGATTGAAAGTTACATCGAAGAGGGAAATCAGTCTATCGGAGATCATATTTACGGAAAATCCATTACCGATCCTTGTCTCGGATGGGAAGATTCCAAACAGCTGATCTATGACATTGCGGAGATGAACGCAAAGTAAACAGTTTTTGTCTGAAAACAAAAATGGAGTGTAAAAAGTGTTCCTTTTGCACTCCATTTTTTTATAATTTTTCCACAACAAAACGTAACAGCCGGATTCCAACAGATGCCTCCAATACACATCCAAGAAGCACCAGTACCGCAACTCCCATCCCCCATGCCAGCCGCAGCAGCCATGGATTTTTCCGGTTATAAAACCTGTGCGGTTCTACCAGCAGTAAAAGCGCAAGCGCTGCAAGATACAAAATTCCATGCGGCAGCCACGATACCAGAAAAAAAACAATTCCAAGAATCCCCATATTCATCACACAGGCAGCAAAAAATACCCCGCCGGTAAAATAAATCAGGCAGCGCAATAATAATGGCAGAATTGCTTTTAAAGCAGTAAGGGAAAGGATTGCAATAATCACAAACACTTTTCCCCTTTCCCATAAAATATTTGCCAAAAGCGGCAAATACCCGGTATCCGATGCCGCAAATGCTTTCATATGATACGCATTTAAAAATCCATAAGTCGTAAAATATTCATATCCAAACAGACAGGTACATAAAATTCCCGCCAGGCCAAAACAGATTCCAATCGCCAGTTCCTTTTTCATAAAAATTCCTAAAACTCTTTTCTTTTCAGCCTATGCCCTGTCCGTTTTCTTTATTCCATTTTTATAAATCCAGATGTTTTCCCATTCCGCCTTTTTTTGCTGCCGCATATGCCATAATTGCAGCAATGGTTTTTCCATCCTGAATTTTCCCTTCGTAGATCATATCGCACAACTCTTCCAGTGTGTAAATTTCCACATCAATGGATTCCGCTTCATCCAGATGCCGGGTTCCCACTTCCAGATCGGTAGCTACAAAAATATCAACCGCCTCATCACAAAATGCCACCGTCGTACGCAGGGATAATAAATGTTTCACATTCGTGCTGCGGTATCCCGTTTCCTCTTCCATCTCCCGTGCCGCACAATATGCCGTATCTTCCGTCTTACTGTCCCGACAGCCGGCCGGAATTTCAAGTGTTTCTCTCTCCAGCGCATTGCGGTACTGACGCACCATCACAATTCTTCCATCCTTCATAACCGGAAGAATGGCGGCTGCGCCCATACGATGGGATACAAAATCCCACTCTGCTTTGTTTCCATCCGGAAGTTCCATCGTATCTTTGTAGATATCCAGAATTGCTCCCTTGTATACCAGTTCTCTCTTCAATCGTTTTACATGCTCTACCATATTTCAAACCTCTCTTTCCTGTCCGAACATCATCCCCGGATATTTTTCATCGTTCACAGTTTCTTCAAATTTGTAACATATCCATTTCACACTTTTCCGGTATAGTGAAATCATCAAAAGGAACCAAAACCTTTCGATCATTTTTTTTCATAATCTGGCCAGTGCAGCCGTGCTGTACTGGTCCCTCCTTTTTATTCTATACGTCCCATGAAATCCCAATGTATTTATTTTACAACACATTATGATATAAAAAAGGCTTAATCCCGCTTTCCGCGGTCTTAAGCCTTTTTAAGTTCATTTTCACAATTACTTAGCGTAGTCAACAACACGCGATTCCCTGATCACATTTACCTTGATCTGACCCGGATATTCCAACTCAGTCTCAATCTGTTTTGAAATATCTCTGGCTAAAAGAACCATATCCGCATCGCTGATCTGCTCAGGAACAACTAAGATACGAACCTCTCTACCTGCCTGAACTGCAAAAGATTTTTCTACACCCTTATAGCTATTTGTAATATCCTCAAGCTGCTGTAAGCGGTTTGAGTATGTTTCCAAAGTTTCTTTTCTCGCACCCGGACGTGCAGCGCTGATGGTATCGGCTGCCTGCACCAGACATGCAATCAGACTCTCCGGCTCCACATCACCGTGATGTGCTTCCACTGCATTGATGACAAGAGGTGATTCCTTGTACTTTCTACACAGTTCCACACCCAGCTGGATATGGGAACCTTCCATATCATGATCTACAGCCTTACCAATATCATGTAATAATCCCGCACGTTTTGCCATACGGACATCCTCACCGATTTCTGCGGCGAGTAAACCTGTCAATTGTGCGACCTCAATCGAATGTTTCAATGCATTCTGTCCATAACTGGTACGATACTTCATTTTGCCCAAAAGCCGGACAAGCTCCGGATGAATGCCGTGGATGCCGACTTCTAATACAGCAGCCTCGCCTTCTTCACGAATCATTGTCTCTACTTCTTTTTGCGCTTTTTCAACCATTTCCTCGATACGTGCCGGATGAATTCGTCCATCCACGATCAACTTTTCAAGTGCAATTCTCGCAACTTCTCTTCGAATCGGATCAAAGCTGGAAAGGATAACTGCTTCCGGCGTATCATCAATGATCAGATCTACTCCTGTCATCGTTTCAAGTGTACGAATATTTCGTCCTTCCCTACCGATAATACGGCCTTTCATCTCATCATTCGGAAGCTGTACAACAGAGATTGTGGTTTCAGCAACGTGATCCGCAGCACATTTCTGAATTGCAGTAACTACATAGTCCTTTGCCTTCTTGTTGACTTCTTCCTTCGCCTGCGCTTCCATTTCCTTGATCATCTTCGCAGTGTCAATCTTCACATCTTCTTCCACGGTCTTTAAGAGGTATTCTTTTGCCTGTTCAGAGGTTAATCCTGAAATTCTTTCCAGTTCCTGTACGCGCTGTTCGTTGAGCTTTGCTATCTCAACTTTCTGCTTCTTCAAATCTTCTTCTTTGGCACGGAAACTTGCCTCACGCTTTTCAATCGATTCGAGTTTCTTGTCCAGATTTTCTTCCTTCTGCACAATACGACGCTCGTTACGCTGAATTTCATTTCTACGCTCTTTGATCTCCTTGTCAATCTCATTCTTGGAACGAATGGTTTCTTCTTTGATCTCAAGCATAGCTTCGCGCTTCTTGTCTTCGGCATTTTTCACAGCCTCGTCGATGATGCCTCTGGCCTGCTCTTCTGCATTTCCAATCTTGGTATTTGCTACCTTCTTGTGATATTCAGTCGAGATAAACCATACAGCAACCGCAGTAATTATAAGTGTGATAACAACAGCAATAATTACTTGTGGCACAGGAGCACCTCCTTTATTAATTTTTCATTGTACATATAACAAAAAGAAATATTAGTCTTCCATGTCATACTTCTACAACATTATAATTTTATCCTTTTTGCTTAATTATGTCAAGCAATACGTGCTTTCATTGTTTACTTTTCATAGCATGCAGCACATCATTGCTCCGAAAGCCCCTGCGCATCAGATACTGGTAAACACGTGTAAATTCTTTTGGGTCGGAATTTTGTGCGTCAAACTTTTTCTTTTCCAGCAGCCGGATAATCTGCTCCTGTTCGTCCCCCTCATAACATTCCTCAAGGGCACGGTCGACCAATTCTCCGGGAACTCCCTTTCCATACAGTTTTACTTTCAGCTGATAGCGGCTCATACGATCCTGACGATAATTGATATAGGTACATGCATAGCGGTAATCATCGACATAATGAAAAGATTTCACATATTCCAGTGCAAGATCAATACACGCCTGCGGATATCCGCCCTGTTTCAGTTTCTCCCGCAGCTGCTGCTCCGTGCGGTCCATCTGTTCCAGCAGATGCATGGTTCTTCTTTTTGCACGCTTTCCCACCACTTCATAAATCAGCTGATGTTCCTCTTCATCCGAAAGTGTGCTTCCTTCCCGCATCCGAAACTGTTTTGCCTCTCCCCGGTAAAGAACAAGCTCCGTTCCATTATCCAGATGGAAACGAAGCCTGCCCTTTCCCAGAGTCGTACACTCTGTCACTGTAACCATATCTTATTCTTTCTTGCTTTCCTCATCTGCAGATGACGGAGTCTCTTCTTCGCCTTCCGGGGTCTCATCCTCCTGTGCAAAATAATGTTCACGCACCATTTCTTCAATCATCTTACAGAATTCCGGATTTTCACGCAGATACGTCTTTGCATTTTCACGTCCCTGTCCGATCTTGTCTCCTTCATAAGCATACCATGCACCGGATTTGCTGATAATTCCGACATTTGCTGCCAGATCCAGAATATCTCCCTCTTTGGAAATCCCCTTTCCGAACATGATATCAAACTCTGCTTCACGGAATGGAGGTGCTACTTTGTTTTTTACGACTTTGACACGGGTATGGTTACCAATGACTTCTCCTGCCTGCTTGAGCTGTTCTACACGGCGCACGTCCAGACGAACAGAAGAATAAAACTTAAGTGCACGGCCACCGGTCGTCGTCTCCGGATTTCCAAACATAACACCAACTTTTTCACGGAGCTGGTTGATAAAGATTACAATACAGTTTGACTTGCTGATCACACCAGTCAGCTTACGAAGCGCCTGACTCATCAGACGTGCCTGCAGGCCCACATGGGAATCTCCCATATCTCCGTCAATTTCCGCCTTTGGCACAAGAGCTGCTACCGAATCGACAATTACAATATCGACGGCTCCAGAACGCACCATGGTCTCGGTGATCTCGAGCGCCTGCTCTCCGCAGTCCGGCTGAGAAATATAGAGATTGTCAATATCAACACCGATATTCTTTGCATAGACAGGATCAAGCGCATGCTCTGCGTCAATGAATCCGGCAATTCCGCCCTGCTTCTGCACCTCTGCCACACAGTGCAGTGCAACGGTAGTCTTACCACTGGACTCCGGTCCGTAAATCTCAATGATACGTCCTTTCGGAAGTCCTCCGAGTCCCAATGCAATATCCAGACTGAGGGATCCTGTAGGAACCGTTTCCACGTTCATATTTGCGGAATTGTCCCCCAGCTTCATCACAGATCCTTTGCCATACTGTCTCTCGATCTGTGCGATTGCCGCATCCAGTGCTTTTAATTTATCGTCCTTTGCCATAATATTCTCCTTCTTATCGAACTTATGTTCGTATCTATGTTCTAATAGTAGTATATTTTGTTTGTATTGTCAATGCAAAATTTTAAATGGGGAAATAAAAAAAGACAGTCGCCCTGCAACTGCCTTTTATTATACGTTGTATCCTACTACGCGTCAAGAAGTGTTTTCAGGTAATCCTCAATCGCATCCTGCGTCTGTAACCCTACCATCTTCTTCTGAAACATTCCATCTTTCATGAATACCAGCGTAGGAATACTCACAATCTGGTAATTTAATGCAAGCTGTGGCTGCTCGTCCACATTTACTTTGCATACTTTCACCTGATCTCCCATTGATTCTGCAACTGCATCCACAACCGGTGACTGCATCTGACAAGGGCCGCACCAGGATGCCCAGAAATCAATCACGACCGGCACCTTTGCACCGACTACTTCTGCTTCAAAGTTTTCTTTTGTAATTGTTACAACTCCCATGATCTTTCCTCCTTTGATTAATTCTTACTGAACTCGGATAATACGAGTCCTTCGTTTCGGTCAAGTGTCATGCCGACACTCCATGCATTTACAAATAAAAGAAGCGGATTTCCCTTCATATCAATCACTTTCTTCATATCTGAAGTACCAGTCAGCGCGTCCACATCCACTTCATCCTTGTTCTCGATCCAGCGGATATGTTCATATGGAAGATTCTCCAGACGGATCTCCACATTATACTCGTTTTCCAGACGGAACCGGAGTACATCAAACTGCAGCACACCAACTACTCCTACTATGATTTCCTCCATACCGCCTTTGTATTCCTGGAAAATCTGGATGGCACCTTCCTGTGCAATCTGTGTTACTCCTTTTACAAACTGCTTGCGCTTCATGGAGTCGATCAGACGTACACGTGCAAAATGTTCCGGCGCAAATGTCGGGATTCCCTCAAACTGAAACTTGTCCTTTGCCGTCGTGAGGGTGTCCCCGATAGAGAAAATGCCGGGATCAAAGATACCAATAATATCTCCCGCATATGCTTCTTCTACCATTTTACGCTCGTCTGCCATCATCTGCTGCGGCTGGGAAAGCTTGATCTGTTTGTTTCCCTGCACATGAAATACTTCCATGCCCGCCGTAAACTTACCGGAACAGATACGCATAAACGCAATACGGTCCCGGTGATTTTTATTCATATTTGCCTGAATCTTAAAGACAAACGCAGAAAAATCTTCCTGAAACGGATCAATCATTCCGATGTCTGATTTCCGGGCCATTGGCGCATAAGTCATCTTCAGGAAATGCTGCAGAAAAGTTTCCACACCAAAATTGGTCAGGGCAGAACCGAAAAATACCGGGGAAAGTTCTCCCTTTGTCACAAGTTCCATATCAAATTCCGCACTGGCACCGTCAAGAAGTTCGATTTCGTCATCCAAAATTGATTTTTTCTCCTCACCAATCTCGTCGATCAGTGCCGGATCATCGATATCAATAATCTTTTCGGAACCTTCTTTTGTTCCCTTTAATGTATCGGCAAATGTCATAACTTTTCTGGTATGACGGTCATATACACCTTTGAATTCTTTTCCGGAACCGATCGGCCAGTTGACCGGATACGTTGCGATTCCCAGTTCATTTTCAATATCATCAAGAAGCTCAAACGTATCATTTGCATCACGGTCCATCTTATTGATAAATGTAAAAATCGGAATATGGCGCATTACGCATACCTTAAACAGCTTACGTGTCTGCGCCTCTACTCCTTTGCTTGCATCAATCACCATGACTGCGGAATCCGCCGCCATAAGTGTACGGTAAGTATCCTCCGAGAAATCCTGATGTCCCGGGGTATCCAAAATATTGATACAGTATCCGTCATAGTTAAACTGCAGCACCGACGAGGTGACCGAAATACCTCTCTGCTTCTCGATCTCCATCCAGTCAGACACCGCATGTCTTGCTGTTGCCTTTCCTTTTACGGAACCGGCAAGATTGATGGCTCCTCCGTAAAGCAGGAACTTCTCCGTCAGAGTCGTCTTACCTGCATCCGGATGGGAAATGATAGCGAATGTACGCCGTTTTTCTATTTCTTTTCTTAAGTCACTCACAGTATATCCTCCAAACCAATTGCACACTGTACCTCATTTTATACTAAAAACTATGTATTTGCAAGTGCTACTGGATGGGAGTGATCACGATCTTATCTGCGGATACTCCGGTCTTACGCTTTACAATATCTTCGACCTGCGCCCGCTTGGCATCGGTTGCCTCCCCCATATTAAGAACCACATCACAGCCGTCATCATTCATACTGACAACCACATCCGTAAACCCTTTTGCCTCCAGCATCATTTCTGCATTGGACTCTTTCTCCGCAATATCCGTCAGTGTAATCATTTCATTGACCGCATCTTTCTTTTTGGACTCATCCAAAGAATCATTGTCAATGATTGCCTGCAGGGTTTCTTTATTTTTGGAACGCACCTGTTCCCGGTTAAGTTTCACTTTTGCCGCATAGTCGGAATCCCCGCTTGTCACAGAGGTAAGTACCGTCTCTCCCGGATTTTCCACATCTTCCGTCGATGCATTCGCCAGATCTTCCTTGCTGCTTGTGATATCCAGATCCTCCCCGGTTTCATAATCTTTATCCGCCTGGTCACTTACGGCACCCTGATTCATATTAGCTACCGTCTCGGCATCTTTGATATCAGCGCCCTTTTTGTCATAAGTAACATAACCGGCCACCGCAATCAGCACCGCCAGCGTTGTAATAACAATCTGATTTTTATGCACTCTTTTTTTCACGTCTATTCCTCCTGTACCGACATTTTAACTACTACTACCTTATGCGCTTCCACCGGAAATAATGACATTACCGCGTTGGAAATTTCTGTAACGGTCTTTGCATTTCCTCCACCCTGTGCCACAACCACAACCCCTTCAATTTTCGGCATCTGCCTGCAGATCACATAGGGCTGTCTGGTATCACCGGTATCGTACACCACCGTTGTCTCTTCCTTTTTGTTTCCATCTTTTGTCACATTTTTATCCAGCTGGTCGGTTCCCTCATCGGAAAATGTCAGCATTACACGGGTTTTTCCCACCCCGTCCATGTGTTCAAGCAGCTCCTTCAGCTGCTGCTGCAGCTGCTCTTTATAGGAATCTTCCGTCTGCAGCTGCTGCTCCTTTTGTTCCTGCGTCTGTGTTTCTTTCTGGCTTTGTTTTGCCCCCGTCGGCATCGCAACGATCATTACCATCACCCCAAGCAGAATCAGTACAACGAAATCCGATTTATTCCTCTTTTTGATCCACTTTCCCAAGATACTGTTCAAAAATATTCTCTCCCTTCTCCTGATATTCTATGCTTTCCATCTGCTCGACAATCTCATGCAGCTGCTGCCTTGCCTCTTCTTTTTTCATTCCTCCCACATAGACCAAAAGCGGCTGTGCCAGCACGGTGATCACGAGCACGCTGACAAAAAAATGAAAATATTTCTGATAGGTTTCCTTTGGTGTCAGATATGACAACAGATAAAAAATCAGCATCAGCACGAAATAATTTTTCACAAATGTAAGTACAACTTCCATGTTCTCCTCCCTCCTCAATAGATGAAACTGGTGGAAACACTGATTATGGATGTGGTAATAAAAAATAAAAGCAGCGCATCCAGCTGTATGGTACAAAAAAGCGCGCATCCCCTGGCAGCGGCCTGTACACACTGCGCAATCCGGCTGTCTGCGACCGGTGCCAAAAATGCAGCGGTCAGGCGGTACATCACAGAAAAACAGAAAGATTTCAGCAGCGGTGTCATCCCGATTACAAGAAGAAGGATAAGGGCAGCCGCGCCAATGCTGTTTTTTATGAGGATTCCGCTTCCGAGCAGGATCTCTGCTGCGGAACCGAAGGTATTTCCTACTCCGGGAACCGCGGATATACTGTTAAAAATACTGTTTGTGGAAAGCCTGTCTCTTGCAGGTACAATCAGAGACTGTACAACACCGATTCCCATAACGGCAGTCAGCCCGCCTTTTAAGACCAGTCGTATTCCGTCTTCGAACAGCTGCGCCATCTTTCCAAGTTTTGTTTCCTCAAACAGGTTATCCATCAGAAGAAGCAGCACAAACACATGAACCCCCGGCAGAAAAATAAATTTCATTCCCAGTTCCAGCAGATACATCAGTCCGAATGCCAGCTGATAAAAGGAACCCGCAGATGCCGCATTGCCGGAGCAAAACAGCGTTGCCGCATACAAAGGCACAAATGCGGTCATAAATGCCACCAGACGGTCAATCCCCTGATCTACCACCTCTGAGATCAGGGCAAATGATTGCAGCAACAACAGAACCACCCCAAGATAAACAATAAAAAAGCTCATCTGCGAAACATACCCCTGTCGCGTCATCATCACTTTTCCGTACAGCGCAAATAAAAGTCCTATGGCAAACATCTGCAAAAACATTGGCTTTGCAGCCGTGATTTCATAAAAAAATAAATCTGCAATATATTCACAGATCATTCCCGCATCCAGTCCGCCTGTTCCTTCCGTCACCAATTTATTCACCATTTTTTCAAAATCCATCTTTTCCGGCAGATCCTGCGTCTGTGCATTGATATCCGTAAAATCAAGTTCTTTTATGATCTCATCCGCCTCGGCCGCCATCACATTTTGCGGCTGTAAAAAAATCATCCATACGAACAAAACCGACCAGAACAAAATTTTAGCTATTTTTTTCATTTCTACCCCCCGGTCATCTGTTCGATCAGCCGCAACAAAACCCACAATTCCGGAATGGACAAAGCAACGATCGATAATTTTGCAAACAGTTCCATCTGTCCTGCGACAGATCCATATCCCGCTTCCCGACAGACCGATACGGAAAAATCGGCAACATATGTAATTCCAAGCATCTTTAACAGTGCTTTCAAAAGTGCCGGATCTACCGGAAGCGTGTCCATCAGTTCCCGTAAAAAATCCAGGATAAACGAAATTCTTGACAGTGTGTATCCGAAAATCAAAACCGATGCTGCAATTCCCACAAGCAACGCCAGCTCTCCCTTTTCTTTTTTCAGCAAAAGAGCCAGAAAAACCGCAGCAATTCCGATCATTCCTATCTTTATCATAGACATCACATACGAAACAGGGTTTCCATCGTTGTAAACAGTTCACTGATACAAGGCACGATCCAGAACAACACTATTATCAGACCTGCCAGGCTCAGCAGAAATGCCTGTTCCTCCCTTCCACTATGCTTGAGAATCTGGCTGAGTACTGCCACAACAATTCCAAGCGCTGCAATTTTAAAAATAATTGTTACACTCATACACTCAAGGTTCCCTTCCTACGCCTTTACACCAGAAGAATGATCATAACCACGCCGGTCAGCATTCCAACAGGCAGATACACCCGCTGTTTTTTAAAAAATTCCAATCGTGACTCTGCCAGAAATTTTTCCATCCGTTTTCTGCAGATTTCATTGCATCGCAGATTCTCTGCACTGCTTTCGCCATAAAATGCTCCCGCGGCAGACGTAAGGATTTCCCAGCCCTCCTGCCCGATCTGCAGTTCTCTTTTGTGCTTCTGCAGACAATCCTGCCATATTTTCTGTCCGCTTGGATTCTGATGGTTGCGCATACATACACAGACCTCATCCAGAAATGCCTGCATGGATGCATCTGCCGTTTCATAAAAAGACAAAAAATCGTACAACCGCACATGTTCCTGTTCCAGTGCATATCCCCAGCGCACAAACAGGCGTATCCATTCCCCCGCCATCCGCTGTCTGGCTTTTTCCCCCTCTGCCCATTTGTACAGAAATCCGGCACACCCTGCCAGTATCAGGACGGTTCCGAAAATCCTTGCCACAATGGATTTCCTCCTCCCTCATATACGGTGAGAATCCGTCGCCCGTCCGGTTCTCTCTGCAGACCGATGAGCCGCATCTGTGAGCGGATCAGATCCAGTCCTCCCATCTGCAGGCGGTGCAAAACCTCTAAGACACTGCCGGCATGTATGGTTCCAAGGATCGATACCCCGCACCGGGCACAGTCTGCCACCGCAGCAAAGTCCTCCGGAAGTCCCAGTTCGTCCACTGCAATGATCTGCGGGGACATGGAACGAAGCAGCATATGGATTCCATGTTCCTTCGGACAATTGTCCAGCACATCCGTGCGGGGGCCCAGATCGTTTTGCGGAATTCCCCGGTAACACGCGGCAATTTCCGACCGTTCATCGACTACCCCGACCTTTTTCCCGGCACGCAGGTGATTTCCTTTCGAAAGCAGCCGGATACAATCCCTTAAATAGGTTGTTTTTCCGACCCCCGGCGGTGCAAAGAAAAACGTATGATATACATTCTCTCCGCAATACAGCCATGGAATCAGTACCGATGCACACCCCTTTTTTTCGTGAGCCAGACGGATATTTAAACCGCTGATACAGCTTAACAGCTTCATACAGCTTGAGGTTCCGTGTTTCTCATAGCTTGCCCGCCCGGAAACCCCGATCCTGTGCCCGCCTTCCAGCGTAAAATACCCCTGTCGCAGTTCTTCTTCCAGTGCATACACGGAATATCCACTCAGATAATTCAATACCTCCCGCATATGTGCTTCCGTGAGCAGCCCAATCTCTTTTTCTTTCTCATCCGCATATAAAATTTCCAGCGGTTGTCCGACCCGAAGCCGGATTTCTTCTGCCCCGCACAACGTTTCTGCTTCCATCTGCGTTCGAAAATCTACCGGAAGATATTCTGTAATCTCCATTCTGTCACTTCCTCCATATTTCTTTCCATAAAAAATGAGCCATAAGGACAAATCCCTATGACTCATTTATATGTTTTATATGTGATTTTAGAACATCCGATTTACATACGGTCCGGTGCGGAAAAACCAAGCACATCGATACAGGTCTCAAGAATATTTTTGGTCAGTACCAAAAGACCGATATAAGAAGCCTGTACCTTAAGATCTTCCTCGGAAAGAATCTTTGTCTCATGATAAAATCCGTTGAATGCATTGGCCAGTTCATAAATATATGCACAGATCTTGTGCGGTGCTTTCTCCTCATATGCATTTTCCATCATGGCATTGAAACGTGACAATACAAGCATCAGGTTCTTCTCACTTGCAGAATGTGCCCCAAGAATCGGTGCATCCGGCAGCGTATTTTTTGCAGTGTATTTCTTTAAAATGGATTTAATACGCACAATCGTATATAAAATATACGGTCCTGTATTCCCTTCAAAAGAAGTAAAACGCTCAATATCAAAACAGTAGTCCTTGCTTGCCTGATTGGACAGATCTCCGTATTTGACTGCTGCCAGAGCAACCGTTTTTGCAGTCTGCTTTGCCTCTTCCTCGGAAATATCGAGGTTTTCCTTTTCTTTCTGGTTCTCTGTAATCTTTTTGAGCATCTCCTCATTGATCTCATCAAGCAGATATTCCAGACGCATAACGCCGCCATCTCTTGTCTTAAACGGTTTGCCGTCTTTTCCGTTCATGGTACCGAATCCGATATGGGTCAGTTCCACATCCGGTCCGACGAGTCCGGTCTTTCTTGCACAGCGGAATACCTGTACGAAATGCATGCTCTGACGCTGATCCGTCAGGTAAATAATGGCATCCGGGTTGTAATCCTGCACACGCATCACAATCGTAGCAAGATCTGTCGTACTGTATAACGAAGCTCCGTCTGACTTTAAGATGATACATGGCGGAATCTCTTTTGTATCCGTATCCTCTTTGACATCCACAACCAGAGCCCCTTCGCTCATGTAGGCAAAGCCCTTGTCCTTCATCATCTGTACCATATCCGGAATATACGGCTGTGCATCCGACTCTCCCTTCCAGAGCTCAAAGGAGACATTCAGATTATCATAGTTCTTCTTTAAATCTGTCACGGAAACATCCAGAATGTGTGCAAGAAGTGCACGGTATCCCCGTCTGCCGGCCTGCAGCTGGCTGGTTGCCTCCATGGCAGCCTCACGGAACGCTTCGTCTTCCTTACTCTTTTTGCTGGCAGTCGGATAGATATCCTCCAGTTCGGAAATGGTAAACGGCGCCTCTTTCGGATATTCTCCGGTATAGCTTTCATCATAGTATACCAGATCCGGCTTACGCTCTTTTAATTCTACAATGATCAGTCCCATCTGCAGACCCCAGTCTCCCAGATGCACATCACCGATCATGTGATGTCCCATAAATTTGCCGATCCGCTTGATACTCTCTCCAATGACAGCAGAGCGCAGATGTCCGACATGCAATGGCTTGGCAACATTGGCCCCGCCGTAATCTACAATAATGGTCTTCGGATGTGCCGCTTTGTCACAGCCAAATCTTCCCTCATCTGCTTTCATATCGCTGACATATTTCGCCAGATAGGCAGGACTTACTTTCATATTGATAAATCCCGGTTTTACAGACTCTACGCTCTCAAACAGTTCGTTTTCTGCCAGCGCCTGCGCAATCTTATCCGAAATCATGAATGGTGCACACTTGTACTCCTTTGCTGCAGCCATTGCTCCGTTACACTGGTATTCACACAGGTCCGGACGATTGGAAAGTGTAACTTTCCCGTATTTTGCATCATATCCCTGACCGGTAAATGCATTTGTCACCTGCTCGGTGATCAGATCTATTAATGTCTTCATCCTAGGGTTCTCCTCTTTTTTTACTACAGATTATTGTATACATCATAGAGGAAAAAGTCAAACGCTTCTTCGTATCTGACATTTTTCTTCATACAAAAACGGCTG
>ENA-ORSJ01001369-ORSJ01001369.1-human-gut-metagenome-genome-assembly--contig:-NODE-1369-length-20678-cov-3.162343_pt1 | contig 20678 bp, 20 predicted proteins | sample MGYA00242191_ERZ509158 | MGnify/ENA primary metagenome ERZ509158 (study PRJEB26280, sample SAMEA2338623) | human gut metagenome | biome: human gut; feature: human-associated habitat; material: faeces...
AAGATTAAAAAAATTGTTGAACCTAAGAAATTCTTGAAGAATCAGAATATTAAAAAAGAGAATAAAGGCGAGTATCCATATTGCTATTGTCCTGATTGTAGATGTGAGGAATGCAATAACTAATTAACTTTTTTTAATAGGCGGTAGAATTATTATAAACAGGCTTATCAAGGTGCTTTTTGGTAAGCCTAAGTAGGGATATATGGAGTGGTTTGATGAATTTATATGAAGGAGTTGCAAAATACTACGATATAGAAGAAAGTGAGTATCAACAAGAAGATATGGATTTCTATATTGAGTATGCACAAAAATGTAAAGGTAATATTTTAGAATTAGGATGTGGAACTGGAAGAGTGAGTCTAAAACTTGCATCTTTGGGATATGATGTTACTGCTTTAGATTTATCAAAAGAAATGATTCAGATAGTAGAAAGAAAGAAAAATGAACAAAACTGTAATTTGGAAATTATTTGTGGAAATATGTCAGAGTTTCATTTAAATAAAAGGTTTTCATTAATATTGACACCAGGGAGATCATTTCAAAGTTTATCTGAGCAGAAGGACATTATAAGTGCGTTGAGTTGCATATACCAACATCTTATTCAGGGTGGGCTGTTTATTTTAGATTTGTTTCAACCGGAAACATTTTTGAAGTATCAATGTAAAGATGATAAAACTATATTTTCAAAAACGGTTGGAAATGAAAAAATAACAATGAAGTATGCATGTAATCATATTGACAAAAAAAATAAGATTGTTCATACCACACATACATATGAAATAGAAAAGGATAATAATTTTCATCAAACTCAAAAAGCGTATATGGAACTTAGATATTATGAATATAAGGAAATAGTAACGTTATTAGAAAGTGTGGGTTTCAAGATAAAAGAGAAATATGGCTGGTATGATAAGTGTTCACTCGAAAAAGGACATGAAATTATTATAGTGGCAGAAAAATAATTTGTTTTGTTAATATTGAAAAAGTAATTGTAAGAACGGGGAGATAAAAATAAAATGTGTGGAATAGTTGGTTTTACTGGAACACAGCAGGCAGCACCTATTTTATTAAGTGGTCTGTCTAAATTAGAGTACCGAGGGTATGATTCGGCGGGGATCGCTGTGCGAGATGGGGAGCGTCTGGCACAGGTGGTTAAAGCCAAGGGAAGATTAGGCAATCTGATTGAAAAAACAGATGAAGGAAAAGCATTGATAGGAACATGTGGAATCGGACATACACGTTGGGCAACACATGGCGAGCCAAGTCAGATTAATGCACATCCTCATGTATCTGGAAATTGTACAAGGTCAGGTTCTGGAGAAGTAGAATCAGAAGTAGTTGGAGTACATAATGGTATTATTGAAAATTATACAGAACTTAAAGAAAAATTATTAAAGCATGGTTATACTTTTTACAGTCAGACTGATACAGAGGTAGTAATCAAATTAGTGGACTATTATTATAAGAAGTATAATCTCGGACCGATTGATGCGATTGCCAAGACGATGGTTCGTGTGCGTGGTTCCTATGCCCTGGAACTTATGTTCAAAGATTATCCGGGAGAAATTTGGGTAGCAAGAAAAGACAGCCCAATGATTATTGGAGTGACAGACGGCGAAACCTATGTAGCTTCTGATGTTCCGGCTATTCTGCAATATACCAGAAATGTTTATTATATTGGTAATTTGGAATTTGCCAGATTGACACCTGGAGAAGCTCATTTCTTTAACCTTGATGGGGATGAGATTGAAAAGCAGACAACAGAAATTAAGTGGGATGCTGAAGCAGCAGAAAAAGCAGGATTTGAACACTTTATGATGAAAGAGATCCATGAACAGCCGAAAGCAGTTCAGGATACTTTAAGTTCTGTCATAAAAAATAATGATATTGATTTATCATCAGTTGAGATTACAGAAGAGGAAATTCAGAAATTTGAACAGATATATATTGTTGCATGTGGTTCAGCTTGGCATGTTGGAATGGCAGCACAGTATGTGATTGAGGATTTGGTGGATGTTCCTGTAAGAGTGGATCTTGCATCTGAATTTAGATACAGAAAAATGCCAATAAATAAAAACTCGTTGGTTATTGTTATCAGCCAGTCAGGGGAAACAGCGGATACTTTAGCAGCTTTGCGTTTGGCAAAGGAAAAAGGTATAACAACTCTGGCAATCGTAAATGTTGTTGGCAGCAGTATTGCTCGTGAGGCAGATAAAGTATTTTATACTCTTGCTGGTCCGGAAATATCAGTGGCAACGACAAAGGCTTACAGCGCCCAACTTGTAGCAATGTATTGTCTTGCTGTTCAATTTGCTAGAGTTAGAAATACCATTACAGAAGAGCAGTATGGCAATTACATTACTGAGTTATTGACAATTCCGGATAAGATTCAGAAAATCCTGCAGGATAAAGAAAGACTTCAATGGTTTGCTGCGAAATATGCGAATGCTCATGATGTGTTTTTTGTGGGCAGAGGAATTGATTATGCAATTTCTCTGGAAGGCAGTTTAAAGCTGAAAGAAATTTCTTATATTCATTCTGAAGCATACGCAGCCGGGGAATTAAAGCATGGTACGATCAGTCTGATCGAGCCAGGAACGTTAGTAATTGGTGTATTGACACAGAGTGATCTTTACGAGAAAACCATCAGTAATATGTTGGAGTGCAAGAGTCGTGGTGCGTATTTGATGGGATTGACAACATATGGAAAATACGAGATTGAAGATCAGGTAAATTTTGCAGTTTACGTTCCGAAGATAGATGAACACTTCGTAGGAAGTCTGGCAGTTGTTCCGTTGCAGCTAATGGGGTATTATGTCAGCGTGGCTAAAGGGTTAGATGTAGACAAACCTAGAAATCTGGCAAAAAGCGTTACTGTAGAATAAGATATGAATACTCTGGCACTGGTGGTTGCCAGAGTATCAGTATAATATGATTGGATTGACACGAAAAAGGAGAAAGTATGAAGGTATGGCTTAAAGCAGGTGTGATTATATTTTATGTTTTGGGATATTGTTTTTTGAGAAAACGTATGCGGAGGGATATTGTCAAATTATTTAAAGCATATATGCTATTTATGATTTTCTTGCTTTCGCTCTTGCCGGAACCGTTTATGCTGAAGCATTTAGGGGTAACGCTTCGGGCGGATACCTTGGTGCTATGGATGGCAGGGATAGAGGCAGTGGATGCATGGGATGAATATAAAAGAGAGAAAAATAGAAATAAAAGCAATCATGGCAGTGGTGTAAAGAAAAATGGGAAGAACAAAAAAAAAACCAGGGTATGATCAGAACAGAATAATGGAACAGTTCCAGAATTGTATTGTAGAGGCATATACTTCGGGAGTGGCTGATGGATCAGGTATTTCGTTAAGGCAAGTATCAGAAGAGTTTGGCATTACATTGATGAAAACACGAAAAATATTGATTACTGCAGGCGTATATCATACTGAGAACAGTGAGCAGATTAACTTAATGCGAGAGCAGGGAATGAGTATTACAAAAATAATGAAGGCAACTGGTTTGAGCAAGTCATCTGTACATTCCTATCTGCCATATACCAAAATGATCTATAATGTAGATGAACTTAGTCTTTACGCAGAACGTTGTAGAATGTATAGAAAAAGAAAGCAAGCTGTTGAGCAATTACAGATATGTAAGGGGGCTTCCTTAGAATGTGTGGAAAATTATTTGTGGAGTACGATTGAAATTTTTTCAGGATATTCCTTTACAACGGTAAAAGGATTACGATTTCGATATGCCGTAAACGGAAATGAAATACAGATTAATCGAAAGAAAAAATCTATAACGAGAAGTAGTGTGAAAGTTGCTTTAAAAGCGACGTTAGAGAAGAATGAAAATATAAGCGGACCGAAAAAATTAGGAGTATTCGGTGCCAGTTATTTGTATCCGATGTTCTTGAGATTTGGATTGATTGATACAGAAAGGAAATTGAATGGACATTTACCAGATATGGACAACATATAATAAGCAATGGTCAAGATATGAAATATTGGCTTTTACAGGAGTATTGATACTGGTATGTACAGCGATGGCAGTGTGTGTACATAGAAAGAAGTTGAATATAATTCAGGCAGCAGCAGTATTGGCGTTGGTGGTGTTCCTGGGAATTGTATTTGGATCAACTGTATTTACCAGGACGGGAACTATTCGTCAGTATGAATTAGTACCATTCTGGTCATGGAGAGATATTATTCGCTACCATGATTGGACGTTATTAAAAGAGAATTTGCTGAATTGCATATTGTTATTACCTGCCGGAGTCCTGCTTCCCATAATTGCAAATCATAAAGTGAAGTGGTATCAGGCTCTGGCTGTAGGAATATTGGTATCAGCAATAATAGAGTTCAGTCAGTTGATTTTTATGCGTGGTTTATTTGAATGGGACGATATGATTCATAATGGACTGGGATGTATGATCGGCTGCCTTTTTGCAAATATTTTGCAAATATTTTCGTGAAAAAGAAAAATAGAGATTGACGAACGTATGTTCTGATAGTATAATCATAAATGTGAAAGGAAACAGGAGGTCAGCCCTGTTACCTGGCATGAAATCTATTGGATGAGCAACAGTAAAATACTGTTTCGGGATGGCTCGTCAAAACTCATCAGCGGTTTTCTTTCCCTTATCCGTATGAGTGATTTTATATTACTTGGAGGACTGGAGATGAGATCAGATTTGAAAACAGGTCATACGCAGAAAAATACAGAGAGAGCAGGACAAGCAGAAAAAGCATTATATTTATTGAATACAATCAGTGCTATTACAGATCGGGGAAATAATGCGGAGGTCAGACGCAAAAAGGATGGCTCTTTGACTGTATATGAAGTAAAAAAGAATATTGTAACCGTTTGATAAATTGGTATTGAGCGAAGGACTAATAGGAGTCAGAAACATTCGGAAAAAAGGATGTTCCTGGCTCCTTTTTTGTTATTCTGATTCAGATGTCTCTTTTGGTACAGTAGGAGCAGTAAGGCAGTTTTTCAGGATGCATGATAACTCACGATCATCTTCGTGAAGAATATGGTATGTTTTTTCAAGGGAAGAGACGTTAGATAATTTTGCCAGTTCCTTTATTGATGTTGCCAGCGGAATATCTTCCTTTAATGTGCCTTTCGGTAAAGCATAGTATACTTGAGCAATATTCAAATAATTTTCAAGATTTGTGCGGAAAGCCGGATCAAAAGATCCCTGTTTCAAAAGCGTGTCTACAGTTTCTTTTTTAATAATAATATGCTTTTCCTGTATTCTGAGAAGCCCCTCGATTAATGATTGGGTATCAGGATCTATCACAGGATATTGTTGCATATTACATAAACAAAAGCGATGGATAGCTGGATGGCGGATACGTCCGGATGAAGCTGTAGCAGCACAACCTACAACACAGGCAAGTTCTTTGTTGTTGAGATTGCCATGATTGAAAACCATAAACCACATATCACCATATTTACTGCAAACAAGTCGGCAGAACATCTGACTGTTAGAGGAATAGATTAACGTACCCTCGTAATGCTTGGAAAAAGGAGAACCCTCCGTAGTTAAATCGCCTGAATCAATATCGAGAATTGCAGAACATTCATGCATAGAATTGAAATCGCCCAACTTCAGGACTCCATGTACTAAAGTCTGATCAGCATGGTCTTCTGGGTAAGCCGATGTTGGCAGATAAAATACATGGTAGTTTCCTGTATAACCGTTATAAGCGGGATTGTCAATTTCATAAACAAGACGTTGCTGCCCATTCTCCGCTGATGTTTTTGCAATTTCGATGGAATGAAATACCGCATTTAAGTTTAAATCCAAACCATCACATACTTTTAATAAAGTAGATAATGTAGTAGAAGATGGGGTTTTAAACATTTTGTCAATTGTTCGAGGTGACATTTTTCCTGACTTTTTTGCACATATCTCTGCGAGATCACGAGAGGTCATGGATTTATCGACCATAATGGCTTCAATGTAGGCGACGATTTTTTGGAGAATTTCTTGATTGTTCATGGCACAGGACTCCTTTCAGAAAAAGAGAAATTAATGGTTAAGTCTATAGTATCACAAACAAAAAGGAATGAAAATAATAAATGTGCAAAAAAATGCACAAAAAAATATTCGGTATGCAATGAACTACTCTGTTAAATGATTGATACGCAAAATAATGCAATTTGCACAAAAAAACACACCATAACACATTGGTTATAGTGCATATTGACAATAAATGGCAGTAATGCTATAATGTAAAAGACCTACTCCCCTGGCAAGGGAGTAGACCTAAAAACCGCTTATACAGACAAAATCGACATCAACCCTCTGGTCTAGTCCGATTGGCAGTCGGATTTTATGGGCTTGGTGTCGGCTTTATCAGTACTATTTCACGTTGTACAAGACATCCGTCTAGAACCCGAATACTAATGTATCATTACTGAGCAATCGTTGATTCGCTCCCTCTAGCTCTATTTTCCATATGCCCATTTTTCAATGGTTATAGGAAAACTTGTCAAATACAACGCTCATTAGTATATCATGCAAAGAAAATGAAGTCAAGTTTTTTTGATGAGAAACATATTAAATTTGTGTGAAAAATATGTAAAATAGATACAATTTCTAAGGCTAATATAGCTTGGAAGACAGAGAAGAATGCGAGAATACATTATGAAGAAAAAAAAGAAGAAGATAGAAACGGTGCGTCTGATAACATTCGACCAGGCTGTTATCGACGTTGTGGGTGGAACTGTTTTAAGAAGAGAAATACTTGAAAATTTTATAGTAGCAAATAACGAAATGATGACGGTAGTTGGGGGAAACTCTCTGCTAAGATTGGGGAAGAATCTGGCAGCAGGAAGTTATGTGTTAAGGATAAACAGAGAAAGTTCGCTCTGGAAGTACTGTATGAGATGAAACCTTAGATGGTAAAAATCACTACCTTTTTCTAAACGGATAACAGATCTTGAAGGCCGGGATAGAAATGCAAGTCATTTTGTTCCGGCTATAATTCTCTCTATTTTTAAGAGATGAATATTCGAAATCTGTTAGAAGGGGGTGATCAAAATGGCATCTGACTGTGAAGTGCGGACTTTAAGTTCTATTGGAAGCGAAATTAAAAGCTGGTGTAAACAGAATAAAGTGAATCAAACTGAGTTAGCAGCGGCACTTGATGTCAGCACGATGACAGTCAGAAGAGTTTGGAAGGGAACGAAAGAATTAACGTCGGTTCAGATTGCGATAATGTTAGAGGTGATGCCCCATGTGACAGCGGACTTTTTTATTCCAACGGACATGGGGGAACGATGTATTGAGTATGCCCAGAATTTGAATAAAGGGTATCGTACTGAAATGCAACAGAAGGCGATTACCAATATAAAGAGTAAATGTAGTAAAAATGAGGATTTGGAGAGGAGGTTACAAGCAGCTATGAATTCAGTTATGGATATTGAAGATGTTAAAAAGAAAGAAATTATGGTGCAACAGATAGAACTGATGTTAAAAGCTGCTGCTATCTAAAATGAAAAAAATATATTTAAAAAGTTAAGCAATCATTCTGATGTCATATAGAATGGTTGCTTTTTTTATGTGTTTCAGATAGGAATCGAACAAATTTGTTCGGTGTAAAAATCAATTCGAACATAAGAGTTCAGATTTTTGAGGAAAAAATTGATAGGATTAGATCATCAAAAAGGAGGTAACAGATTATGAGCCGAGAAGAATATCTGGAATTTATCACACATCAGCCCTATGACGCAATGGGAGATTTTAGTTTCCTTTTGGATGAAAAGTCTGATAAAGCTGAAAATACTACGGTAGAAAATATGAACGCTGATTAATCTGCGTATAGGGAGTTGTCCTGTATAGCTGATTGATACATAAAGCAGCAAGGAGAGGCTTCGCAAGTCGCTCGGTATAAAAAAAACCGGGCAGATCGGAGTCTTTTTTTGCTGCTTTTTTTGTCTGCTGACAGCCCGGAGCCGAAAGGCAGAAAGGCGGTTGTCATGCTGACACTTAGAAAACTGAAAGAAATGGTGGAATCTCCAAAGAAAGGCGAAAAGAAACCGAGCTGTAAAAGTTTACGGGAGGGGAAATACCCGGTTGTTGCTCAGAAGATTATTAAGAACGAGGTAGGCGTAGTCACGATCACTGTTTATAAGAACGGATATGTGGTCTATCAGGCACAGAATCGGGTAACAGTATTTCCTATCGAAGATATTTCCGGTTATCGCTATTCTTCTGTGGCTGGAAATGGATATGGATGTAATCTGACGGAATCTTACTTTGAAGAGGCTGAGTGGTATCTGCGTTTTGTTCTTCGAGGAGAAGATCGCCTGAGCATCAATCTGGATAGCTGCAATCAGAAACGCTGTATTTCTTTATCTTCTGCTATGGAAGAAATGCAGCTTGGAGAGAGTGTGGCACCGGACATGGAAGAAATGATTGTTCAGCAAATGATGACAGAAAACATGATGGACATGCTGACGGATAAGCAGAAGGAACTTATTTATGCCCTTTATTTTGAGAAACAGACTTATCAGGAATACGCCGATATTCATGGAATCAGTTCAGCAGCAGTCAACAACATGAGAAATAAGGCAGTTGCCAAGCTGAGAGCCAGTTTAGAAGAACTCGCAGAAAGTAATGAGAAAAAGAAACTGAGAAAAAAATAAAAAAGTTTGCAAAAGAGGGTTGGTAAACACCCTCTGCCGAGCTTTATAGGTGAAGGGTTAATTCTTCAAAAAGAAAAAGCCCGGACTTGTACCTTGACAATTTCATATAGATAGCAAGAGGGGATACCCGGAAACTCAGCTACGCATAATAACCAGCGGCCAGGATTCGGAGAGAACGTGAAAGGGAAACGGCTGAAAGGCACTTTTACAAGGAACGGCCTCTTGCGGCTTAAATGCTTGATCCTTATTAAAACTGTTATTTCCATTTATTGGAGATGACAGCAGATACCATGTGGCGGTGCTTCGCTTAGTGCAGGTGCCGCCATATGCATGTGCTGTTATCTTTTCAGAAATGTACAGGTATCAGTAACAAAAACATCGGGAGGTGGTTCTAATGATTGAATAGTGCAGGTACAGACCTGCTGAAAAGAAAAACGATGATAAGTGAAGAAAGAGAGGATTAAGTCAAAATGAAAATGAAGTTCAAAAGATTCTTATCAGGAGTCATGGCAGTTGCTACATTAGCATCTGTAATCGTTCAGCCGGTAGCTGTTTCAGCATCGGAATTAGAACCGGAAGAAATACCGTTTGAGCAGCAGTATCCGAAATTAACAGAGGTACAGGATTCTCTTGATCCGGATGAAGTTGTGGTAGCAAATGACATTGAGATTGCTTATGGAGATGAATTTGAAGTGGAAGTTAATCTGTCAGGTATTGACGGAGTGGATGAGAGTAAAATGAAAATTTTATTCCATGAAGCAAAGAATGCGGATGGAGCTGATTTTGATACAAATACACCGGATACCTACAAGGCAGTATATGCGGTAGAGCCGGTAAGCGGTCATCCGTCTTACAGAATCAGCAGAAATATCACTGTAAAAGAGCCTGAAACAGAAACGCAGTCAGAGAGTTCTTCTGAGATTGCAGTTGACGATGACAGCGGTACTGGAGATACAGAGCAGAGTGATGACGATTCAGAGTCGCACCAGGAAAATACAGTTGATACGGAAACTGAACTTACGGTGTCTGAAGTGCTGGAACAGGCAGAAACAAATGGAATTGACCTGTATGCAATGGATGCAGGAGAAACCGTAACCTTTATGGCTTCTGCAGGAAATGCAAGAAGTTCACAGCAGGTTTCAGTGACCAGGGGAACAATGTACCGATATGCAGATTATGGATATGGTAGTTACCTTACTTATCAGTATACTGTGAAGTTTGGTAATGTATCTGCCACAGCATACTGTGTACAGCCATCCAAGCCGGGACCAGGAAGTGGAACTTATACAATCAATAAGGTAGGAGATGGAAAAGCACTTGCTAAGGTATGTTATTACGGCACAAAAGCTTCTGGAGATGATGGATTTTTCACAGAAGAGAATGGATATGGAAATTTAAGTGCAGGAGCCAGATTTATTCTGGTGCATCTAGCTGCTTCTTATGCAAATGGCAGTGGAGATGCTTTTTCAGGTGCAAACAGTACTGCACAGAATCTGGCAATGAAACTTTACAATTACTGTGTTTCTCAGCCGGAAATCCCAGATGTGGCAATGTCATTTTCAGATGCAAATGTAAAAGCCTATGTGGATGGCAACAGCCAGAGAACAAAGAATATTACATTCAATGCAGATGCGTTACAGACCATTACCATGAAACTTCCGGCAGGTGTACAGCTTCATAACCTGACAACAGGAAAAACAAGTAAAGTCGGAGAAAGTGTAGAGATTTGTGGTGGTACAAAGTTTTATCTGTCTGCACCATTAACACAGGTAAGTGATGTGGCAGAGAGCTGGTCAGCAACCATGAAAGGAAGTATTACCAAAGATTATTCAGCCTATAAGATTTCAACAGGTTCTGGAAACCAGGATCTGGCTCTGGTATTTGGAGAAGGCGTGGACGATGAGAAATATGTGGACTTTAAAGTATCCTGGATTGAACTTGCAACTGTAGAAGTTGTGAAGAAAGATTCAGCAGCAGATGTAAACCTTGCGGGAGCAGTGTTTGGTATTTACAGTGATTCAGATTGTAAAAATCTGATTACAACTATGCCAGAAACGGACAGCAATGGAAAATCTTCTGCAACGATTGTAAAAACCCAGGATACCGTATATCTGAAAGAAATCACAGCCCCGAAAGGTTATGTGGTAAATACAACCGCTTACAATGTGAAGCTGGTAGCAAGCAAGACAACGACAACAACTGTACCGGATAAAGAACAGCTTGGAGAACTGACCGTATATAAGGAAGGACAGATCCTTGCGGGGGCTGATGTCAGTGAGAATGGCACTGTATTCCAGTATGAAAACAGACGTCAGAAAGGTGCTGTTTATAACGTATACGCAGGAGAAGATATTATCTCTGCCTATGGTGCGAAGATTTACAGCAAAGGCGATCTGGTAAAAGAAAACCTTTCTACAGATGAAAACGGTGCTTGTATCCTGAAAAATCTGCATCTTGGAACTTATGTTGTCAAAGAAATGCAGGCACCAAAGAATTTTTATAATGCTGGAGAGAAAAAAACAGTCACACTTTCTTATGCAGGACAGAATGTGGAAGTAGTCTTTTCTGATGTGACATTCACAAATGACAGACAGAAAGCTGATGTGAGTGTTGTAAAGAAAGACAAGGATACAGAAAATCCATTGTCAGGTGGCGTGTTTGCTATGTATGCAGGCAGTGACATTACTGATGCAGATGGAACTGTGGTAGTGAAGAAAGGCACACTGATTGAAAAGGCAACAACCGGAGCAGATGGAAAAGCGGCATTTACCGCAGATCTTCCGATTGGATTTTCTTATGTAGTCAAAGAGGAACAGGCACCACAGGGATATTTGAGAAATTCTAAAGATGTTTATACATTTAAGTTCTCATATACCAGTGACAGCGAGCCGAAAGTTTCATTCACTCATACATTTGTAAATGAGAGAGTCAAAGCTAAGATTTCTCTGGAAAAGAGAGATGCGGAAACGAAACAGGCAGTTGCACAGGGAGATGCGACACTGGAAAAAGCAGTTTATGGACTGTACGCCCGTAATGATATTGTTCATCCGGACGGAATTACCGGTGTGATCTATAAAGCAGGGGAGCAGGTGGCTACTCTTACAACAGATAAGAATGGACAGGCTTCTGTGGACGGATTATACCTTGGAGATTACTATGTGAAAGAGATTAGTCCGTCAGTAGGTTATCTGGCAGATGAAACAGAACATGATCTGGTCTGCAATTATGAAGGCAATCTGGTAGCAGAGGTAAAACGTGACTGTACTTCATTAGAGCAGGTAATGAAACAGCCATTCCAGATTATTAAAGCTGCCAATAATGGTAAAACAGACGCTGATTTGTTAAAAGGTGCCGGATTTACGGCATATCTGGAATCTTCCCTGACGAAGAAAGCAGATGGAAGCTATGATTTTGATTCTGCGACACCAGTTGTAATCGGGGAGAATGGTGCAACAGAAATGTTCACAGATGAAAAGGGGTATGCTTGCAGTATCGCACTTCCATATGGAACTTATATTGTGCGAGAAACCACAACGCCTCACAATTATACTCCAGTAGATGATTTTACGGTGCGTATCACTGAGAATAATCCGAACCAGCCACAGACGTGGAGAGTACTTCTGGATGATGAGTTTGAAGCGAAACTGAAAATCATCAAACAGGATGATGAAACTAAGAAACCAGTATTACAGAAAAATACAGAGTTTAAGATTTATGACCTGGATCATAAGAAGTATGTGGAGCAGGTTACAACCTATCCGACAACGGTTAAGCACAAATCTTATTTTACAGATGAGCAGGGATATTTGATTCTTCCGCAGAATCTGAAAATCGGAAATTACCGTATCGAGGAAGTGAATGCTCCGTTCGGTTACACACTGAACAAAAATTATTATGAGGTAACAGTCGATTCTAATACTGCATATCAGATGGATGGAACTTCCGGGGATGTGATCATTGAAGCAATTTATGAGAACCATCCAGTTAAGGGAGAACTGACTATCGTGAAAAAGGGCGAAGTTCTGGACGGATTCAAGGATGATTTTACATATCAGACAGAAAATCTGAAAGGAGCAGAGTTTGCCATTTATGCTGCGGAGGATATTTATACCGCTGATTTCCAGAAAGATGACAATGGAAACCGTATTCTGGAATATGCAGCCGGAACACTTGTAAAAACTGTTACAACCGATAAAGAGGGAAAAGCGGTCCTGAAGAATCTTCCACTTGGAAGTTATAAGATTGTGGAAACGTCTGCACCAACAGGATTTGTTTTAAACAGCGAAGCACAGACAGTCACTTTTACTTACAAAGATCAGGAAACACCTGTCATTGAGCAGACAGCTACTTTTGAGAATGAACGCCAGAAGGTAGAAATTTCGGTGGAAAAACAGGATGCTGATACAGAAAAAGCAGTTGCAGGGGCAGAATTTGGACTTTATGCGAAGAATGATATGGAAGCTCATGGAACTGTGATTGTGAAAGCAGACACACTTCTTGGAAAAGCTGTTTCTGGAGAAGATGGAAAGGCTGTATTTACACAGGACCTGCCATTTGGAGAGTATTATATCAAAGAACTGGCAGCACCGAATGGCTATGTATCTTCTGATGAAGTTCTGGAAGGGAAAGCAGAGTACCAGGGACAGGATGTTAAGGTCGTGCAGTTATCGTCTGTATTTAAGAATCAGCCTACAAAAGTTGTGGTTTCCAAGTCTGACCTGACTACAGGAGTAGAGTTATCGGGTGCTACACTTACTGTTCTGGATAAGGGCGGAAACGTGGTTGATACATGGAAATCCGTAAAAGGAGAACAGCATCTGATTGAACGGCTTACCGTAGGGGAAACCTATACGCTCAGGGAAGAGATGGCTCCTTATGGATACCTCAAAGCAGAAGAGATTACCTTTACGATTGAAGATACCGGGGAAATTCAGAAAGTGGAAATGAAAGATGATGTGCCGACAGGAACGATCATCATCAATAAACAGGGAGAATTTCTGGACAAGGTAACTGCGCTGGATTCTGTTGGAGGATGGATCAGTCATTTATTCCAGTATGTAACAGGCAGCCTGAAAGATGTTACCTTTGAAGTATTCGCTTTAGAGGACGTGAAATCTGCTGACGGAGAAAGTGAAGATTATTATAAAAAAGACGAGCTGGTGGCAACCATTACAACGGATGATACTGGTATTGCAAAGTTATCCGGACTTCCTCTTGGCAAATATTATGTCAAAGAAAAAGCTACAGTGGACGGTTTCGTACTGGATAATGAGGCAAGAGAGATTGACCTGACATATCGTGATCAGAATACTGCAGAAGTCACTTATTCTGCTGACTGGCAGAATAACCGCCAGAAAGCGGAAGTGGAAGTTGTGAAAAAAGAGAAAGATTCTGATCGTGTACTGGAAGGTGCAGTATTTGCCCTTTGTGCCAAGAATGATATTACAGGAGCAGACGGAAAAGTAATTCTTGAAGCTGATACTGTGATTGAAGAACTGGCAACGGACAAGGAAGGTAAGCTGACTTTTACAGCGGATTTACCGATTGGTTTTGAGTATTATATCAAGGAAACTTCCCCGGCACCTGGATTTGCGACGACAGATGAAAAACAGGAGTTTACATTTGAGTACGAAGGTGCAGAAACGGAAAAAGTATCTTATGCTTTTACTTTTGAGGATGAGCCGACTGTAATTGAGATTACCAAGACTTCCCTGACAGACGGAAAAGAGCTGGAAGGTGCCAAGTTACAGGTTACTGATGAAAACGGTAAGGTTGTAGATTCCTGGACTTCCGGCAAAGAAGCTCACATCATTAAAGAACTGGTAGTCGGACAGAAGTATATCCTGACAGAAACAAAACCGGCAGACGGTTTTGTGACAGCGGAAAGCATTACATTTACCGTTGGAGATACCGCAGAAGCACAGAAAATCGAGATGAAAGACGATGTGACCAAGGTGGAAATCTCCAAGACAGATATTTCTGGTAAGGAACTGCCGGGCGCAAAACTGACAATTCTCGACAAAGATGGTAAGACGGTAGAAAGCTGGACTTCTGAGGAGAAACCACATTACATTGAAATGCTTCCGATTGGGGAGTATACACTTCGGGAGGAGTCTGCCCCTGATGGTTATCTGGTAGCTGAGGACGTGAAGTTCACAGTGGAAGATACCGGGGAGATTCAGAAAGTTGTGATGAAAGATGAGGTAAAACCGGAAGAAACACCAACATCGGAAACACCATCTACACAGGTAACAGATACACCGAAAACCGGAGATGATACACATATGCTGCTTTGGATTCTGCTTGCAGTAGCAGGTATGGCAGGTATAGTGTCAGTGGTATGGGTAGCAAGAAAGAAGAAATAAAAAACAGTTAGTTAAGAGGGCATTTATGGACGAAAAAGATTCATAAATGCCCTCTTTTTAGCTAATACTAGGAAAAATGAAGGGAGAATGTATTTTGAAACAGGTATTGATTATAGCGGTTATAGCAATTATTGCAGCAGTTAATTTTATGATGTATTGCTGTCTGAGAGTAGCATCACAGGAAGATCAGATGCTGGAAAAACTGAGCAGGAGAAGGGAGTCAGAAAACGATGGCGATTAGATATGCAGAGGACAAACCGAAATCCTGTGAATACTGTTATTTCTGGAATGAAAAGAAAAAGGAATGTAAGCAGATGAGATGCTTTTATCAACTTCCTGAAAAACCGCCTGATCCAGATCTATCACACAGATTTTGGGTTCCATGCAAGGGCTGTCCGTATGGAAGAAATCCCTGCATTGGCTATTGCATGGCTAAAATTTTAAAAGAGCAGAGGGAAAAACGATCTGGATAAAGATACATACATATTTCCCTATCATTATGGGGAAGAAGCGGAGCAGTATACATTTTATCGGATACCCAAAATTCTCTTTGTCAGTCCGGTATTTGAAAAACTATCTTGTGAAGCCAAGCTGCTGTATGGACTATTGCTTGATCGGATGCAGTTATCAGTGAAGAACCGATGGCTGGATTCAGAGGGAAAAGTATATATTTATTTTTCACAGGAGCAGATAGCGGGGCTTATGGGATGTGGGGTAAAGAAAGTCCGGTGTCTGTTAAAGGAACTGGATGACCGGAAAGGAATCGGATTGATTACAAGAGTCAGGCAGGGATTGGGAAATCCCGATAGAATCTATGTGAAAAAATGCGTATCGCCAGAACGGTTAAAAGGAAACTTCCAGACAGGTCAAAATGGCTTATCAGGAAAGGAACAAATGCCCGATACAGACAGGTGTAAACTGCCAGGTAATGATATAGAGGATAGTAATACTGAGAATAACGATACAGAGTATCTTTCTTTCTATTCCGATGTCAGTGAAGTGGAAAGGAAAGAAGCTGAAAGGAATGCTTATCAGCAGATTATTCTTGAACACATTGGATATGACTACATCGTAGATGATTTTAACCGGCATATGCTGGATGAGATTGTAGGGTTAATGGTAGATGTGGTGTGTTCGGAACAGGAGTTTATACGGATTGGAGGGGACAGAAAACCTTTATCCGTAGTAAAAAGTCAGTTTTTAAAACTGGATGCAGAGCATATTCGGTTCGTACTGCATTGCATGAAAGAAAACACCAGTAAAGTAGTAAATATGCGTCAGTATCTGTTGGCGGTATTATATAATGCACCGCTGACCATCAGCAATTATTACTCGTCGTTGGTGCAGCATGATATGTACGAAGGGAATATATAAATTTTCAGGAGGGAGTGATTCTATTGCAGGAAGAAGTAAATGAGAAAACCGTATCATTATGTATCACTGGTGGAAAAGTGACAGTCCGTTTATTGAAACAGGCAATGATGCGTTTTCTGGCAGCAATGGAGAAAGAAAAAGCAGAGAAAGCAAGAAAACAACAGGCAAAGGGACCGCCGGATAAAGACTATCGTGGGAAGCAGAGCTTAAAGAAGCTGGCACAGCAGAATGTTCAGCTTTCCAACATTGAGATTACGGATAATAACATTAAGGCTTTTGAAAAAGTTGCAAAAAAATATGGCATTGATTTTAGCCTGAAACGTGATAAGTCCGTAGATTCACCGAGATATTTTGTTTTCTTCAAGGCAAGGGATGTAGATGTTATGACAGCAGCATTCCGGGAATTTACCGGAAAGACACTGAATAAAACGAAGAAACCGTCTGTTCGTAAGAAATTACAGCAGGCAATCGCAGCCCGCAGTCAGGATAAACAGAGAGAACGGGAAAAATCGAAAGAAAAACAGAAGGAGCCGACATTATGAGTGGGATAAAAAATATAAAGAAGAAACTGAAAGGATTTCAGGTACGTCCTCCGAATGTGGAAGTGCTGAAAAAAGTTCTGTTACATATTCCATATGTAGTTGTGTTTTATGTGGTAAATAAATGTACCTGGCTGTATCAGTATTGCAGAGGCAGTACTGTAGTAGACAGGCTGATAGTTCTTTTTATGAATTATCCGTTAGCATTTAAAAAGTTGCTGCCAAGTATACAACCGAAAAGTCTGGCAGCGGGGACTATTGCAGCAGTCAGTGTGTGGGCAGTGGTATATTTCAAGGGAAAGAATGGAAAGAAGTTTCGCCAGGGAGAGGAATATGGTTCTGCCAGATGGGGAAATGAAAAGGATATAGCTCCTTTTATTGATCCGGTTTTTGAGAATAATATCCTGTTGACACAGACAGAACGCCTGACCATGAACAGCAGACCGAAGAAACCGAAGTATGCCAGAAACAAGAATGTCATTGTAATTGGTGGTTCCGGAAGCGGTAAGACCAGATTTTATGTGAAACCGCAGCTTATGCAGATGCCGGATAATGTGAGCTTCGTGGTCACCGATCCAAAGGGGACGATCATCGTGGAATGTGGTAAAATGCTGGCACGAGGAACGCCGAAGAAAGATAAGAACGGTAAAATCCTGCGTGATAAAAATGGTAGAGTGGTAATGGCTCCTTATAAAATCAAGGTGCTGAATACCATCAATTTTGCCAAGAGTATGCATTATAACCCATTTTATTACATCCGTTCAGAAAAAGATATTCTGAAACTGGTAAATACGATCATGGTAAATACCAAGGGCGAGGGAGAAAAATCCTCGGAGGACTTCTGGACGAAAGCGGAACGTCTGCTGTATTGTGCTTTGATTGGTTACATTTACTATGAAGCACCAGAAGAAGAACAGAACTTTTCAACTTTACTGGAATTTATCAATGCCAGTGAAACCAGGGAAGAGGATGAAGAATTTAAAAATGCGGTAGACTTGCTGTTTGAGGAACTGGAAAGGGATGAGCCGAACCACTTTGCAGTAAGGCAGTATAAAAAATATAAGCTGGCAGCAGGTAAGACAGCAAAATCTATTCTGATCAGTTGTGGTGCCAGACTTGCTCCGTTTGATATTGCAGAGCTTAGGGAACTGACGTCTTATGATGAAATGGAACTGGATATGATCGGAGATCAGAGAACTGCACTGTTTATTGTAATCTCGGATACAGACGATACTTTTAACTTTGTGGTTGCTATGATGTACAGTCAGCTTTTTAATCTGTTATGCGACAGAGCCGATGATGTTCATCATGGAAGACTGCCTTATCATGTGAGAATCCTCTGTGACGAGTTCGCCAATATCGGACAAATTCCGAAGTTCGACAAGCTGATTGCAACGATTCGAAGCAGAGAGATTTCTGCTTCTATTATACTCCAGTCACAGTCGCAGCTCAAGACAATTTACAAGGATGCAGCCGAAACCATTACAGGAAATTGTGACACAATGTTGTTCCTTGGAGGTAAGGAAAGTACTACTCTGAAAGAAATTTCAGAAACATTGGGTAAGGAAACCATTGATTTATATAACACTTCTGATACAAGAGGCCAGAGCAGGTCTTATGGTCTGAACTATCAGAAAACAGGAAAAGAATTGATGAGCCGGGATGAACTGGCAGTCATGGACGGTAACAAGTGTATTTTACAGCTTCGTGGTGTCCGTCCGTTTTACAGTGATAAATTTGACATTACAAAGCATAAACGGTATAAGCAGTTATCCGATTATGATAAAAAGAATGAGTTCCATGTGGAAGAATACATGAAACATCAGATGGAAGTCCGGTTAGATCCGGAAGAACAGTTTGACCTTTATATGTATGAAAGCAGTGAACTGGAAGAACAATCTAATAATGAAAATGAAGGCACAGGGCATGTAACGTAAAACATACATAGCTCTTTTTTTATGCCCTTTTGGGAGGTAGCGATATGCACAAGCATGAAAGACCGCCCATCAGGGCGGAACCCTCCGAGTAGTAACCAGTAAAAAATCACAATGAAAAACAGGAGTTACGAAAGGAGAACATAGATTATGGCGTTTTTTACATCAGCAATTAATATTTTACAGACACTCGTTGTCGCAATCGGAGCAGGACTTGCAGTTTGGGGAGTTATCAATCTTCTGGAAGGTTATGGTAACGATAATCCGGGTGCGAAGTCACAGGGAATCAAGCAGCTTATGGCAGGTGGAGGTGTCGTTCTGATCGGTACACAGCTTGTACCATTACTGGCGAATTTGTTTTAGCCGGGGCAGTAAGAAAGGAGAACACGCATGGACAAGATTTTTGAGTCCATAGAAGAATGGATGCGTAACCTCCTTACAGGCATGGTCAGCTCAAACCTGACGAACATGTTTACCGATGTCAATGAAAAAACCGGTGATATTGCAAGTCAGGTTGGGCAAACGCCCCAGGGGTGGAGTGGCAGTATATTCAGTCTGATCCAGAATCTGTCGGATTCTGTGATCGTACCGATTGCCGGGATGATTATAACCTTTGTTCTGTGTTATGAGCTGATTTCCATGCTCACAGAGAAGAACAATATGCATGACATTGATACATGGATGTTCTTCAAATATTTTTTCAAAATGTGGGTTGCAGTCTGGTTCGTAAGTAATGCCTTTACAATTACAATGGCGATTTTTGATGTCGGGCAGAATGTAGTGAACCGGGCAGCAGGAGTTATCAATCAGCAGACAGCAATCAACATTGATTCGGTAATCACTTCAATGGAAACGGCGATGGAATCAATGGAAGTAGGGGAACTGGTCATACTGGCACTGGAAACACTTCTGGCAAGCCTGTGTTTAAAGGTTATTTCCGTTTTTATAACGGTCATTCTTTATGGACGTATGATTGAGATTTACTTGTATTCGTCAATCGGTGCAATTCCGTTTGCAACAATGAGCAATCGGGAATGGGGACAGATTGGCAGCAATTATTTAAGAGGATTGTTCGCATTGGCATTCCAGGGATTTTTTATCATGGTGTGTGTGGGCATTTATTCCGTACTGGTTGCTAATATACAGGTATCAGATAACGTGCATACAGCATTGCTCAGTGTAATGGCTTATACGGTTGTACTATGTTTCAGCCTTATGAAAACAGCCAATTTCTCGAAGAGTATCTTTAATGCACATTAAACTGGAAAGAGGAGATGATAGAAAATGGCTTTTGTATCAGTACCCAAAGATCTGACAAAAGTAAAAAATAAGATTATTCTGAACCTTACAAAACGTCAGCTCATCTGCCTTGGCATTGCTGCAGCAGTAGGGCTTCCGTTTTATTTCCTTACAAGAGGGTTGATTGGTTCGAGTAATGCGGCAACCGGAATGTGTCTGTTGATGCTTCCGGCTTTTTTATTTGCCATGTACGAGAAAGACGGACTTCCTTTAGAGAAAGTCCTGAAAAATATGATTACAGTGAAATTTATCCGTCCTCCAGTGCGGAAGTATGAGGTGGAAAATCTGTATGAGAAAAAGAGAGTTGTAACAAAAACGAAAGGAGGTACAGTTCGTGGGAAAAAGAGAAAACGATAAATGGCTGCCTGATCATGACGAAGATTCTTCTTATCTGGAGGACTGGTGGTTGGATGAAGAGGATTCTGCTGATGACTTACCAGTGTTTGATCCGGACGAGGCAGAAGATTATGCAAAGGACAGACAGCGTTTGACTGGAGT
>ENA-ORSJ01001378-ORSJ01001378.1-human-gut-metagenome-genome-assembly--contig:-NODE-1378-length-20557-cov-3.434641_pt1 | contig 20557 bp, 18 predicted proteins | sample MGYA00242191_ERZ509158 | MGnify/ENA primary metagenome ERZ509158 (study PRJEB26280, sample SAMEA2338623) | human gut metagenome | biome: human gut; feature: human-associated habitat; material: faeces...
GTCGAAAGACTGGTTTTGGTTGGGTTGGTTGGGAAAATTCAGGCACCCTGGGGTAAAACTCCAAGCCCCTGCTCTGCGGTCTGTTGTCCAACGCCCTGATGAATCAAGGGCAGTGCGACAGATGCCAGGCCTTCGGCTTTGGCGAAGAAGTAACTTTCGGCTCAAGCCGCGATTGGGGGCCGACAAGTCACCCAAACAAAACTCAAAAATAGGAGAAAGGCGCTTTCGCCTGCGTGGGGGCCGCGCCTGATATTTGTAATATGGAAACACCTCCCAAAACAGCTCGCATCCCCAGAGCAACCATTCAGCGCCTTGCTACCTATATCCAGGTTCTTGAAAATCTCGCCAGAGACGGAACCGAAATCATATCCTCCACCCCACTGGCCGAGGCCTGCGGCGTCAATGGCTCCCAAATCCGCAAGGATCTGGCCTATTTTGGCGAATTTGGCATACGTGGCGTGGGCTACAATGTCACCTCGCTCATTGAGGCCATCACTTCTGCCCTGGATGTGAATCGCGAATGGCGCATGGCTCTCATTGGCGTGGGCAATCTCGGCAAGGCCCTGCTGAACCACTCGGACTTCAAGGAACGCGGTTTCAATATCATAGCCATATTCGACTGCGATCCCTTCAAGATCGGCGAGGTTGTGCATGGGCTCGAAGTGCATTGCACAAAGGAAATGCCCTCCATTGTGGCCGAAAACAATATCGAGATTGGCATTATCACAACACCTCCGGAAAGGGCCCAGAGGGCTGCCACCCATCTGATGAACGCGGGCATCACCTCCATCCTGAATTTCGCCTCCGCGCGCATCAAGGTGCCCGAACACGTCAATGTGGAGTACGTGGATTTCTTCCACCACCTCTACTCCCTTGCCTTCAACCAGAACAGGATCTTTGCCAAAAACTAGACGGCATCTTACTTCACACAGCAGCCAGCCCCCTGGCTGGCTTTCCAATTTCGGGTCCCGGCTCTCCAAGGGCAGGGACCCTCTTTTGTCCCTGGAAAATCCCATGTCCCCAGCAAAACGCTTTTTGGATGCCTTGAGCTTCTTTACCTCGCTTGTGCCAGCAAGGCTTGTCTTAAATTCTACCCTTGGCGAATGCGCACCATGGATATTTCCCTGTGGCCTTGTCATTGGCGCTTTGTGCACGCTGGCAAGCCTGGCGGCGAGCATACTTTTAACCAAGGCTGCCACCTGTCCGGACGTAATTGCCCTGCTGCTTGCTGCCCTGGCCTGGATTCTCGCGGAATTGCGCATCACCCGAGCCCTGCACTGGGACGGCCTTGCAGACCTTGCGGACGCCATAGGCTCCTACAAAGAGGGAGAGGCCTTCAGGGCAGTGCTCAAGGACAGCCGCATAGGCACCTTTGGTGTTTTGGCACTCATTTGTGCCTTTGCCTGCGAACTTCTCGCAGTTGCAGCCCATCTGCACATCCTGTCCCTTACTTCTGTGGCAGCCCTGGTTTTAGCTCCCGCCTGGGGAAGGGGCATGGCTGTCCCGCTTTTTTGTCTGGCATCCCCTCACGACACAACGGGCCTTGGAGGCCAATTTGCCTGCGCGGGAACAAGGGACAATCTTGCTCTGAGCATTATCCTGGCAGCGCTCACACTCGGTTTTCTCGCGCTTGCAGGCGTGCATCCTCTAAATCTTTGCGCGCTGCTTCTCCTGCAGATGGGGCTTCTCTGGAAATTTGTCGCACTCAGCAGGCAGTACGATGGCTACTCGGGCGATTTTTGCGGCTGCCTCATGCAGACAGGACAAATTCTCTTTTTGCTTGTGACCATCTGATTTGGGACTTGCGCCCTACAGCCCTGTCTGGCCACGGCTGTGTACGAGAACAAAGATCTGCATCATGAGAGCCTCAAGGACGCGCACAGGTGACACTTGGCCCGAGATACGCTCGCGCGCCTCGCTCAGCCATTGCGAGACATTGCAAAGCTCGTTTGCACCAAGCCTTGAAAGCTCACTGTCTATGCCGCCGCTCCTTGGCCTGCCTGCCAGTATGCGCAATATCGCCTTTTCGAGAAGGCTCAAGACTGCCGTGGCCTCTGCCGCAGAAAAGCCCTTCTTTTGCGTGCGCAGGAAAAGTGTCCTGCCGGTGGCAAGAAAGTCCGCCACATCTGCAGCAAGTGCCATTCCGTCTTCTGTCAGGCTCTCGGCCTCGGGATCCGGCCAAGGCAAGAGCAGGCAATAGGATCTGGACACAAGCGTTGGCAAAAGCTGCTCGCGCTGTGCAGTCAAAAGCACAAAGACTGTCGTGGGCGAGGGCTCTTCCAGGGCCTTCAAAAGGGCGTTGGCAGCTTCGGATCTGTGGTTGTCCATCCCGAGCAGCATAACCACACGCAAGCCCTCCCCATGGGGCGGATCCTGGATGATCCTTTTGAGCTCGCGCACATTTTCCATGTTCAGGGCCCTGATGGGCCCGGGCTCGTCGCGATCCTTGGTGTTGGAAATGCGGCCATCCAGGGCCAAAACGTCCATGTTCTCCTGGCTCGCTATCTGCTGGCACACGGAGCAGGAAAGGCAGGGGCTGCCCTCTTCCCTGGCGCTTGGACAGTTGCAGCGGCAGGCCCAGTATCTGGCAGCAGCGAGACGCTGTTCCTCGCTTCCCCCATCCAGAAGGATCACCTGGGGCGGAGCGTCTCCCAAATGGTCAAGCCTGGCCCTCAGGCCGTCAAAGCTTTGGTCCTCGATAGCGGGAAATAGCGACAAGGGAAGGCCTCCGAAAAAAGCAAACAAAAAAGCCCTGCCCCGGACACGAATGGTACAAGGCAGGGCTTGTCAAAAAAACTAGCGGACGATGGTCTGTTCGCGGTCCGGCCCCACGGAGACGTAGGAGATGCGGACCTGAGTCAAGGCCTCGAGGCGCTGGATGTACTTTTGTACGTTGTAGGGCAGGCCGTCAAAGTGCTTGCAGGTGGAAATGTCCTCGCTGAAGCCGGGCATTTCCTCGTAAATGGGCTCCACCTCTGCCAGGGCGTTTTCACCCTGCGGAGGATATTCGATGCGCTGTCCCTTGTACCTGTAGTCCACGCAAATCTTGAGCACAGGCAGATTGCGCAGAACGTCGATCTTTGTGAGAGCAATCTCTGTCAAGCCGCACAGCCTTGCCGATTCGCGCAAAATGACAGCGCCCAGCCAGCCACAGCGGCGGGGACGACCGGTGGTTGCACCAAACTCGTGGCCCTGCTCGCGCAAAAAGTCGCCTGTGGGGTCGTCCAGCTCTGTGGGGAAGGGACCGGCACCCACTCTGGTCGTGTAGGCCTTGGCAATACCAATGACGCGGTCGAGGGTGTTCGGGCCAATGCCCGTGCCTGTGGATGCGCAGCCGGACACGGTATTGGAGGAGGTGACAAAGGGATAGGTCCCGTGGTCCACGTCCAGATGCACGCCCTGGGCGCCTTCCCAGAGAATCTTCTTGCCCATGCGCATGGATTCCTGGATGACGCCGGAAACGTCCGTGAGGTAGGGCGTCACGCGGTCGGCTATACCAAGGATCTTCTCTATGACCATTTCTGGGTCAATGGGCTCTGCATTGTACAGGCTCTGCAAAAGGACGTTCTTTTCAAGAAGGGCCTGACGCACCTTGGTGCGCACAAGGTCGGGATTGGTCAGATCGCTTGCGCGCAGGCCAATGCGGCTGACCTTGTCCTCGTAGCAGGGACCAATGCCGCGGCCGGTGGTGCCAATCTTGCCTCCGGCCTTGTAGGCCTCCCTCGCCTGATCAAGAGCCACATGGTAGGGCAGGATAAGATGGGTTTTGTGGCTGATACCGAGGCGCCTCGGGGAAACATCCACGCCGTTTTCCGCCAGACCGTCCGTTTCCTGCAGGAAGACAAAGGGGTCCAGCACAACACCGTTGCCAATGAGGCAGGTTTTGCCTTCATGGAGTATGCCAGAGGGAATGGTGTGCAAAATGGTCTGCTTGCCATTGACGGCAATGGTATGCCCGGCATTGTTGCCGCCCTGAAAACGCACAACAACATCACTTGTGGCAGCGAGCATGTCGACGATCTTGCCCTTGCCTTCATCCCCCCACTGGGAGCCAATAATAACAGTATTTGCCATTGTTCCACCTTATTGAAAAAGACGGCTATGCGGGCATAGGCCAAACTCTGCCCACCGTCGTTATGCGCAAAACCTACTTCACCTTGTCATCTGGCAAGGGTCTGAACTGTGACACCGTGCAGGGAGTCTCGCGCCGCACAATCCCCGCCTCGGCAGAGCGCCTCGCAACTTCCAGCCCATCGTCTTCTTCCTGCATTTCCTCGGGCATGTCCCTGCGTATGCAGTAGTTGAAGAGCTGGTTTTTCATGTGCTTGGCCTGAATGAGGCAGAACACCAGAGTGTCCAGCTCCCATTGCCTGGACAGGCGCACAGAGTAGGTTTTCTGCGCGTACTTGCCCCACAAGCGCATGAGCGATTGCTCGTCAAGGCTGTCCAGCTGTTCGGCAAGCTTGTAAAGTAGTCTTTCCATGTGAAGGCAACACTCCCGATGCCACAGACAAAGCAGGATGATGGCGTTGGCTGTCTTCCTGCTGCAATGACAAGTATGGGAACAGAAAAACATCCTGTCCCTCAAGCCTGAATTTCGATATTCCCAAAGCCCAGACTTTTGCAAAATACTTGCATTTGCCAGTGCTGACAAGTCCGAAAAAAAGCCTCAACCCAGCGGCTGCTTGTCCTGCACGTTTCACAGGGCATGGCCTTGTCCCCCCAGGCAAAAAACGCAGCTCAAAAAACTGCTCAAAGGGGCTTTTCAAAACCCTTCCGCACAGTGGAAGCCCAGGGGAAACACTAGAAGAAAGGCGCCTTGTATGGTAGCAAGGGGGCCTGAAACAACCGCTTTCGAGGAGGGCGCATATGGCTGATCTGAAAAACATGTACAAAACCATCGTCAAGGAAACCTTTCCGGACACCATGACCATTACACTGGGCGACCAGAAGCTTGTCTACCACAAGCGCACCTGGGAGCTCGACGGCGAAACAAAGGGCTTAAGGTATGGCGAAAACCCGGACCAGCCCGCTGCCCTCTACCAGCTGGCAGAAGGCGAGCTCACCCTTGGCGGCATCACCTGGCGCGGTCCGCAACACAGCATTGTCTCGAGCCTGAGCGAAAAGCAGATGATCCAGGCAGGCAAGCATCCCGGCAAGACCAACCTCACGGACGTGGACAACGCTGCCAACATTCTGCAGTACCTGACAGACAAGCCCGCTGCACTCATCATCAAACACAACAATCCCTGCGGAGCAGCCTGGTCCGACGAGGGCGTTGCAACCGCCCTTGAAAAGGCCTTCTGGTGCGATCGCATCGCTGCCTTTGGCGGTGCTGTCGTTGTCAACGCTCCCTTCACTCGCGAGGCAGCAGAACTTGTGGCCGCAAACTACTTCGAGGTTGTGGCTGCACCCTCCTTCGAGGAGGGTGTTGTCGAAATCCTGAAGAGCCGCAAGAATCTGCGCATCATGGAACTTCCCGGCCTTGCCATGCTGGAAGAGCTCACCAAATCCGCCTTCCTGGACATCAAGTGCCTCGCAGACGGCGGTCTTGTGGTGCAAAAATCCTTCCAGAACCGCATCTTGAAGAACACGGACTTCATTCCCGCCCAGGCCACGGACAAGAACGGCACAACCTTCATTGCCCGCGCACCCTCTGCAAAGGAGATGGACGATCTGCGCTTTGCCTGGGCAGTGGAAGCAGGTGTTACCTCCAACTCTGTCATCTTTGCCCGCGACGGAGCCACCACTGCCATCGGCACAGGCGAGCAGGACAGGGTCGGCTGCGTGGAGCTTGCCATCTACAAGGCCTACCACAAGCACGAGGACGTGCTGGCCTTCAAGGGCCTTGGCCTCACCCTCTACGAACTCAAGGAAAAGGCCAAGACGGACGCCGAGATGGCCAAAAAGCTCGCCGAAATCGAGGAGCAGGCAAAGGCTGAACACGGCGGCCTCGAAGGCTCCGTGCTCATCTCCGACGGCTTCTTCCCCTTCCGCGACGGCGTGGACGTTGCCATGGCCGAGGGTGTCACTGCCATTGGTCAGCCCGGCGGCTCTTTGCGCGACTGGGAAGTGATCAAGGCTGTCAACGAACACAGCCCCCAGGTTGCCATGGTCTTCACAGGCCAGAGGTCCTTCAAGCACTAGGCCCTGGATGCGCACATGTCCTGCAACGAGACAAGTACACGCCTGCATCTGCCGCGCGTTGTGATCTCCTCCACCTGCGGGGGAGGCGGAAAGACGCTTCTGAGCCTTGGCCTTGCGCGCTTTTTGCGCAACAGGGGCTGGAACGTTCTCCCCTTCAAGAAGGGGCCGGACTACATTGACGCGGCCTGGCTCACGCAGGCTGCAGGGCGGCAGTCCTCGAATCTGGACCCCTATTTCCTGGACGGAGACGGGCTGAGAGCCCAGATGGCCCACGCGGCCCGAAAGCTCCTAGACCTATCGGAAATGGACAGGGCCCTTGGCATTGTCGAGGGAAACAGGGGGCTCTACGACGGGCTGGATGTGGAAGGGTCCTGTTCGACAGCGGCCCTTGCGCGGGAACTCAAGGCTCCGGTCATCGTCACCATCAACGTGACCAAGATGACGCGCACAACCGCGGCCCTTTTGCAGGGGCTGCAGAACTTCGAGTCCGTGACCTTCGCAGGGGTTGTCCTCAACTGCACTGGATCCCCAAGGCATGCCTCCTATCTGCGCGCGTCCATAGAGCACTACACGGACTTCAAGGTTTTGGGAGAGCTGCCAAGGCTTGCCCACAACCCCCTGCCAGAACGGCACATGGGCATAGCATCCCTCAAGGGGGACGATCTTTCGGACTCCGCCCAGGAAGGCCTTGAAGCCATGGCTGCCTATGTTGGCGCACACGTGGACGTACAGGCCATAGTCCGCAGCGCAAGTGCTGCCCCGGATCTCGACTGCGAGCCCTTGTGGAAGGACGAGGCCAAAAGGACAGGGGACGGCCCTGTCATAGGCTATGTGCGCGACCGGTGCCTGTGGTTCTACTACCACGAGAATCTGGAGGCTCTCGAGCGGGCAGGAGCCCGTCTTGTGCGGCTCTCGCTCTTTGACGACTCCTGGCCCCTCGAGGGTGAAGGAAGTCTCGATGCCATCTATCTTGGCGGCGGCTTTCCGGAAGATTCCCTGAACAGGCTTGCGAACAATCCAAGGCTCAAGGATCTGGCAGACCTTGCGGCCAAGGGCTTTCCCATCTATGCGGAATGCGGCGGCCTCATGATCCTTGCCCGCAGCGTGCGCCGCAAGGATCAGGTAACCGCCATGGCTGGCGTGCTCCCCCTGGACATAGAAATAGGCCCGCGTCCCTGCGGCCTTGGCTACGTTCAGGGAGAAATCGTGCGTGACAATCCCTTCTATGCCAAGGGGACAGTCCTTTTCGGGCACGAGTTCCACTACAGCCGCGCCCTTCCCTGCGAAAAAAGCCTCACCCATCTGGCCCTCACAAGGGGCACGGGGCTTGGGGACAACCTGGACGGCCTTGTGGTCAACAACACCTGGGCTTCCTACACCCACATCTTTGCGCCTAGCCAAGGCTCGTGGGCGCCCACCCTGTGCAGGCTTGCCATGGAGTGGAAGAGGCGCAAGGCCCTCGCCTGATTTCTCGCCTGACCAAAGACGTCGCAAAAACACCAGGGGCGCGCTTTCATCACAGAAAGCGCGCCCCTTTTGTCTGGCAAAACCTTTTGCTCAGTTCTTCTTCCAGAGATAGCCGTACTTGACCGAAAGCCCGTCTGTCTTTTCCACAACGCGGGCCACAAGGGCGTCTATGTCCTCCATGGACACTGTGCCCACCTCATGGCCGAGGAGCATGGGCAGATAGTTTGCCTTCTGGGAATAGACCCAGATGATGGAGTAGACGGAACCTACCTGGGGGCGGGTAGGAAATTCCGGACTTGTGCTCACAAGCAAAACGAGTTTGGGCTCGTTGTCGGAACCAAGACGAAACAGGCTCGAGGTGTTGAACTTTTCCTTGAGGGCTGTGGAAAGGCGTGCCCCGATGCTGTCCGTTCCCTCGCTTTGGACATCAACAGCCGTGACCCTGGCGTCCACCTTGGCAGGAGAATTCGGGACTGCGGCGGGCGCCGTTGCAGGTGCCGCCATGGCCTGGCTCCCCAAGGCGCCTGCAAGAAGCAGGACAAGGAAGGTACGCGCAAAAAATTTTCCGATAGTGTGTTCGTTTTTGCCTGTCATAGCTGTATCGGCGCAGGACTCCCTGCGTGCAGGGTGTGCGCGCCGCCTCCTTTGCTTTTTTCATGCGGGCAGCGAGGGTGTGGAAGCCCTGTCGCTGCCAAAAACAATGCTATAAGGCATGCATGCCCTAGCATCTCTTTCGAAGATACCTTTTCCCCAAGGGGATCTCAAGGCGCTATGCGGCTTGGCGGATCGTCCTGCCATGGACGAGCCCTCAAAAAGTGGCTACAAAAACCTGTATTGCTGCCGCAAAGGTCAGCCTGCAATGCCAGAAACTGCAAGGGAACCCTGGGAGGAGACACCATGCAAAAGACGCTCATCAAGGACATACTGAAAGCCACAAACCCGGCGAAAGACGTCACGGTATGTGGCTGGATACGCACAAGACGCGACGGCAAGGGCGTCACCTTTCTGGAGCTGAACGACGGGTCGTGCCTCACCAACCTGCAATGCGTTGTGGACGCAGGGACCGAGGCCCTTGAGACATTGGGCGACAACGGCACAGGTGCTGCCATCAGGGTGGAGGGAGAAGTTGTCCCCTCCCCCGGCAAGGGGCAGGCCTGGGAAGTACAGGCAAGGGCCATCACTGTTTTCGGCCCTGCTGATCCGGAAAGGTATCCCCTGCAGAAAAAGCGCCATTCCGATGAATTCTTGCGCAGCATAGCGCATCTTCGCGTGCGCACAAACAAGTACTCCGCAGCCTTCCGCATCCGTTCCGAGGCTGCCTATGCCATACACAGCTTTTTCCGCTCCGAGGGATTCTACGAGGTGCACTGCCCTGTGCTCACGGGCTCGGACTGCGAGGGCGCGGGCGAGATGTTCCGCGTGACCACGCTTGCGCCAGGGGAAAAGGACACAAGCAAGGACTTCTTCAGTCGCGAGTGCCGCCTCACGGTCTCGGGCCAGCTTGAGGCAGAGGCCCTTGCCATGGGCCTTGGACGCGTCTACTCCTTTGGCCCCACCTTCAGGGCCGAAAACTCCAATACGCCGCGCCACGCAGCAGAATTCATCATGATCGAGCCGGAGATGGCCTTTGCCGATCTTTCCGACCTCATGGATTTGGCGGAAAACCTTGTGCACAACGTGACGGACCGCATCCTGACCACGAGTGCGGAGGACATTTCCCTCTTTGACCGCTTTGTGGAAAAGGGCCTTTTGGACAAGCTTAAAAATATTGCCAGTGAGCCCTTTGCCCGCATCACCTATGGCGAGGCCATAGAGATTCTCAAAAAAAGCGGCAAAAAGTTCACCTACCCAGTATCCTACGGCGTTGATCTGCAGACAGAACACGAGCGCTACCTTGCCGAGGAGCATTTCGGCAGGGCAACAATCGTCACGGACTACCCCAAGAACATCAAGGCCTTCTACATGCGCAACAACGACGACGGGGAAACAGTTGCCGCCATGGACGTGCTTGTTCCGAGAATAGGCGAGCTTATCGGCGGCTCCCAGCGCGAGGAGAGGCTGGATCTTCTTGAGCACCGCATACTCGAGCTTGGACAGCAGCTTTCGGAGTACGACTGGTACCTGGATCTGAGAAGGTTCGGCACCAATCCCCATGCGGGCTTTGGCCTGGGCTTCGAGCGCCTCATCATGATGCTGACGGGCATTGCCAATATCCGCGACGTGCTTCCCTTCCCGAGAACACCTGGAAGCCTCGAATTCTAGCCCTGTTTTCTGTGTATGCTTTGAGGGCCCCGAAAGGTATGACCTTTCGGGGCCCTCATCCTGTTCAGGAAGCCTGATCTACAGCCGCTAGTTCGAGGAATTGCCGTTGTTTTTCAGGATGCGCCACACTGTCATGTGGGAGATGTCCTTCACAATTCCCTCTTCCACTGCCTTTCCTGCAAGCAGGCGCAAAGTCCATTTGCGGTGTCCCTGGGGCGGCTTCGAGGAGGCAAGCTTCAAAACTGCGTGTTCCACATTGCAGCCAAAGCGCGAGGCCCTGGCTTGCCTTGCCCTGCGTTCGCGCCCAAGGGCCGCGTCCATCCCGAGTGTCAGAAAGCGTTCCTTGATGTGGGAAAGAGTCCTGTCACTGACACCCAAATCCTCGCTCACCCTCGATATGGTCCAGCGGTATTCGGCAAATTCTCCCTTGTCCAGCAAGAGCAGAGCCCGTGCATAGCGTCCTGCCTTGCTCGCTGTACCGCTTTCCGCCACCTCCTTCAGGAGGCTGACCTCATGCCTTTTCAAGGAAATTCTATATTGCCTGCTCATGGCAAACTCCCCGGGATATTCCCTGCCTGTTTTGCTGAGTAAAAATAAGAAAAGAAATTGAAATTCCTTGTCGTTTTATCCCAGGGAAACATTTTTGACAAGCTTTGCAAGATATTGCGAGACAATTTGGCAAATTGGCCCTACAAGGGCAAATACAAAGATTTTTCCGTGAAACGGAGAAAGACGGCTCAAAAAAAAAGGGGGAAAAGTTCCCCCTGTCTGTTGCGAAAAATACAAGCCCCAAGGCTCAATGTCCCTGCCAGATGCGGGACAAAACCTCGTCTGCCATGAGGGCAGCGCAGGCCGTGACACGCGGGGCAAGCGGCGGATGTGCGTCCACATCGCTTGCAAAATCGCCAACCACAGTCAAAAGGCCCAATTTGCGAACCCTCAAAGGGGGGCCGCCAAAGCCGCCCATGCCGGAACAGGCTATGCAGGGCAAGGAGGCCGAAAGACATGCCTCAACCAGCATGGCCTTGTCCTCGGCACCGTCCAGCGCTTCTATCCAGATGTCGGCAAGAGCGAGTATCGAGCGCACATTGTCCCGGGTTATGCGCTCCTTCACGGCAAGCGGCCGAACGTTTTCATCCAGTGAACGCAGCCTTTCCGTGAGGGCCTCTGTCTTTGCCTTTCCCACATCTTCCGGAAAATAGCACTGCCTGTTCAGATTGCTTTTCTCGACACTGTCGTGATCCACAAGGACAAGGCTTGTAGCGCCGGTTCTGGCGAGCATGAGGGCCACGTTGGACCCTATGCCGCCAAGACCGGCCATGCCTATGCGCATAGAGCGCAGGGCCTGCAATTGGCCAAAGCTCACATAGCGCGCAAGGCCCTCTTCGAGGACAGAGCTCACGCGCCCTTCCTCACTGTTGTCTTGGTGGGATCCTCCCAGTCCTTGAGCACGATCTGGAAACCGCGCTTTTCAAGGTCCCCGGCCATTGTCTCCATGTCGCGACTGTCCGTAATGTCGAACTGGGGAGGAGTCTCGGTCTGATGCACTCTGCCGCCCACTGCGGTGGAAACGCCTGCGCTTACGCGATTGACGCAGATGCTCACAAGGTGGTTGCGCATGTCTGCGCTCTCGCGGGAAGAACAGGTGATGGTAGCCCTTGGCAAAAAGAGCCTCAAGGCACAGACATACTGAACAAAGCGGCGGTCGTCTAACTCGTGAGGGATGGCAAAGTCGCCCACATGGTTGCAGATGCGGGGGATGCTCACGCCAATGTCCGTTCCGGGATAGTTGTGGTGCATCCACCAGGCATGCATGCCTGTGGCAAAGCCGTCGTGCTCAAGCCTGTCGAGACCAAGAAGAGCGCCAAAGCCCAGGGAGCGCATGCCTGCCCTTGCGGCACGCTCTGGCGCCTCAAGACGCCAGGCGTAGTTGCTCTTGGGGCCTGCAGGATGCAGCCAGGCGTACAGTTCCGGATTGTAGGTTTCCTGGAACATTGTCATGTTGTTGACGCCGCTCTCCACCATGAGTTTGTATTCCTCGTCGCTCAAGGAATAGACCTCGATGCCTATGGAGGCAAAATGGGGCTTGATGCGCCTGACAACAGAGGCAATGTACTCTGGCGAAGAGAGCTTCGGTGCCTCGCCTGTGAGCAGCAAAATGTCCTCGAAGCCCTGGCGGGCAATGGCCATGGCTTCTTCCACTGCCTCGTCCACGCTCAAATGGGTGCGCTTTTGCTTGTTGTTGACGTTGAAGCCGCAGTAGCGGCAGTGGTTTGTGCACACATCGGAGATGTAGAGCGGAGTGAAGACATTGACCGCATAGCCAAAGTAGCGTGTGGTAAGCTCCCTTGCACGCTGCGCCATGGCTTCAAGGTAGGGGGCAGCTGCAGGGGAAAGCAGTGCCAGAAAATCCCTTGGGGTGAGCTCTTCTGCATTCAGTGCGTGGCACACGTCGTCTGCAGTCATGGCAGCGCAGTCCTTTTCGCGCTGCTCCCTGTCAAGGCTTGCCCAGAAAGAACGAAACGTTTCCATGGAGCCCCTCCTAGCGCAGGAAACCGGTGAGCGGAGAGCTTGCGCTCGCCCCCTCGGCAAAGCTTCTGCCTGTACCAAAGCCTGCAAGATAGGCCTTTCTGCCAGCGTCCACGGCCTTGCCAAAGGCTTCGGCCATGCGCACAGCGTCCCTTGCAGAGGCAATGCCTGTGTTCACAAGGCAGGCAGCTGCGCCCATTTCCATGCACTCGCAGGCCTCGGAGGGCTTGCCAAGCCCCGCGTCCACAATGACCGGCACCTTCATTTCGTCAATGAGCACAGCAATCATTTCCTTTGTGCGAAGCCCTCTGTTGGAGCCAATGGGAGAGGCAAGGGGCATGACGCAGCAAGCCCCTGCCTCGACACAGGCGCGCGCCACGTAGAGGTCGGGGTTGATGTAGGGGAAGACCACAAAGCCTTCCTTGGCCAGAATTTCCGTAGCCTTGGCTGTACCGTAACCGTCCGGAAGAAGGCGCAGGGTGTCGTTGATGACCTCGATCTTGATCCAGTTGCCGCAGCCTGCGGCCCGGGCTATACGGGCAAGGCGCACTGCCTCTTCGGCCGTGCGGGCACCCGAGGTGTTGGGCAGAAGGTGCATGTTGGCCGGAATATGGCCCATGATGCCCTTTCCTCCATCGTCAACCCTTCTCATGGCAACGGTTATGACCTGGGAGCCGCTGGCCTCGGCCACCTTCGGAATGAGGTCGTCCGAGCGGTACTTGCCTGTGCCAATAAAAAGCCTGCTTGTGAGTTTTTCCCCGCCAATTTCAAAAAGATCGTCCATTGTATTCCCCTTTGTGTCCCATGGACACTGCCCTGGGCACTTCAACGCAAAAACATCGCCACCTGTGCGAAAAGGAGCCTAGCCCCCGCCCACAAAGTGGATGACTTCGATTTTGTCGCCCTCGCAGACCACTGTGTCTGCGAGCTTTTCCTTGTCGGCAATTTGCAGGTTGTGTTCCACGACAACGCGCTTATGGTCCACGCCCATGGCCTGGACAATATCAAGAAGCGTTGTGCCTTGGGACACCTTCTGTTCCTTGCCGTTGACTTCAATCAGCATGCCGTCTTCTGACATGTTTCCTCCTGCCGTACACAAGGGCAAAAAAAGGCCGCCTCATCCACCGGCAAGGGAGGATCAAGCGGGCTTTGGGGCTTTTTGCCCCTGGCAAACCAGCTTTCCCTCCGGCAGTACTATCTGCATCAGGTGATGGGGCAAAAAAGCCCTCGGGGTCAGGGTCGAACCCTTTCTCAGCCTTCCATAACAAGGCTCCCCCAGCCAGTAGCGAACTCTAGCAGCAAACTGTTGCTGCGATTTTGTAGATGTCGCGATTTTGTAGATCCCATTTTCCACAAAGGCAAGAAAGGAAAACAGGAAGTTGGAGATTTTTTGCCCAACAAGGCAAGGAAGCTGGGCCAAGCGCAAGAAAGAGCTATCCCTTCCTTGCCCCCCTTCTCAAAAACCTGCGCTTCAGCTCATACACTTCCTGCTTCGTAAAGCCCAGAAAGGCAGGGAAGACCAGGGCAAGGCCCGCGACAAGGCCCGTGTAGAGCACGCCAGAAACAAGGAAGCGCACAAAGGATTGCAGATCGCCTATTCCCAGTGCCATGGTCAGCTTGCGGCTTACAAGGGCAAGGCCAAGCAGGACAACAAGGCTCCATATCTGGTGGAAAACGTTCTTTGCAAAGGAAAGGGGCACGAAGCGTGAGGCCAGAAAGAGATAGAGGTTGACCGTGACTATCTGGACAAGGACGGTTTTCAGGGCAAGGCCGGTTGCGCCAAGGCCAAGCCCGTACAGGGTGGACGGGGCAAGCAGTATCCAGGCAGTGGAGAGCCCATACACGCATTCGCACATCTGTATGTTGCGCAAAATCTTGGTCTTGCCTGTGGCGTGGAAGATGGAGCTTGCAAGCTGTCCGTAGGCCTGATGCAAGGGATAGAGGGCCATGATCTGCACAGGCAATACTGCAGCCGCAAATTCCGCTCCGCCAAAAAGCTCCACCACTGCCGCTGCTTCCACCAATGTGAAGCAGGAAAAGTAGGCTGCCACCACATAGAGCAAAGGCGCAAAGCGGTCGACCAGCCTTCCCATGGCAACCACGTCCTTCTTGCCCCAGGCTATGGAGAGCTCGCGCATGAGCAGGGGCGTCATGGCAGACACAAAGAGAAAGCAGGCCATGCCCACCTTCTGCGAGAGGGCAAAGAAGCCCTGTTCCGTAGACCCGTTGAAGAACTGCAAAAGCCACCTTTCGCAGGCAATCATGAGAAAGGCCAAAAGTGCCTGCACGAAGAGCGGGTTTGAATAGTCGAAAAACTCTTTTGTGTAGGCGCGCCTGCGCTCTCTTGAAAGGGAGAGGACGAGGTTTCCGCCGTTTTCCCAACTGCCCCTTCCACAGCGTACTGTCACAAGCCAGTAGCCAAGGGCAGTGAGTCCCAGCATGAGGTACTGCTGCACAAAGAGGGTGGCTATGTTGAGCACATCGCACACAAAGAGGAGCACAAGAAAGCCCACAGCTGCCAGGGAGATGGTCGAGCGCACTATCTCCGAGGGCACTGTCGCCCCTATGGCGTCGTTCATGGAGCGCAATACACGCCCCCACCAGGTGAGAAAGGCCCACAGGGCCGCAAAGGGTGTGAGCCACAAAGGCACGTCCGGCATGAGGGCATTGCCAACTGTCGGGCAGGAAAAGAGGAAGAGCGCCACGGCCATGGTGATGCCGAACACAAGGGCGCTCACACGCATGTAGAAGGCAATGAGGCTGCCCTCTGTCTGCCTGCGTGACAGGGAGTTGTACAGGCACGTGCTTGTGCCCATGTCAAGGAAACCCGAAAGCTGGTAGAAGAGGTTGGTCGCGAAGCTGTACTCTCCGTAGAGCCTTGGCCCAAGGGCACGCGGCAATATGGCCTCCATGATCAAATAGACCGGCACGGAAGCTATGTTTGCCAGAAGCTTGAAAAGATAACGGCGTGCGAGTGTGGGCGTTTTTCCTTGCATGGCCTGCACGGTAACGACTTTTTCATCTTCCCTCAAGCAAGGGCGCATTCTTTGTCCCGGTTTTTTGTGGCAGGGCCCTTTCTCTCTTGCAAAGTGGAGAGCCCTGTTTCCCGAAAAAAGACGATGCAACATGTCTTGCATTTCCTGTTCCTGTCACTCATACCTGCAAAAAAATACAAGATGGAAAAGCTGTTTTTCTGTACAAGAAATTTATCAAAGCCTCATCCTTCTTCTTTTTGCATGAAAACACCCCTGCACTTTGCCTTTTGACCTGACAGAGGAATTGGCATAGATTGGCCCCAAGTTTTTCGCTCATTCTCAACGCCATACTCTGTTGTCAGCCAGGCACAAGGGGCTTCCCATCAAGGCTCCATGGCCAGGCTTCCCCCCGGATTTTCAGGGCCCAAGGCAAGCGGCGAAACGACACAAAGACTCACGTCAAAAACATACATTTTGCAGCTTGTGCTGCAGGAGAGGTTCTACCAATGGACGACCAACATAAGATTGACGCCCGCAGTTCGCTTATGAAGTGCGGCCTTGAAAAGGCCCCGCACAGATCGCTCCTCCACGCCCTGGGGCTCACAAAGGAAGAAATCGAGCGCCCGCTCGTGGGTGTGGTCAACGCTGCAAGCGAAGTCGTTCCCGGACACTTGCACCTTGATCGCATTGCAGAGGCCGTAAAGGCCGGTGTGCGCATGGCTGGCGGCACACCTCTGGAATTTCCCGCCATTGCCGTGTGCGACGGCATTGCCATGAACCACGAGGGCATGCGCTTCAGCCTGCCTTCGAGGGACTATATTGCCGACAGCTGCGAGCTCATGGCCCGCGCCCATGCCTTTGACGCCCTGGTCTTCATCCCCAACTGCGACAAGTGCGTGCCCGGCATGCTCATGGCCATGATGCGCCTGAACATCCCCTCCATCCTCATCTCCGGCGGCCCCATGCTGCCAGGCAACGCAGGCCCGCACAAGAAGGCCGACCTTATCTCCGTCTTCGAGGCAGTAGGCGGTCTCAAGGCCAACAAGGTGACCCCCGAAGAACTGATGGCCATGGAAGAAAGCGCCTGTCCCGGCTGCGGTTCCTGTGCCGGCATGTTCACCGCCAACAGCATGAACTGCCTTGCAGAGACCATTGGCGTCGCCCTGCCCGGCAACGGCACCATTCCTGCCGTGCACGCAGCCCGCATACGCCTGGCCAAGAAGGCCGGCATGCAGGTCATGGAGCTTTTGCGCAGGAACATCCGCCCGCTCGACATCGTGACCCAGAAGAGCGTTGCCAACGCCATCACCGTGGACATGGCCCTTGGCTGCTCCACCAACACGGTCCTGCACCTTCCCGCCATTTTCGGCGAGGCGCATCTCGACATCAGCCTCGACCTTTTCGACACCATCAGCCGCAAGACACCCAACCTCTGCCACCTCTCGCCCGCAGGCAAGCACTACATGTGCGATCTCGAGCTTGCAGGCGGCATTCCCGCAGTCATGGGCGAGCTCGCAAAGGGCGGCCTTCTCAACACGGACTGCCTCACAGTCACGGGCAAGACGGTTGCCGAAAACCTTGCAGAGCGCAACGCCCACATCCTCGACACAGACGTCATCCGCACCCTGGACAATCCCTACACCAAGGACGGCGGCATAGCCATTTTGCGTGGCAACATTGCTCCCGAGGGTGCTGTGGTAAAGAAATCCGCAGTAGCCGAGGAAATGCTGTGCCGCGATGTGCGCGCACGCGTGTTCGAGGGCGAGGCCGATGCCATGAAGGCCATTCTCGACGGCGAGATCAAGCCCAACGATGCAGTGGTCATCCTCTACGAGGGCCCGCGCGGTGGCCCTGGCATGCGTGAAATGCTCTCCGCAACCGCAGCCATCACCGGCATGGGCCTTGGCAAGGACGTGGCCCTTCTGACAGACGGGCGCTTCTCCGGCGGCACCAACGGCGCAGCCATTGGTCACATCTCGCCCGAGGCCGCAGACGGTGGCCCCATCGGTCTTGTGCGCGACGGCGACATCATCCACATCGATATTCCCAACCGCAAGCTTGAGCTGAAGGTGAGCGATGAGGAGCTCGCAAAGCGCAAGGCAGAGTACACGCCTTCGCAAAAGAAGAGCCCCTACGGCATCCTGCGCCGCTACGCGTCCCTTGTGACCTCCGCTTCCAACGGCGCCCGCTACCGCGACATCTAGGCTCTCCCCCCCCCCTTTTCAGTCCGCCGCAAGGAAACTTGCGGCGGACATTCTTTCATCAAAGCACGTATGGAATACCTGCACGCCCTGAGCGGCGTTTTCAGTCTGCTGCTTGTCTGCCTTGTGGGTGTTGTGCTCGACAGGGCTGGCTGGGTTGGCCCTGAAGTACGACGCCTTGTGCCCAAGTTTGTCACCTGCATCGCCCTGCCGCCCTACCTTTTCTGCGCCATTGTCACCACCTTTGGCCATGAGGACGTGCGCGACTTCCTTCTCGGCTCCCTTGTGCCCATAGCGTCCATATTGCTGACCTTTGCCACTGCCCTTGCTTTGGCTAAGGTGTTTCACGTGAAACAGCAGCGCTTTGGGCTCTTTTGCGCGTCCTTTTCCTGTTCGAGTGCTGTCTTTGTGGGCATTCCCATGTGCGGGGCGCTCTTGGGCCCCAAGTCCATCCCTTACGCGCTGCTCTACTACTTTGCCAACGCGGCCTTCTTCTGGACCATAGGAAGCTATCTCATTGCAGCGGACGCAAACAGGCAAAGCCCCTTTCCCGCAAGACGCGCCATCAGGGCCATACTGTCTCCCCCTTTCCTTGGCTTTACTGCAGGCCTTGGCGCTGCCCTTCTCAATGTGAACATGCCCTCGTGGTTCATGAACGCTGCCTCAACCATTGGACAGCTCACCACACCGCTTGCCCTGCTCTACATAGGTTTCAGCCTCTCCATTGTTCCCAAGGGACGCGCACTTTTTTCCAAGGATCTCATGCTTGCCTGCGCGGGACGCCTTCTTGTCTGTCCCCTCGTGACTCTGCTTGTGGTCCTTGCCTTCGGCATTGACGAATTCGTGGGCAAGGTCTTTGTCCTGCAGGCAGCACTGCCGGCAGTTATGCAAGCCTCTATTTTGAGCGCCCACTACAAGACCGACCCCGCCTTCGGCACACTTGTCATCACCACAACTACCATTGGCTGTGTCCTGACTCTCCCCCTGGTCATGGCACTTTTCTGAACCTTTGCCACAAGGACGTGTTCATGACCTTTCGCGAATTTCTCGCCCGCAAGGACATCGAAATCTCCCTGCGCCGCTACGGCATTGATGCCATGGCGGCCATGGCCCAGGGGCTCTTCTGCTCCCTTCTCATCGGCACCATCATCGACACAATCGGCACGCAGCTGGAAATTGCCTTTCTGACCCAGCCTCTTGTCAGCATACGGGACAGCACCTACACGGTAGGCGGCCTTGCAGCTGCCATGAGCGGACCTGCCATGGCCTGCGCCATAGGCTACGCCCTGCGCTGCCCGCCCGCAGTGCTCTTTTCCCTGGTCACGGTAGGCTTTTCCTCCAATGCCCTCGGCGGAGCCGGAGGCCCGCTTGCCGTCTTCTTTGTGGCAATCGTCGCTGCCGAGGCAGGCAAGCTTGTGTCCAAGGAAACGAAGATAGATCTTCTTGTGACGCCCCTTGTGACCATTGGCGTGGGCCTTGCTCTTTCCGCCTGGTGGGCACCTGCGCTGGGAGCCTGGGCCATGAAGTTCGGTGAGCTTGTCATGTGGGCCACCGAGCTGCGCCCCTTTGTCATGGGCATTGTGGTCTCTGTAGTCGTTGGCATGGTCCTGACACTACCCATCTCTTCTGCGGCCATCTGCGCTGCCCTAGGCCTCACTGGCCTTGCGGGAGGCGCTGCAGTCGCAGGATGCTGCGCGCAGATGGTGGGCTTTGCGGTCATGTCCTTTCCGGAAAACCGATGGTCCGGCCTCGTGTCCCAGGGCATAGGCACGTCCATGCTGCAGATGGGCAACATCGTGAAGAATCCCTGCATCTGGATTGCGCCAACCCTTGCCTCTGCCATTACAGGGCCCATTGCCACCTGCGTGTTCCAGCTGCAAATGAACGGCCCTGCCATTGCTTCCGGCATGGGAACATGCGGGTTTGTAGGGCAGATTGGTGTCTACACAGGCTGGGTGAAGGAAATCGGCGAAGGGACACGGGCTGCCATCACGGCCTTCGACTGGGCAGGACTCCTTCTGGTCTGCTTCATCCTGCCTGCCATTCTGGCACCCCTTATCAACTGCGTGGTTCGCCGCATGGGACTTGTGCGCGATGGGGATATGACGCTGCAGGGGTGACCCAAGGCAGCAAACAGCTTGCCTCATTTGGGGGAGGCTCATATCAAGAGAAGCCCTTGGGAAAGGAAGTTCCCAAGGGCTTCTCTATTTCGTCAACGCAGCAACGACCAGAGGGACTGTATCCCTGCAGTCTCGTATTGTGCAAAACCCCATAGGCCTCAGCTTCTCGGCTGATCTGTGAGGTTTTCTCATATTGATCCAGCGATATCAGGGGTCACTTACAGCCACGTCGGATTTTGGATTGGAGAGCAGCAAAAACAGAAGTTCAGAGGCCACTCACTCATCCTGCGATACCTAGCTGAATGGCTGTGATTGGACTGCTGGTAAGACCATACTCCATGTGGGCATTGCCTTTTGCGAAAAATCGGCCAGAGTCGGCTTCGAGGAAGCTTGATCTGAGAGTGCCACGCAATGAAGAGCAATATGCTCTCAGGACAAATCTGCCAGGCCTTTCAGGCCCCAAAAAAGGGGACAGTCTCCTGTCCCCTTCGTGAAAAATTCTTGTGCTCCGGAATCCGCTACTTTGCGGCAGGCGCGTCCTTGGCGTTTTCCTGCAAGACTTCGAGCATGGTCCTCTTGGGGCTCAGAAGGCATGCGTCGATAAAGGCGCGCACGTCAGCGTCGCTGTTCAGGATGCTCTTTGTGGTATTGTTGGCCTTCCTGTTGTAGCCGTCGAGCCAGATGATGAAACCGCTGGCATCGTCCTGGTTCAGGGCAAAGTCCGCGCAGGTAGACGTCTTTGCGTTCCAGTCCCCCTCGGGCACAGGGCCTGTGGCACGCATCTGCTGCCAGATGGAGTACACCTTGTCCGTGGGGCGCTCCTGGCACCAGTTGACCGCCTCATTGAGGATGATGT
>ENA-ORSJ01001383-ORSJ01001383.1-human-gut-metagenome-genome-assembly--contig:-NODE-1383-length-20476-cov-2.646785_pt1 | contig 20476 bp, 17 predicted proteins | sample MGYA00242191_ERZ509158 | MGnify/ENA primary metagenome ERZ509158 (study PRJEB26280, sample SAMEA2338623) | human gut metagenome | biome: human gut; feature: human-associated habitat; material: faeces...
AAAACCTATTGACTTTTATTTGCAGGACTGCTTACCGCATAAGAAGTTGTCATTGTTTTCAAGGTCGTAGATTTGCACAAAACCTCTGTGCTGATCTGCATATTTCAGCCACAGAACCTCATTAAACCCATTTTCGGAGAAACAAACTGACCACGTATCCTTTTTAACTTCATCCCGGAGTGAAAGCGCTGCATTCAGAAAGCTTTCGGTAAGCCCGTGAGAAAGCGCGTTTGTCACATTCTCAACCGTAAACTGCGCTGCTTGCTCCTCAGAGAGAATATTCCCAAGCAATGACTTAACACCATCCACAACAGCTTCTGTACTTTCCGGAGTCTGGAATGCACTTAAATACTCTTTCCGGATTGCCTCAATGTCGATGTGAAGAAAGGTATCGAAAGGGTCATCATAATAATTCGCAGAAGAAAAATAGAGCTTATTCGTTCTGAGGGCATCCAAGCTCTTTGTGCTGACAGGTCGATACCGGAAAAGCAGCTTCGGATACTTAATTGCTTTGAAAAGCTGTTCTCGTTCTGCCACAATATCATTTCCGGGCAAAGAACATAATGTTTGCCAGAAGTGTTCTCGATCATTGTGATTCATTGATGCCCCTCCTCTCAATTATCAAATACGATTTGTAATCCGAAACAAAACCAACACTATCAGATTTATGAAAAATCGCCCATTTGTGTTTTGGTATGTTGATTGCCACTTGAATCTGTCCACTCGGTGACTATTCTAAACTTTGATGCCGAACCATTATGTGTGATGAGAACCAATTCATAGCTTTTTCTTGCCTCTAATTCTTCAAAAGGCTGCTTTTCTTGGCCCATAATCATAATACCAACATCACCATCAAATCGAGCAGACACATGATAGGCTGTTGCATTTCCTGAATTCCAAACTTTCAGTCTGTGCTTACCTTTACCTACAGTAATAAATCTTGCCTCGACACACGCAAGTTCCGCATCCTCCTTCTCTTTAGTTATCTTGTCCAATTCATCCTGCTTAATCTTGAGTTCCAGTTCATTAACCTTGTTCTGGAGACGTTGTGCCTTTGAAGATTTAAAAAGCGAAATGATGGCAACTAACAGAGATATACCTGCGATGATCAGCGCACCCCAATCTTTTATGAAGGACACCATTTCCTTCAATGTGTTAATCAAAACTTCCATTTTTTCATCGCTTTCTTTAATTCCTTTTCAAGTTCTTTGACTGCATCTTGCGCAAGTTCATCTACAGCATTATCGATTATTGCGGCATTGCTATCGAGCAACTCTCGTTTCGTGTATTCCGAACCGCAATCAGAGCAACGTACTCGTGCATCGTCACCTGCGTGAAGTAGATCTTCAAACTCTTCGTCCAATGATAAAAACTGATCATTACCACAAAGCGGACATAGCAGTGTGACATTACGATCTAAATTTTTCATTAAATCACCTCATTTCAACTGTTCACACAACGTCAGGATTTCTTCCGGTTTGGCAGTGATGTGGCGCCATGTCGCTTCAAACGTGTACACACCTTTTTGTCTCCATCTTACCATAAAGCGTTCTTTTTATCAAGTTTTGTTTCACTCCAGATTCTTAATTTTCTGCGAATGGTAGTTCATAATGTGTTTCACTCAAGGTTCCTTATTCTAGCGGCATTGCTTTCTCATATCCACCAATGAACCGTATTTCAATTTCATTACGAGACCTCACCGTGATTTTCTCAATGATTCGCGCGGTCAGCGCATCGTCATATTCTTGGATTTGCAGGTCTCTAGCTGACAGCAGTAGTTCCGGCTGGCTGGCTTTTTCCTGCTGGGCGGCGGTCTCCTCGATGGCTTTCTTCAGACGCTTGATTTTGCTGTTCAGCTTTTTCAGCCTATCATCCAGAAACGGAGTATCCTCATCAAAGTCCAAGGACATTTCCAGCAGGCGGTCAAATTCCTGTTGGGTCTGCTCCAGTTGCTCCTGCAAATTAGGCTTTATGCTTTCGCCGGTTTGGATGCTATGCAGGATGCCATTGATCTGGGCGGCAACCTCGTCGGTGAAGTTCGCCGCCAAATCCTGCACAGCTTTCAGAATTGCACGGTGCAGTTCTTCTTCCGGGATGGACGGTGAGCTGCCGCAGAATTTCGTGCCATACTCGATGCGATTCACGCACCGCCAGACGATTTGCTTTCTGCCGTGGATGTTCCAAGTCACCCGCTTGTAAGGGCTGCCGCAGTCACCGCAGAACAGTCGTTCGGACAAGGCATATTTGCTGTTGTAGCGGCCACGGCGGCGCTTGCGCTGGTTGGCGGCTGACTTGCTGTTTCGGCGGGCAATCTCAGCTTGTACCTCTCGGAACATCTGTTTACTGACAATGCCCTCGTGGTAATTTTCAATGTAATATTGCGGGAGCTGCCCGGTGTTTTTCTTATGTACCCCGGTCAGGACATCCTCGGTAAAGGTCTTTTGCAGCAGCACATCACCGCAGTATTTCTCGTTTTGCAGGATACGCTGGATGCTTTGCGCTGACCATGCGGTGTTGCCGCGGGCTGTAAGCGCGCCCGCCGTTTCCAGCTTTGCCTTGATGCTTTGCAGACTGTCCCCTTGCAGGTAGCTGTTGAAAATCAGCCGAATGACTTCAGCCTGCTCCGGGATGATCTCCGGCTTGCCGTCTGCCCCTTTACGGTAGCCAATAATTCTGCCGTAAGGGAAGGCAAATTTACCGTGCTTATATCCCATACGCTTGCCGCGGGCAACATTTTGGGAGATAGACTCGCTCTCTGCCTGTGCAAAGGCGCTCAGTACGGTAAGGATCATCTCAGAGTTCATGGTGGCGGTGTTAATGTTTTCTTTTTCAAATACCACCGCAATTCCCATCTGTTTCAGCATTCGGACGTATTGGATGCTGTCCAGCGTGTTGCGGGCAAACCGTGAAATAGATTTCGTCAGGATAAGGTCGATTCTGTGCTTCTTGCAGTCCTGAATCATCTGGTTGAAACCATCGCGCTTCTTTGTATGCACACCGGAAATACCATCATCTGCGTAAATGCCCGCGACCTCCCACTCCGGGGTTGATTCAATTTTCTCGGTGTAGTACAACTTCTGGATTTCAAAACTGCCCTGCTGTTCTTCTTCCTCGGTGCTAACACGGCAGTAGGCAGCTACCCGCAGCTTGCGCACGGCATTTTTTCGTCCGGCACTTTCCCGCATTGAGGCGGGAATCTCAACGATTCTCATGTCATTCACAGCTTTTCCTCTTTACACGATTTGTCCGTTTTGCAGTCTGACTTCAATGTGGGTGTCACGGTACAGAATAACCTTGCTGACGACCTCTTTATAAAAGGTATATGGAAAGCCGTCTGTCAGATCATACTCGGCACAAGCTTTTCGTATTTGCATAGTTGCCGGGTCGGCATCTCCTGCAGAGCAGAATTCATATTCCAGTTCCGCCCGGCGTAAGATTTTGGCGATTAGCGCATCGGCATTAGGCTCTGTTTCCAGCAAATCAGTTTGAATTTCTCGTGCCAGTTTGGCGGCTTTTACGGATTGGACATTGCACTGTGTTGTTGGTGAGCGAATAACCTCTGAATGTCTCTGAATCCACTCTAATTTTATTGTAATAGCATCAGACAATTCTTTTTCTTGGATGGGTTTCGTCCACATTCCACATTGGCGGCAAAACCATTGTTCGGTTTTAGGCCTCCAGTATAGGCGTTCTCCGCAGCATCCGCATTGCATATCTTGGCGAAACGGCTGTAAAACCGTAGAGTATGTTTGCGCTTTCCTCTGGCGAAATTTTTCTACCACGCGATATTGGGTCTCTGTAATGATAGGCGGATATTTTTCATTGCCACAGTAAATTTCATTTGCAAGGACGCGGCTCACCATGTTCTGATTCCATTTTTGAGTGTCCTCATGGTACGGCGTTTTCCTCGTTGTCATGCTCTCCGCAATTTTTCGAAGGGACTTCCCTGCTGTGTATTCCTCAAAAATAGATTGCACAGCTTCAGCTTCTTCTTGAACTATAGTTGTTTTTCCGGCTGTGATTTGGTAGCCAAATGGCAGGTATCGCTTTTTCATTTTTCCGTCCGTTCCTCCGAAAGTTTCATACCATTGATGAGTTCAAATTCTATCGCCGTATTACTGACCGACACTTTTTTGACCATCTCAGTAAAAGTATGCTCATCAAAGTATGTCAACGGCGGACCGGAATCCAATATTTTCTCAATCTGCCTTGTGCTTTTCAAAGTTTGTTCAACATTCTTGCTGATGGAAGTTCTGGACAGCTGAACTCTTTTCTCGTCAAGTTGCTGTTCTATAAGGGTTTTTCGTTCTATGTATTGGGTATCCTCGATGTAACCTTGTGCATGGATTCTTTCCAAATTATGATTTTGTTTTGCAAGACGTTGAATTTCCGCATAAATAGATTCTCGTGCGGTATTCTGGTGTTCTTGTTGCGATTTTAGCTGCAAAAGGCTGTCTACCATCGGCCGGAATATCCTTGCACGATTTGCTTGCAGCTTGTTATACATATATAAAAAAGCCCGGCAAAGTTCTGTTTCGTAAACAGACTTTACCGGGCATAAGCTGGATTTATTCAAATGCTTTCTGCAGCCCCAAGCCACAGCACCATTTGCTCTGCTGGCTTGGGCAAACACAGTGCCGCACTCGGCACAGTAGATTTTCTTTGTGAATACTCGTGGAGCGGCATTGGGCACGGACATCTGCTTGGTTTTCAGAAGTTGCTGCACTTTGTCGAAATCCTCGTCCGAAACGATTGCCACATGGCTTTTATAGGCACAGTATTTCGGGAACTGGCCCTCGTTGTGGTAGACCATGAACGGCAATGTGTCCGTGGTGTAATGTTTTTGGTGCAGCGTATCGCCTTTATAGGCTTCGTTATGAAGCATGAATCGCACAGCGGAAGTGTACCACCAGCCACCCTCTTTCGGATGGTTTTCATTTAAGTAACGTGCAATTTCTGCGATTCCCACCCTGCTCAGGTACTTTTCAAAAACCAAGCGGACTACTGCTGCCTCATTCTTTTCCAGTACCAGCTGGTGATCCTGCTGCCTGTATCCGAAAGGAGTCGCACAGTTCACATAGGTTCCCGTCTGCATCTTTTTACGGATACCCCATTTCATGTTTTTGGAGATAGACAAGGATTCTTCCTGTGCAATAGCGCACATCATGCTCAGCATCATTTCCCCTGTGGCGCTATCCGTATCAAACTGTTCTTTTTCAAATTGTACTGTTACACCGATGCTTTTCAGTTCTCGGACGAGTGTCAGCAGATCTACCGTGTTCCTGGCCATGCGTGATGCAGATTTCACCAGAATACGGTCAATCATGCCCGCTCGACAATCTTCCATAAGGCGGTTTAGTTCTGCTCTGTGCTTGATACTCGTGCCAGAGATACCTTCATCTGCATACACTCCAACGAACTCCCAGTTCGGGTTCTTCTGGATAAGGTCTTCATAGTATTCTGTCTGCACCGACATGGAATGAAGCTGTTCATTGGATTTCGTGCTGACACGGGCATAAGCTGCCACGCGAAGACGCTTCGGCTGCTGCTGTATCGGCTGGATAACTTGGACTTGCGGCATACTATTTCCTCCGAGTTTGACGCTGTGACATTCTTTTTATCACATACAACATACCCGAAAGGCAGGTCAAAAGCTATTCACGAGAACCACTAAACTTCTCGGTGCAAAACGCCGCATTTCCGGGCATAACCAACATTCGCGCGCTGGCAGATGTCCCTAGGCAATCTTCCGTTTGCGGCAGCGGATACCAGCGCGGCATAGGCCAGTGCATATTTCAGCTCCTGTTCCAGCCTTACGGGAAACGGGTCAATCTGCATCGACAGCCACCTCCCACGGCACTCTTTTTCCGGTTCGCGCGGTACGAGCCAGGATCCGACTCTCCAACCCTGTCAGATAGAGTTCATATTGCAGATTGTTTTCGGTCGTAATCAGCACAGCGCCGTGGTTCTGCAAAAAGCGTAGGATGCGGTACAAGGTTGTAATGTCGTGACTCAAACGGTCAAGGCTCTGCACCATGACGGCATTGACGCGTCCCTGCTGTATGGCAGTGAGCATGGAGAACAAGGCCGGACGCCAAAATTCAGTGCCGTACTTCTGCTCCATGCAGGAGTTGACAATGATGTAGCCGCGCCTGTCGGCTTCGCGCATGACATCCGCAAGCTGTTCTTCCAATGCGGGCAGGTTCGGTGCGGCACTGCGGGCGAACGCCCATACTTTGTATTCTTTCATGAGCGCACCTCAGAATTGATCCATCAACGGAAGCCTTACATCAAAGCGCGGCTTTCCAAAGGATGCCCGCGTGAAGCGGTCACCGACAAAGCGTTCCAGCCCGCTGTTGATGAGCTCGGCGTTCAGGTCACATTCGGTGGTAATAAGGTAGACATCATTCTGACGCAGAATTTCAATAACTCCTACCAGTATGTAGCTGTTGCGGCTGATTTGCTCCAAATCGCGCACCATCACGGCTTCGACCCGACCGTTCTCTACTGCGTCCAGCATAGAGCGCAGACCAATGCGGTCTTTCAAGGTGTTTCCGCTGCAATGGTCAAAAGATGTGCCGCGCACAAGAAAACCGTGTCCGGCGGCTTCGTCGATAAGGTCATACAGCCGGTCAAAGGCAATGCGCGGATCGCTGTTGGCGCAGCGCACATAAATCCAGACATCGTGGTTTCGCATAAGGTACATCGCAGGTTCCTCTTTTCACAAAAAGTAGTCCGAGTGCTTCTGCTCCCGGATGAATTGCTGCACATCTTCGATTTTCTCGGTGATTGGGCAAGTCGGCAGCGCTGCCAGCGCGGCATCATGGTACTTGCCGCCAATTGCCGCGCGTTCGTCCAGAATAGCGACCACACAAGAGTCCTGCTCCGTGCGGATGGCACGTCCAAAGCCTTGTCGCAGTTTCTTCTGCATTTCGGGGATGACTTTGGCGTTTATGTAGTCGCGCAGATTCGGGTACTGTTGGCGTTCGTAGTCGCTGACCGGGTCGGGAATCGGGAACGGCAGCTTTGCGATAATCAGCAGTGACACCATATCACCGGGAAAGTCGATGCCCTCCCAGCAGGAACCAGCCGCAAACAGTACGCCGTTGCCAGATTGCTTGAACTTCTGGATGATTTTTCCGCCGTTGCGCCACGCCTGATAGGTCGGGTATTGCCACTGACCGTCCGTCAGCGCGCGAACTTCCGCCATCTGGCGGTACGCTGTGAACAGCACCAGCGCGTGACCGTGGCAAGTATCCACCAATCGGACGATTTCTTCTGCCATTTTGCGGTTGTCCATTCTCGTTTTTACGCGCGGCGGAAAGTACAACAGACATTTTTTCTTGTAGTTAAACGGAGAATCTGCTCGGAAATGACGCAGAGGTCGGTAAGCCGCCAGCCCCAAAAGTTGTTCCGTATGGCTGAAATCTCCGGCTGCAGCCAATGTGCCGGAGGTCAGAATCGCAGGTTCGCGGGTGTTCCACAGCGCACTGCGAAGCAGCTGCGGTACGCGGCTGCTGGCTGCGCAGAATGTAGGCTGACCGTCGGCATCGTAGTCGATGTAGAGGATGCGCGTCGGCACCTCCAAAAGAAAAAGGCGCAGGAGACTTTCTGCTTCTCCCAGCCTGTTCAGCAGGTATCGCGGCACATCCGGTAATTCGCCAGCATTTTGCAACAGTGCTATACAGTCGATGAGCGCAGCGCGGCGGAACGGCGTAAGCACGAACGGTTCGCTCGCTTTTCCTCGCAGCTTGGAAAGCCCCTGCGTGCAGGAGAACGACAGCGTAAGAAACGCCGTCCGCAGCTGTCTGGCAAAATACTTGTAGTGCGCCTGTTGTAATAAAAGGCACAATTCATCCATGTTGTGCGGGGATAAGGTTTCCGTGTACATCTGGCGGGCGGCATCGGGCAGTTTGTGTGCCTCGTCCACCACCAGCGCCTGATAACTGCGCAGGAGCAGAGGTCTATCTTCAAGTCGGTGCGATGCGTCTGCCAGCAAATAATTGTGATTGCAAATTTGGATGTCGGGTTTCATGGAATCCCGCAAATATTGCTGGTAGCGGCAATCTTCGCGCAGAAAGCAATCTCGCGGGCAGGACTGCGGCACACAAATGCGGCAGCGGTCATAGCGGGAGAGTTCCGGGATATGATCCATGTCCAAAATGTGCGCAGCAATGTTCAGACTGTTGGTCTGCCGTTTTCTGCTTGGCTGCACCAGCGATGCTCTTTCGGCAAGGCGGGCATCGCAGACGAAACGCTCTTTGCCCTTGCGGACAACGGCTGTGATGGGTGCGGTGATGATACCTTCGTCCAGCAAGATAGCGGACAGGTCGGGCAGATACTCAGTAAGGATAGCGTCCTGCAAGGCAACGCTGGAAGTGGAAATAACGATAGGCAGTTTCATTCGTTCGGGACGATTCATCTGCCAAAGAATACAGCCCACGAGGTAAGCCAGTGTTTTGCCGGTTCCCACGCCTGCTTCGCACAGGGAAATTTCCTTATTATATAGGGTATCTAAAACTTCATGGCAAAGCGCGATTTGTTCCTCGCGCACCGCCATGCCGTGCCGGGGTAAAATCTCCCGGAAAATTTTCTCGGCTATGCGGTGGGATTCCGTATAGCCTGTCGGATAGGTTTGCATTGGTTTTACACCTCTGTTTTCCATCCCGTTTAAAGCAAAATGATGGGCAGCGGGCGCTTGGGGTCCTGCTGCCCACGATTTGCCCTAAACGGCAAAAGTAGATAGTTAAGTAAGTGTGCCACATTTGCCGCCCGCACCCCTGACACCGGGAACACAACAGGCAGACCACTGGCGATGGCCGTTCACTGACTCTGCCGGAGTCTTACTGCTTACAACTCTGGCTCGGTCACCCCCTCTGACGCTGGAGGCCGCTGGCGTATCATTATGGTCTTTCCCGCCACAATTCTGGTTTGCCGGACCGCCCACTGGGGCTTGCCGGGAAAGGAACGTACCTGTTATGCTGGGTATTCGGTTGTCAAGGTACAGGCATTAGCCGCCTCAAAGACGGTCAATGCGAGCCAAATCACGGAGGATGGATTTCAAATATGTCTTATCTTCTTCCTGTATGTAGGACAGCATGTGGAGAAGTGCCGCTGCTTCTTCCGGAGTAAGATACCTTGGTTGCGAATGAATCGGTGAATCAATGTATATTCCACCATGACGACCGGGCGTGCTTCCTATCTGGTATGTAAGCGACAAGATTTCCACATCGTAGCGAATCGTTCTGCGACAGGTGCCAAAACGCACAACCAGATCATTGATTTTCACTTTTTCTGTTCTGGAAAAGAGTATCTCTATAATCTCGCGGCGTCGTTCTGACGCATTTATCGCTGACTCACCTCCTATTGGCGTGGCTCTGATTTTAGACTATCACGCTATGGGGCAAAAACCTTGCCCCTTATTTTTATTTTTTTATAAAAGAGAATCGTACAATAATCTCTGTATTTCAAGATATCAATAGTTTCCTACTTATACTGCTAATCATATAGCTCATCACTTGAAAGAAACGCAAAACGGAAAAATAACTTATAACAAAAAAGAGGCCTGCATCCAAGTCCAACTGGACTTCAGAATGCAGGCTCTTTTATCATCACCTTTTTATTTAGTTTTCCATCAGGCTGGATGGCCCTCTACTGCAAGAAGTTCACTTAAGGATAGAAGCGGATAATTGACGTTCGGGCAATCTTTTGCTGGCCCGATTCCAGCCACCAGAAAGCCCCCATTGAGGGCGGCTTTCACACCTGCCTCTGCATCTTCAACGACAAGGCAATCACTTGGCTTTTGGTGCAGCTTTTCTGCCGCTAGCAAAAAGACCTCCGGATCCGGTTTTGAATGTGAAATTTGATTTCCATCTACAATAGCATCAAAGAATTTTCCAATTCCAAGTTTTTCTACAATAAGCGGTGTATTCTTACTTGAAGATCCGATAGCCATCGGGATATGGACGGCATGTAGCTTTTCCAGAACTGTCCATGCACCATCTGCCAAATCCTTTGAAGTTATATTTTGTAGCAGTTCTCTGTAAATATTGTTTTTCTTTTCCGCAAGCAGAAATTTTTCCTGCTCGCTATAACAGACTGGTGAATTGCGCAGGATTAGTTTGAGACTCTCCATCCGCGAAACGCCTCGCAGCTGGTTATTGACTTCTCTATTAAAAGGAATATGCAATTCATCAGCTATGGCTTTCCATGCCATATAGTGATATTCATCTGTATGGCACAGAACACCATCTAAATCGAAAATAATAGCGTTCATAGGCAAATCCTTTTGACTGCAAATAAACAGCCTCTTGCTGTGTGCTAAAGCCTCTTGCGGTCAGCAAAAATGGTGAATTTGAACGGTTTCTGCTCCAGTTCCTTCCACGCGAACCTTTTCGTTTTTCCACTCGCAGGTAAGAACCGACTTATTTGTGGTGAAAGTACTTTTGCCTGCCGCTCCAGCGACAAGCAGAATCAGTTTAGAATTAAGATTCTGAGAAACTGGATTGCCAAGTGAATCCATGCCATCAGCATGCAGAGGAACTGCATAGCCACTGCGGATAAAAACAGGAAATTTCATATCTTCAGTCGTAGAAATTGTCTGGCAGCCATGATAGCATTTTCCCGTAAAAAAGGCGTACCATTCGCCCTCCGGCAGATAGACTTCTCTTGCAGTTTGGTTTTCTTCCAACAGCGGTGCAACAAGGATAGCATCCCCCAGAAGGAATTCGTTCTCAACTTGGCGAGCGGCTTTGTCCCGCGGCCATTCGTACACAAGCGGACGCATCATTGGGACTTTCTCTGCTGCGCACCTGAATGCAGTGGCCATCAAATAGGGCTGCAAATTCATTCTGAGCCAATGCCAAAAACGCATCTCTGTCACGAATTCAGGAGAATTATAGACTGCTGCCATATTCCACGGGCTGCGTTCATTGTTTCCCTCGCCGCCAGGCATCAATTCTTTGAACTGACCGCCATCGGGTTCAGAATGCCATTGCATAATTGGCGTAAAACACGCCAGCATCGTTGCACGGCGATAGAGATCCAACGTCGGAAGCGGCCCTGCAAACCCGGCAAGATCAAATCCCCAGAACAGAATGCCGCTTAAAGCTGCACTAAGCCCTGCGGAAAGGACATGCCGCAGTTCATCATTTGTGGACTGCTGATCCCCGCCCCAATGGCACGGTGTTGTGTGCTGTCCCATGTAGCCTGCACGGCTGAAAAGAACATGATTATCGCCAAGAAATTTGGTATATGCCTTCGTGTATTGCTGCGGATAGCAGTTGCGGCTTTCCTTGCCCGTACTGCCGTCATAAAAGGAGACTTCATCTGTGCAAACAAATTCGCCGCCATCGGTTTTGAATCCATCTACGCCCATGTCAAGCAGGTACTGTCTTTTCCCGAACCATGTTTTGCAAGTTTCAGGATTTGTAAAATCAGGGATCATCGAGCCGGGGAACCAATGTCCTTCCGGAATCTTATAGGGTGTCCCATCCAAGTTATGAATACACAGGGAGCGTTTTACTGCATCCTCCCGATCCAAATCATTCTGATGATTTCTGATTTCATCATCGCCTTGCTGCTTATACACCGGGACCTGCCAGAGCACCAGATGAAGTCCTGCCTTATGCAGCTTTTCAATCATTTCTTGTGGGTTCGGCCAATAGGCGCTTTTCGAATAGTCAAAGTCACCTACTGCAAAAGGCGCTCCGTTCGGTTTTTCCTTATATTTGGCACCATTAAAAATGTAAAAGGTTGCTTCATCGCTCCATGCTTCAAGAACCAGAACAGTAGCTGGGAATTGATACTTCTTCAGAAGTTCAATCTGCTTTTCCGTTTCCTTTTGCGTGTTCCAATGGTTTGCAGAGATCCACGGCCCGAAGACCCAGTCAGGCGGAAGAATCGCAGGCCCGGACAAAGACATATACTCAGAAATCAGTTTTGCAGGCGTTCCTGCGTTGAATATAAACTTACAATTGCCAGGCGCATGAACCGTTATGACGTTTTTCTGTGTGAAATCGAATATCAATGTGCCACCAGACAATGTACAGAAAGAGAACCCTGTATCCGTGAAAAAGAACGGTGAGGGACAATAGCTTTTATCCCCTTGATTACAGAACTTTTCTTCCACCTCGATTTTCACGATGCGGTCATTCTGGTTGAGTCCATTATACCGTTCACCCATTCCATAAACTGCTGAATACGCAAGACTCATGGTGAGCAGTTTTGTCTGTTCATTCCAGCATATAGAAGCCACCTGACCGTCTACTGGTATGTTCAGATTGGCATCGTTCTTATTAGGCTCCCACTCAATCATATGCTTTTATCCTTTCACGCCGCCAACCGTAAGGCCTTCTTTGAAATACTTCTGCGCAAAAATATAAACGATCAGAATCGGAATAATCGAAATCAGTGCGCCAGCCATTGTCAGGTTGTACTGATTCTTGTACTGGCCGGATAATGTGCTCAACAGCAGCGGAAGCGTAAATTTGCTTCTTTCGCTCAACAAAACCAACGGCAGTAGGTAATCATTCCACATGTCCATAAATGCAAGGATAGCCAGCGTTGCAATAGCGCTTCCGCTCATGGGCAGTATGATTTTGAAAAAAATGCGCCACATGCTCGCGCCATCAATAACGGCTGCTTCGATATAGGCATCGTTGATCGTCATCATTTTCTGCCGCATCATAAAAATGGCAAAGGCATTAAACAGCTGCAACAGCATAAACGCATTTAAGCTATTGGTAAGGTGCATATTCGTCATAATAATGAACAGCGGAATAAAAGTGATCTGCGACGGAATCATCAGCGCCGTAACATAAATACCAAAGACCGCATTACGTCCCTTGAACGGAATTTTTGTCAGTGCAAATGCAGCCATCGCGGCACACAGAAGCCGCACTGCCGTGCAAAGAACAGACACGTAAAAGCTGTTGAAGATAGAGCCCACAAATTCCGGCATAGCAAAAAGTTTTTTGTATGCATCAAGTGTCGGTTCTTTTGGAATCCACTCCACGGGAATGCTCATAATAGCGCCGCGGCCTTTTAAGCTGGTGATAATCATCCAATAAAACGGGATGCAGACAATTATGGCCACCAACAATCCCAGTACATAAAATGCCACTTTTCCAATGATTCGTCTTTGTTTCAGCCCTGTCAAAGAAGATGTTTTAGCGTTAGTCATCGTAGTTCACCCACTTGTTCTGAAGTTTCATCTGAACCATTGTCAGAAGTAGCAAAATCGCAAACAGAATCCAGCTATATGCGGCAGCCGTACCCATTTCATAGTAACGGAAGCCGCACTTATAAATGCGTTCAACCATCACCATTGTCGAGCCAAGCGGGCCACCATCGGGGGTCATGATCATAATCTGCGTAAACAGCTGGAAGGAGTTAATCAAGCTGATAATCAAGACAAAGAAAAGCGTAGGAGTCAGCAATGGCAATGTAATTCTTGTAAACTGTTTGATTTTGCCGGCCCCGTCGATTGCCGCCGCATCGTAGTATTCCTGATTGATTCCCTGAAGGCCAGACATCAGCATAAGGCCAAAGTACCCCATATCCTTCCAGACCGAGGCAAGAACGATTGCGGGCATTGCCCACTTTGAGCTTTGAAGCCACGAGGGCCCCTCAATTCCGAACAAGGCCAGAATATTGTTAATAGCACCATACTCAGGACTAAGAACCCATTTCCAAATCAATGCGCCCGCAACCCATGAGGTGATAACCGGGATATAGTAAAGAACGCGGAAAATTCCAACACCCTTTACATGACTGTTCAAAATGAGCGCCACAATCATGGAGGCAATAAGCATCAAAGGAATGTAGAGGATCACAAATTCCAGCGTGTTTCCAATCACCTGATAAAACTCTTTTGATGTGAGAATTTCCTTATAGTTCTCGATCCCTACGTAGAATCGATCCATGAATCCGCTAAAATCACTGAACAATGTCAGTTCGCTCAATCCATCCCAACTGGTCAGGCTGACAAAAATTTGCATAATCATTGGGATGATACTGAACACAACAAAACCAGCCAAACTTGGAAGCAAAAATGGTAATGCTGTTTTCCAGCTTGCCAATCGGGAATTTTTCATATTCTATAAACCCTCCGATAAAAATACGGGGACAGGCTCCCGCCTGCCCCCGTCAAACTATTTACTTGGTCAAATCGATTTTCTGTTCGCACTCAGCCTGCATATCCTTCAGCGCCTGCTCCGGGGTGACAGTGCCGGCGGCCGCAGCGCTCAAATGCTGACCAACGATGTCCTGCAGCTCTGCATACTGGGTGATAACAGGAGGAGTCACAAGGTAATCAAGGCTCTTAAAGACCGCTTCGCGATTTGCCGGAGGAGTCTTTTCTTTGTACTGAGCGATGATATCCTCGTCCTGAACCGGAGGCAGCTCCCAGCCTGCGTCCAGGCGAATCTGCGTTGCTTCACGGTTGGAGGAAATGTAGGTGATGAACTTAACGGCTTCATCAGCAACCTGAGAATCTTTGGAAACGACGTAACCGTTGGAGAAGAAGTGCGTAGCCTTCTGAGTGTGACCAGGTTCAACAACGATATCCCAATCGAAGTCGCAATTGCTCGTATATTCGGGGAATGCCCAAATACCCGTCACAATCATGCCAAGGCGGCCAGACTCAAACAGGTCCCAGTCACCCATGCCTGCCATCTGCTCCTCGGTGGGCATAACATTGGTTTTCTGCTGCATGTCAACCATGTACTGCAGCGTTTCAATGTTTTCCGGGGTATCCATCGTGAACTCCGTAAAGTCATCATTGAAAAGGCTGCCGCCGTTCTGCTTAACGGTCTTATAGAACTCGTTGAAGGAAATGGGATGATAATAGCCAAAGATATTATCACCCAGCGCACGGATTTTCTCCGCCGCAGCCATTGCATCCTCCCACTTCCAGTCATCCGTGGGATAGTCGATACCGGCCTGATCAAACAGATCCTTGTTGTAAATCAGCACAACATTCGAAAAGCTATCAGGAACGCCATACTGTACGCCGTCAGCGCTGAACGCTTTCAGGGCCATATCGTTATAGATAGAGGTGTCGATGCCGTCTTTGGTCAGGATGTCATCCAGCGGCATCAATGCGCCCTTCTTTGCGTAGGAGACGAAATTCTGGTAATCCAGTTCAAAAACATCGGGAGCCTGGCCGCCGGAAACCTTCGCCGTCATCTGCGTAAAGTAGTCGTCATAGCCATAGGTCTGCAGGTCGATGGTGACATTGGGGTTTTCTTTCATATAGTTGTCAACCATCTGCTGCAGATACTGCTCGTTGTCTCCGGACCCGGAGTACTGTGCAAACGTGATTGTCACAGGCTCATTAGAAGCCTCCGATGCTGCCGTGCTTTCCGTAGAAGCTGCATCAGAAGAGCTTGCCACGGTACTTGCAGACGAGGCTGCCGAACCGCAGGCACTGAGTGCAAGCATTGCGGCCATCGAGCATGCCATGTAAGAAATCGCCTTTTTCATTGTTTTTCCTCCTTGTATAAGTAGTGGAACACTTGATTTTTTGCTCTTCTTCGCTTACACTTATTATAGAAGAGCAATAAGACGCTCTTTGGATTTGGGCTGCACAGACTTTGGACGGTTGGTGCAGTCCTTTTTTATTCCTCCCCTCTCATATCTCGAACGGATTCCCGGCGAGAAAGGCTAACCGGAATAATAACCTCTCGCTTTGTCATATCCGCGTCTTGAATGTTATCTAAAAGCAGTTCAACTGCCTTTTCACCTTTTTGAGAGATTTCTTGGCGAACCGTCGTCAGTCCTGGTGTCAGATATTTAGAAATCTCCAAATCGTCAAATCCAACGATAGAAATATCATTGGGAACCGAAACTCCCTGTTCGTAGAACCCCTTCATAGCTCCAATAGCTAAGATATCTGCGGTAGCAACTACTGCTGTGACATCTTTATTTTCATTGCACAGTCTGCGTGCAAGTTCGATGCCACTATCGTAATCAACTTTGCCTTCGTAAACAAGCGTGGGATCATATGGGATTCCGGCTTCTTCCAGTGCCTGTTGGTAGCCGCAGAGTCTTTTCTTTATGACACCGTTTTCTTTGATTTGACCGCAGAAAAAAGCAATTTTTTTATGCCCATATCCAATCACATGATTGGTAGCCAGATAACTTCCATAGGCATCATCAATTCGTATGCTATGGTAATAATGATCGTTACAGTAGCTGTCAATCAATACAATGGGGATTTGTGTTTTCTTCATTTGACGGTAAAAGTCATCCGGGTACATACCGATAACAATAATTCCGTCAAGGTTTCTCTCTTTAGCCAAAGTTAAGTAGCTTTCATTTACATCCGTGGCTGAAATAATCACATGATAGCCATGCTGTCTTGCGTGATACTCAATGCTGCCAACGATTTCACTGTAAAAATCATTTTGCAGCATCAGTTTGCTGCCGGGCTCGGTCTGTGGGATGACAATTCCAATCAGCTTTGAATCTCTACTGGACAGGCTTCGCGCACTGAGATCGGGAACATAATTCAAATCCCGAATCGCATCGTACACACGGGTCTTGGTCTGCTCGGAGATTGATTTCTTGTCATTCAAAACATAAGACACCGTAGCCGTACTGACTTGGGCACGCTCTGCCACATCTTTTAGTGTTGCGCGTCTTGCCATATCGACTCCACCAATCTTACGGATTTAGTTTAAGCGTTTAACTCTTTTCTCTGGCATTACAATACCACGCGGGCAGCAAAATGTCAACAGTTAATTAAATTAACCTGCTATTTACAAAAAAATATTGTTGACTATGCCGAACATTCCTGTTATATTGATGATAGCACCAAGGTTAACCGATTAATCTTATTTGTGTACTTATTTCACTTTATAAGGGGATTCACTATGGACAAGTATCTGCCAACCGGCAATGATTTCGTTTCTTTGCCCCGCATCAACGAACGAACGGGCGGGATAGAGGACATAACATTCCTATATATGGCCGCAAAAGGGCTTATAGATATTCGCGGGAGCGAATCCACACCTTTGATTCAGCCTTATGTTCATTTAGATGGCGTCGGTTCCCTCTCTCCGGCTCATCTTGCGTGGACCCGGCTTGATGATTGGCTGCCCCAGTCTACTGCACAGCTTGGCAGCCTTGAACTCAAAACCCTTTACGTGCCTCCTATTGATGAACGTGGTTTTGCAATTCAGATGACGGTTCATAACACTTCTGAAAGTGCACAAGATGTTGTTATAGGGTTAAATGGATGCTGGGCCTCCTCTTGGCACTGTGTAAACGAGGACAAGCCGTTAAGTGGTAAAGCAACTTGTTTCCGCAGTGGCTGGAACAGCAGTTTGATTTTCGAATATCATGCAGGATTCCCGATGTTTGCCTTTGCCCCTATGGCCGATGCACAAACAGATTCTTCTTTTACCTGTTCCGATGATGGCAGTATTACTTACGATTTGTCCCATCACTGTACAATTGCTGCCGATGGAACAGCCTCGGTCGTATTTTATTGGGGTCTCGGTTTCGAGGAAGTTGCTGCCGCAACAAGCGCCAAAGAGATGCTTCGGCAAACTTTCGATGTAGAACTTACAAAAACAAGAACTTGGCTTCAAGAGCGTCGTGTCACCTTTAATGGTGATGCAAAGCTCACACAACTCTACAATACGAATCTGTTCTTCTGTATGTTCTTCTCAACCGGCATTACACTTGACACCGAAGAGTTGGTTCTCGTTACCAGCAGAAGCCCCCGCTACTATGTAAGTGCCGCTTATTGGGATCGAGACAGTCTGCTTTGGAGTTTCCCGGCTATTTTGGACGCCGATCCCAAACGTGCCAAAGAAATGCTTTCCTATGTATTCGGCCGACAGCGCCGAAACTTTGGCATCCATTCACGATACATTGATGGCACTGTTTTGGAGCCTGGCTTTGAGCTGGACGAACTCGTTGCCCCTCTTCTGGCGCTTGAACGCTACATTAACAAAACCGACGACAAATCCATTTTGAATGATTCCGATATCGCTCAAGGCATAAGCCTCATTCTGAATCGTCTGCGGCAGCATGAAGCCGCATCTTGCAGATTGTATGATACTTTCCTGCAGCCAACAGACGATGAGCATGTTTACCCCTATATTACATACGATAATGTGCTTGTGTGGAAAGCACTTAAAGATTTGGCCCAACTCGCGCCCCAATATGCACATCTTGAAAAAACTGCCGATGAAATCAAAGATGCTATTATGACGCATTGTGTCCAAAAGGACGCAGAGGGGAAACCTTATTTCGGATGGTCTATTGATTTGAACGGCAGTCACGATGTTTACGACGAGCCGCCGGGAAGTCTACAGCTGCTTCCCTTCTTCGACTTTTGCAGTCCCACTGATGAGATATACCGCAATACCGTTGCAATGATTCGTTCACCGGAATACAAATACAGCTTTGCTAACAGTCCAATCAACGAAATCGGGTGTCCACACGCACCTCACCCCTGGATCTTAAGTTTAGCCAATAGCTTGCTGTGCGGGCGCGTAGAACATTGCCGCGCCATTTTGGAAAAAATCTCTATGGACAATGGCATCGCATGCGAAAGCGTTGATGAAGTGACTGGTTACTGCACCACCGGCGAGGCTTTCGCTACCTGCGCAGGATTCCTTTGCCATTCTATCCGTGAAGCATTACTATAAAAGAAAGAAGGATGCTTTTATGCGTCAAGACATAATTTTGAAGCCTTGGCAAATTGAGCTTACGACAAATAGCACAAATGACAGTTTTGAAGAAAGCACTTTTTTCACCGGGAACGGACGCATGGGCATCCGTGGATATCTCCCCTTCTGGCAGGAAAAGCGCACCTTTGAGACAGGTTTGTTCGTTGCCGGTATCTTCGGTGAAATCAAACCCGGCATTACCGATTTCGTGAACCTGCCCACTCCCGTCTGGGGAAATATCGAATGTGATGGACATCCTATTACACTTTCCTCTCCTGTATCCAGCACCCTAGATATGAAAACAGGCGTTCGCTCACAGTCTTTTTTAGCCAAAAGCGGTGAAACCACTCTAAATATTGAGCACCATGTGTTCTGCAGTATGTCCGATCCCTCACTGCTCGTACAGCGGCTTTCCTTCTCCGCATCACGCACCTCCAATATCTCGGTACATGCAGGAATTCATACTGCCTGCTGCAACTGCCCTGTTCCGGATGATCAGGTAAAAGAAAATCACGAAACCATCAAACTTGCCGAGCCCACCCAGCATGACATGTGCAAGGATTCTGTTGATTGTACTTTCTCTATTTTAGGTACCGGCTTAATCGTAAGAGAACAGATGTTTTTCCATACTTCTTTTTCAGATTCTGAAGACTATATCTCCGATGACAGTCTTGGAAAGCAGTGGCATGGGGTTTTGCAAAGCGGTCAAAAGCTTGTTTTGGAAATCACCACACGCATCACCACAAGTCGAGATATCGACCCACTTATTGGGAGCAACGAAATTTCTGACACTTATGATGAACTGTTTGCAAAATCCTCTCTGGCATGGGCCTCTCGGTGGAATGAATCAGATATCGAAATCGATGGAGCACCCGATGATCAGTCCGCTGTGCGGTACAACATTTTCCAGCTTATCACCAGCTGTTCTGCCCGCGACAGCAGCGTAAGTATCGGCGCTCGCGGATTAACGCACACACGGTATAAAGGATGCTATTTCTGGGACACGGATTTCTTTATGCTGTCTTTCTTCCTGTATACCCACCCCGAAGCCGCCAAGAGCTTAATGGAATATCGCGTAAGAACCCTTCCGCAGGCAAAAGAGAACGCCCAAAAGATGAACAATGCCGGCGCTCGGTATCCTTGGATGGCATCTTTCGACGGTTCTGAGCAGTGCGAAAGCTGGGACATTGGTGCCAGTGAGCTGCACATTACCGCAGATATTCCTTTCGCTATGCAGCAGTACTTTGATGCCACCGGTGATGAGAATTTTCACCTGCAAGCTATGGAAGTTTACATCGAAACTGCCCGCTTCTGGTATAGCCGCTGCATCATTCATCCTGATGGCTCTGCTGACCTCATGTTCTGCAAGGGGCCTGATGAATATTGCGGCATTACCAACAACAATCTCTTTACCAATTGCATGGTAAAGTTCAATCTTGATTTGGCCATCAAGGCAGCGCTGAAACTCAAGGAAACCGATTCCAATCGGTATTCGAAGCTTTCCCTCAGCGATGAGGAAGTCCTTGCCTGGCATTCTCTGCGAGACAATCTAAAAGAATGTCGCGATCCGCAAACTGGCCGATATTTGCCGGATGAGACTTTTACTCGGCTAGAGCCCGTAGACATTAAAACGCTCAAAACCGATGACGGTGCCAGCTATCATCATGTTTGCTTTGACCGTCTGCAAAGGTATCAAGTTATCAAGCAGGCTGATACGCTGCTTCTGATGTCCCGGTTGCCTAAGAAGTTCACTCCCGAAGAGCGTCTGAACGCATGGGAAGATTTCGAGC
>ENA-ORSJ01001387-ORSJ01001387.1-human-gut-metagenome-genome-assembly--contig:-NODE-1387-length-20446-cov-3.945221_pt1 | contig 20446 bp, 14 predicted proteins | sample MGYA00242191_ERZ509158 | MGnify/ENA primary metagenome ERZ509158 (study PRJEB26280, sample SAMEA2338623) | human gut metagenome | biome: human gut; feature: human-associated habitat; material: faeces...
CCCGCCGCAAAGTTCGACAACGCCAAAGCTGTGTTGGCTCCGTCGGAGATGTCGTAGACATACAGCGTCTGCGGCTCGGCGTTGCCGAGGAATGCGGCCTTGCCGGAAGTCATCACAAGATAACGCTCGGAGTCGTAGGTTATTATCCGCGCGTCCGTACCCTGCGACGGTATAGCCGCAATGTCGAGCTTGAACAATTCGTTGAAATCACGGTCGACAAGCACAATCGGCGCCTGCGTGCTCGTATACACATACTCGTTGGCCGTACCCACTTGGTTGACTGCCGCATAATATGGAGCAGTGACCGAAGGAATGATTTGCGTCGGGTTAGACACATTTGTGAATCCCGTCACGTCGCAGCGCAGAATCTGCGTTCCATCCTGCGTGACGAAATACATCGTGCCGTTGCCAGCCTCGTCAAGGTTCACTGAAATGTTGTCTCCAAGGCGCACGCCGCCCATCGTGGCGTTGGAAGCCTCGCCTTCAAACGAGAATATCACTTCAGGCACAGAATTGGCGTCAGCCCAATGATAGACTTTCAACGCGCCGTCGCCGGCAGCCACGGCCGTGGTAAGATTGCTTATGTAAACGTGGCCTTGAGCCAAGCGTCCCGCGCTGATTGTGTACGTTCCGCCCGCTATGCCCGTAGTATTCAGCACTGTCTCGACAGGAGAGCCGGCCTTTATGCTCTCGTAGCTCAGAAGCTTCGGAAACGTGCCGCCTTCGCGCGACACGATGAGCAGGTTCTTGCCGTCGAAATCCGCGCTGCGCGTGTTCTCCGCCGCAAAGTCGGCATACAGTTCAGCCCCGAGCGGATTCAGAGAATAGTCGTATACAGAACCGAGAGTGAAATCCGCGCCAAATACCGGCTCGCCCTCGAACGACAGCCTGTACTCCGCCTTCAACCCCTCGAAATCCATCAAAATCTTGCCGGGATTGTCGGCAGAGACCACATTGTTATTGCCCTCCGAAAGCGTCACCTCCGTGCGCTTAGGCATACATACTATCTCGACTATTTCAGCCGTCTGCGCATCAGGCACACCGAGATACACAGTCTTGTCAATCTCGCTGATGAACGCCTCTTTCTGCTGTCCGTCAGAACCTTTCACCACCACCTTGCTGAGCAGCGGGGTCTCCTTCGCAGCCTGAAGCGTCACATTAAGAGTATATACTCCCACATTCTCGCCGTTGAGCACCCTTACCTCGGCAGAACCAGAAGTGACATCGTAGCTCTCCTTGTCGAGCTTAGCCCCAAGAGAAAGCTTGCCGCTCACTTTCAACGCCTCTATGTCCGTCTCCGCCGGAATGTTGAAAGCCACCGTCTTCGATGCCTCGTCAACCGTACCAGCGTATGTTTCCGTACCTGTCAGGCCGCCGTTGGTCACGCTGAGGCTGTAGATGAGCACTTCGCCCGACGGATTGTCAACAAACGGCTCCTCCTCGCAGGCCGCCACAAAAAGCGCCAGGCAGAAAATGCATATTGTCTTATAAATTGATTTAATCATATCTGCAAAATTCTAAATGTTTATTCTTCATCCATCCACTCTTTAGTCTGGGTCAGCTTATAGCCGTTGTCCTTGTACAACTGGATCTGGTCCTTCGGCACCGGCTTCACATAATTCTTCGCTTCCGGGGCCTTGCGGGCAGTCCCGCGGTTGCACAGAATGAAGCCCTCCTCGGCACCGCCGTCGATATACACCTCCGTGCGGTTGGCCTTCGGATAGTCGCTGTAGCGGATATATGCGCCATAGCGGATGTCGGGATTGCTTTCGTTGCACATATAGTCGAGCTTCTTCCAACGCTTCAGGTCGCTGTAGCGCAAGCCCTCGAAACACATCTCGACACGGCGTTCGCGGCGTATCTCCCAAAGCATCGCCGGCACTTCCGGGTCGCGTTTCGGGTCGTCGTAGGCTGTGCCGTTCACTCCAGGCTGGTTGCCGAGAAGCTGCAAGTCGGGAATCGACATGCCGCTGCGGCGGCGTATCAGGTTAATCGACGCGTCGAGGTCGGCCTGCGTAAGCTCGCCAAGCTCATAGCAAGCTTCGGCATAATTGAGAAGCACTTCCGAATAGCGCAGCAACGGACAGTCGGTCTCGTTGTTCTGGCCGCGGTACTTCTGGTCCTCGCTGGTGGCCTGGGTGTCATCCATGAACTTGCACATAGAGTAGCCCGAAGTGGAATAGTTGAACGGCGTGCAGTCCTCGCCGCGCACGTAGTATTTCATACGGAATGTCTCCGTCAGCCGCGGGTCGCGTCCGGCAAAGAACTCGTCGGCGGTCTCCGGATTCCAGCTTGCGTCGAGATGCACGGGCAGGCCGTCGTCGGTCAGGTACGACTCCAGCAGGGCGCGGTTTGCGCCGGTCTGGGCCTCGGCGTTGTTGTAGGTCAACACGCAGTGGGTGAGCGTGCCGCCAAGATATTTCCTGTAGAATATCACCTCGGGATTCCCCGCAAGGTCGTCGGACGAGAACAATGCGTTATAGTCCGGGGAAACGGAGAACTGCCCCGACTGCATCACTATCAGCGCAGCCTCGCGGGCCATCTTTATCATCTCGTTGCCGAGAGCAGCGTCGATGTTGTGGTATTTCAGGAAAGTGCCCTCGCGCAGCGCAAGGCGCGAAACCATGGCAGCCACCACATAGCGGTTGATTACGAGGTCGCCGTCGTTGGTGCGCACATTGTCCATGGCAAACTGGAAGTCCTCCATTATTTTCCTGTCAACCTCCGTGCGGGGGTCGCGGTCCTTGAACATTGCGTCGCGGTCGGAAGCGTCGAGGCGGGTGTCGTACCAAGGCACATCGCCATAGCCGAACACCATGTTGGCATACTGCATCCCGCGGAAGAACCGCCCTATGCCGAGCCAGTGGTTGAGAGCCTCTTCTGAAAGGCCGGGTACGGTCTGCACTTTCTCAATCATATAGTTGGCCTTGCGTATCACGCCGAAGTCCCATCCGGAATCAGAGTCAGGGACACGTATCGGGGTGAACTCGCCCTGCACGTTCCATGCAATGTCGTCGTTGAACGTGTCGCCGTTGCCGAAAGAGCTGCCGCCAATAAGCCCCGACGTGCCGTATCCGTTGAAGAATGTCGGATAGAAGCCGTAGGAATACGTGCGGCAATGGTCCTCCGTCTGCCAGTATTCGGTGTCCTCCAGCGAATCGAACGGCGGACGCTCGAAATAGTCCGTGCAAGAGGTGGACGATATTGCGGAAAGCATCAGTAGAGCCGATGCCATTATCTTTAATCTTTTCATAATATTCATTTTTTAATGGTTTAGAACGTTACTTGCAATCCGAATGAAGTATTGCGTGAATACGGATACGAACGTCCGATATAGTCGCCGTCGCCTGTCGATGTGCGTGTCTCCGGGTCGATTGGAATATCGCCGAGGTGGTCGAACTCAAACACGTTCTCCAACGACAGATACAGGCGCAGCCTGCTTATCTTGGCCTTACGTGTCCACTTTTCCGGGAACGTGTAGCCCACCGTGATGTTCTTTATACGGCAATATGCCATATTGAGCAGGTACTTGGTCTGCGGCAGGAAGTTCTGCGTCTGGTTCGACTGCCCGGTGTTGCTCAACGCCGGATAGAAGGCGTCGCGGTTGTCGGGTGTCCAGTAGTCGAGCTGGTGGGTGTACCACGCCTCAAGATAGTTGAAACCCGGTATCACGATGGAGCCTGTACCCCAATAGTCGCGCTTGCCTACGCCTTGGATGAAGATTCCGAGGTCAACGCCTTTCCAGTCGAGGTCGAGACGCGCGCCGTATTCGTAACGCGGCGACGAGTTACCGATAATCTTCTTGTCACCCGGGTCGTCGATGGTGTTGTCGCCCGGAGTAATCTTGCCGTCACCGTTAAGGTCCTTGTACTTGATGTCGCCCGGGCCGTAGAAGAACCAGCCGTTAGTCTCATAGTAGCTCTGCGACGGTATGCCTTCCTTCAGCACAAGCTTTCCTGACGGGTCGGTCTCGAAATCGTCCTCCGTGAAGAAGCGGTCGGTCTCGAATCCCCAGATTTCGCCATATTCGCGTCCCTCATACGAGCCGAGCGCGCGTGAGTTGGTGCTGAGCTTGTCGTAGAACGAGCGCGCGTCCGAAAGATAAGCGTTGACCGAGATGCCAAGGCCGTTGTTGAAACGGTGGCGGAAGTCGAGTGCTATTTCCCAGCCGCGGGTGTTGAGCTCGCCGTAGTTACGGTAAGGCGGTGTCTGCCCGTAGGTCGACGGCAGGGTCTCGCCTGTGGCAATCATATTGGAGTTCCTGCGGTTATACCAGTCGAACGACAGTCCGAGACGGTTGTCTAAGAAGCGCATGTCGATACCGATGTCGCCCGTGGTGATTGTCTCCCAAGTGAAGCCGTCGCGGATGGCAGTAGGCAATCCGAACGAGCGTTCGCCGGTAGTGCCGATGACCCAAGTGGTGGTCGTGGGCGTGAGCAGCGGGCGGAACAAGTTCGCGCCTACCGACTGGTTACCTATCGAGCCGTAAGAGCCGCGTATCTTCAAGTGGCTGAGCCACGGTTTCAGACCCTGCATGAAATTCTCCTCGCTCATTATCCAGCCCGCTGAGCCCGATGGGAAGAATCCCCATTGCTGGTCGGCCGGGAAATTGGAAGAGCCGTCAAGACGTCCGTTAAGCTCAATCAGATAACGGTTGTTGAACGCATAGTTCAGACGCAGGAAATAACCGGCACGCGCCTCGTGGGTCTTATATGCCGAAGCATACTGGTCGCCTGAAGTGAGCGATATTTCCGGATGGTTGTTGAGAATCATGTCGCGGCGCTCGGAAGTGTTGCCGTAAGAACGGTACATCTCGATGTTCGTACCAGCGATGGCTCCGAGAGAATGCTTGCCTATCTCCTTATTATAGCGGAACAGGGCGTTGAGTACGTGGAAGTCGCTCATGTCGGTAGCGCGGACAACCTTATTGTGGGTTTCGGCCGTCCACACCTCGTTCTTCATTCCCGCGCCTCCCCAGAAGTTCCAGCCGCTCACCTGTCCGCCGTTGGTTTCCGTGAAACGGCTCACGTGGGTGAACGTGTAGTCGGCCTCGAAGTCAAGCCCCGGGATGATGTGCGCCGTACCGCCGACAGACACACGCATATAGTTGTTCGACTTCTGGTTCATATTGGCCTGCGAAATTTCCGTCACTACATTGTGGAACGGTATGCCCTCGTATGTGCCGTAAGGCATCATCTTCGGCCAGCGGTAAAGGTAGTACCACTCGTCGTAGCTCGACGACGGCCCGAAATTATACGGCGTGTCGTATTCGTAACGAGTATAGAGCAACTTGGAGCGCACCTCGAAATGCTTGTTGAGTTCGGTGTTGGTGCCGAAAGTGACGTTATAGCGGTCGTACTCGTCAGTATTCACCTTTATGATACCCTCAGAGCCGAGATAGCCGAGGCTGAGGTTGTAGGCCGTGTTGCCCGACGAGCCTGAAAGCGACAGGTTGTGGTTCTGCTGGAAAGAATTCTTCTTGATGAACATGTCGGGAGCGTCGAAACTGCGGTAGAAGTACATCTTGCCGTCGATTATGTCGAAGTCGCGGCCAAGCACCATCTCCGGGCTGAGGTTCACGTCGCCGTAAACCCGCTCCCACTCTTTCATCCTCTCGATGGATTCCAGATTCCAGCTAAGATAGCAGGAATTGGTCTGCTCCGAAAGGTTGGGGTTGGCGCGCAGGCCGGCCTGCCACGACATCTCCGCGCCTTCCCATGTCTCCACGATTTCTGGAGTGACGGTAGGACGCTTCCACGAGAAGTTGTTGCTATAGTTTATCGAGAATTTCTCACCTCTCTTCGCCTTTTTGGTTGTGATTAGCACCACGCCGAACGCCGCCTTCACACCGTAAATCGACGCTGAAGCGGCATCCTTCAGCACGGAAACGCTTTCAATGTCTTCCGGGTTGATGTTCTGCAAGCTGTTGCATTCCACGTTGTCAACGAGAATAAGCGGGGCGGTGCTTCCAAGGTTGGAGCCTACCATACCGCGGATTTTCATAGTCGGATCGATTCCCATCTCTCCTGTTGAAGTGTAAACTGTAAGTCCCGGCACAGAACCCTGAAGCCCACGGGCCACGTCAGTGATAGGACGAGCTTCGAGCTGCTTCTTCACGTCGACCGTACTGACTGCCCCCGTAAGGTTAACTTTCTTCTGTGTGCCGTAGCCCACGACTACAACCTCATCGAGTACCTCGGAATCGGAATTCAAGGCAAAATCCACCTTGCTGCGGTTGCCCACGCGCGACGTGCGCGTCTTCATCCCTACATAAGATACCTCAATCACACTGTCGTCCGAGAAGTCGCCGCTCAGCGAGTAGTTACCCGAAATGTCGGTTATCACACCTTCATGGCCGCCTATGATGCGGACATTCGCACCAATTAGCGGATTGCCGCTGTCGTCGAGCACCGTGCCGCTGACCGTGCGCTTCTGGCTTCCGCCACCGGCATCGGGATTCATCTTCTCGTTCTTCGACAGGATTATGTGCCTGCCCTCAATGGCATAGTACACCCCGGTGCCGCGGAATATCTCGCTAAGCACGTCAGTGACAGGGCGGTTCTCGGCGCTCACGTCCACAGAACGCTTTGTGTCGACATTGGAATTGACAATGAACAGATAGCCCGTCTGCTTCTCTATTTCCGACAGCACGGACTGCACCGTTTTCTGCTTGACGGAGACAGTAACCTTTTCCGACTTTATCTCCGCTCCATCAGCCGTGGCTGCCGGCACAGCAAACAGGGCAAGCAGCGCACAGGCCAATTTCATCAAATTTAGCACTCGGTTAATGGATTTTAAAGGTGGGTTTAAACTCACCTTGATTTTTTTCTTCATATATTTGTAAACTTTTAAGGTTCAATTACTCAGAAACGAATGTTTCTGCATTTCATTTATTGGATCATGGCCGGCACAAATGGGAGGTTGCCGGCTTTTTTTGGGAATAATGGTTTTATATTCTGTTTATTTTCTCATAGGCAATCTCATTTTATGTGAATAATACGTCTGTCTTTCTCTTTCTCGAATTTGAAATCCATATCGTGCTGCAGCACTTGCAACGCGTATTCTATGCCGTCCGACTGGTAGAACTTGCCTGAATACGACACATCCTGCAAATTTTTCCTGTCGATTACGACCGTAACTCCGTAGTATTTCTCGAATTTTTTCATGATTTCAGAGAACGAGTCGTCCTTAAGGCTTATTATGCCCTCGCGCCAGCGGAACGAGTCGTAATCGTCAATGTCCGAAACAGCAAGGCTTCCGTCGGACGAAAGCCACGCCCTTTGGCCGGGCTGGAGCAGATACTCCCTGCCACCGCTGCTCACCTTGACTTTCCCCTCAATCAACGATGTGCTGAAATTGCCTTCCGACTCGTAAGCCTCCACGTCGAATGTGGTCCCCAGCACCTCGACAGTGCCTCCATGCGTCGCCACCCTGAACGGTTTGCCAGCATCCTTCGCAACCTTGAAATATCCCTCGCCGTCGATTTCCACACGCCTCTCGCCGCCGGTGAACATAGCCGGGTAGCGGAGCGTGGTCTTGGAGTTAAGCCACACTTCCGAACCGTCGGCAAGACGCATATTCAGCTGCTGCCCTGCCGGGACGGATATTTCCTGCATCGGTATTTCCATCGGAAATATGTATGTCCTTGCTATATACGCCAAAATCAGAGTGACAACCGCCACCGCGGCAATCTTCGACAATCCCAAGACCATACGGCGGAGCTTCAATCCCACCGGACGGCGCAAGCCGGCATCATCGCTGGCAAGCAGCACCGTCGCGTCAAACAACGCGCGCTCCTCCAGAAGCTGCCGCAAGTTGGCGGGCGACTCTTCCGCCCACCGCCTCACACCGGCACGCTCCTCGTCAGTGGCTGTATGTGAAAAATATCTATATAGTATGTCCTTGTCCATCAATTTCCACGTTTTGTATATAGAAATAGCGAATAAAGACAGCCTTACCCTCATGCAATGAGGTTAATTAATATTAAAACGGGGGGGGAGGTAGAACAGTATTGGCATAATAAAGAGAATAAATCAAAAGAGCCAACGGCAAAAGGTCGCTCAATTCGGAGCGCAAGTGTCTCAAAGCTTTCGAGATATGGTATTCCACCACTTTCACCGACATATTCTCCCTCTCGGAAATTTCGGCATAAGTCATATCCTCCATACGGCTCATCAGAAACACACGGCGCGTTTTCCACGGCAGCTTCGCCAAGGCACTGTCAACCGCCGCCCTAAGCTCGGCGGTCATTATCTTGTAAGGGTCGAACGCCTCAAGCGAAGATATGGCCATATTGATTTCCCATACAGCGTCGTCGTAAATGCGGCTGTGGGTATCGGCATGGATGCGTTTCATTTTCAGGTAATCTATACACTTATGCTTCACCACCGTAAGGATATAGGCGGGAATATTGCTTTCGTCGCGTAGATTTTCACGGTTTTCCCACCAGTATACGAACGAGTCCATCACGATGTCCTCGGCAGCCGGACGGTCATATACGTAGTTGTAGGCAAACCGTATGAATTTGTCCCTCTGGCTGAACACATCATTGAATATTTCAATCTGGCAGTCCATTTCCGTGAGCTTATCTAACCCCAAAGATACGGAATTTTATCAAATCCAAGCCAACAGGCACGCTGCTTTTTCCATTACCGAACCTACCGGAAGCAGCCCGCAAGCAACATCATCTGCGGAGGCGGAGGGTCGTGCCGGCGGGAAGGGGCGCATCCTTTTCCATGCCGTTCAGATTGGCGAGCGACTCCAATTTCACTCCGAAGCGCATGGCTATCGAATGCAACGTGTCTCCTTCACGCACCGTATAAGTCGCACTGCCTTCCATCACCTCATCGTTCTTTTCCTGCAAATAAACCATATCGCCGTCCTTGAAATGCAGGTCTCCCCGACGCGACAGGTCGTTATACGACCGCAGCTTCCGCTCCTTCACCCCGAACTCGTCGGCAATGTCCGACGGAGTGTCGCCATCGTAGGCGGTGACATAATAGAGTCCCCATTTACGCCGTATCTTATGAGTCAGCTTAAATTCGTTGATAATTTCCATATCGATGGAATGCTCCAACGACTCGTCGCCTTCCAGATGCTTGCGGTCGGCTATCTTGGGCTGTCCTGTGTCGTATTCGTCAAGCGAATAAAGCTCTATGATGCTTATCAGCTTTGAGGCATAGCGGGGGTCGGTGGCATAACCGCATTCCTTCAGCCCCTTGGCCCATCCTTTATAGTCAGTCACTTTCAAGTCGAACAAAGGCTCGTAACGCTTGCGCTTCAGAAAGCGGGCGTGGTCCTCGAAGGATTCCGCCGCATCCCCATATTTGCGGAAACATTCGCCTTTTTCATCGTCATCCATATATATGCCGTCGCCTTTCCACGTATTGTGGCATTTAATCCCGAAATGGTTGTTGCCCTCCGTGGCAAGCCGCGACTGTCCGGCACCGCTCTCAAGCAGCCCCTGCGCGAGGGTTATGCTCGCCGGAATGCCATATTCCTGCTGCTGGCGCACGGCGGTTTCCCTATACATTTCTATATATGCAAGATAATCAGGCGACAACGATTGCGCCGGCAGAATTGCCGGAAACAAAATCATCAGCAAGCAAAGGCATGCTTTTTTTAGGAAATCCCTATATTTAGATAATATAGGATGCGTCTCGGCATAGTCAAACTTGAAAACTTCCGTTTTCGTTTGTCTCTGCTCTCGACTTTCACTATATTTGCAGCAGTTAGTTTTCATTTATCACCTCTTTTTATGAAAGAACTGAAAATTACTACAAATATACAAGTTTGCGATTATTCGGAGCTTGTAGAGGACGACAAAATTTTAGTGGACAAGGCAAAAGCGATGACAGAAAAATCGTACGCGCCTTACAGCAAATTCCATGTCGGAGCGGCCCTGCTGCTGTCGAACGGCAAGATTGTATGCGGCTCCAATCAGGAGAATGTGGCTTTCCCTTCCGGCACCTGCGCCGAACGCACCACGATTTTCTACGCGCATTCCAAATATCCGGAAGCGTGTTTCGAGAAACTTGCCATAGCAGCAAGCACAAACGGTAAATTCACAGAGAAGCCAACCGCCCCATGCGGAGCGTGCCGTCAGGCAATACTTGAATACGAAAAATTAGGCGGCCGCCCTATAAAAATTTACCTTTACGGAGAAAAGGAAGTCTATATTGTCAATGGAATAAAGGCATTGCTTCCGTTGCAGTTCGACAGTTTTTGACAGATACTGATGCAAGGACGGCTAAAGATACAGATTAACAGCAAATTCGAGCATCTTAGGGACAAGATAGCCCTATTGCCTGACACCATACCGCAAAACGGCGAAATAATCTACGACGACCGTAACACTATCTACCGCATCACGATAGGAGACGTTGACTCTACCGTGAAAGCGTTCCACATACCCGCGTTTTTCAACCGCATAGCATACACCTTTTTCAGGCACAGCAAAGCGCGGCGCTCCTACGACAATGCCGTCCGACTCGAATCACTCGGGATAGGGACTCCGGAACCTATCGCCTGCATCGAGGAATACAAAAACTCGCTCTTGCGCCGGAGCTATTACGTATGCCGCATGGTAGAGGGGCAGAACATACGCCACTGGGAGACCGAAGTACCCGACTACAAACAAATGATACGCGCTTTCGCGGCATTCACCTACGGACTGCACAGCAAAGGCGTATACCATAAGGACTACTCCCCCGGCAACATCCTGTTCACTCGTGACGGCGCAGGAAAATACCATTTCTACATGGTGGACATCAACCGTATGGAATTCGGAGTGAAAGACAAACGCAAGCTCTACCGCAATTTCCGCTGCCTCAACATCGACAGCGAAGAAGAAACCGCTCGTGTGGCGCGCGAATATGCCTCGTTCGCGGGACTCGACGCCGACCGTATGGGAAATCTTGCAATCAGCCTGTTGCGCCGTTACCACGCAGTCAAAGCCCGGCACCGGCTTCTGAAAAAGCTGTTCCGCAAAAGCCGCTAACAATATTTCTTCCGGCGGAAACGTCCGAACGCATAAGCGAGAACCTCCTGCTGTACAGACTGACGGCGCAGACGGGTTGCCGCATAATAGACAACCGCGCATACAACCATCTGGCACGACAGATTCAACCAGTCACCAGCAAAAGCGTATCCGGCAAACCAAGCGGCGGCGGCAGCGACCGCCGAAGGGGCAGCATACGGCACTATGTCGGCCACAATCCTGACAGCACGGTAGCCGGTAAGCCGCGCGGTGACAACCACAGAATAGACATAGAACAACGCCGACGCAACGAACTGCCCCCAAATCATAGCCGTGACTCCCATCGGGATTGTCACGAATATTGCGGCAACCATAAGCACGTCTTTAACCACCTCGTACTCAACCAAAGCCTTCGCGCGCCCGATGGCGAGAATATAGTTGTTGTACAACGACGTGAGAATGACAAATATGCCGCGCGCGCAAAGTATCTGGAACATTATTATTGCCTCGTCCCATTTCGTGCCGAACAGAATATGGAAAACAGGGGCTGAAGCTGTAATCAGCAGCAGCATTATCGGGAAAGCAAGATATGCCGTGAATTTGTTCATCTTCGACATTGCGCCGAGCAGCCTTTCCTTGTCGTCCTGAAAGCCGCTCAACACCGGCAGGAACGACGAGGTGAGAATCTGCGAGAACGACATTATCCCCATCTTGCTCCACTTGTCGGCCTGCGTGTAGCAGCCCAGTTTTGCAAGGTTGTAATACGCCCCGATTATGAACGAATAGATATTGAGCGAGACTGTATTAAGGAACGAGCTCACCATAACCCCGCTCCCCACAGCAAAAACAGACTTCAACGAGCCGAAACTGAACCGCCGGCGCGGCAACCATCCTGAGGTCGCCCATAAGAACGCCGATTTCGTGAACGACAAGATTAGAGTCTGCCACACTATCGCCCATGCCCCATAACCGGCCACGGCAAGCCATATCCCCACCGCTCCCGAAATTACCAATCCCACGGTATTGCTTATGGCTATTTTCTGGACGGTCATCTGCTTCATCAGACGGTTGGTCTGCACAATTGCCGTAGCATTGATTATGAACGACAAAAACATCGCCCGCGACAGCCATACAAGCCTGTCATCGCCGAAAAGCGACGCGATTAAAGGAGAACAAAACCATAGTATGGCATAAATAGCCACACTCATCCCCACATTGAACCACAGAACCGTACAGTAATCAGTCTCCGTAGGGGTCTTCTTCTGAATCAACGCGCTTGAAAAGCCACTGTCGACAAACAAAGAGGCAAACGACTGGAACACCAACATAGCCCCGACCAATCCGAAATCCTCTTTCGAGAGCAAATTGGCCAGCACTACGCCGGTGACGGCATAAAGCAATTGCGACGCGAACTTGTCGATGGTGTTCCATTTCAAAGTCCGCGCCGTACGCAATTTTATGTCGGCCTCCACCATAACGGTCAGATACTGTTGATTGCCGGAGCATCCGGACGCTGGACAGGCTTACGCCCTTCCGTAGCGTCATCGTCCTCTCCTCCTTCAAACACATCATCCACAACAGAAGGCGTTGTCAAAGGCTCCGGTTTAACCTCCGTGGCAGGTTTTTCCTCGACAGTAACACTCGCCGGGTCGCCTTCGTCCTTCACAGCCTTTACCGTAGTCAACCCGCTTTTTTCTATTTTTTCAGGATTACCCCTGTAATACACCTTGCCAGTGCCTATCCCCCTGATTTTCAACTTCGACAACGGACTGCAATAAGCCGAGCCGGTACCTGTCAGACGGCATTCCACTTCTTCCGCCGCCACATCGTACGCGTCGACCGTCCCGGTGCCTACATTCACAATCTCAAGCGAACGGCATTTTCCGAACACTTTTATAAATCCCTTTCCCGACTGCACCTTCAGGCTTACCGATGTAGCGTCCAGCCCGGCGGCCGTTATCCTGCCATTGCCTTGAGTGGAAAGCGTTATCTTTGACGCCGGCTTTATCTCCTTGACCGTCACGCTCCCGTTACGCCAATTCTCCACTTTCGACAAAAACGTGGAATAGACATACACCGTGGGCAAATCCTCCACTTCCTGCGCGTCAGGCGAAATCTGTATCTTCAGCTTACCTTTATTGCATTCCGTCATGATATAAGAGGCGTATGCCGGTTTTGTCTCGAATGCCACCAATCCTACAGAATCAGGATTCGTAGAATACACCACATCCAACTTGTCGTTAAGCACCAGCTCGCTGAATTCCCCCACCGGAATCTTAAACTGCTCCGCGCTGGCAGAAACACTTGCCACCAGCAAAGCGACCAAAATCAACACTGAATTTCTCATATCTTCTTATTTTTATATTCTAAATATGCAAATATTCTCTCTCTATCTTTTTCAGGACCCCGTCGAGTTCGCCGCAAGTCTTGGCCTGAAGCATGGCGATGCGCGTTGCCCGGAAATCCGGGATGCCTTTAAACAGCGGCGAAGCCGCAAGATGACGGCGTATGTGAAGTATTCCGCGATACTCGTCGATACGCCCGATGCTCTCCGCAATCTGCCTCCGCAGCAACGCCATTTTCTCGGCCGCCGGAATTTCCGGAATACTGCAGCCATGACGGAGATAATACTTCATCTCCCTGAAAATCCATGGAGCGCCGATTGCGGCGCGCCCCACCATTATGCCGTCTACGCCATAACGGTCATAATATTCGGCGAGCTTCTCCGGCGACGTTATGTCGCCATTGCCTATGACCGGTATCTTGACGCGAGGGTTGGCCTTCACCTCCCCTATCAACGTCCAGTCGGCCTCTCCAGCATACATCTGGCTGCGTGTGCGGCCGTGTATGGTAATGGCCTGAATGCCGCAATCCTGCAACTGCTCGGCAAGCGTGGTGATTATCTTGTTTTCGCAATCCCATCCAAGCCTTGTCTTCACCGTGACAGGCAACTTGACGGCATTGACCACCGCACGCGTGATTTCCAACATTTTAGGCACGTCGCGCAACATCCCGGCTCCGGCACCCTTCGACGCCACTTTCTTGACCGGACAGCCGAAATTGATGTCGATTACGTCAGGATTAGCCTGCTCCGCTATTTCGGCGGCACGCACCATAGGCTCCACTTCCTTACCGTAAATCTGCACCGCAACCGGCCGCTCGGCATCCGACGTATGGAGCTTGCGCACCGTGCTGTTGATATTACGTACCAACGCGTCGCTCGACACGAATTCCGTATATACCATATCCGCCCCCTGCTCCTTGCATATAAGCCGGAACGAAGGATCGGTCACATCCTCCATAGGAGCCAAAAGTACAGGGCGTTCGCCCAAATCTACAGAGCCAATCTTCATCTTCTAATTAACACTGTTGTCCGCGCGTTTGTTCAATCACGCCCGCAGCACAACATTAATGCAAAGTTAACCATAAACACTCACATTTTGATACGCACCAAGCCGCAGATACTGTCTGTTTGAGAAGCATTAATGTCCGATATGGCATTTAAGCAGACGCAACATCTCAACGACAGTCAGACCCGACAGCGGGTGCACCCATCCGGGCGACAATTCGGCAAGCGGGACAAGGACAAACTCGCGCTCCGCCATCTTAGGGTGCGGGACAATAAGCCGCCCGCTTTCCATCACCTCGCCGCCGATAAAAATAATATCTATGTCAAGCACACGGTCGACATAACCGCCTTCTTTATCCCTATGGCTGCCGCTGCCGGCTTCTTTCTCCACCGTCTGCAGGAAATCCAGCAAAGCGTATGCGTCTTTATCCGTGTCAAATTCAGCCACGATATTATAAAAGGGGTTATCGGAATGATAACCCCATGCTTCAGATTCGAACAGGGAAGACACCCTCACCTTCCCCTCCGATTCACGTATCTTATCGACAGCGAACCGCAAATTCGCCTCACGGTCGCCCAAATTAGAACCGATGCCTACACAGACATGAAGCATCCCTGTTATAATTTTTTCGATACCTCCACTTCTTCAAAGGCTTCAATCATATCGCCCTCTTTGACATCATTGTAATTGCTGATGTTGAGACCGCAGTCGTAGCCTGATGCCACTTCCTTCACATCGTCCTTGAAGCGCTTCAGCGAACCCAGCTCGCCGGTATAGATGACAATGCCGTCGCGGATAAGGCGCACCTTGCTCGTGCGTTTGACCTTGCCCTCGCGCACCATACATCCGGCAATCGTGCCGACACGCGAAATCTTGTAGGTCTGCAGCACTTCCGCCGTACCGGTAACCTCCTCCTTGACTTCCGGAGAAAGCATGCCCTCCATAGCATCCTTGATTTCCTCTATCGCGTCGTAGATTATCGAATAGAGCCGTATGTCCACTCCGTCGTTCTCGGCAAGACGTTTGGCTGCCAGCGACGGACGCACTTGGAACCCGATTATCACCGCGTCGGAAGCCGCCGCAAGCGTGACATCTGATTCAGAGATAGCACCCACAGCCTTATGTATGACATTGACTTGGACTTCGGGCGTTGAAAGTTTTATCAACGAATCGCTCAACGCCTCGATAGAACCGTCGACATCGCCTTTCACTATCAAGTTCAATTCGTGGAATTCGCCTAAAGCGCGGCGGCGCGCAATGTCGTCCAATCCCGGCATACGGCGTGTGCGCTCCTTCAGCTCACGCTGCAACTGCTCACGGCGGTTGGTTATTTCGCGTGCCTCACGCTCGCTGTCGAGTATATGGAAAGTGTCGCCTGCCGTAGGAGCCCCATTAAGGCCAAGCACAAGAGCAGGAGCAGAAGGCCCTGCCTCCGTGATGCGCTGGTTTCTCTCGTTGAACATGGCGCGCACCTTGCCATAGCTCGTGCCGGCAACCATTATGTCGCCCACGCGTAGCGTACCGTTGCTAACCAGCACTGTTGCCACGTATCCGCGTCCCTTATCGAGCGACGACTCTATTACCGAGCCCGTGGCCTTGCGGTCAGGATTAGCCTTCAAATCGAGCATCTCGGCCTCAAGCAGCACTTTCTCCAGCAATTCTGCCACTCCCGTGCCTTTCTTGGCCGAAATTTCCTGCGACTGATATTTTCCGCCCCAGTCCTCCACGAGGTAGTTCATATTTGCCAGCTCTTCCTTGATTTTGTCGGGATTAGCATTCGGCTTATCAATTTTATTGATTGCGAAAACGATAGGCACACCGGCCGCCGAAGCGTGGTTGATGGCCTCGACCGTCTGCGGCATCACGTTGTCATCGGCAGCGACGATGATTATGGCTATGTCAGTCACTTTCGCGCCGCGGGCACGCATTGCCGTAAAGGCCTCGTGGCCCGGAGTGTCGAGGAACGTTATGCGGCGGCCGTCCTCCAATTTCACATTATATGCCCCGATATGCTGCGTGATGCCTCCGGCCTCACCTGCAATCACATTGGAATTGCGTATATAATCGAGCAACGATGTCTTACCATGGTCGACATGTCCCATGACCGTCACAATAGGCGGACGCTGCTTCAAATCCTCCTCATTATCCTCTTCCTCGGCAATAGCCTCGGAAACCTCCGCGCTCACATATTCCGTCTTGAAACCGAATTCCTCGGCCACTATATTGATAGTTTCCGCGTCAAGACGCTGGTTGATGGAAACCATGACACCAAGATTCATACATGTAGCTATCACCTTGTTGACCGGCACATCCATCATCAAGGCAAGGTCGTTGGCCGTAACGAATTCGGTAAGCCTCAACACCTTGCTTTCAGCCTTTTCTATTTCAGCCTCCTCACGTTCGCGTTCTTCGAATGCCTCGCGCTTCTCTTTGCGCCATTTCACGCTCTTTTTCTGCGGCTTGTTGGTAAGGCGTGCAAGAGTCTCCTTCACCTGCTTCTGTACGTCTTCCTCGCTAACTTCCGGCTTTATATGGCGTTTCGGTTTCTGCCGGTCTTTGTTCTTCCCGCCGCGTTTCTGATTGTCGTCAGGCTTGCCATGCAGATTCTGTCCGGAGTTTTCAATATCGACTTTTTCTTTTCCTATGCGCTTACGCTTTTTCTTCTGCTCGCCATTCTCGGAAGCCGCTGGAGCATTGCCACCGCGCTCTTTCTGGAGACGCTCCTTGCGCTTCTCGTCCTTTGTCTTCTTTTTGGGGCGGGTCTGCTGGTTAAGTTCGTCAAGATTGATTTTACCGACAATCTTAGGAGCCGCTATCTGTTGCACTACGGTGATTATCTCCGTGCCGTCGGCATTTGTCTTAGGCCCTTTGTCGGCAGGTTTATCCTGCTGTTTCTCAGGCTTGTCCTCCGGCTTGGCTTGAGCAGGAACCGGCTTCTGTTCCGCTACCGGCTTCACCTCGGGCTGCGGCTGGGAAGCCACCGGCTTGCCGATATTGTCGAGATCTATTTTCCCGACAACTTTAGGCTTCGATATCTGCTCTACCACAGTCTTTATCTCCTCTGGCACATGCTGCTGCACCGGTTTTGCCTTTTCTTTTTCCTTATGGCGTGACGATATATATTGCTCTGACTTGGATTTCAAATCCTTATCGGTCTTGAATTCCTTGACAAGCATATCATACTGTTCGTCGGTGATTCGCGCGTTGAGGAGATTGCTCTCGTCAACACTCTGGTTGTTTTTCTTGAGGAATTCCACCAATGTAGGAACTCCGACATTCAAGTCTCTTGCTACTTTACTTATCTTTATTGCCATATAATTTGTTAGCGGTTTTCTAAAAATAAAAGATCAAATCACCCGGGCATCCGTCCAGACACGGCTGTCAATCCTCGAACTCGGCCTTAAGCACTTCCAGCACGTGGTCGACTGTGCTTTCCTCAAGGTCGGCCTTGTCGATAATCTGCTCGCGCGGCATATTGAGCACCGACTTGGCCGTCGTGCAGCCTATGCCTTTCAACGCGTCGATTACCCATTGGTCGATTTCATCGCTGAATTCATCAAGGTAGATGTCATCGCTGTCGTCAGTAAAGCGGTAGACATCAATCTGATAGCCGGTAAGCATAGTGGCAAGTTTTATGTTCAAGCCGCCCTTACCGATTGCAAGCGACACTTCTTCCGGACGCAGCATGACCTCTGCATATTTTTCTTCCTCATTGATACGCACAGAGGATATTTTCGCCGGACTCAGCGCACGCCGTATGTAAAGTTCAGGATTCGACGTGTAATTAATCACGTCGATATTCTCGTTGCGCAACTCGCGCACGATGCCATGTATACGCGAGCCTTTCACTCCCACGCATGCCCCTACCGGGTCGATACGGTCGTCGTACGACTCTACGGCAACCTTAGCCCTCTCTCCGGGAATACGGGCGATGGACTTCAAAATAATCAGTCCGTCGTTGATTTCCGGCACTTCAAGTTCGAACAGACGGCGCAAGAAGTCGGGACTTGTCCTCGAAATTATGACTTTAGGATTGTTGTTGGTGTTCTGCACTTCTTTTATCACGGCGCGGACAGTCTCGCCCTTGCGGTAACGGTCGGAAGGTATCTGCTCCTCTTTGGGCAAGATAAGCTCATTATGGTCCTCGTCGAGCACCAGCACCTCACGCTTCCATATTTGGTAGACTTCGCCCATCACAAGCTCCCCTTCCATCGCCTTGAACTTGTTATAGACAGCGTCTTTCTGCAAATCAAGGATTTTGGAAGCAAGCGTCTGGCGCAAAGTAAGAATAGCGCGGCGGCCGAATTTCTCGAAACGGATTTCTTTTGTCACCTCCTCGCCAATCTCGCATTCCGCGTCTATAGCGCGCGCGTCGGTAAGCCCGATCTGCATGCTCGGATTCTCCACAGCACCGTCGGCAACTACCTCAAGGTTCTGGTATATCTCACAGTCACCTTTGTCCGGATTCATTATGACGACGAAATTCTCGTCGGAACCGAACATTTTCGCCAGCACATTGCGGAACGATTCCTCAAGCACGCTAATCATAGTTGTCTTGTCGATGTTCTTCAGCTCCTTGAATTCTGCGAAGCTGTCAACCATGCTTATGGATTCCTCTTTCTTTGCCATAGTCTTGTCTAAAACTCTATTAAGTATTTTGTATATTTTATTTCATCATATCCGAATGTCAAAGGCTCATCGACCATTACCGGACGCTTCGCGCCTTCCGGCTTGACCTTCTTTTGCACCGTTATGGTAAACCCGCCTTCATCGGCGCTTTCAAGATTTCCTTTGAGCTTACGGCCGTCGCGGGTAAGCACCTCGACCTGATTGCCTATATTCTTCAAATATTGGCGCGGGACTCGCAACGGAGAAGTCAGTCCGGCAGAACCGATTTCAAGCTCATAGTCTTCCACGTCACGGTCGAACACCTCTTCTACCTTGCGGCTCAATGCCGCGCAGCTGTCAATATCGACGGACGAATCGCTGTCTATCTCCACGACAATCCGGTTGTCGCTGCCCACCGTGGCATCGACAAGAAACATATCCGTGCCTTCCAGCCCGCTGTTTATAGTCGCTATAAGTAAATCTTTGTCTATCATTAAAAAGCCAATTAATAAAACAATGGAGAGAACTTCCGCCCCCTCCATTTTCCATTCCGTTGCAAATATAGCAACTTATGCCCGATTTCGCAACTTCTTACATTACAGTCAGTTCCTGAATTTTATTTATTAGTAATATTTAACAACACAGAAACCAATATAACACATATTAACTTCAAGAAAGGACATAAAAAAGCCGGCGATACATCACCGGCATATCCAGTACCCGAGATCGGACTCGAACCGACAAGGTTGTTACACCACTAGAACCTGAAACTAGCGCGTCTACCAATTTCGCCACCCGGGTATCAAGTTTCGGCTGCAAAGATACTGCAAATATTGTTAATCTGAAATATAAATCCACTATTTTTACCACAGTGAATTTAATTTTTCATACCTTTACGAAGATTTTCCAAAGACAGATAGCATAAAAGATTAAATTTAAAGAGTTTATATATGGAATTTGTAAAACCCGGCAAGTATGTTGAACTTGCATATGACTTATTCGAAGTAGACGGTGAAAACGAAAGCAAAATGGTAGGATTCACAAAAGAACGCCCCGACCGCATCATATTCGGAGTGGACGACTCTGTAATCCCGGCATTCTGCGATGCAATAGAAGGCAAAAGCGTAGGCGACACTTTCGACATTACCCTCGCCCCGGAAGACGCTTTCGGACCGCGGAGGGAAGAGCACGTAATGGACTTGGACAAAGAATTGTTCAACGATGAAGACGGCAAATTCGACAGCAAGCACGTATATGAAGGGGCGGCAATAACAATGATGACGGCAGAAGGATACCCGGTATCAGGCCTCGTGCTTTCAGTCACGCCATTGAAAGTCAAGATTGACTTCAACCATCCGCTCGCGGGGAAGACCGTACACTACAAAGGCGAAATACTGTTGGTGCGCGATGCCACGGAAGCGGAACTGCATCCGTCGTGCGGAGGCAGTTGCGGCGACTGCGGAGGATGCGGGCACGACCACGGTCATGACCACTGCGGATGCGGCGACGG